>ENA-ORRU01001525-ORRU01001525.1-human-gut-metagenome-genome-assembly--contig:-NODE-1525-length-13814-cov-2.759212_pt1 | contig 13814 bp, 7 predicted proteins | sample MGYA00242184_ERZ509151 | MGnify/ENA primary metagenome ERZ509151 (study PRJEB26280, sample SAMEA2338667) | human gut metagenome | biome: human gut; feature: human-associated habitat; material: faeces... | reverse complement strand
GACCCCCTGCTCCCAAAGCAGGTGCGCTAACCGGACTGCGCTACACCCCGAATCTGTATTTTAGTGTTGCTTTGTTTCTCAAAAGCGATGCAAAGGTACGACTTATTTTTATATCTGCAAACTTTTACGCATCTTTTTTATTCCCCATTTTTACACTTTTCTTTTAGAGTACTGATTATTAAATCATTAATGATAAAAAATGTTTGTCATTTACACAGAAATTTCAAGGAGAAACAACTACCCTTCCCTATTTCGCTCGAAACTGAAATACTTCCTCCATGCAGATTCATTATTTGTTTGCATAAGCTAAGCCCGATGCCGGAACCTGTCGGTTTAGTAGTAAAGAACGGAACAAATATCTTATCCAGTACATCGGGAAGAATACCACTGCCATTATCAGTGACCGTAAGCATAAATATTCGCTTTTCCATTTCATAATGAGTAGCAATGATCACCTCCGGAATTTCTTGCTCTATACAAGCTTCACCGGCATTCTTCAATAAGTTAATAAGCACTTGCTCTATTTGAGAACGGTCTAACATCAATATTTTGTCTGCGTCCTCTGTCCTATATATATAATGTATATCCCGGCTGGGAAATAATTTCTTTAAATCATCCAGTAATTCTTCCATTCTGACCGGAGCCAGAACAGGCATTGACAAGCGGGACAGTTTCCGATAGTTCTCTACAAATCCGAGCAGTCCTTTACTTCTCCGATAAATGGTCTGCATCCCTTGCAGCATAATACCGTAATCTTTCTCGTTCATGCCATTCTGCACAGCCCGCTCACTCAATGTTTCGCTTAATGAAATAATGGGTGCAATAGAATTCATTATCTCGTGAGTCAGGACACGAATCAATTTCTGCCAGGCCTCTATCTCATTTTCTTCGAGTACAGAATGAATATTCTTCAGATTTATCAGACGTAAATCCACTCCTTGAGAAGAATATTCGGTGACTGTCACTGCCAATTCCTGCATGACATCTCCACGACAGATGCGAACCGCCTTTACTTCACCCGGTTGAAGTGATGTAATAATAACAGGAAAAGAGGAATTGAGAGAAGACAATTCATTCAATGAGTGAATAGGATAACCGCATAAATCATGAACTGCCGCACAGTTCATCCAATGTACCATTCCACTGCTATCTGCTACCAATAAACTACTGTCTACGGTGTTGAGCAATGTTTCGTAATATTGATAACGCTCTTCTTTTTCCGATAACTTCGTCCTAAACTCAGACACTACCTTGTTTATTTCTTCGGCAAGCAACTGCTCGGAACGCGACTTATGCCGGACTGAAAAGCTCAAAGAAAAATCGGAATATCGGATACCCTCTATCATGCGGGCTACCATAAGAGTTGTTTTCTGTTGCCATTGGCATACATACAAGATGATGCCTAGAACAATCAACAATGAAAATAGTAAACAGAAATAGAGTTCATGCCGGAAAAACAGATAGGCAGCAACAGATGCTGCCGCCAATAACAGCATGAGCAACACAATACGGAGTGTTTGAAATCGATTCATAACCCTAACTTTTCTAATTTACGATAAAGAGCGTATCTCGTTATACCCAAATATTCGGCAGCACGGCTCAAATTACCCTCACTTCGTTTCATGGCACGCTCAATGGCATGGCGCTCCAATTGTTCCAAGTTCAAGATTTCATCAGTATCCACCTTTTTTTCGGGCTGTGGCTGCAACATAAAGTTAGCGGGTTTCAACAAAGAAGAATCCGACAAAATCACGGCACGTTCAATGGCATGCTGCAATTCGCGTACATTGCCCGGCCAATGATAGCGCATCAGCTTTTGCTTCGCCTCCCGGCTGAGCCCGTTTATCTCTTTCTTGTATTTATGAATGTAACGTTGCAAAAAATAGTCTGCCAAAAGAAGGACATCCTCGCCTCTGTCACGCAAGGGAGGTATATGAATCTCAATGGTATTGATACGATAAAGCAAATCCTGACGGAAGTTTCCCTCTTCCACCATCCGGTGAATGTTTACATTGGTGGCACTAATCAAACGAACATCAATAGGAATCGTGCTTGTAGTGCCCAAACGCGAAATCTGCCTCTTCTCTATCGCTGTCAGCAGCTTGGATTGCATAGGCAGCGAAAGATTTCCTATTTCATCCAGAAAGAGGGTCCCTCCCGAAGCCACTTCCATGCGTCCTGCCTTTGCCTTGCGAGCATCTGTAAATGCCCCCTTCTCATAGCCGAAGAGTTCGCTCTCAAAAAGGGTTTCAGGAATGCTTCCCAAGTCAATCGTTATAAAAGGAGACTCCCTGCGGGGAGAATAATGACGGAGCGAACGCGCTACCAAGTCCTTTCCCGTTCCATTCTCACCTAATATTAATATATTGGCATCTGTATCCGACAACTTCCGGATGGTGTCAAACACATTCTGCATTGCCTCCGAATGGCCAATCATATTGGGGACCGTTTCATCTTGTCCGCTCAATGCCACCACCTGCTCTTTCAGTTGCTTTATCTCCTTACGTGAATCCCGCAACTTAATGGCTGAAGATAAAGTAGCCAATAACTTTTCCTTTTCCCAAGGCTTAGGGATAAAATCAATCGCTCCCGCCTTGATAGCCCTTACTGCTTTGTCTGTATCCGCATAAGCCGTCATGAACAATACAATCGCCTGCGGGTCTAACTTCAAAATCTGTTCCAGGCAATCAAAACCTTCCTGCCCACTGATGGCATCACGGCGGAAATTCATATCGAGCAGAATGACATCCGGCTGAAAGGTAGTCATAAAAAATTCGATACGGGCCGGTTGGGTAGTGACTTTCACCTTCTCCACATAAGGCTCCAATAAAAGATTCAGTGCAAAAAGCACGTCTTCATTATCATCTATGATAAGTATTTTTCCTCTGTTTTCCATTATCTCTCTTTTATCATGCAGGAAATTTCTTTTCCTGCGAGAGCAAAGATACGGCTTTTTAAGATGCGCTGTATGTGCGTATCCGCACTATTTTTGTGCGAATGCGCACGCGCCCATAAGCATGAGCTCACATACAAGTCTTTGGTAAACAGAGAAATGGCATTATGGCACGCATTTTGATAATTAGAAAGCATAAAACAAATAACATGAAACGATATTATATTTTAGCTTTTTATATCCTATTGGTTGCAGGAACAGCCACAGCACAAACTATCAGCGGGAAAGTAACAGACGCCGAAGCACATCCCATTGATGGAGCCACGGTAATATTGCAGAGCATCGACTCCACTTTTGTAGATGCCCTCATCACAGACAGTACCGGATGCTTCCGGTTCAACCGGCAACCGGCACAATATCGGTTGATATTCCAACACATTTTATACACCACCCGCCAACAAGAAGGAACGGGTAGTGATACAGGCACGATTGTCCTGTCAGGCAAAGACTATACACTGGACGAAGTGGTGATAAAAGGAGAGCAACCGCTTGTGAAGGTAGAAGAAGGAAAACTCTCTTATGATTTGTCACGACTGATCGAACATAAGGTGGTGAACAATGCTTACGAAAGTCTGCAACAACTTCCCGGTGTGCAGGAAATCAACGGTAATCTTTCACTGGCAGGAACACCCGGACTCAGCATTATCCTAAACGGTAAACCAACTACGATGAGCTATGAACAACTGGTCAATCTGTTGAAAAACACACCGGCCTCGCGTGTGGAAAAAGCCGAAGTGATGTATAGCGCCCCTCCTCAATACCATGTCAGAGGAGCAGCCATCAATCTGATTCTGAAAGGATACCGTACCGGAGAAAGCGGACTGAAAGGGGAAGTAAAAGCCGGATACCTGCACGACTACAAGAATGGTGCACAGGGTGGTCTCAACCTGTTATATACCCATCCGAAATGGAATATAGACCTTCTGTATAACACTCAATACCGCCGGCACAGACAAAAGACGAACACCTATTCCCGCCATACCCTGAACAACAAGATATATGATATCCGCCAACAAGGAATCATTGACAATAAAGGAATGACGCACCATATTCGCGTAGGGGCCGAATATAAGACCAATAAAGAAAGTAACATCAGTCTGGCCTATACAAGTGCCTTTACTCCCGACCAAAGAGGCCATACAGTTTCTGATGGAAACTTTGCCACATCTGACAATCGCACCAAAGCTAACAAGCAAATGCATAATCTGGCACTAGACTATGCGTCGCCTGCCGGACTGAAAGCCGGAGTGAACTATACTTCTTACCGGTCGGAAAGCAATCAGGATTTTACTAATAAGAACAGAGAAGAAAACACCAGCCGTTTCCAAACCACGAGCGGCCAAAACATAGACCGCTGGAAAATATACATGGACCGGGAGCATGCCATAAACAATATGGGCACGCTGAGCTACGGAGCTTCATTGACCTATGCCAACGACCACAACACCCAGTTTTATCACCCTGCCGGCACTACCGGCATGGACCAACTAAATACGGACAGCCGTTACAAGGAATACACCTGTGACCTATACGCCGGATTCAGCAAAAGCATGGGAGAACGGTTTTCATTCAATGCTTCCGTAACCGGAGAGTATTATAAGATGAGCAATTATCATGCCTGGTCGATTTATCCAACAGCAGCAGTGACTTATGTGGTAGAGCCCGCACATATCCTGCAACTCTCGTTTACTTCGGACAAGACTTATCCCGATTACTGGGATTTAAGCGAAAGCACCGGATATATCAGTGGCTACGAAGAAGTTCAGGGTAATCCGATGCTGAAGCCATCAACAGATTATTCGCTCAACCTGAATTATATCCTGAAGAATAAATATATTTTCAGCATAGCCTACGACCATGAACTCCACAGGTTCGACCAACTGGCCTATCAAAGTACCGAACGGCTGGCCTTGATTTATAAAACATTGAATTGGGATTATCAGCAGAGCTTCTCAGCAACAGCTATCATCCCATTCAAAATAGGCAATCGAGCAGAGGGACGCGCTACTCTTCAAGCCGAATATCATCAAGCCAAATGTGACAATTTTTTCGATATTTCTTTTAACCACAGCAAATGGACCTACCTAGGGATACTGCAAAACAATATCACTCTCTCTAATCATCCCGATATCCGTATGGAGTTGACCGGCCTCTATCTGAGTCCCTCCATTCAGGGAAGCTATGCACTGAGTCATGTATGGGCTGTCAATGCCGGAATACGTTGGAACTCTGCCAATCAAAAAGCCGGTTTAGTGCTAAAAGCTGATGATATATTCAATTCGATGCAAGGAAATATAGATATCAAATTGAGAAACCGAGGACAGTATATGGATATGCACAATAATAGCTATTCCCGTCATATTATGCTGACTTTCAGCTATAAGTTCGGAAGTTACAAAGAAAAAAAACATGAAGCGGTAGATACTTCACGATTCAAGTAAAAAGTTCCCAAAAAGAAGGAAGTCTTTTTAAAAAACACTTCCTTCTTTTCCGAAAATTCCAAGGTCTTTTCGGAAAAGGTGAAAGTGTTTTTTTGAAAGAAAGTTGTCACAAATCTCTGCCCGACTGAAGTTTGTGAAATCTGCTTTCACACATAAAACGCTCGTCTTTCACAATAAACAACTGGCAGACAACACATTACATTCCAATTCGTGTGAAAGCAGTTTAAAACGACACTCACTCTACAGGCCGAAATGCTCGTTCTTGTTCTCGTAGGCTTCCGTACCTCTGTTCTTCTCGCCGGAATAGTTCCATTCTATTTCATCCGTATACTCTTTGCCATCGCGGGACACAACAGCCTTCAGCCTATTCTTTCCGTCACCCAGCGTTACATGGTCGAAAACATAGTGCACATCGGTATAGCCTTTACGGACGCCTTGCAGCTCCCGACCGTTCAGAAAGACCTTCGGCATGCCGATATTGGAGTAGACCGTTACCGAAGTTTCCTGCTTTTCACGATCCACATTGCGCCGTTGGGTCAGGTGCAGGACAGGTTCCTTACTCCAATTCGCCTTATACCAGAAGTAGGAATCCTTCCTCGTCTTACGGTCGAAAGTCATCAGGCCTTTCATGTTACGTCCGGGGATGCCCCCACGGTCAGCCATGGGCGTAGCAAAATCAAACATATTCCATAAATAGGAAGCAATGATATAAGGATGCCTGGCTATTACACTCCACTGATATTCGTGAGTCTTTGTTTGGAAAGTCTCAGGATAATAAGGCTTGGTCCAGTTAAGGGACTGTCCCAGATATTCAGTTTGATGATAAATATTGGCATCGGCGCCATATTCGCTCAGCATCAGTTTCTCGTACGGATATTTCTCTTCCAGGCCTTCCACCCATGCATCAATATCCTGAATTTTCTTTTCGTACCATCCGAAGTACCGGTTCATACCCTGAATATCGGCATTCAGGTTCACCGGATGTTCCATGTGCCCGTAACCATTCACCGAAACCGTATAGCGGTCGGGATCTTCCGTCTTGGCAAGGTCATGAAGAGCGGCAGTCAACTGCGATGTATATTCGTGAGGATGATATACCTCATTGTGCAACCCCCATACATAGATGGAAGGATGATTGAAATTCTGACGGATCAATTCGCGAAGCTGACTTTGCGCATTCTCTGCCTCATAACCGGTGACACGGTTCACAAAAGGAATCTCGGCCCAGACAATCAGCCCCAGGGAGTCGCAACGGGAATACAAGTAATCCGACTGCTGATAATGGGCAAAACGGACGGTGGTGGCACCCACATCCATGATCTGTGCCAGGTCGAAGTCGTGGTTCTCATTCTTCAAGGCACTTCCCAGGCCCCACCAGTCCTGGTGACGGCAGACTCCATACATCGGATATTTCTCTCCGTTCAGATAAAAACCTTTACCGGCTATAATCTCATACTTACGGACCCCCAAAGGCTGGACCACTTCGTCAATCACCTGCCCATCCTGCATCAGGCGCGAAACCACCTTATAAAGATAAGGGTCTTCCCGCCCCTGCCACAAATGGGGATGGTTCAGCTTGAAGTTAGCCACACAAGCCTGTATGCCGTGGGGAGTCAGCTCGATATTCTGTTTTTGGGAAGCAACCTTCCTGCCTTCCTGAGTGTAAATCGTGTTTTCGAGAACCACGGGAACAGGATGCAACGCGGCGTTATCCAATTTGACTTTTACGGCAATGTCGGCTGAACGCTTCGATACATTCTTCTGAGTGATATAAACGCCGGAGGAAGCACAATCATTAACGGCGATGCTGCTCTTGCCGGTCACGACCAGCCACACCGGACGATAGATGCCTCCATAAACGCCAAACAGGACATGGTTCACCGGAATGACGTCGGGACGGGACTGGTTGTCAGCCTTCACCACGATTTCATTATCCGAGCCGGGTTTCAGCGAAGGGCCGATTTCAACCACAAAAGCTGAATAGCCGCCCTTGTGCGTCCCTGCCAACCTGCCGTTTACATACACTTCCGAACAGGCCCCTACCCCTTCAAAACGCAAAAACACACGCTTGTCTTTCAAGTCTCCGGGACAGAAAAAGTTTTTCTTGTAGTAGCCCACCCCTTCATAGAAATTATTATACCGAACCTGCATATCCCGGGCATTCCATGTATGCGGGATTTCCACTGTTTCCCATTTACCCTCCCATTGGGAAGCCGCCTTCATCGCATCGGCTGAAAAAGGGCCTTTCTTGAATTGCCAGCCCGTGTTGAAAGAGGTGACATCGCGGGCGACGCCACTACCGCAAACAAACAGACCGGCAAGCAACAGACTTACTAATTTATTCATCTATACCAAAATATTCGTTTAAACTTTGAGAATTCAATCATTGTGCCATCTTATAAATCTGGTTCCCGGCCAGCAGGAAAGCGCCTACGCCGTACACCTCTGTCATCTCGCGGGTCACTTTGCGAGGGTCGGCCCCGATGGGCTGCACATAGCCCAGCTTACCTTCCGCAGAGACAGCATCAAGCATAGCCTGCCAGCCTTTCACCACAACGGGAGTAAACTTATCCTTATCCAACAAGCCCTCGTTTATGCCGTATGCCAGTGCATAAACAATGAAACCGGTCGCACTGGTTTCGGGAGAAGGATAAGATTCGGGGTCGAGCAGGCTGGCATGCCAGTAGCCGTCCTTGCTCTGCAACTCGGCCACGCGCGCAGACAAAGTGACAAACAGGTCCTCATAGAAACGGCGGTGCTTGTCCTTTGCAGGCAAGGCCTGCAAGATTTCACTCAGTCCGCCCAATACCCAACCATTGCCACGGCCCCAAAACACTTTCTTGCCGTTGGCTTCTTTTTTATTAAAATAGCGGGAATCGCGGTAGAAGAGATGCTCTTCCTTATCGAACAGGAAATCGTATGTGGCCCGGTACTCACGATTTAGAAAATCAACATATTTCTTATCACCGGTCATCGCATAAAGCTTGGCATACACCGGAGGAGCCATGAACAGGGCGTCACACCATGACCAACGGTCCAGGCTCTCGATACGGCTATAGTCCAGCTCCAAATTCCCTTTTGCAGGATGCCCGATCACCCAATCGGTACGGGCCAGCGTGTGCCAGATCATCCTTTCCTGACCGTATTTATTATATAAATCGAGGTACACCTGCGCCACTGCGATAAAATCGGCATGATACATCCATGACCCAAGCTGATACTGGTTGCGGCTGCCTATACGAAGCAGCCAGCGGTAATAGAAATCATAACCGTCTTCCTTTTCACTCAGTTCGGCCCAGTCAGCCATTCCCGCATAAAGGACGGCGTGGGTCCATGACACGTCATCATGTTCATGGCCGGTATTGGGATGGGCTATCTGCCAATCCGCCACTTTACGCATCATATTCTTCGTTTCCACCTTAGTAAAAGGAATCTGGGAGGAAACGGAAACGGAGAACAGCACGGCAAGTGCTGTTCCACACAACTTATACATATAATTCATCTTTTTCATCAGGTTAAAGCATCACGATATTTATCCACGACACCGGCTGCTTCTTTTATCTGCAGTTTGATGACAAACGGTTCGCCGGGTTCCTGTGCAGGCATATCCACATTATACTCATTCCGTGCCGTCTCAACCACCTTCACCGATTTTCCATTCAGCAATGCGGCTTTCACTACCTGGGTGCCCTTCGGTGTCTTCACCGTCAGATGCTTTGAATAAGGACAATTAAAGACAACCATGTAAACATCCGACCCCTTGCGGGTGTAATATCCCCAAGGCTGTTTCTCCCAACCGGCATAGTCGCAACCATAAATGCATTGGCCATTCTTCTTCATCCAAGCACCGATGGATTTAGCCAGTTCCTTTTCTTCCGAACGGAAATCCCCATCCGCCTGAGGACCGAAGTTGACAACCATATTGCCACCCATGGACACGGCATGAACGATACGTTCGAGCACCTCCACCGGAGTCTTGACATAACTGAGAGACCAGTCTTTATGGTATCCCCATTGGTTTTCGGGTACCGTCATACAGGCTTCCCAGTCCCAGCGGGTCACTTTCAAGTCCTTCACCGGGTCGGGCAAACGGCGTTCGTAACCGGATTCATAATCTCCCATCAAATGACCGTTGCTGTCAAAATGACGTTTCCCGTAGTCATCGGCACGCAAACGGCTGTTGATGGTCACGCCCGGAAGCATCTCCTTCAGCATACGCTCCACATGGGCCGTCCACCAACCGTTCTTCTTGATGCTGGCATCCCAGGTGCCGTCAAACCAGAAGTCCTTTACCGTCGGATAAAGGGTTGCAAGCTCCTTCAGCTGATTATCCGTAAACGTCAGAAAACGGCTGAAAGCAGCGCTGTCCTCGGGTGTCTTCACATCATAACGCCAGTCCGGGTGGCTCCAGTCCATCACAGAGAAATAGAAATGTACGTCAATGCCCTCATCGTTATACGCCTTTACCATTTCCCCCAAAAGGTCTTTCTTGTATGGGGTATTGGCCACTGTGTTTTCTGTATACTTACTGGGCCAGAGGCAAAAGCCTTCATGGTGCTTGGTGGTGATCTTCACATAACGAACTCCCATCTCCTTGGCCATCTTTGCCCACTTCCTGGCATCAAACTTCGTCGGATTCCACTGTTTCATCAACTCCAGCCACTCGCCCGACGGAACTTTTGCCCATGATTTCAACCATTCCGCAGCACCCGGATAGACTTTCCCGTTCCATTCACCACCGGGAATGGCATAAAGCCCCCAATGGATAAAAGCGCCCAAACGGTTGTCCCGAAATTTCTGCATATCCGCGTCATAACGTTTACCCAAACGATCGGCACCATAGTTCAAAGGAATTTCCTGTTCGGCAGGTAATAATTTATGACCGGGCTGAGCGGATGCTCCTGCTGCCAATAATGAGAATAAGATGAAAGTCTTTAAGAATTTGTTTTTCATGTTCAATAAATAAAGGAATTATAATTAAGATTGTCTATGAAGACTATGCAAAAGTAACAAAGGCAAACGAATATGACTTACTATTTTTGTTGCCATTACCTACACATATTGTCCTTAAAAAGAAAAATGATTAAAAAAGATGCCCTGTAAGAGGTACAAGGCATCTTTTTACGATAAAAAGTTTAATGAATTTATTTATCATTCTCTGCCTCTTCCCAACCCGGATTTTGCTCAAGCTGTGGATTCATGGTTATTTCTTCTCGAGGAATAGGCCATAAATAACGATAGTCTTCCCATGGCAGGGTTCCTTTTATTGTATATTTATAAGGACTCTTCGGATAACAGATAATAAATCCATCTTCATCTAAAAATATATCTTTATCTACAGTGGCTTTAGTTGCACTAAAACGTTCAGCTCCCGGCTTACTTGGATCCTTCTGCTCATATTTTCCACTATATAATTCCAGCATTTCATCAGTCATCCGCATACCACGCAAAGGCACGGTCAGAAGCTTACCTGCCTTCCAACGCATCAGGTCTTCATAACGATGATTTTCCATAGCCAATTCCACACGACGTTCACGACGGATTTCGCGAAGCAGCGGACTAACCGGATAGTCCAATTTCTCTGCATAGATTTTATCCAAACGTGGGTCTGCCGGTTCTTGTCCTACCACCAATTTTGAGGTTGGATATTTTACAAAATCAAACCCGGCTCGTTCACGTAAAGCATTAATTGTCATATCAACATCTGCTTGTGACAAAGTTCCTTCCAGTTCATATTTAGCCTCAGCATACATTAATAGCAACTCACCATAACGGAACTCAATAGCAGCCTGGATACCATTGGTAGTACGGTCTTGCTCTTCCATGTCACCCATCCAATGTTTAATAACACGATATCCAGTTACAGTAGAACCATTTGTGTTATAATTAATCTTCGGATAATTAATACCATTTTCGTCCAAAGAAACAATACCACCTTCATAAATAGTAACATGTTCTCCAGGACGACAAATAGTTTGCGTCAAACGAGGGTCACGATTTTCCAACTCTCTCCACATACCATAACCTTCAAAATTTGGATTTTCCTCATAATTACCTTCAGAACCACCTACATAAATAGGTCTTCCATCAATACACAAATATTCATCAATAAATCCTCTAGTTGCTCCCATTGATTGACGATTACTATTATTTTGATCATAATAACGCTGAAAAGCATGTCCAAATTCATTTTCAATATAAGTACGACCTAAAATAACTTCTTTATTATTTGAAAAATCATAGGCTGTAAACATCTTCCAATAAGATTCTCCTGAATTATCTGTATATAAAGAATATTTGCCCAGCAGTTCCTTACAAGCTGTCACACATTCCTGTAAGAACTTAGTTCCATCCAAATTCAGTTCTTTATGATATTTACGATAAGTACCTTCAAATAATCCTACACGTGACTTTAATGCCTGGGCAGTCCACCAGGTTACACGATAAAGTTCTTTTGTCCGGTTGGTTTCTTTAAAAACCTCTATGGCAAAATTAAGATCTTCCATTATCTTTCCCATCACAAATTCTCGTGAATCCCTGGCTTTGTATAAATCAGCATCATCCGAGCCGAGTACTTTATCGTACCAAGGTACATCTCCAAAACGTTTCACCTTTTCAAAATAGAAATAAGCACGGAAGAAGCGTGCCAGGGCTTCATATTTATCGCGCACTTTCTGATCTTTACAGTTTCCCAGATTATCCAATAAAAAATTAATTGATCGCAGTGCACTCCAACTCCATCCTCCACCCGTTTCCGGAATGACACGTTGTCCGCTCACTTCATCGTCCAAAGGTGATACGATCAACACATCAGCATTATCCTTGTAAATATCGCCATCACCCGGGAAGTTATTCGAATAGAATTGATTACTGTATAATCGTAATTGCTCTTCATTCGTAAAATAATCCTTAGTCGTCAAGCGATCTTTCGGATTTATATCCAATATGCTTTCACAAGAAGCAAATAACAACGACAGACCAACAGTCGCCCACAATGTATATTTCATTATTTTCATACTATATTCCTTTATATTCGTTATTATCAGAATGTTATATCTACACCAAAAGAGTATGTCTTTGCCCAGGGATAAATATTTGCGTCACTTTTACTTGTTTTCCAGCTGTTACTTGCCGATGCTTGTTCCGGATCAATATAATCGGAATGTAGCTTAGTAAATGTCAGCAAGTTCTCACCACTAAAGTAAACACGTATTTTCTCGAAACCTATTTTAGAAAGCCATTTATCCGGCAATGTGTAACCAATAGAAAGATTCTTCAACCGACAATAAGCGAGGTTCTGCAAATACTTAGTATTAACCACTGCTAATTCACGATTACTTCCGAGAGCCACATATCCTCTGGGACGTGGGAAATAAGCATCTGTATTTTCTTCACTCCATACCTGGCTCATAAAGTCGGAAGGAATAAAACTAGCGTATGGTCGGGAATAAGGTCCCCAAAACATGGACGTTTCAGCACCAGGATACCAATTTTGTTTGCCAATGCCCTGAAAAAGAACTGAAAAATCAATTCCATACCAATCTGCAGAGATTCCGAAATTATAATTATAGCGCGGCAATGAGTTACCGATCACTTTCATGTCTTTCCGGTCATTAGCCGATGTTGTCTGCTCAATCTTGTTGTTACCATCCAAATCGACAAATTTGAGGTCACCGGCATGAAGTCCATTATCCAAAGCGCTTGCATTAATCATTTGGTTAACGAACGATTGGTCTACTTTATAATTCCTTGCTTCTTCATCCGTTTTAAAATAACCGTCTACTACGTATCCCCATATTTCGCCTAACTGCTGTCCTTCGTAAGGATCGGTCAGCGTCCGGTTGGGATTATCATATTTTGTCACTTTGGAGGTGTTATCTCCGATACCAGCCATTACCCGGTAGTTGAAAGGCTTGCTTGCCAAAGTAAAACTATCTCCCCAAGTAATAGATGCTTCCCACCCTTTCGTACGCAAGTCTGCCACATTCATTCTGGGAGAAGAGGCACCATATACGCCAGGCAAAGTCTTTCCTGCCATCAACATATCTTTGGTATCACGAATATATGCATCAAAAGATACATTCAAACGATTATTAAGAAAACCCAAGTCCAAACCTATATTTTTTGTGATTACAGTTTCCCAGGTCAAATCGGTAGAGTTCGGAGCTGACTCATAGGCATAATCGCCTTTCGTAGTATCTCCGAAAGCATAGTTCATTACCGCTCCGGTATTAATCAGTTGCAGATAGTCATAATAGCCTACTGTTTTCTGATTTCCCAATGATCCGTAAGACAGTCTTAGTTTCAGATTACTTACATAGTTTTTGGCTTGTGTAAAGAAGGCTTCTTCACTGACACGCCATCCGGCAGAGAATGAAGGGAAATATCCCCAACGATTTCCACTGGCGAACTTAGAAGAA
>ENA-ORRU01001524-ORRU01001524.1-human-gut-metagenome-genome-assembly--contig:-NODE-1524-length-13823-cov-3.600523_pt1 | contig 13823 bp, 10 predicted proteins | sample MGYA00242184_ERZ509151 | MGnify/ENA primary metagenome ERZ509151 (study PRJEB26280, sample SAMEA2338667) | human gut metagenome | biome: human gut; feature: human-associated habitat; material: faeces... | reverse complement strand
TTAGCCGATGGCGCAGTCGCTCGAAAGGTAGATGGTGCGGGCCGTGCGCTCAATCAAGTTGAGCGTGGACTCGTCGGCGCGGCCCTCGAGCACATCGGCGAGCAGGTCGCTCAGCGCGCTCAGGCCCACGCGGCAGGGCGTGCACTTGCCGCAGCTCTGGGTGGAGCACAGGTTGACGAGCGCCGCCGTAAACTCGACGGGGCACGGGGCGAGTGAACTCACCGCCAGACGACGTCCGAGTGCATCGTGCAGGTCGTCCATGACGGCCTGAGCGTGGCTGCGTTCCATTACGTGCAGTCGAGCCATAAGATCCCCTCTCACATGGCAGCCCGGAGGCGAGGCCGGGCGAAATTGCTACACGCACAACACTGACCTATAAAGTTGTTAGGTCTCCACGCAGTTCGGCAGGCGGTATGAAATGTCACCATCAGCGGTGAAAATAAACATTATCGCAGATAAATGCCATATTTGATAAAACGCGTTACCAAACGACAATGCCCCGCCCACGCAATCACGTGGGCGGGGCATTGCTTCAGGCATGCGGCCAGCGACCCTGTTGCTTTTACTTAAGCTCGGGCCAGTAACCCTTGTTGGCCTCGATCATGTCGTCGAGAACCTCCTTGGCGACCTTCATCGACGGCACGGTCTTGTTGAGCGTAAAGGCCTTAAGCGCCTTCTCGTACGAACCCTCGATCGTAGCCTCGACAATGAGCTTCTCGGAGTTCAGCTGCTGCATCATGAGGCCCTGCTGGAACAGCGGAATGTTGTCGCGGCTGATGACCTCGGGGCCGTTCTTGCCAATGTAGGCAGGCAGCTCGACCATAGCGTCGTAGGGCATGTTGGGGATGGCGCCCTTGTTCTCGCAAATGACCAGGAAGCGCTGCTTGGTGTCGTTCTTCAGAGCGATAGCCAGATCGGCAATCCAGTCGCCGTGGCTGCCCGCATAGAACGTGCTCTCGTCGATCTCGCCCGTCTTCTCGTAATGGTCGATACCATCAAAGAGGTTCTTCTCACGCGTCTCCTCAACCTCGTTAGCACGGGTGCGCTCGGGGTTGGAGTGCTCGACGAACTCCTTCTGCTGCAGGTAGTAGTTCAGATACGTGTTGGGCAGGTACTCCGGGAAGCACTCCATGATCTCGTACTCGCCCTTCCAGACGTAGTACCAGCTGCCCTTGGTGTGGCGGTTCTGCTCGGGGTGCTCGTCGACGGCCTCCTCGGGCTTCTTTGCCATGAGCGAGCCCATGCCCTTGAGGTAAGAGTCGGGCAGCAGAATCTCATGCTCCTTGATGTACTCGCGCAGCTGCGGGAGCACCTCCTCGCCCTTGTGGCGGATCGAGGTGAACCAACCAAAGTGGTTGAGGCCAAAGTAATCGTACTCGACATCCTTCTTGTCGATATCGAGCGCGGCGCAAACCACGTCGATGATCGCGATCGGCATGTCGCAGATGTTGATGATACGAGCGTTGGGACGCAGCACGCGGCAGCCCTCGGAGACGATGGCGGCAGGGTTGGAGTAGTTGAGCATCCAGGCGTTGGGGCTGTACTTCTCCATGTAGTCGAGGATCTCGATGACGCCACCGATGGAGCGCATGCCGTAGGCGATACCGCCGGCACCGCAGGTCTCTTGGCCAACGCAGCCGTACTTGAGAGGAATCTTCTCGTCGAGCTCACGCATGGCGTACAGGCCAACGCGGATGTGAGCAAGGACGAAGTCGGTCCCGGTGAATGCGGTCTCGGGGTCGGTGGTGTAGCTAAACTCAACCTCGGGGGCGTTCTCGTGGAAATAGATCTCGCAGGCCTTTGCCACGATCTCCTGGCGCTCGGCGTTGTTGTCGTAGAAGGTCACCTTGTTGACCGGGAAGCGGTCACGCTCCTCAAGCAGCATCAGAGCGATGCCCGGGGTGAAGGTAGAGCCACCGCCGGCAATGGTCACGGCATAGTTTTTCTTGGACATGATGTCCTCCTCATTCTGGCCGCTTGCTCAATCCATCCCCGTACGCGGCCTGCACGGTTTGGAATTGTTACCTAGAAGTGGAGTTTTTTATCTCTAGAATCGGCCTTGCGGTGCATACCGGCTCTGCAAGGCCGATTGTTTCGATGGACGATGGTTTACAGAAGAGTCTCGAACTTCAGAAGACTCTCGAACTTCTCGCGAACCTGCGGGACGCTAAGGCCGACGATGACCTGGATTGACTGACCTTGGACCACCAAGCCATGCGTACCGATCGCCTTGAAGGAAGCCTCGGGTGCAACGACGCTCTTGTCCTTGACGTTAACGCGCAGACGGGTAGCGCAGTTCGTTACATCGATGATGTTATCCGTGCCACCGAGCAGATCGAGGATGTTCTCGGCAAGCACCAAGCGCTCATCATCTTTACTCTGGGCGGCCGATTTGCCAGCAGCAGCACCGCCCTGCTTTTGCTTGTAGTCGGCCTTGGACTTGAGCTCGACCTCAACATCGTCATCCTCGCGACCGGGGGTCTTAAAGTCGAACTTGACGATCAGGAAACGGAAGACCACAACCCAAAGAGCGGTAAAGCACAGACCGACAAGGATGGAGATGGCGTACTGCAGACCGTGTGCGGCCCAAAGGGGCAGCCAGTCCCACGAGAGCATCGAGATGATGCCGCCGTCGAAGATACCCACGACGCCAAGGAGGTTTTGAGCCATGCAGCCAAGCGCTCCGAGCACGCAGTGGACGACGAACAGGCCGGGCGCGATGAACAGGAAGGTGAAGTCAAGCGGCTCGGTGATACCGCAAAGCATAGCGGTAAGGGTGACCGGGATCAGCAGAGCCTTGACGCGCTGCTTGCGCTCGGGTTTGGCGGTCATATAAAACGCAATGGCGACGCCAAGCGAGCCGAAGACCTTAGTCCAACCAGGGCAGGTATAGGCAGCCCAGGGTGCGGCATCCTTAAGAGCAATGCTCGGATCGGCAGCCAGTTGGGGCAGGATGTTGGCCCAAGCAGCAAAGATGCCGCCGTTGACCGCCGCGTTGTCGTAATAGAACGGCGTATAGATAAAGTGGTGCAGGCCTGTAGGGATCAGCACGCGCTCGAAGAAAGCAAAGACACCCACGCCAAACGTACCGGCGGAAAGGATGAATCCCTGGAAGGCAGAGATAGCAGCCTGAACATGCGGCCACACCAGGCAGGCGATAAGAGCGACCGGAACCATAACGAAGAAACCGATCATATAGATGAACACGGAACCCGAGAACACGCCCAACCACTCGGGGAGCTCGGTGTCGAAGAACTTATTATGCAGCATCGTGGCGATACCAGAGATAATGAGCGCGCCCATGATGCCCATATCAAGCGTTTTGATGCTTGCGATAGTGGCAAGACCAGTACCGCTGCCCGCCTCGACAGAGTAGTCGACCCCAAAGACAGGGCCCCACTGCCCCAAGATTGTGCTAACAAAGTAGTTGAAGGTAAGGTAGATGGCCAAAGCCTCCATGCAGCAGCGAGCGTTCTGCTTGTTCGCGAGCGAGATTGGCAACGCTACGCAAAACAGCAACGGCATCTGGTTAAAGAGCGTCCAACCACCCTGGAGCAGCACATTCCAGCAATCAAACCAAAGATGGCCCGCAGTGGCCATCTCGCCAAAGATCGCCTCGGTGGTAAACAACGTACCCAGGCCGACGACGATTCCGGAAAATGCGAAAAGAATTGCAGGCGTGTACATTGCACCGCCGAAACGTTGTATCTTTTGCATCATGACGGGGAATCCCCCTCTCTTCATTCGGAGCGACTGCGGTTTTGGCTTCACTCGAGACCGCAGACGCGCCGTTTGCGTGTACCTCGTGCAATAGGACGGGTGGGCCCGCTTCCCTGACTCCTGCGCTTCTATTTTTATCATATCGCTTATCTAGACAAGTTAGCATAAATACTACGGTCGGTAAACGGTTGATTATTGGCCGTAAACGGTATATGTCCAGTATTTCGCCTGTTAAATCTGACATAGCTGATGGCTGCATTATAAATTTCTTTTCTACTTGTCTAGATGTGCTTGTCTATATCTATAGACATACCTATACTTCATTACAACATTCACCGCTACGTTAAGGAGTCACCATGAAAAGCGCGGTCTTCTATGGAAAGCACGATCTCAGGGTCGAGGATTCGACAAAACCGACCGTGGGCAAGCGTGACGTTCTGATCAACGTCAAAGCTTGCGGCGTCTGCGGCACCGACGTGCATATCTATGAAGGCGACAAGGGTGCAGCCGACGTTACCCCGCCCACGATCCTTGGTCATGAGTTTGCGGGCGTTGTCGAGGCCGTGGGCAGCGATGTCACCGGCTTTAAACCGGGCGATCGCGTGTGCATCGACCCAAACCATCCCTGCGGCTGCTGCGAACCCTGCCGCGACGGAATCAACCACTACTGCGAGCATATGACCGGTTACGGCACCACCGTTAACGGCGGCTTTGCCGAGTACTGCTCCGTCGATATGCAGCAAGTCTACAAGTTGGGCGATCACACCAGCTTTGAGCAGGGCGCCATGACCGAGCCCGTCGCCTGCTGCCTGCACGGCATCGATATGTGCAACATCAAGCCCGGCAGCACAGTTGTCGTTATCGGCGGTGGCATGATCGGTCTGCTCATGATGCAGCTCGCCAAAAACGCCGGCGCCACCAAGGTCGTCTTGCTCGAGCCTGTCGAAGGCAAGCGCGAGGTTGCGCTCAAACTCGGCGCCGACCTGGCAATTGATTCCATCCACGAGGATGTCCCAGCCCGCCTGAAGCAGGAGGGCGTCGGCAACGTCGATGTCGTTATCGAGTGTGTTGGCAAGCCCGTCACCATCGAGCAGGCCATCCAGATTGCCGGCCACAAGGCTACGGTCATGATGTTCGGCCTCACCAAGCCCGATGAGACAATCACCGTCAAGCCCTTCGAGGTCTTCCAGAAGGAGCTTGTGCTTACCTCGTCCTACATCAACCCTTATACGCAGCGTCGCGCACTCGAGCTCATCGACTCTGGCAGGCTCGACGTATCCTCGATGGTCGCCAAGGTGGCTTCCCTCGACGAACTCGGCGCCATCCTGTCAGACCCGGCCCTGCGTGCCATGGGCAAATATATAATCGACCCCGGCAAGTAAATCGATTGACACCTGCGCGGGCGGCCCCCATCCGTCGTTCACGCACCCAGCTCTAGGAGACCGTCATGGCGCGAGCCATCTTCCAAACTATTTATGACAACGTGAAGCAGTCGATTGACGACGGCACATACGCCTATCAGAGTTATCTGCCTTCGGAGACTGAGCTCACGCAGCTGTTTGACTGTTCGCGCATGACGGTCCGTCGCGCCATCTCGATGCTTGCGGCAGATGGTTACGTGCTCCCCCAGCAAGGCAAAGGCATGCGCGTCATTCGCAACATCAGTGACGAGACGAGTCGTGGCGGCGGCGGACTCGAGACCTTTAAGGAAATCGCGGTCAACCGAGGCTTTGAGCTCAAGACTGTCACCACCGTCTTTGAGCTCCTCATCTGCAGCAAGGCGCTCTCCAAGATTACCGGGTTTCCCGAAGGCTGTGAGCTCACACGCGCCAAACGCATCCGTTATGCAGACGGACAAGCCGTGTGCTCCGACGACTCCTATTACCTAAGTTCACAAGTACCGGGGCTGACACCCGAGATTGTCAACGACTCGATCTATCGTTACCTCGAAGAAGACCTTGGCATTAAGATTGCCACGGGCAAACGCGATGTAACGATCGAGCATCCCACGCCCGAGGATACGCGCGTGCTCGATCTCGACGACTTTAACGCACTCGCCGTTATACGCGGGCAGACCTACAACGCCGACGGCATCCTTATGGAATACACCGAGACCAAACAGGTCCCCGGGTTCTTTTTGCTCCATGAAACCGTGACGCGCAACGGTACCGGTCGAACCGGCCACCAAAGCAGCATGAACTAACCATCTATTAGTTGCGGTGGGATAGTTCCTAGAATTGCCAGCTTAAGGGCAAAACAGGAACTATTCCACCGCAACTTTTTTGGCCGGCGGGGCAGTACCTGTCCCACCGGCCATCATTTACGCTCTTTTAGCTAGTCCGCGAGCTTCTCCACCTGATCGAGCATCTTGTCGAGCTTGGCCTTTGCTTCGGCCTTGACCTTCTCAGCTTCTTCGTGAGCCTTCGCCTTCTGGGCGGCCTTTTCCTCGGCTTCGGGATCGACGACGACCAGATTGGACGCATCGTGCTCAACAAGCTTGAGCGCATGCTCGGGACAAACCTTGACACAGGCGCCGCAGCCTAAACAATACGTGGACTCCAACGCAAAGCGGCCGCTTCCCACCAGATCGCAGGCAAACGTGGGGCACACGTTGACGCACTCGCCGCACGACGTACACTTGTCAAAATCGCACTCCGGCGTGCTCACCTGCATGTTCTGGGCAAGCTCGGGGTGGTTTTGCAACGTCGAGAGCACCAGTTGGCGCCCGTGCGTGAGCGAACGGCGACGCTTGGTCGTCGTGGTGCCGCACATGGTGTTGAGCGTGCGCTCCAGCTGGGTAATCTGATGGCGATGGGCCTTGAGCTTTTGCGTCACCGAGGCCAGCGCCGCCGTCGCCGGATTGAGCTTGGTCACCGTCAGGCCCGTGGTGCGGGCGATCTTTTCCATGTACTCCTTGCGCTCGTACTCGCGGCGCTTATGGCACTTGAGGCTCTTGGGGTCGACCTCTAGGCCCATACCCGTGCCAGACCACTCTTCGGCCTTCGCAATCGCCTCGCCAAGAATGTCCTCACCGCCGGTGTTGCGGCATTTGTCACACACACCCAACGGCAGGTACACACTCACGTTGGGATAGTCGGCCAGTACCGAGAACCAGGTCTCTGCCGTAATATCGCCCACGCAGGCAACGACGACCTCGTTTTCACGCGGCATGCGTTTGAGGGCACGCGTGCAGGTGACGTAGGCGGTCTCGTGGCTCGTAGCAGCAGAGACGATATCGTCATACAGGTTTTTAGGCGCCAGGCGCGGCGAGATGATCGCCTCGGTCGGGCAGGCAGCGGCGCACAGACCGCACTTGCGGCAGGAGTCGAGGATCTCGATGGCGTCTTCCTCGACCTCAATAGCGTTGACCGGGCACACGTCCATGCACGCGGCGCAACCGCTCTTTTCGTTTTTGCAGGTCAAACACGGAATGGTGTTGCCGCGCGGACGCTCCTTGTAGTCAGCAGGATTCCACTGCGGCGCCGACGGATCGAGTGCATCGGTCACGCCGCCAAGCGGGTTTTTAAGAAAGTCGAAACCCTTGCTGATCTCGATAATGTCATCAAACAGATCGTGTTCCTGCGCCATGCGCGGCCCCTCCCTGAGCAGTGCAAACAAGCAAGAGATAATGATACGCTATCGGCCCACACCTCGGGCAAATTACACGCGGTGCACCTTGAGGGAAATAACCCATGGCCTATCGCCGCCCCGATTGCACAAGGTCAATCAAGTGCCAAGCTATGCCTCGCACATGAGCTGCACGAGTTTTTGTTTGGTCACCTTGGCCTGCTCGTTGGCCATATTGCGCTCGTTTCTAAAGACCGCATTTGCAACACCCTGCAAATCGGCATCGGAAATCTCACTGCACGGACCATCCATCGAAGCCGCCGTGGGGCATACGCACAACGGCAACTCGGCATAAAACGCAACGGCCTTGGCGATATCGAGCATCTTGCCGCCGCCAATACCCACCACCATGTCGCAATACTCGGCCTGGGCTTCCTTAGCCATTTCGACAACGGCCTCTTCCGTACACGGACCGTCATAAATCTTAAAGAACGGCTCGCTTAGGTCTTCGTCCAGAAATCCATCGACGATCTGCTTGCACAGCCGATCCTCGGTGCCCTGGTCAAACAAGACATAGGCAGCGCAGCCCAACCATGACAAATACCTGCCCTGGCGCGACAGTTCGCCCGGCCGGGACCGCCGTAAACCATAGGAAGCGCCATACGAGAATCCGCCCTTCATCAAACAACGATTGGTGCAAAGTAACCTTACCCCTTTGCACCATAGCAAAAAGGGGCAAAGCCATCTGTCGGCTTTGCCCCTTCCTTGCCTTAGTTTAGTTTACTCATCCATAAGGTAATAATGACCCAGCGCGTCGGCACCCAGGATGGCGTTTGCGACCATCTCGGGCGTCACCTCAAAGGGCATGTTGCACATGGTGTCCTCGGGCGCGCAAGCGGCCTCGGCAACAATCATGGCCTGCTCGCGCGTAAGCTCGGCAACGCCAAGTTCCTTCATCGTGACCGGCAGGCCCAGCTCAATGCAGAAGCCCAAGACTTCCTCAAGTTTCTCGGTCGGGGCATCCTCGAGTACCAGCTGGACGATAGTGCCAAAGGCGACCTTCTCGCCGTGATACATGCCGTGGCACTCGGGCAGCATCGTCAGGCCATTGTGGATGGCATGAGCAGCAGCAAGGCCCGAGCTCTCAAAGCCAATGCCCGAAAGCAGCGTATTGGCCTCGATGATGTGCTCGACGGCAGGCGTGAGCGCACCCTTCTCCAGCGCAACCTTGGCCTTGACGCCATCGGCCATAAGCGTCTCGTAGCAGAGCTTGGCGAGCGCCAGGCCGGCCATTCCGCCCTTGCCGCCGGCGCAGGTGCCGCCGTCGGCATCGTGCGTCGCCTGAGCCTCGAAATAGGTTGCGAGCGCATCGCCCATACCGGAAACCGTCAGGCGCACCGGGCTCGCCGCGATGACCGTCGTATCCATCAGGACGATATTGGGGTTTGCCTTAAGGAAGAGGTACTTGTCGAACTGGCCGTCATCGGTATAAAGCACCGAAAGCGCCGAACACGGGGCATCGGTCGAAGCAATGGTGGGGCAAATGATAACCGGGGACTCCAGGTAATAGGCGACGGCCTTCGCGGTGTCGAGGATCTTGCCGCCACCGACGCCGACGATGATATCGCAACCGTTGTCGCGAGCGAGCGCAACCAGGCGATCGACCTCGCCCTTGGAGCACTCGCCGTTAAAGTCCTCAAACAGCAGCTCGGCCTTAGCCTCGGCAAAGCCGCCCTCGATCTTGGCACCGACACGCTTCTTGCCCGAAGGCGTCACGATGACGAGGGCCTTAGCGCCGAGCGGCTCGACATAGGAGCCGAGCTTGGCGAGCTCGTCCGGGCCCTGGATGTACTTGCTGGGGCTATTGAAGATTGCAGCCATTTTTATCCCATTCTCTAAAAGAAAAAAGAAAGGGGCTCCGTACGGATGCGTGCGGAGCCCCTCGTTACGATAACAAGAGTCGATTAAAAATCGATATCGGTGTCGTAGTAGCAGGCCTTGAGGATCTTCTCGAAGTCGGCAGCCTTGGTCTCACGCGGGTTCTCGGGCGTGCAGGCGTCCTGCTCGGCGTTCGCGGCGATCTCGGGCAGCTTGGCGAGGAACTCCTCCTCGGAAACCATCTGCGGGTTCTCGGCGTCGACCTTCACGCCACCATTCGCGTAATCCTTGATGGACTGCGGAATGTTGAGCTGGTCGTTGAGGTCGCGAATCTTCTGGACGAGTGCAGCGATGAGCTCCTCGTTGGTCTCGCCGGGAAGGTGCAGGATCTCCTTGGCCACGTAAGCGTAACGCTCGGCAGCACGCGGGTCCTTGGAGTTCCACTGGATGACCTTGCCCAGGTACATGGCGTTAGCGGCACCGTGGATGATGTGGCCGTTCTCGAAGGCAGCACCGGTCTTGTGAGCCATGGAGTGAACGATGCCGAGCAGGCCCGAGGAGAAGGCGATACCGGCGATGCACTGAGCCTCGTGCATGTGCTGACGGGCCTCATGGTCGCCAGCATAGGACTTGGGCAGCCACTCGACGATCTCGCGGATGCCGTGCAGAGCGTTGGCGTCGGTGAACATAGAGGCGCAGGTGGAAACGTAGGCCTCCATGCAGTGGGTCAGAGCATCCATGCCGGTGTGAGCGCACAGCTTGGCGGGCATGGTGTAGGTGAGCTCGGGGTCGACGATGGCGACATCAGGGGTGATGTTGAAGTCGGCCAGCGGGTACTTGATGCCCTTTTCGTAATCCGTGATGACGGAGAATGCGGTGACCTCGGTAGCAGTGCCGGAGGTAGAGGAAATGGCGCAGAAGTGAGCCTTCTGACGCAGCTCGGGGAAGCTGAACGGCTGGATAATGTTGTCGAAGGACTCCTCGGGATACTCGTAGAAGACCCACATGGCCTTAGCGGCATCGATGGGCGAACCGCCGCCGATAGCAACAATCCAGTCGGGCTCGAAGTCGCGCATAGCGGCTGCGCCCTTCATGACGGTCTCGATGGAGGGATCGGACTCGACGCCCTCGAACAGCTTGACCTCCATGCCGGCCTCTTTGAGGTCGGCCTCAACGTCCTGCAGGAACCCGCCGCGGCGCATAGAGCTGCCGCCAGAAACGATGATGGCCTTCTTACCCTTGAGGTTCTTCACCTCGTGGCGAGCGCCCTCACCAAAGTACAGATCGCGAGGATTGGTAAAACGTCCCATACTGTGCCTCCTAAACAAGCCCCTCTTAGACTTGCGTATATAACGGAGCACCCAATTGGCTCCGTTAGGACCGGTTTGCGCGTTGCCGGCGATGACAATGCGCGATGTCTAAACGTCTCAACGCTCAGACAAACACTATTTTACCGTTCTGGTTGGTCAGTTATTCACCTAAAGCCGCCAATGATGAAACGTTTTTTCTATCCCTGAAGACCCTTGTGCGGCATCCATACTCCCAAGCTGGGCAAACGTTTTATCAAGGTTGACTACATATCCCGGGCAGGACCGTGCCCCTCCAAAATATGCACCGTTCGCCGCCAAAAATCGACCGTTTGCGGCACCGTGATACCACTCGGTCGTCCAAGGTGCCGACATTTGTGCGACATCCGTCTTCGTGGTGCAAAGGTGCAAGTCCAAGTGCGGCACCCCCGGTGTGCCACATGCGGGTAAACTAGAACCTTATATAGAAACATTTGAACCCTAACCGCAGCAAAGGAGGCCCCATGGCATTCGATCCCATTCAAGAGGATTGCCATCGCCTCGTTCTTGAGGCCTTGCGCCGCGACAATATCCCGCTCACCGACGGTGCCGCCGTAGAGCGTCTGATGGAACAATTCACCCGCAACCCCGCACCGCTCATCGTGCACGACCGCGACCGCGCCGGGCACCTCATTGCCAAGGTGGTCGAGGCTGTCGACTACCGCATTCCCTTTATCCCCGACGATGCCCAAGCCGAGCAGGAAGAGGCAGCCGCCGAGAACATGCTCCGCGAGGCAGCCGCGCTCGACCCGACCAACTGGGACGCTCAGCGCATGCTGACCGCCCTCACCGCCGGCTCCAACGAGGAATACGTGCAGTATCTGGTGTCCAAGTGCGACGAAGTGGAGCACGATCTGGCGCTCAAGACCGCCTCGGCGCAGGACCCCTACGAGCGTGAGGCCGCAGGCGACCTTATGCGCCGCCCCTACCTGCGCTGGCTTGCCGCCTTGGCATCGCGCGCGCTCATTAGCGGACGCTACCGCATGTCGCTCGAAGCCGCGAATCGCAGCTTGGACTTTGCGCCCAACGACCCCGCTGGTGTCCGCCACACCGCGATGCTCGCTATGGCAAAGCTCGAATACCCCGCCGAGGAGCTCAAGCGATTTCGCTCTGCCCACTCCGTCCCCTATCTCGCCAGCACGCCGCTGCGTCGTCGTCCCAAGGACGCGGAGCGCGACTTGGACCCATGGACGCTCATCGCGCTGATGAGCGCTGCCTGGCGCGAGCTGGACTACGAGGGCGCCGAGCACTATTTGCGCATCCTCGCACGCTCGTGCCCGCACGCGGCCGAGGCGCTCTACTTCCAAACCGAGTTTCCCGATGGCGTCTATGCCCGCGTCAACGTGGGTGTGGGCTCCACCGACGAGCTCGTCCTTGCGCTGTCCGAGGCGACGCCGGTACTGCAGGAGGGCCTGGGCGCCCCCGACAACGCCAGCTTCGCCGCCTGGGTCGCTACCAACGATATCGTGCGTTCCCAAATCGATGAGCGCATACTGCGGGCGGCCGAGCAGGGTTTGCCGTTTAAGGGAGGAGACCTCTAATGGATCCGAGCGTCTACATCCCCGCCTACCTGGAGCGCACCTATCTGGCGTCGCACCCCGAACTCACCGATGCAGCACGCGAGCTTGTCCATAACGACGTGAGCGTCAACCCTCATAAGTATGCGCAGACCGAGCATGCTCAGGCACTGCTGTCCTACGCCGGTGTTCATCGCCACCTGCTCGACGAGCTCCATCGCATCGAGGATATGGGCAGCGACGAGGAGTTCGAGCAGACGCGCAATCGTCTGTTCGACGACATGCGCGATGAGCTGCTCAAGATTGTCCGCGTCGATGCGCTGGCCGTCGATGCCCAGCTGCTCGCCATCATTTTGGCGGACACGCCCGTTGACGCCTGCCTGGGCGACCTGATGAAGCTCGAGGCGACCACGACCGATTACCTGCAGCAAAGTGTGCCCGGGTTCGATATGGAGGCCCCACACTACTGGGCCAACAAAGTTTTGACGGACGGCGTGACGGCGGCAGATCTCACCGTGAACGAGCCGGCACTTATCGGGTGGCTCCACACGCTCGAGGCCATCTCGCAGCTGTGCATGGCGAGCGCCCGCTACCGTGCTGCCGCCAACTACGCCCGCCGCGTCCTTAAGGCGGAAGGCTACCCCACCCGAGCCGCAGGCACCGTGTTGCTCGCCCTCGCTCGCCTGGAAGACCAGGACGGCTTTTTTGCCCTGGCTCACCAGCTCGAGGAAGAGATCGGGGCTGATGCACTCGAGAACTCCCCCTGGTACCTGCTCGCCCGCACCATCCTCTTGTTCAAAACGAACAAGATGCGTCCGGCGGTGCGTGCGCTGCGTGAGTTCGCTAACCGCTGCGAGGGCGGCGCATTCTTCTTGCTGAATCCCATGTACCAGACACCGTACCTTCCCTGCCGACCCGAGCCGCGCGATCCCTGGGATCTTTCGCACCAGGCGGTTTGGGAAGCCGACGGCATTATCTCGGACACCCCCGACTTTGCCCCCTGGGCCAACGCCTGCGAAGATGTATCGCAGCTTGCCCAGGAATTTGCGCGCCGCTACGGATTTTAGTGACGCACTCGACCCGACCATGTCGTTTACGTTAGGAACGGTTTCATGAATCTCCGCTCATCTCTTGCCTGCACCTCGAGCGATATCGCTCGCTGGGGACTGCGCTCTGTCCTCAAACGCCAGGGCGGCGTACTCCCCGGCCGCATCGCCATGAAGATCGATCCCGAGTTGCTGAGCGACCTCGCTGGCCTTGTCGACCGCAGCGTGGTGATTACGGGTACTAATGGCAAGACCACCACCTCCAACCTCATCGCCGACGCCGTTGCCGCCAGCGGCGCCACCGTGGTATGCAACCGCGCCGGCAACAACATGGAGCCGGGCGTGGTGGGTGCGCTGCTCGAGGCCCGCAGTGGCCTTAAGCACACCAGCAGCGGCAAGCGCGTGGGCGTTTTTGAGTGTGACGAGCTCTACACCGTACGCGTTCTGCCCAAGCTCAAGCCGACGTACTTTGTGCTGCTCAACCTGTTCCGCGACCAGCTGGATCGCTATGGCGAGATCGACCATACCCAAGACGTCATCGCCCATGCGTTGGAGCTCTCTCCGACGACAACGCTCATCTACAACGCCGACGACCCGTTGTGTGCCTCGATTGCCGCGCGCGTTCCCAACGCGAGTATTGCCTTTGGCATCGACGGCGCCACCAACACCGAGTCCGACCGCATTAGCGACTCACGTTTTTGCTCACAGTGCAACGCGCCGCTGGAGTATGACTACGTGCAATACGGCCA
>ENA-ORRU01001522-ORRU01001522.1-human-gut-metagenome-genome-assembly--contig:-NODE-1522-length-13838-cov-4.455634_pt1 | contig 13838 bp, 29 predicted proteins | sample MGYA00242184_ERZ509151 | MGnify/ENA primary metagenome ERZ509151 (study PRJEB26280, sample SAMEA2338667) | human gut metagenome | biome: human gut; feature: human-associated habitat; material: faeces... | reverse complement strand
ATGTTTATGTCGAGGCACCGCGCGAGCCGATAACGTGCCACCGGCACATGAAGACGTTTTTGGATATGGCAAAGTGTCTGGAAATGTACAAGGCGAAGTATTAAAAAATAAGGCGCACCAAAACTTGAAATCGTTTATAGGTGCGCCTGCCTTTCCTTTATGGACGAGGTCTTGCAAGCCAGATTAACTGGATACATCTTAAATATAAAATAAAAATATAATATAGTCAAGACAAAAATCCAAGAGCGGCTTTTACCCCATTGATAACGGCGTTAAAATCTTCTTCGTTTAGCTGGGGAGTTATGTATTTTCTGCGAGCAACCTTAATCCTGTCTAGCCTGCGGAAACTTACGGAACAGAGCAAATCACATTTAGCATATACAGCTTTATCTTCTGGATTTAAATAGTTTTTGGAAAGCTTAACAACATAAGGGACATTATATTCCGGTGGGGTGGTACTCAAGGGAACGACAGTCGCAAGATGATTACGATAAGGTAGCCGAGGGGTAATAACTACAACAGGACGCTTCTTTACAATTTCGGGAACAACATTACCGGTAAAGTCGCAAATAACAATAGTTCCCTTTCTTGGATGAAATTGTATTCCTGAATCTTTTATTTGTTTTGTCATTGAATTAAAATACTAAAGAAATCTTTTAAAGTCAATGAAATAATACAGAGTAAAATATTAGGGGCTTGACTTGTTCGGAAATTCCGAATAACTTATAAGCAACATGATTGTTCATGTTATCGAGGCCTTTCTCTGCACTTATCAAGCAGATAAAAGAAAGCGGAATCGTATTTGCACAAAGCCGACCTCACGGCGCAAATAAGCCTCTGATATTAGATTTCAGAGTAGGCTCGCGGGCGCCTGTAATTCCTAGGAAAGCGTCCGGTGGAGCCTCTGCAAGAGCAACCAACAGCAGGCACGGCTCCGTATGGTGTACGGCATCCCTATCTGGGTGAGGGTTGTATTTTCTATCTTACGAGGTAGAAGGGGGCTATAAGCCCCCATATTTTTGAGTGGGAGAGCGCCTTTTAGCGTCAAGCTGAAGGGCGTTTTATGTTAGCCTGTAACAGATTACAGACAAAGTGATTAGCTTGTAATAAATTACAAACAAAGGATTGAGCGCGTACCACGATGTACGAGGCTTTCCGGGAGCCGTTTCTTAGCGGCTCTCCGCTTTGAGCTGTTCGGAAATTCCGAACAGTTGAGTTGCCGAGGAATACTCGGTAGCTGGGTGGTTGTTTCCATTTTGGAAATAGCCAGCAAATAGCAATGACACACGCAACCGTCTGAAAAGGCGGTTTATTTTTATGTTTCGGGGTAAATTTTCTTTTTGGTGAGTGGAAATGAAAGAAATTTATATTGTTCATGCCGATGCGTATATTGGCTGTTACAAGCCGGGTAAATACCCGATGATTAGCTATGCGCCGCGGGAGAAGTTTATTGATTTCGTGAAAGGGCTGCGTGAGGATTATCCCGACTTTAAGCTTCGGTGCGTGGTTAATGAGGGCATAAAAGAGCTGGTGCTGCGAAAAGTGCGAAATGACAGGGCGCAGATTTTATTGGTTAAAGGGAATCGGGGGAGATGACTGTGCTAATTTTGTGCTAAAATTTCGTAACGAATCGGCAAATAACGGCACAAAACGAAAAGAAGCGAGGGCTTGTGAGTCCTGACGAAAAACAAAGCAAATCAAGAAAAACCAAGCCCTCGGAGATGGTGCCGTTTAGTGGACTTGAACCACCGACCCACGCATTACGAATGCGTTTAGCATACAATCAAAATCAGATATTTAGTTTATTGTTTTGGAAATTTGTGTTAATTTTGTGCTGAATGCCCGTTCGTAGATTTGCGTTAATCCGTTATCTACGGTATGGACGTATCGTTCGGTGGTTTTCTGGTTTTTATGGTCTAGGGATTCTTGTACGAGTTTCAAGTCCTTTGTGTATGCGTAGAGCCAGGTGCCGTGGGTATGGCGGAGCGTGTGAAAGCTTTTGTAGGGGACGCCGGCACGTTCAACGGCGCGTTTCCAAGCTTTCTTTACCGATTTTATTCTTTCGCCGTTATAGGTAAAAATATAGGCGTTGACTTTGGGAAGAGCGTTTAACACTTCCAGCATACTTGGCGTGATTTTTTTTGCTACCGGGCGTCCGTGTTCGTATGAACTGTCCTTAACCCGGTAGAATATCATTCCGTCCCTGACATCTTCCCATTTGAGGTTTAACAGCGTGGACATTCTGAAACCGGTATGCAGCGCCATCAGCATAATCGGTTTGAAATGGGGCGCCGCGTGTTCGTAAATCCTGTCAAATTCTTCTTTGTTGTAGTATTTTACGAATTCTACGGGTTCTTTTTTGATAAAATCCCGGACATAAATGTCGGGCGTTGCGACGCGATACTTTTTGCACAGGTTGAGGATTGCCGAGATGACGGCGAGGTAGCGGTTAATGGTTCCGGTTTTGCAGCCCTCCTGTTTTTTCAGGCTGACGAAACCGGCGATGTCGTCTATGCTTAGTTCCGATACGCGCAAATCCTTGTCAAAATATTTGTTGAGGTTTTCCAGTTTATTGAATGTGTCGTCCGGTTTTGAGTGGTATTGTCCTTTTTCTTCCCAGTAGAGGCCGAAAGCCTGATTTAAGGTAAACTCTTTTAATTTATTCGGGTTCGTCCTGTATTCCGCCTGTTCAACGGCTTGGGCGAAACGTTTGTTTGCATATTGCTCCGCCCGGCATTTGTCCGTTGTATGCGTACTTTCGCGAATGAATATTCTTTTTCCGTTGACGACGGTTGAGATTTTGAGATGGTAGACGTTACCCCGGAGAATAAGCTTGAGGGGTGATTTATTATATTTTTTAGGCATTGTTCAAGGCTCCAGTCGGGAATCAGATAGGAAGAACCGACCGGAACGCATTTAAGCTGCCCGCTTTCCAACAGGTGATTTAGCCGGACTCTTCCTATTCCCATTTTTCTCAATTTTTTTAATGCTTTGTTTTTCGTCATCAATTCCATAATTTAAAACCTTTAAAGTCAAGTTTAAAAGGTGGGCGCAGCAGTTTTAATTTAACCTGTTAATCCAAAATCTGCGCCCGGAGTTGTGCGGTACCGCCATTCGTCCCTAACTTTACGCTGCCTGAAACTTGAACCCTTACGGGCTGGTCGGTTTTAGCATCCGCACAGTGCTTGAAAGGAGGGCAGCGTGATAGAAACGAGTTCGATATTTTTCACACCACACGCCCCGAACTCCGCTCTATCTGCGTCTTAATAAGCCGTGTGGGGAAAGGGCTAAGTGTTATCTCCAAAACATAAAATTAAATACCAAGATTCTTTTTATAAGATAAATCCTTAACGAAAATTGATACTTAAAATAGGTATAAGAGTTGTGTGTGAAATCAATAGAAAATCCTAACGAAATACCCTCTATTACCTCTTCCAAAAACAGGTCATAACCAAAGATTGAAATCATCTCATCTTTGTTATTAAGGTGTTCTTTATAGTCAAATTTCATCTTCCTTGTCCTCATAAAAAGTTACTTCATTTCTGCGGGCGGGGCGGCAGTATTGATACTCTCCGTTATAATCTGTTACAAAGCAGAAAGGATCCTTGCTCGTTATAGATTCTAAAATTCCAGTTGCTTTACATTCTCCTTCGTCCCAAAACCAGCAGAGGCATTTGTTATCAATAATGTATTGCCAGTCCGGTTCTGGTTCTTTGAAAAATTCCCAGTTTCCACTCATTAAATCATCAATCTGAAAGCTAAATCTAGCTCCTCTTTCGTCCCAACAACGACCTGACTTGATATGTATGTAGAAGTCTTTGCCCCACTCTTTCAGTCTAATCTTTGCCCCTTTTCTGAACTCGGACAGCAGTTCTTCTAAATATGCCATTAGTTACCTACCTTTCGTAAAGATTTCTGCCAATCGTCAACGGGGTCTATGACAAAGCACTCCAAGCTCGTATAACATAAATTTTTGGGTGCAAATCCACAGTCATCAATTTCTGGTTTATCCATATACCAATACCAACTATCTGTTTCATCCATAGCAATCCAGCCCGGGCGCATTTTCGGGGCAATATCGCGCATAAATTCTTCAATCGTCATTTGTGTCGCACTCCTCTTCTATGTCCCAAACGGTTACATTGCTTAAAGTATCAATGCTCCAATCGCTCTGATTTCCTTTAAGCTTTTCTTTTGCGATTTCCTCTGCATCCTCTTCGCTTTCAGCTTCGACTGTTGTCCAAGCACTGACTTCGGCAACGGCATTAAGAGATATCTCATACTTTCGCTTTTTCGTTATTTCCCGCTCTTTGTCCTTTCCCCAATCGCTGTCTATGTTTTTGCGAACAAAATTGCCGAACTGGCCGAAATAGGGGAAATCGTCGGGATTTATTTCTTCACCGTATTTGGTCTTAATCATCGCCGTAATCTCCCAGATTTTCGCATATTGATTTAGCTTGTTCACATTCGGAAAAAATATCGTCAATCGTTCTTTGGATGTCCCTTACCTCATACATCACATCATTAAGTTTGTTTACAATATCTTCACAGTCATATCTCCTGCGAGGAAGAGGCAACAGGTTTATTAAGTCCTCGTTTTCGCAAAATTCATAATATTCCTGAGGATATTTAGCATTCCACTCATCAATAAGTTTTTGGATTTCTTCTTTGGTTTGGTTTTCACGACACCAAGTATATCCTATTGCCTTGTTATCACTTTTGTTTCGTCTGATAGTTAAAAATCTTGTCATCAGTTATCTCCTTTAACATTTTCGGCAGATGTGTTAAAATTTTCGGGATTGTTTAACAGATCGGGGTTTTCGTAAATGTTGCCTTTAACCTCTGTCCAGCAAACTAGGCAACCTGAAAAATCATCTGCAATATAAGAAGGCTTTAATTTTGAAGGTGGAAATGTTTCAGGACTTTGTCGCTCATAAATAAATTGTCCACAATCAATATCATATTTTACTTCCCACATAAATTCACAACCGTGTAGCTTTACAATATCTCCTTCATAAACGAGTTTGCCATTTTTATCTTTCAGTCCGGTGCATTGTCCTATCGTTTCTGGTCGGGTAACGAGATAAGCATAAGGACAGAAAGAACTGTTTGATATGCAAAAATCTCCTTTTTTGCCATATCCCTCATCTTTATAAAGACGAGCTAAATAACCGTGATGAAATTTTCCATCGTTACAAATTGCTCTATATAAAAATCTATCGTTCATCTCTTATTTCCTTCCAATTCAATTTTTTTAATATGAAAATCAGCAGAGCAACAGGGGCAAGTCCAAACAAGCCCGTACTTAAAACTTACGCCCTTAAAATTTGTTAAGCCAACTCGTATATTATTGTTGCATTGCGGGCATTTTTCCACGAGCTCAATACAATCAAGCATATCGTATTTTTTTAATTTTTCGTTTTTATTCATTATTCCTCACTTTCCTGCAAAAAAGCTCCAAACTATCAATGCACCAAACATTGCCAATGCTCCTAAAAAGAAGGAAAAAGCATCGCTGTTTCTCTCATAGGTATTGTAAATAAGCCCGATTATGCAGCTGATAACAATAAGCCAAAATGTTACAATATTGCCGTTCATCATTCCTCGCTTTCGCCGTTTAAAGCTTGTCTAATTCTTCTTATGTTATCGTCAGCAAATAGAGAGGTTTCCGGATAAAATCCTTTTAAGGCCAAAAGTGCTTTAATCTGACTTTTTAATGTTTCTCTAAGCCTGTTGTTTTCGGCTTGCTGTTCTTTTAATCTTAGCTTTAGTTCCTTTACTTCAAGTTCTTTGCTACAAGCTAAATTTCTCCAGTCCCCAAAACTGAAATATCTTCTTGGCTTACTCATCATTCCACCTCAAACAAATCTTCAATTCTGGCTTTGCTCTTGCCGAGATATTTGGCATTATTTACAAAAACATCCATCCAATACCAACAACCTGCTACATACCCTTTTTTATCCATATCATAGCAATAACCAATTGGTTCTTCATTCTCGTCCTTGGAAAGTTTGCCGATATGTAAAATCAAGCCATCATTTTCCCACACATCGCCGACTTCTGGTTTATCTGCACTCATCTTTTTACCTTTCCGCAATGTTTGCAAACTTTACCATCTAAATATGGCTTGTCATACCAAATCACGCCTGAAAACATTTTCTCAAATTTAATAACATAGCGCCAATCGTGCCAACCGAGCCAGCAAAGCAACCGCCTAATCATTTCACACGCTCCCCAAGCTCAATATCAAAAACAGGATTTTGACAATTCAAATCGGTTTTTAAACCTGTCGGTTTGTAAGTGATACTTTTCACCTTAAATGTCATACGTTCAGGGTTTTTCCGATACGCTTTCTGAAACTCAACAAAATCAGGAATATCCCTAAAAAAATCAATACGTCTGTACCAAAAAAGCGTTGCTTTTCGGTATTCGTGGGTTTTGCGACCGCTTTTTATTTCTTCAAACCAGTGGTCGGTCAAAACAAGCTTAAGTGTTTTTATCATTTCAGTACCTCGTTAGCTTTATCTATAATATTTGCTGTCATATTGTGATGTTTTACGTCAAAACAATGCTTATACTCGTTCAGAATGTAAATGCACTCTTTCAGTAGAGCGCGCAGGTTCTCAATATCCTTTTCTCGCTCAAGATATTGCCTAAATAAAGATTTAAACATTGTTACATTCCCCTCAAGTGCTTTTGTTTTTTCCCAGCATTTATCGGAAACGTATTTTACGCCGTTAGCAGTTTTTCTTAAAGATTCAAACTCTTCATAATCTGGAACGGGTGCGAGAATTTTGTCAATACATTCATTTTTTGAAAATCTCCAGCTTTTTACAGGAGCAAAATAATTGTCCGGGAAGATACAATTCCATTTTTCATTTTTTATATAATACCATCCAGATTCAAGCTTTCCTGCGTTCCAGTCTGCTGTTAATTCTTCAGGTGTTTTAGCCATCGTCTTATTCCTTAATCTTATTGAGTGCGACTGTTAAAAACATCAGCATTCCGGCATCAATTAAATCTGGTTCGTTTATAACTGATTGTATGGCATTGGTTGCTGTCTTGAGTTTTGCTTTAAACTCTGTGATTTTGCCCGAATAATAAGTGTTCTCTTTGCCGACTAATCTCCGGTTGGCACGAAGCAGGCGTTTGTTTTCTTCTTTTAAACCATAAATACGCCCTTGCAGTTCGTTATTTTTCCGTAGTTCTTCTGCGTAAAATTCACTGTTTTTTTGCTCGTTCCTTTTAAGGGCGGAAATTTCCGCCTCAAGTTGCTCAATCCGTATGCTTTGCTGGTGGCATATATCCTGCCACTGAAAGAACTTTTTGAGATAGAGTGCTTTGTAGTCAGTCTTTGTGGTGTCCATCTTTCCAAGTCCTTTGTTTGTTGATTGCCATTTTGGTTTTGACAAGCGTTTGGATTTCCGGGTAGCGTAACAGATTGACGGCGGCAATGATAACGTCTGCTAGCTCTCCCTTTATTTTTTCAAGGTCAGACTGCAAGCGGGTCGCAATCAGCGTGTCTATTGCTGCGCTGTATTCGCCGATTTCCTCGCCGAGCTTTAGCTCTTGGTCTTTTGCGGTAAACTCCGGGAATGTCTGTGCGTGCCACTCCTGAATATCTTTAATAAGTTCAATCATTACGAGTCTCCAGCTTTGCGGCGGCGTAATCGTTGATTTCGTTTGCCAGAAGGTAATTCTCCAAAACGAGGTTGCGTTCGGCGAGGCAGTACAGCCGTACAATCATAATCGCGCCGATGACGCCCAAGATAAAATTAGCAAGGTGGGGCAGAATATGTAGAACTTTGAGGATGGTGCGTCTGCCCCGAAGATTAATTTTCATAGATGACCTCCGCATATTTGATAAATTGTTGCAATACATTTCGCTCGCTTAATACCTCAACCGCAAATTTCGGGTCTTCCTTAATGTCGCGGAGAAAATCGCGCACCGTTTCGCCGTCCTGATAAAAAACAATATTGTCGCGGATAGCTTCCATAAGGTCGTATCCGGCCTTGCGAATACGCTTTTCATGCTCGGCTTCCGCCTCGGCTTTCATTTTGTCGGCGAACATCTTGGCATATATAACAGCGGTGTTAGCCGGGTCTTTCCAGATATTTGTCATACTTTTGGGTACTCCTTTTTAATCAGCTCATCAATGTCGGTTGCAGGATTGAGAGCTACCTTTTCGAGCATTTTACGGATAACCGGCCGGCGTTTCAGAAGAACCTCGGCGGCAATCTGGCGGTATTCCGTGGCGCACTCGGCACAGCAGAAGACCTTTTGCGCGTGGTTGGTCTTAAACTCCTCAAGGCATACCGGGCAGGTGCGGGTGTACAACGGTTCTTCGCGCTTGCAGTGGGGCTGATTGCGGCGGTTGCCTTCTTTCTTGCACTCTGGAGAGCAATAGCAAACGTTCCGGTAGTTTTTTGGCGTAAATTCCTCGCCACAGATTTTGCATTTATAAATCATGGTTCTCGCTCCGGTAATCAAATTGCGCCTGAAGCTCGGCAAACTGCTGTTGCTTAAAGTCTTCGTCTATCTGTTCTGCCGTAGCCATATCGTAGTCGATAACGGGAGTTTCATCTTCCTGCTGGCTGGCGAAATCGGCGGTTTTTTGCGAGGCGACGGGAGCAGGAGCGGAGGCCTCCTGCATCTCGTCATCAAACAAAGCCTGAATAGTGCTGTTGACGGCAATTTTGGCGAGCGCGATTTTAATCGCTTTGCGGACGCCGCACTTTAAATACATATCGTTTCTAAAGTTCTTCCATGCGGGGCTTTCCTTGTCGTGCATCTTTTTCAGGGACTGCTGCCGCGACTTTTCCAGCTCGTCATAAGAATAGGTGTAAACGCGCTTTTCGCCTTTGCAGACAATATAAACGTAACATCCGGTAATGTCTTTGCGCCCGAACGGGTCGGCGCGTTCTATCTCATAGCTGTCGCCGTCCGCCGTTTCTTTCATCCGAAATGTGTCGCCGGAAAATATCAGCCCGGCGTGGACGCTGACTCCGTTTTGCTCGGCAATGTAAATCAAGCCTTTGTATGACGGTTCGCAGGTTAGCCGTCCGCGGTCATTATAGAGATAATATAAGTCGCGGGAATCGGTAGGAAGTCCCCATGCCAAAATGGAAGTGAATACCTGTTGCTTGGAGAGGGCGGAGCAGTTTTTGAAATGTTTGTCGCTGTCTTTTTCCTGCAAATCGTGCATAGATATTTTGTTGGCAAAGGCCAGCCCCTCGCGGCAGACATAATCGCGCGGATAACCGTATTGGTTGGCAAACAGGTCGACAAGCCCGCTTGTTTCAAAAAAGTCGGCGATTTTCTGAATCTGCGGCTCTTCCTTTATGGTAATTTCATTTGTCATTTTACTGCCCTCGTTAAAAGCGAACCGTTGGCGGAAAGGCGCACGGAGCCGCCGTCCATCGTGTAAAGTTCGCAAAGTTTATGGTCGTACATATATTTTTTCAGCAGGGTTTTGCGGAGCTTGTCCTGCTCGTTGTTGTCCTTAATCACCTCGTTAAGCCCGATGTAGTCGTTCAAAAACTCGTACAGGGTTATGCCCTGAAATTCGTCTTGCGAGGTGGCAAGCTTGCGGGCATCGGGGTTTTGTTTATAAACCGCCTGATAAATCTTGAAGTCCTGTTCGGCGAGCCGGGCGCACTTGTCGTTAATCTCCGGCGTGCGGTTTTCAGCGACGGCAGTTTCAAAATGCCTGAGCGCGGAAAGGATGGTTGCCTGAATTTCCGGGATTTTGCCGTAGATGAAGTTGTCAACGCGGATTTCAAACAGGCGGTCGATTTCTTCGAACTGCCGTTGTTCTATCAGGGCGACAATCCGGCCGCGGTTAAACGGCGTGTCCGGTTCCAGCACCATGGAAGATATAATTCCCGCATCACAGCCGCATAAAAGCATCTGATACTGGTTTTGAAAGATGTATTGCCACGGCAGGCCGTTGTAAAAAATATTTTCCCGCGCGGCTTTGAACGGGTTGACGGTTTTCTTTTCCCAGACGAGGCGTTTTGTCGTATGGGTTTTGCAGTTGACGTCAACAAAGCTGTCGTGCAGGCTTTCGGCATAACCGTCCGGGGAGCAAACGGCATACGGGGAAATGTCCGGCCTTTTGATAAAATCCTCGGTTCCCTGACAGGCAAAATCCGTATTGTCGCGCATTTTCCAGTCAAGATATTTTTCCATGGCGTGTCCGTAAATGGACAATTCGTCGGGCAGGGGCGGGATACGGCAGCCGCGCTTGATTTTGTGGTACACCTGATAACCGGTGGAATACAGGTCTTCGGCAAGGAAATTAAGCGCCGGTTTTTCGCCCATCAGCTCCATCAGTTCCTTTTGCGGGACAAAAGACTTGACGACGGCGGCAATTTCCGATGCGCCGATGCCGCAGTTTTTTTCTTCCAGCCATTCGGGCGTGTTTTGCTTAAACTCGGTTTTGCCGATGTTAGCCAAAAGCTCGCGTTCCTTTTGGGCGAAAAAGTCGTCTTTGGTTATGTTCAATTCCAAAAGGAATTGTTTAAAGTCGACGTTTTTCATCCTTTGCAGGTAATTCCGACGCTGTTCGTCAACAAAATCCATGCCGCGATTGTAAAGGCCTTCGTCATGGATTTGGCGATGACATTCTTCGCACAGCGGCAGCAGATTGTTGACGTCATAGCGTAAAAGGTCAACGTTTCTGCGCACAATGTGGTGCATGTGCGCGGCTTGGTGGTTACAAGCCGGGTTGGCACACTTGCGCCCGATGCGAAGTTTCGGATACAGCCGGTCAAGCTTTTGTTCTTCTGGCGTCATTGCATTATCCGAAAATGAGGGTTAAAACTAAAATGACAACCAGAGAAATACAGGTTGTTTCCAAGCCGGCGTTTTTGTTCACCAATCGCAGGTTTTCGTCCCGCAGGGCTTTGATTTCGGCAAGCTGGTTGTTGCAAAGGTTGTTCCAGCCGTTTTGGAAAATATCAATATGCTTCATCTGTTTTTCTCCGATGCTTTGCGCAGTTCCTGTTCAAGTTCAAACTTCCTGCGGCAGTCTTCTTTGTATTGTGGCGTAAGGTAATAGCCGTCGTTGCTCATTTCACAGAACTCCATCCGGTTTTTCAGCCGTTCTAAATCCTGTTTGATTTCAGTTACTGGTCTCATTATTGCCTCTGTATGATTTTTCTTTTGATGTACTATATGTACTATATGTATTTTTATAAGTCAAGTAAAAAAGTACAAAAAATACATTTATGGATATTTTTAATTTAAATATAAAAAAAGCCCCGGTTTTCGGGGCTGGAAAAAGAAATATTTTATTTTAATTTCGTGGAGGGGTGTAAATCGATGCTAATGCTTGACTTACTAAGTCGCCTCCCTGATTTATAACACGAATAATTAAGTCTTCATGCGGTTGTTTTTTTTGTTTTGGGTTTAGCTCTTGTTCTAGGTTTTGGGTTTGGTGCGGAGCAGGATATTTGTATGTCTGAATTTTGGCTAATGGTTGATTCTGTGTCATTTTGTGATATCCTTTCTTCCTGTAGTAACTTTCTATAATCTGCTATTAAATCACGAATAACAAGAGTATTCGGATTAAATCCGACTATATGCGAAATAAATAGATTATATATTCTATAATCATTATCGGTCATTATGTCAACCCTGTTAAATAACTCTTGAGCTTGTCTCATATCTATAACAAAGCCATGGGAAGGATAGTTGCCAATAAGTTTATCTAAAGTTCCTGATTTTGAATTAGGGGTATGGGTTAAACGTTCTAGCTGGTTACCGTAAGTTTTTGCAATATTCATTGCTCTATTTTTTTCTCCGAGTTCCAGTGGGTCAATTTTAGAAGCAATAGAAGAATATATACCGGTAGCCAAATCTGTAGCAATTTTAGCAGCAGTTTCTGTTGAAAAAGTTCCTCTGCCATTGGCTAGAAATTCTAAAAACATATTATGAAAACAACCGCTAGCTGATTGGTTAATTACAGAAATTGCCTGAAAAACGTCTAATCCGGAATTTCTTTGAAATAAATCGTCTTTTCTTTTTGTTTGCACATCTAAAGGGCCGAGTTCACCATATTCGTGGAATCTTAAGGTATCTGCTCCAAAAGCAATAAGTGTTCCTGCGCTTTTGCAAGCTCCAGGGACGATTACATTTAATTTTTCATAATGTGTTCTTAAAGTTGAAACAATGCGATATGCCCAGTTAGGATCGCCGCCGTTTGTTACTAAGAATAAATCAACTTCATTTTTCTTATCAGGATGTTTACAAATCAAATTTCGTAAACCTTGCAAATTAGAGTCAATATCACCAGCATAAAAATAAATATCGGAGGTACTGTTATTAATAATATTTCTCAATTCATCTAGGGGAGTTGTAGTCATTGGGTTGGTTTCCTTTTCAGTCTTCTTATTCATTACTTATTCTCTTAGATTATCATTAGCCGGCTTGTTCTTCTTTTTCATTTGTATCAACTTTTTGAGATTTGCGTAGATTACGGATATATTCTTTCTCTTCTTCATTTAAAATAATTTCTTCTTTTGGTTCCGATTGGCTGCCATTTTGTAACCACTCATAATCAACATTAAAGATTTTCGCATAAAGAATAGCAGCTCCACGTGCGAGCAATCTTTCTCCACTTTCGTACTTTTGGTATTGAGGATAAGAAAAAAGACCATTGCTATACCTATTAAAAAAATCTTTAGCACTTTTGCAACCTAAAGCTAGACGGCATTCTGTTAATCGTTTGGCTTGTGCTTTTCCTTCAGGTGTATTTGCGAAACTCATTTTTATTCTCCTGTAATGTTGTACTAATTGTATAGCATTACAAGTTTTTACACAATGTATTTTTTGTACTATATTTTTGTTGACTTTGTATGTTTTGTACGCTATGTACGAAATATGTAGATTCAATTTCTAGATTAAAGAGAGGTCAAGTTTAAGTATGAAGTTGAAAGAATATAGAGAACGAAAGAACAAAAAAATTCAGGAAATGGCTGATTTAATCGGCGTGTCAAAAGATGTGTATTTGAGCTGGGAATATTGCAAACGTATCCCTCGTCCCGAAACGATGGCAAAGATTGTCGCTTACACTAAAGGCGAGGTAACGGCGAACGACTTTTATGATTTGGAGGTAAAATGATATATACTAAGGAATTTTTAAAAAAGCAAACACACAACGATTTAGTAGGGTTGGTTTTGGAATTTCAAAAAATGATAGAAGATACTAACGGTTTTCACGAAGAATTATTGGATCGTCTAAAAGGTTTTGTTTCTCCTCGTATTCAAACCACAAATCGGATAAATGAGGAGCTTGTTTTTCATAAAAAGCAATCTTCAACTCAAGATATTCAATACGGGCAAGAAGTGTCTGTTCATTCTGATATTTAGCTTTAGTGAGCTTTTCGTTAAGTTTCAAAAGTTTTTTGTTATCATAGAAAAACATGGTTAGTCCTTTGCAAAATTATTTTTAAACCTAATAACATTAAAAAACTGGAGAGTCAACTTGAGTAAACTTTTAATCCCTTTAAAACTGCCGTTTTTGGCGATACGCGAGCTGCTGATACTGATATTGAAGTATTGCTATGGCTGTCGGATTGACGTGCCGGACGGACTTAACAAGGTCGGAAACGAGTTATTTCGGAGGAGATAAAACAATGGGGTGCTGTCTTGAAATTATGGGGATATGGCAGGACACCGCACACCTCGTCTTTAACCATATCCCCGCCTTTTATGGGGTGTGCAGATGATAACAGCGGTAGATATTATCAAAATAATTCAACAAATACAGCCAACTGACAATAAATGCAGATTTCTAATCAGTTTGGCTGAAAGCTGGTATAAATACGGCGGT
>ENA-ORRU01001518-ORRU01001518.1-human-gut-metagenome-genome-assembly--contig:-NODE-1518-length-13859-cov-13.856708_pt1 | contig 13859 bp, 9 predicted proteins | sample MGYA00242184_ERZ509151 | MGnify/ENA primary metagenome ERZ509151 (study PRJEB26280, sample SAMEA2338667) | human gut metagenome | biome: human gut; feature: human-associated habitat; material: faeces... | reverse complement strand
CGCGACCCCAACCTTGGCAAGGTTGTGCTCTACCAACTGAGCTATTTCCGCATTAGTGGTATTTCGGAGTGCAAATATAAACGGTTTTTTTTATTCCTCAAAATTTTCACCCGGAAATTTACAGGACAAAAATCAAAAAACTGTCATACAAACCTTCAGAACCGGATTTTTAATACCAGATCAGGCTATCCGACGGCAGAAAACTATTCCTCCTCCAGTTCCCACCCGCCGCCTAACGCCTTGTAGAGCTGCACCAAAGCGAGGTGTTCGTCCCGTACAGCGTTGCTCAAACCGATCTGGGCATCGAAATACCGGCGCTGGGCATCCAGCACGTCGATATAATTGATACTGCCGCCCCGGTACTGCAAATTGGCCAGTTCGACGTATTTGCGGGCAGCATCGCGCAGAGCGACCTTCAACGCGGCCGTTTTGCGGACGTTACGGTAAGTGACTACCGCATCGTTGGCTTCCTTGAAAACCTCCAGCACCTTCTTCTCGTACCCCAGCCGGGCTACGTCGTATGCCGCCAATGCCGCACGATATTTGGCCTGCTTGCGTCCGAAGCCGAAGACCGGAGCGGCGATCGCACCGGCCACATACGAGAACGGAGAACGGAAGAAACCCTGCAACGCATCGTTCTCCCAGCCACCGACTAAATTGAAGGTCAGCCGGGGAAAACGATCTGCATAGGCCATCCCCGCCGAAGCCATCGCCGAACGCAACTGTTGTTCGGAAGCCCGTACGTCGGGACGCCGCTGCAACAGTCCCGAAGGCAGACCGACAGGCAGACTGTCCGGAAACTCGGCTTCGATATTCATTTGACCGCGCAACACCTCCCAGTCAGGAGATTTTCCCATAAGCAATGCAATACTGTTTTCCATAATTTCGATCCTGCTCTCCAGATCCGGAATCAGGGTCGCCGTCGAAGCGTATTCCACTTTGGCCTGCTGGTAAACGGTTTCGGAGGTAAGACCGCCCTCGAACCGCAACTGCGCCTGCTGCACACCCTCGCTGCGCGTTCGGAGCGTACGACGCACGATGGAAAGCTCGTTATCCAAAGCCATCAACTGAAAATAGGCCGTCGCAACTTCCGCGACGAGAGTCATACGCATCGCACGCCAATCCTCGACCGAAGAGAGATACTCCGCCCCGCCCTTGCGCTTGGCCCAGCGCAGGTTTCCCCAAAGGTCCAGCTCCCAACTGACGGAGAGCTTGGCACTGAACTCCGGATCACGGCTCGACTCCTCGTCGGCATAATCGTTCGTTTCGTAATCAGCCAGCCCTTTGGCCGAAAAATTCGGCAAACGCTCGGCCTTGCTTATCCGATACAACTGCCGCATCTGCTCCACACGAGCCGCCGCCGCAAGCATATCCTTGTTATTTTCCAAGGTCAGCTCGATGACCCGGCGCAACGTCGAATCCCCGTAAAACTGCCACCAGCTCAGATCGGCGATGGTCAGCGAATCGGTATAGCCCGAAGCGATCTGCCCGGGCATCTCCACCTCGGGGGCCTGACAGTGCCGCACAGCCGAACAGGAAGAGAATCCGACGGTCAGTGCAGCCAAAATGACAAATATCGCAACTCGTTTCATCGTTTCTTCAGTTTTGCTTTAATCCGGTAAATCCACACGAAGAAGAAGGGCACGAAGACGATGCCGACAGAGATAGCTACCAGCATACCGAAAAAGACGCCCGTACCGATACCCTGACGGCTCGCCGACCCCGGACCCGATGCGAACACCAGCGGCAGCAGGCCGAGGATGAACGCCAGCGAGGTCATCACGATCGGGCGGAAACGCAGGTGTGCGGCCTTGAGTGCCGCCGACACCACGTCGCGGCCTTTTTCCACCTCCTCCTTGGCAAACTCTACGATCAAAATGGCATTCTTGGCCACCAGACCTACGAGCATCACCAGGCCGATCTGAAAATAGATGTTGTTTTCCAAACCGCAAACCCAGATACCCAGATAGGCACCGATTCCGGCTACGGGCAGCGAGAGAATGACCGCGACGGGCACCGACCAGCTCTCGTACTGGGCGGCGAGGAAGAGGAAGACGAACAGGAAAGCCAGCGCCAGCACAAGACCCGTCTGTCCACTCACATGCTTCTCCTGGTAAGAAAGGCCGCTCCACTCGACGCCCACCGACGCAGGCAATTTCTCACGCACGATATTTTCCAGCTCGTCCATCGCCTGTCCCGAACTGTATCCGTGAGCCGCTTCGCCCGTGATGGTCGCAGCGTTGAACATATTGAAACGCTTGATCGTACCGGCACCCGTCGTATAGTGCGTCGTACCGAGCGACGTGACGGGAATCATCGCCCCGTCGGCACCCCGTACGAAGAAGAGGTTCAGGTTGTCGCGGTAAGCCCGATAAGGCGCGTCGGCCTGAATATATACACGGTATATACGGTTGAACATATTGAAGTCATTGACGTAGATCGAACCCGTGAACGCTTTCATCGTAGAGAAGATGTCGGACATCGAAACCCCGACCAACTGCGCTTTGTCGCGATCCACGTCGAAATAAAGCTGCGGAATGTCGGCTTGCATCGAAGAGGCCAGCCCCGTAAACTCGGGCCGCTGCTCGGCATAGTGCATCAACGTATCCACCGCCCGCTGCAGATCGGCATAGCCGGCATCCCCGCGAGCTTCGAGCACCATTTCGAAACCGCCCGAGGTTCCCAGACCGGGAATGACGGCAGGCGTCGAAAGATAGACCTTGCTTTCGGGATAACGCGACAACTCGTCACGCACACGTTTCATCACTTCGCTGATATCCTCCGATTCCCGCTCCTTCCAGGACTTGAGGATCACTGTCAGTTGGCTGCGGGCCTGGTTGCTGCCCACACGAGGACTCGAACCCGTCACGTTGAGTACATACTCCACATCGGGATCCTGCATCAGAAAGGCCATCGCCCGGTCGGTCACCGTACGCGTACGCTCGATGGTCGCCCCTTCCGGAAGTTCCAGTTCGACGGTGAAATACCCCTGATCCTCCTGCGGCATGAAACTTTCGGGCACGAGTTTATTCATCAACCAGATACCGATGAGTACCACGCCGAAGGCGGCGAACATACGGCGCGAATGGGCGAGCGCCCGGCCGATCATACGGCCGTAGAGCTTATTGCCTTTCGCAAGACCGAAATTGATATACCGGAAAAACCGTTTCTTCCGGCCGCCTCTGTCGGGCTTCAACAGGTAGGCGCACATCACGGGGCTGAGCGTCAGCGCCACGACCGTAGAGATGATTACCGATACGGCGATCGTAATGGTAAACTGGCGATAGAGCTGCCCCGTAATGCCCGAAAGGAAGCTCACCGGGACGAACACGGCGCACAGCACCAGCGACATGGCGATCAACGCTCCGCTCAGGCTCCGCATCGCCTTCTTGGTCGCTTCATAGGGCGAAAGCCCCTCCTCGTTCATGATGCGATCGACGTTTTCGACCACGACGATCGCGTCATCGACCACGATACCGATGGCAAGAATCAGACCCAGCAGGGTCAGCATATTGAGCGAGAAGCCGAACACGAGCATCACGCCGAAGGTACCGATGAGCGAGATCGGCACGGCCACGATCGGAATGAGCGTCGCCCGCCAGCTCTGCAACGAAAGGAATACCACCAGAATCACCAGCAGCAACGCTTCGAAAAGCGTCTGATAGACGTGATGGATCGATTCGGAAATGTAGGTAGTCATATCGAAAGGAATCTCGTAAGAGATACCCTCCGGAAAATTGCGGCTGATCTCCTCCATGGCGGCCTTGACCAGCTCGGCGACCTCCATGGCATTGGCTCCCGGAAGCATCTTGATCTCCAGCACGGCGGCATTACCGCCGTTGATACCGCTTTCGGTATTGTAGGACGATGCTTCGAGCGAAATGCGCGCCACGTCTTTCAGGCGGATGATCGAACCGTCGGGATTGGCCCGGATGACGATATCTTCGAACTGGCTGACCGACGACAAACGTCCCTGCGCCGTAATGGGGATCGTCACGTCGAGGCCCGTCATCGGAGCCTGCCCCAGCACGCCGGCCGCCGACTCGCGGTTCTGATCCTTCAACGCGGATTGCAGATCCTTGACCGTCAGCCCCAGGTCGGCCAGCTTGTCGGGCTGCACCCAGATCTGCATGGCGTAGTAGCGGCTGCCGACGTTCGAAATACTGCCCACGCCGGGAATACGGCGCAGCAGGTCCAGCACGTTGAGCGTGGCGTAATTACTCAAATATATTTCGTCGAACTTGGGGTCGGACGAGAGCAGCGTGATGGTCATCAGTTTGCTGGCGGCCTGTTTCTCGACCGAAATACCGTTCTGCACCACCTCGGCCGGCAGGCGTGCCTCGGCCTTCTTCAGGCGGTTCTGGACATCCACGGCCGCCAGATCGGGATCGACCGAAATATCGAAGGTGACGGTCGCGGAGAAACCGCCCGAGTTGGAGCTCGACGACTCCATATAGATCATGCCGGGCGTACCGTTCAGCTCCTGCTCGATGGGGGTAGCAACGGCCTGTGTCACGGTCTGCGCGTCGGCACCGGGATAGGACGCCGAAACACGCACCACAGGCGGTACGATCTGCGGATACTGATCGACGGGCAGCAGCGCGAGGCCGATGGCGCCGACGATGACGATGATGATGGAAAGTACCGTGGAAAAGACCGGCCGGTCGATGAAAAAGTCGGCTTTCATGGGCTACTCCTCCTCTGGATTCGCCTCCTCTTCACGAGGAGCCACGGGTTCGACCTTCATGCCGTGCGTCAGCTTGTGATAGCCTTCGACGACGATATTTTCATACGAGGCAAGTCCTCGTTCGACGATGAAGTTATTGCCCGTTTCCGGACCCGTTTCCACGAAACGCTTCTCCACGATGCTGTCCCGGCGCACGACGAAGACATAGGCGCCGCCCTTCTCGATAATCAGGGCCTTCTTGGGAACCACGACCGCCCGTTCGAGCACGTCGAGCAGCAGTTTGACCTTAGTGAACTGTCCGGGGAGCAGGATATGGTCGGGATTGGGCATCTCGGCCCGCACGGAGAAGGTACCCGTCTGGGGATCGACCTGCGGATCGGCGAAATCGACCAGTCCCCGATAGGGATACTGCGCCCCGTCGGCCAACGTGACCGTAATATAGGGGTCCCACTTGCGGGTCGAATCCTTATGGCCCAGATTGACGTTACGGGCCTTGCTACGCAGGTAATCCAGCGCGGTCATACTGAAATCGACCCGCACCGTATCGCTCTTTACCACGGTGGCCAGCAGCGACTTGCCGCCAGGACCGACGAGCGTACCGATATCGGCGTTCCGCTCGGAAATGTAACCCGAAATGGGCGACTGCACGGTCGTGTAGCCGAGTATCATTTCAGCCTGCGTAAGGTCGGCTTCGCTCACCACCACGTCCGCCACAGCGCTCTCGTAGGAGGCGATGGCGTTATCCAGGTCGAGCTGACTGGCGGCATTCTGCTCATACAGCGGACGAATACGGTTCAGGTCGCGCTCGGCCTTCAGAGCCTGGGCCCGGGCTTTGTTCAACTGCGCCTTGGCCTTGTTCGCACGGGCGCGATAGACCGTCGGGTCGATGATGAAAAGCGTCTGGCCCTTCTTGATATAGGTTCCCTCGGCAAAGAGCATCTTCTCCAGATAACCTTCGACGCGGGCCCGGATCTCGACGAATTGCTGGGCCCGGATACGGCCCACGTACTCGCCATAGATGCTGACATCTTCGACCTGCACCGGTTCGACGGCCACCACCGGCAGTGCGGCGGCCTGCGGCCGGGGACGCAGCAACACGACGAGCAGAACGACCAGCACCACGACGGCACAGCCGATGAAGATCCAGTGCTTACGAGTCAGTTTCACCCGAATACGAGGTGTTTTGGCCGCTATTTTTTTCAGTTTCTCCAAATTCAACTCTTTCAGATTCGGTTTCATTTCATAAGTAGTTTTTATCCATAAAAGGGTTAAAGGACTTTACCCAAACCCTGCGCCAATCCTGTTCTATCCGGATAAGCGAATCATACACAATATAATACGCCTGCAACAGACGAGGCCGATCCTGTGGCGTGAATCTACAAAATGTAGAATTATTCCACACCGGAGCCTACCGGCTGTGGCGTAAAAACCCCCGGTGCCCGATAATCGCCGCCAGCCGCCCCGGATGCAGGGATTTGCCCGCAACGATAAGGGTGACGGCCAACAGGATCAAGCCGATACCCGTAGCAAGCCGCGCAGTGAACAATTCACCGAAGATCGTCACGCCGATCACCACTGCCGTCAGCGGCTCCAAAGCCCCCATAACAGCGGTCGGAGTAGAACCGATGGCATGCACGGCAACGGTCATCAACACCAGCGAAACGACCGTAGGAATCAGAGCCAGCATCGCCGCCCACCCCCCCCACATCGAGGGTGTCGAGAGAAGCTGCAAAGGCTGGTCGGGACAACACAGCGAATACAACACGATCGCAGCCACGCCGAACAACAGCACGTAAAACGTAAGCTTCACCGACGACATATTCAACGAAGCACGGTTGACCACCACGATATAGAGCGCATACGAGAGCGACGAAGCCATGACCAGCACAACGCCCGCAGTATTGAGTACCGCACCGCCCTCACCCCGGTACAGCAACGCGATTCCGCACAGAGCCAGGGAAATGGAGAGGACCGTGACCAGCGAAATTCGCTCCCTGAAGAAAATCGCCATGATGACGGCCACCATGACCGGATAGACGAAAAGAAGGGTGGAGGCGATCCCCGCATCCATATAGTGAAAACTCATGAACAACGTGAGCGACGATACGGCGAACATCACTCCCAGCAATCCCAGCACGGAGAACTCCCGGCGCGTAATGCGCAGCGAAGTTTTCTGCACCAACAACAGGGCTGCCAGCAGTACGGCGGCAAGCGCATAGCGGTAAAACAGCACGGAATTGGTGTTTATTCCCGCCCGGTAGAGTGACAAAGCACCGAGGGGATTCATCCCGTAACTCACGGCGGCAACGATGCCGCAAAGGGTTCCTTTCGATTTCTCGCTCATGGATCGACAATTTCAACCGGCCGCAAAAATACGAAATAATTCGGCCGTTCGGTAAAGATAGCGCTTATAAATCGACCTCGGAAAAGGGAACGAGATGCGGTAATTCGTCCGGAAAGGTTAAAATATCGGCCGGGTTTCGTATCTTTGTGCCACTGTTTCCGATAACCCTCCGGAACCGCCCGGTTCCTTCGGAGCGATCCGGAACAATACGGTTTTACGGAAAATGCCTTTCGGGGCCAAATACATATCGAAATGAAAAAGTTACTTCTGATCTTTCTGCTGATCGCCGCCTGGAGTGTGCAGGCCCGCGAAGTATATCCGCTCTGCGACGACTGGCTCTTCTCGTTCCGCTACGAAAACAGCAGCGACAACGCCCGCTGTGTCACGCTGCCGCACACCTGGAACCTCGATGCACTGGCCGGGACGATCCCATACCTGCGCACGACCGCCGACTATCAGCGCAAACTCTACGTACCGCAGACCTGGACCGGAAAGCGGCTCTTCCTGAAATTCTACGGCGTGGAGAGCGTCGCCCACCTCTTCGTAAACGGAACTTACGTCGGCGAGCACCGGGGCGGAACGACCGCTTTCGTCTTCGAAATCACCGACCGGGTGAAATACGGCAGCGAAAACCTGCTTCGCGTAGCCGTGAGCAACGCCATTACGGGCGACGTGCTGCCGCTCTCGTCCATCCACAACATCTACGGCGGCATCAGCCGGGAGGTAGAACTCATCGTCACCGACCCCACCGCCGTATCGCCTCTGTATCTGGGCTCGTCGGGAGTCCTGATCCACCCTCGGGCCGTATCGACCGAACGGGCCGAAGCCGAGGCCGAAATCCACCTCATCTCGAAAGGCGACAACTTCTGCCGCGTGACCCTCGAAGCGTTCGATCCGGACGGAATTCAGGCCGCAGCCAAAACGATAAAGGCCAAACTCGACGGCAAACCCGTCGTCATCCCCTTCACGGTCGAAAATCCCCGACTGTGGGACCTCGATCACCCCAACCTCTATCGAATGCGGGTATCCGTCGAGAGCGACACCTCGCGCGATGAGATCGAAATCGCCACGGGCTTCCGCAACATCCGCGTCACACCCGAAGAGGGTTTCCGCCTCAACGACTCGCTCGTTCGGGTTCACGGCGTAACGCTCTACTACGACCGTCCGGGCACGGGTAGCGCTATGGAGGCGGAGGACTATGCCGAAGATTTCGCTTTCATACGCGAGTTGGGAGCCAATGCCCTGCGCTCGCCCGCAGGACCGCACGCCCCCTGTCTGTACGACCTCTGCGACCGCACAGGCGTACTGGTCTGGATCGACTTGCCGCTGATCCGGGCACCTTTCCTCAGCGACGTTTCCTATTATCCGAACCCGCAACTCGAGGCGAACGGTCGCCAGCAACTGCGCGAAATCATCGCCCAGCATATCAACCGGCCGTCAGTGGTCATCTGGGGACTCTTCGACTGCCTCTGGCAACGGGGCGAAAACCCCGTGCCCTATGTGCGGACACTGAACGAACTGGCAAAAAAAATGGACCGCAGCCGCCCGACGGCGGCCACCAGCAACCAGGACGGAGAACTGAACCAGATCACCGACCTGATCGTATGGGCGCAGAACATCGGCTGGGACAAAGGCCGCACGGAAGACCTCGAAATCTGGCTCGGCCAGCTTCGGTCGGGGTGGAACCAGCTCCGTTCGGGCATCTGCTACGGTGAAGCGGGGCAGATCGAACAACAAGGCGATCCGGCTCGCCGACGCCGCTCGAACAGCCTGCTCTGGCAGCCGGAAGGACGGCAGACCCGTTTTCATGAAGATTACACGAAATACCTGGCACAAGACACGCTGCTGTGGGGAACCTGGATCAACACCCTGTTCGACTACGGCTCGGCCCGCCGTCCGCAGGGCGTGGAGGCTACGGGGCTCGTCACGCTGGACCGACGACGCCGCAAGGACGCTTTCCATCTTTACAAGGCTTTGTGGAACAACACCGAACCTACGCTCCACATCGCCGGACGCCGGGAGGATGAGCGTAACGGCGACTTGCAGACCGTAACCGTCTATTCTTCGGCCGGAGAGCCGGTCGTAACCCTCTCGGGCGACACGCTCGCGGTCGAGCAATACGCACCGTGCATCTACCGCTGCGACTCGGTACGGCTCAACGGCCGGATGAAGATAGAAGCGAAAGCCGGGGATTTATACGACGAAACGTTCCTTACCGGAAACTGCGCCTTAGTAGCTCCGCCGCGTCGGGACCCTCAGCAAACAGCAGGTCTGCGACTGACAAATTAGGCGCGAAAGGCAGCCGGTCGGAAAAGACCTGGAAATAGGACTCGGCATGAAACGCCGGGTCCTCTTTTTGTTTGGGCCTCAGATCGAGGTCGCCGGGAGCGGCTTCGACGTATTGCTCCGAAATACGGGGGCGGTTCTGCACATTCAGTTTTTGAAGCAGCACCTCCGTCAGTTCGAGGTCGTAATCGACCAGAAAATCGTATTCCCGCCGATAGAAAGGCTCGAACGAGGAGCGGTAGTGATCGAAATAGGGCGATCCCCGGTAAGCCGACACCAACGAAATCCAATGCTGGTGCTGCCACCGCTTCGAATAGTCGAGCCGCACATCCCGCATCGGCGTACGGGGACGGTTGGCATGCCGCACGTGCACCGTGAGGTCCATCACGCCGCCCGAAGCGAGAATTTGCGCCCGATTGCGCTCCGAACGCTTGACAAAATGTTCCCCGAGGTCGATGACGCAATCGTCGCACAGCAGGTGTGCGAAATATTCGACCGACCCCAAATAGGCTGCAGGCAGAATCGTCATGGTCGTTCCGGTTGATTTTCAGGATCGGCCCAATCGCCGTTGGCCTTGATGAGCGCCACGAGCCGATCGAGCGCCTCCTCCTGAGGGATATTCTTCTCCACCACCGTGCGCCCCTTGTAAAGGGTGATACGCCCCGGAGCGGCGCCCACGTAGCCGTAATCGGCGTCGGCCATCTCGCCGGGTCCGTTTACGATACAACCCATCACGCCGATTTTCAAATTTTTAAGGTGCGAGGTTCGGGCACGGATCGCGGCGAGCGTACCCTCTATATCGTAAAGCGTACGACCGCAGCTCGGGCAGGCGATGTATTCGGTGCGGGACATCCGCACGCGGGCTGCCTGCAGGATCATCAGCTCGATCTCCGCGATCTCCTTTTCCGAAAGGTGCGGCGCGTCGATCCGAATGCCGTCCGCCAGCCCGTCCAGAAAGAGCGACCCCAGATCGGCGGCGGCTTTGACGGCGACGGCTTCGACCGTCGTATCCTCGTAACGGCGGCACACCGCGACAGGTTCGTCCACCCGGTCGAGGCTCAGGATCGCGGCCCGCAGCTCGGCCGTAGGATTCTCGGTCAGGGCTTCGATCACCCGCCAGTCGGCAGGCAACTCGGAGTGAATCAAGGGAGTTTGTATATCGCTCCGCCGACAATATCGCGTCGGCGTATAGCGCTCCGGATATTTGACGGCGAACTCCCCGCTGCGGCGGGCAAAATGATCGACCAAAAGCTGTGCTACCGGAATCTCGTTTTCGGGCGCTTCGGTCAGCGAAACGCGGATCGTATCGCCGATACCGTCCGCCAAAAGCGCTCCGATACCGACAGCACTCTTGATGCGCCCCTCGATCCCGTTCCCTGCCTCGGTGACGCCCAGGTGGAGCGGATAATCCATCCCTTCCCGCTCCATCGCGTCCACCAGAAGCCGGTAGGCCGCCACCATGACCCGCGTATTGCTCGACTTCATCGACACCACAACCTGATCGAACGCCTTCTCGCGACAGACGCGCAGGAACTCCATCGCCGAGGCTACCATGCCTTCGGGCGTATCGCCCCACTCGTCGAAAACGCGCTTCGAGAGCGAACCGTGATTCACGCCTATGCGGATCGCCACACCGCGCTCCCGGCATCGGTCGATGAGGGCTTCGAACTCCCCGTGCGACGAGTTATAGTTTCCGGGATTGATACGCACCTTATCCACGTATTTCGCAGCGATCGCAGCCACTTCGGGCACGAAATGGATGTCCGCAACGACGGCGGCATCGCACCCCTCCTCCCGCAAACGGCGGACGATCCGCTGCAAATTCTCTCCCTCCCGACACCCCTGGGCCGTCAGCCGGACGATCGGCCCCCCGGCCCGGAAAATGCGTTCGATCTGCCGGACGCAGGCTTCGGTATCCTTGGTGTCGGTATTGGTCATCGACTGCACGGCGATCGGACGATTCCCTCCGATCACAACCCGTCCGATGCGGACTTCACGGCTCGGGCGGCGTTCATACTTGGTCAAATTCATGTCCTGCCAGAATTTATTACTACAAAGGTAGTAAAAATGAAGGCAGGATAAAACAGACATTCGCGTTTTATCCTGCACAAACCAGAATAACGACCGTTCGGCGGCACCGCGCTATCGGGCAGTCATATTCTCCAACTCCTTGAGGATGTAGTAGCGGTTCAGGGAAACCAGAGCCTTCTTTTCGTCCAGATAACGGTAAATGGCCGTAATGCCGCAGGCGAGCCGGACCGTCGCGTCCCGATCGGGCGAAGCGGCCGCGAAATCGAACAGCAGCTCGGCGAATTTTTCCAGGTTCTCGTCGCTGAAGCCATACTCGCGGGTCAGCACGCCGATAAAGTCCTCCCGGGCCAGCAGAGTGTCGATATCCAGATCGAGCGCCTCCGCCAACTCCGTCCAGGCGGTTTCGCAAACGGCCTCTCCCGCCCCGCTTCTCCGCAGGATGCCCGCCTTCTGCAAAAGGGCTTCGATGAGTTTGCCGATCTTGTCGATCTCCCGCAGGATGTAATCTTCCATAATAATTATATATATCCCACATACCATTAACCTTAAACGCAAAACCTGTAATAAGAAATTCTGCATCAAGAATACTGATAGCTCATACCGTTACAAACCTCTCAATCGATCTTCTTTCGCCTCTTGTTCGTGCATACAACTCGAATATTCAATGGCCAAATTGATTAAACCGTCCTCTCCTCTTAAAGAAATGACAATCTCCGTACGAAAACTCGGAGACCAATATGCCCAATAACTTAAATGTCCCGAATACACCTCATAACCCTCTTCTGTGCGATACCGTGCATAGGAGGGATCACTCCAATGCACTGATTCTCCCGGAACCCCATATTTTTCAGAAAGCAGTGATACCAGTTCTTTGTAATCACTTATGCAACCATCTACCGAAATATTCGTAAAATAATATTTGGCACGAACCAATTTGTCATCTGAAGTGAAAAAATAGAGGACATCACATAACTTATTCGCCACACTCGAACTGAACGAATAAACATTCGGATTAAGTATCTGTCCCGTCCATTCATTTTTACGTCCCTCCTTTTCTACAATTTGCGACATAGAGTCGCCCCATCTTGCATTTCTAAAATCGTTTGATCCATCGTCTGCTTTAGCAACAGAAACAAAATACATCAATGGAGTTTCTGGTGACTCCACAATTTTCATCAGAGAGGCAGTAATCACTACTGTCAAATCCGTGCCTTTTGCCCAAAGCCTCATCACAAAATTCCCATTATCATCAGAATAGTCGTCCTGTTTATGATCCGGTTCCCCCAATCTTACATACAATAACGAATCCATATATCGCAGCAGTTCCGTTTCATCGGTATTCGCTATCTGTTCTGGATGAATATATGTAAAAAACATATCCGGTTTCCTTGTCTCTTCGTTTATGGTGTACAATGTAAATCCATTATATTTCCCGATGCAAAATTCATCAAGAAATTTATTCGCAAAATTCAAATTACCACCCGAAGATGCAGCAAGCGATACTTTTAATGAATCCGCAAGTTCGAAACTGTTTTCCTTATATTTCTCGTCTATTTCGGACTCCGTCAAGTCCCAAGGCGCATTCTTTACAAACTCCAGGGCATCTATTCTCTGTTGGGCATAACTGCTATAAATTCCTGCCAAACACACAAAAAACACCAATAGATTTCTCATAATTATTATAAATTAACAAGCATTTCAAAGATATAAAAATTATATCAACATTCAAAACACTTGTTGAGAGGATATATTTGAGATATTCTACCCCTCACAAAGCATACGGATGAAAAAATCGGCAAATAGAGAACAAAGACAAAGAACGTATTTGACCGATAATTCCTATATTTGGGACGGATATGGCGAACTATCTCGACAACGACATCAAATTCGTCGCGGGCGTAGGCGAGGCGCGGGCCCGGCTGCTGGAAAAGGAGCTGGGCATCCGCACGCTGGGCGATATGCTCAGCCACTATCCCTTTCGTTACATCGACCGCACACGCATCTACCGCATCTCGGAGATCACCGAGGCCGCAGGCCTGTCCTACGTCCAGTTCCGCGCCCGCATAACGGGCGTCGCCTATGCCGGAACAGGGCGCAAACGCCGCTTCACGGTCCAGGTGCAGGACGACTCGGGACGCGCCGAACTGATCTGGTTCCAGGGCATCAAGTGGATCGAACAGTGCGTGGAATCCGCAGACAAGGGTTCCGCGTGGGTGGATTACGAATAATTCCATCAACAGCATATCCCCAAGAATCTTCTGATAGCATTTCTTTTCTATTTTAATATCTGTTATTACCTGATTTCGGAGGAACGATTATGAAAAAGAGATTACTCGCTGCATTGGTATCCGGCGCGTTGATGATGAGCGCTCTCGCAGGCTGCGGCGGCAGTACCGCACAGACAAATAACGGCGGCAGCACGGCCGACCAGACCACCAATCAGGATTACAAGATCAAGGTCATCCTGAAAACGCTCGCATCCGAATACTGGCAGTATGTCGGCAACGGCTG
>ENA-ORRU01001509-ORRU01001509.1-human-gut-metagenome-genome-assembly--contig:-NODE-1509-length-13916-cov-8.103167_pt1 | contig 13916 bp, 10 predicted proteins | sample MGYA00242184_ERZ509151 | MGnify/ENA primary metagenome ERZ509151 (study PRJEB26280, sample SAMEA2338667) | human gut metagenome | biome: human gut; feature: human-associated habitat; material: faeces... | reverse complement strand
TCGGACTCGGCCTTGAGGCCCTCGAGCGTGGTAATGGAGCGGCCCTCAACACGGGCGGCAGGAACCGAGCAGCTCAGCACCGGGTCGCCGTCGAGCCACACCGTGCACAGACCGCAGTTGGTGGTTTCGCAGGCGCAGCGCACCGACGCGCAGCCCTGCTCGCGCAGCAGCGCAAAGAGCATGGTGTCGGGGGCAATCTGAACCTTGACCTTACGGCCGTTGAGCGTAAAGGAAAGATCGATGAGTTTGGCAACCATTAGCGCACCTCGCTAGAATCGACGCCGGGCACGCGGCGGCAGGAATACTCGTCCGTGGCAAACTTTGGCACTTGCACGGTCTCGAGCTCGCGGGCAAGCGCGGCCGAAAGCTCGATGCCGGCAGCGCGACGCACAGCATGAATCGCCAGCGGGGCCGAGATGCGACGGCGGTAGTCGGCCGAGCCCCACAGGTTGGTGCCATAGCTCAGCGCGCGTACGGACGCGGCCAGGGCGCGAAGCTCGTCCTCGGAAGGCTGCTCGTTCACCAGACCGCATGCCTCGCCCTGCAGCAGGGTTGCGCGCAGCGGACGGGCACCCACGGTGACATGCCAGCTGTTGTTCCACCAGGCAGCGGTGACGTTTAAGGAGGGGAAGTCGGTCGCGGCCTTGCGCACGGCCTCATAGCTTGCGCGGTAATCGTGCTTAACGACCACCACGTGCTCGATAACGTCGCGCACGTAGCCCATATCGACGAACTCGGCGAGCGGCACGCGGCCGGCGCCCGTCAGCTCAACATAGGAATCGAGCGCGAGGAAGGCGGAGAGCACATCTGAGAAGCCAAAGCGGCCATAAATGCTGCCGCCCACCGTGGCGGTATTGCGCAGCTGCACGCCCACGATATCGTGGACGGCAAACTCAAAGACGTTGTTGACAAGCGCGTTGAGCTCGGCATGGCGCTCGAGCTGGCGCAGGGTGCACATGGCGCCGATGCGAAGCTCGGTCTCGGTCTCCTCGATCTGATCGAGTCCGCAGGCCGAAAGGTCAATCGCCGTCGCCACGCGACGCGAACCCAGGCGCATCCAGATGCCGCCGCCCACAATCTTGTTGTTGCGGTTCTTCTGTAAGAGCTCATAGGCTTCGGCCGCGTTTCCAACACGGACGTAGGTACCGAACTTGAGCACGTTCTCCCCCATCTCTTCACTTGTCCAGTACTTTTAAGTGTACCAAACGAGGGGCCGCACACCGTTTTAGGACAAAATCCACCCACCCATCCATAACTTGCGGTGATATACGGACTGATTAGCCGTTCTGGGACGCTAAACAGTCCGTATATCACCGCAAGTTATGAGGAGTCCTCCGGGATAGAAAAGGCTCCCAGCCGGAATGGCTGGGAGCCTCATCGCATACTATGTCGAGCGAAGATTTAGCAGACGCCCTGGGCGAGCATGGCGTCGGCGACCTTCAGGAAGCCGGCGATGTTGGCGCCCATGACAAAGTTGCCCTCCTGGCCGTACTCCTTGGCGGTGTCGTCCACGTTGTGGAACATGCCGCGCATGAGCTGCTCGAGCTTGCCGTCGACCTCCTCGAAGGTCCAGGACAGGTGCTCGGCGTTCTGGCTCATCTCCAGGCCGGACACGAGCACGCCACCGGCGTTGGCAGCCTTACCAGGCATAAAGGCGACGCCGTTCTCCTGGAAGTAGGTCGTGGCCTCGATGGTCGTGGGCATGTTCGCGCCCTCGCCGACCACCTTGCAGCCGTTGGCGACGAGCGCCTGGGCATCCTCGAGCAGCAGCGTGTTCTCGCGAGCGCAGGGCAGCGCGATGTCGCAGGGCAGCTGCCAAACGCCGCGGCCGTCGCCCTCGTGCCACACGGCGTTGGGCTTCTCGTCAACGTACATGGCGAGCGTAACGCCCTTGTCGTGGCCAGAGCGCTTCTTGTTGTAGATGTGCTCGAGCACGGTGTAGTCGATGCCGTCGGGATCCTCGACCCAGCCATGGGTGTCGGAGCAGGCCAGCACCTTGCCGCCGAGCTGAGTGACCTTCTGGACCGCGTAGATAGCGACGTTGCCGGAGCCGTGAACGACGACGTTCTTGCCCTCGAAGGAGTCGCCGCGGCTCTTAAGGTACTCGTCCACAAAGTAGGCCAGACCGTAGCCAGTGGCCTCGGTACGGGCGAGCGAGCCGCCAAAGGAGAGGCCCTTACCGGTAAGAACGCCGGTCCACTCGTTGGTCAGGCGCTTGTACTGACCGAACAGGTAGGCAACCTCGCGGCCGCCAACGCCCAGGTCGCCGGCGGGAACGTCGGTGTTGGGGCCAATGTGGCGATAGAGCTCGGTCATGAAGGACTGGCAGAAGTGCATGATCTCGTTGTTGGACTTGCCCTTGGGGTCAAAGTCGGAGCCGCCCTTGCCGCCGCCCATGGGCAGGGTGGTCAGGCTGTTCTTGAAGGTCTGCTCAAAGCCGAGGAACTTCAGGATGCCCTGATTGACAGAGGGATGGAAGCGCAGGCCGCCCTTGTAGGGGCCGATGGCGCTGTTGAACTGCACACGGTAGCCGCGGTTCACCTGAACCTTGCCCTGATCGTCAACCCAGGGCACACGGAAGGTGATGATGCGCTCCGGCTCGACCAGACGCTCGATCAGAGCGGCCTTCTCGTACTCGGGGTGCTTCTCCACAACGGGCTGGATGCTCTCCAGAACCTCGCGCACAGCCTGCAGGAACTCAGGCTCGTTGGCATTGCGCTTTTCCAGACCTTCGTAAACGCGCTTCAGGTATTCATTTGTCAGCATAGTAGAATACTCCTTTTCCCAATTACTCTATAAAATTTGAAAAAGACGAAACCGCCCAGCCCGCCGCACAGCGGACGCGCTGCTAAAACGCTTTGGGACGATCCCGGATTTCCGTTCTTACACACCGGCCTGCTTATGGCTGCAGACCGCTTTATTATTATAAAGCATTTCTGTGGGTTTGACAATAGCGAGAAAGCAGAAAATGCTTCAAAAAAACAGATGAAAAGTTGAGACCGCTTCACAAAACGAAAAATAAAAGAAAAAAACGGCACAGAACCTTGTTTTTTAAAGCGCTGACAGAACAAAAGAAATACGGAAAAGAACGTCTTTTCTCCATTTTGCTGCATTTCGCAGGCGCAGAAAGCCATATTTTCTGCAACCAAAAAGCCCTGCACCACGCAAACGGCACAGGGCAGAGAAACGATTTTTACTTCTTCAGCAGCTTTTCGCAGGCATCTGCGGCACCTTCCAGATATTCGCCGCCGTAGGTCTCGATCATACCGGCATCGGAAAGCGCAGCCAGCTGGGGATCGATGGGGCACTTTGCCAGCACGGGCAGGCCGTGCTTTGCAGCCACCTCATCCACATGGCTGTTGCCGAACACATTGATGTGCTTGCCGCAGTCGGGGCAGACGATGTAGCTCATGTTCTCCACAATGCCCAGCATGGGCACCTTCATCATCTCAGCCATGTTCACGGCCTTGGCCACGATCATGCTCACCAGCTCCTGCGGGCTTGCCACCACCACGATGCCGTCCACCGGCAGGCTCTGGAACACGGTCAGGGGCACATCACCGGTTCCCGGAGGCATGTCCACGAACAGAAAGTCCACGTCCTTCCAGACCACATCGGTCCAAAACTGCTTGACAGCACCGGCGATCACCGGGCCGCGCCACACAACGGGGTCTTCCTCATTTTCCACCAGCAGGTTGATGCTCATGACATCGATGCCCATGCGGCTCTGGATGGGCCAGCAGCCCTTGTCGTCGGCCATGGCACGGCCATGGATGCCGAACAGCTTGGGAATGGACGGGCCGGTGATGTCGGCATCCAGAATGCCGCAGTGGTAGCCGCGGCGTGCCATGGCGCAGGCCAGCAGAGCGCTGGTCATGCTCTTGCCAACGCCGCCCTTGCCGGACACAACGCCAATGACTTTTTTGACGCTGCTGTTGGGGTTGGGGGCATCGTGCTTGGGCGCTGCATCGCGGGAAGAACATGCTGCTCCACAGCTGGAGCAGTCATGGGTACATTCTTCGCTCATTCTCTTTTTGCGCACGGCGGGCGCGGGGCGTTTGCCGTGTGCTTCCTCCTTGATCAGAATACGGCCATATAAAAGCCGCCCCTTTACTATACCATAAAAGCGCTCAGGAAACAACCCGCCGCGCCGCTCTGCTTTTGCATATCCTGTTCCGCCGCTTCATATGCTGGAACCGGAACATTCCGGCAGGAGGTGCGCCATGCGGCAGAGCTATTTGAAAAATGCGGCGCTGCTCACCGGTTCAGACGTGGTGCTGCGGCTGGCCGGCATGGGCCTGCGCATCTGGCTGGCAAACGAGCTGGGCGGCGAGGGGATGGGCCTTTACCAGCTGGTGCTGGCGGTGTATTCGCTGTTCATCACGCTGGCAACGGCGGGCGTTTCGGTGGCGGCTACCCGGCTCATGGCCGAGGAACTCAGCGGCCCGGCTTCCGCCCGTGGTGCAGCCCGCGGCATGCTGCGCCGTCTGCTGGCGGCAGGACTTGTGCTGGGGCTGTTTGCCGCTGCACTGCAGCTGGCAACAGCGGATCTTGCGGCCCGGTTGTGGCTTGGCGATGTCCGTGCCGTCGGTGCTTTGCGCGTTTCAGCGCTGGGAATGCCGTGGATGGCGGTTTCGTCGGTGCTGCGCGGTTTTTTCATCGCCCGACGGCATGTGGCCCCCAATGTGTTCAGCCAGCTTACGGAGCAGACGGTGCGCATCGCGCTGGTGGCACTGGCGCTTACCCGCACCGAGGGCCTTGCGGTGGGCGTGCGCTGTATGCTGGTGCTGGGAGCTACCGCCGTCAGCGAAGCGGTGTCGGCGCTGTGCATGCTGGCCTTTTACCGGCGGGATGCCCGCAGCGCTTTTGCGGGGCAGAGAGCCGTCCGACCGGCAGACCCGGCCCGCCGTCTGTGGGAGATCCTGTGGCCGGTGGAGGGCGGGCGGGTGCTGGCAAGCGCCCTGCACACGGCGGAGAATATGCTGGTGCCCGCCTGCCTTGCGGTCTATCTGATCAACGCGGGCGGGCGCACCGTCGCGCTGGAGCAGTACGGAGAACTGAAAGGCATGGCTCTGCCGCTGCTTACGTTCCCATTTGGCCTGCTGGGCAGTCTTTCGGTGCTGCTGATGCCGGAGATCACGCAGGCTCACATTCTGGGCCAGACCGAACGGCTCAAAACACTTCTGGACCGGATGTTGCGGCTCACCGGCTATTTTTCTGCATTGGCGGGGACGCTGTTCTGGGTGTGGGGACGCCCGCTGGCACAGCTTTTGTACCAAAGTGCGGATGCCGGGTTTTATCTGGAAACGCTGGCTCCTGCCATGCCGCTGATGTATCTGGAAAGCATGGTGGACGGAGCCATGAAAGGGGTAGGGGAGCAGAAGGCGGCCTTCCGCTACAGCGTGTGGGATTCCATCCTGCGCATTGGCGGGGTGGTGGCGCTGCTGCCGCGCTTTGGCATGAAGGGCTTTTTGGCAGTGATCCTGCTTTCCAGCCTGTACACCTGTGCGGCCAACACCGGGCATCTGCTGTTTTCCAGCGGCACGCAGCATGCATTCCGCCGCTGGCTGGGTGCACCGGCACTGGCAGCTGTGCTGGCCGCGGCGGCTGGCATGGCGCTGCGGAAGCTGCTTGCGGATGGGTTTGCGGCTCGGCTGCCTTTGCAGCTGGCCGCGTTGGGCGTAGGCGGCTGCGCTACCACAGGAGTGTTCCTGCTGGCGGCATGGCCGCTGGGCCTTGGAGAGGAAGCAGCCGCGCTCTGGGTTGCGCACCGGCCCGGCAGACCGAAAAAATAGAGGGAGTTTGGCAGCGGATTCAAATTTTCTGGACATTCTGCAGTGTTCTGAGTATAATATAAAGATAGGGCTGTCCGGTGTACCGGATACTCTGTGAAACCGGAAGCTTTTCCGGCCAAAACTGCGGCTTTTGTGCCGTATGTAAAAGAGGACTTTTTTGTGAAAGATAAAAAGAACACACCGCAGGTGCTTGCGCGCCGGGCGCTGCTTGTGCTGCTGGATGCAGCCATTGTTGCATTCAGCTTTTATTTTGCGCTTCTGCTGCGGGCAGACGGAGCAGTGGAAGCTGCCTGGTGGCCGCATAACCGTGAGCTTCTGTACGAAAATCTGCCATGGATCGTGGCGGTGTACATTGCCAGCTTTCTGTTCAGCGGGCTGTACTCCGTACTGTGGAAGTATGCCGGTGAACGCGACCTGATGCGTCTGGCGGGAACGGTGGCTGTGCCTACCGTTGTCGTCTACTGTGTCAACCGTCTGTGCATCCACGGCGTGCTGTTCAACTCCGCCAACTGTATGGCGGCGGTGCTCATCTTCCTGCTGGTGGGCGGCAGCCGTCTGGCATGGAGGCTGTTTCTGAACCATCCTCTGGGCGAAAAGCTGCGCGGCTCTGCCAGCAAGGACCCCAACCGCCCGGTGATGATCGTAGGTGCAGGCGAAGCCGGTGCATGGGCCATCAACGTGTGCAAATCCAATAAGGAATATGGTCACGCGGTGGTGGCGGTGGACGATGATCCCACAAAACTCAACCAGACCATCCACGGGGTGCCGGTGAAGGGCACGCTGGAGGATATCCCGGACCTGTGCAAGCGCTACGGCATCCACAGCATCATCATCGCCATTCCTACCCTGAAGGGCAGCAAGCTGAACCATGTCATCGATCTGTGCGTCAGCACCCATTGTGCGGTGCAGCTGCTCAGTGACCCGCAGCTGGTGGGCAGCGGTACACCGCAGCAGGGAGCCTTCCGCGAGTTGAACCCGGCGGACTTCCTTTCCCGCGATGAGGTGACGCTGGATACCGATCAGATCTCCGGCTACCTCACCGGCAAGACCGTTCTGGTCACGGGCGGCGGCGGCTCCATCGGCAGCGAACTGTGCCGTCAGGTGATGCGCTTCAAGCCCGGCAAGCTGCTTATTTTTGATATCTACGAGAACTGCGCCTATGAGCTTTTGATGGAGCTGCAGCAGAAGTACGGCCGGGATATCCCGGTAACGGTGCTCATTGGATCCATCCGCGATAAAAAGCGTCTGGATGAGGTTTTTGAAACATATCATCCCACTGTGGTGTTCCATGCGGCAGCACACAAGCATGTGCCGCTGATGGAGGTCAGCCCTGCAGAAGCGGTCAAGAACAATGTTCTGGGTACCAAAAATCTGCTGGTGAGCGCCAGCGAACACGACGTGGAGCGGTTCGTGCAGCTTTCCACCGATAAGGCTGTGAATCCCACCAGTGTGATGGGCTGTACCAAGCGCATCTGCGAAATGCTCATCCAGACCTTTGCGGGCAACACGGATATGAAGTGTGTGGCTGTGCGTTTTGGCAATGTGCTGGGCAGCCACGGCAGCGTCATTCCGCTGTTTGAGGCTCAGATCAAAAAAGGCGGGCCTGTCACCCTGACGGATCCCAACATTGAGCGCTACTTTATGACCATTCCGGAAGCGGCCCAGCTGGTGCTGCAGGCCGGTGCGCTGGCCGAAAGCGGCAATATCTATGTGCTGGACATGGGCGAGCCGGTCAAGATCATGGATCTTGCCAAGCAGCTCATCCGCTTTTACGGCTATGAGCCGGGCGTGAATATGGAGATCAAGATCGTGGGTCTGCGTCCGGGCGAGAAGCTCTACGAAGAATTGATGATGGACGAGGAGCAGGATAAGATGCGCCGCACCCAGCACAATAAAATTTTTGTGGCTTCGCCGCGCAGCATCGATCTGGCCGAGTTCTACGGGCAGCTGCAGGAGCTTGCCGCTGCGGCAGAGCACAACGATGAGGGTGTGGTGCAGCAGCTGGCAAAGATGATCCCGACCTTCACCCCCACCCGCCAGAATCTGAAGCTGTAAACTCCCCCAGTTTGCTGCGCAGACAGCCCCCTCAAAGAGGGAGCTTGTCCGTGCGGCAAAGCCTCCCTCTTTGAGAAAGACTTCCCCCGGCCGGGACAGATTCTCCCTGCGCCGGGGAAAAATGTCACCACAGGTAACAAAGAGAAAAACAGATGTCGCGCCAGCGACAAAAAGGGGAATGGGTGGCATCGCATCAGCGATGACGAAAGGAGTTTCTACTGATGTCACTGCGGCGATCGGCCGCGTGCATATAAAATGAGAGGGATGTTACTATGGAAAAGAAACCGTTTCTGACCGAGGCGATGGCACAGGAGATCATTCAGGATGTGCCCACGCCGTTCCATGTCTACGATGAGAAGGGCATCCGTGAAAATGCCCGCCGCATCAACAAGGCATTCAGCTGGAACAAAGGCTTCAAGGAGTATTTTGCCGTCAAGGCTCTGCCAAACCCTGTCATCCTGCAGATCCTCAAGGAGGAGGGCTGCGGCGTGGACTGCTCGTCCCTGACTGAGCTGATGCTCAGCGAGGTGTGCGGTTTCTCCGGCAGTGATATCATGTTCTCCTCCAACCAGACTCCCGTGGAAGATATGAAGAAGGCCTACGAGCTGGGCGCTTATATCAATCTGGACGATGCCACCATGGTGGAATTTCTGGAGCGTGTCGCCGGTGTGCCGGAGAACATCTTCTGCCGCTATAACCCGGGCGGCACCTTCAGTCTGGGCGAGAGCGAAGAGGGCTTTCAGGTCATGGACAAGCCCGGCGATGCCAAGTACGGCATGACCGAGGAGCAGATGATCGAAAGCTACAAGAAGCTGGCTGCCAAGGGTGCCAAGAACTTCGGCATCCACGCTTTCCTTGCTTCCAATACCATTTCCGATGAGTATTACCCGGAGCTGGCAGGCATCCTGTTCCAGCTGGCTGTCCGGGTGCAGAAGGCCACCGGCGTGCACATCGGTTATATCAACCTGTCCGGCGGTGTGGGCATCCCGTACCGCCCGGAGCAGACCGAGAACGATATCATGGCCATCGGCGAGGGTGTGCGCAAGAAGTTTGAGGAAATTCTGGTGCCCGCAGGCATGGGCGATGTGGCCATCTTTACTGAGATGGGCCGCTTTACCACCGGCCCCTACGGCGCACTGGTGGCAACTGCCATCCATGAAAAGCACATCTATAAGGAATACATCGGTCTGGATGCCTGCGCAGCCAACCTGATGCGCCCGGCCATGTACGGCGCTTACCACCACATCACTGTGCTGGGCAAGGAAAATGAGCCTTGCGACCATATGTACGATGTGGTGGGCGGTCTGTGCGAGAACAACGACAAGTTTGCCATTGACCGGATGCTGCCCAAGATCGACATTGGCGACATCGTTTATATCCACGACACCGGTGCACACGGCTCTGCCATGGGCTACAACTACAACGGCAAGCTGCGCAGCGCCGAAGTGCTGCTGTGCGAGGATGGCACCCACCGTTTGATCCGCCGTGCCGAGACTCCGCGCGATTACTTTGCAACGCTGGATTTCCTGCCCCTGATGAAGCCGCTGTTTGAAGATTAAGAGGTATCATAAATGTTTTTTGGCTTTCAGCTCACCTTTGGCCTGATGATGGTATTCTACGGCTATTCGGTCATGAAAAATCCCCGTGTCTGGGGAGATCAGGGCCGCCGTGCCGTCAAAGCGGAACACTTTGAGGAGTACTGCCGCCAGAACGGCCTGTTCTTTTTGAAGGCAGGCTGCGTGGTGGCGGTGATCGGTGCACTGGATGCCCTCATCACGCTGGATGCCCTGCTATACGCTCTGCTGTATCTCTTCGGTCTGGCCTTCGCGTTCTATCCGCTGGTCAAATGGTGCCGCGAAAATGAGGGCTTCAGCTGGCCATGGCCCCATGTCCAGAGCGAGAAAAAGCGCATCAAAGAGCTGCGCCGTGAACAGGAATCGCAGGAAAAGGCGGAGCAGGACTCCGACAAAAAGTAAAGAATAAAGAGAAAAACGGCTGCTGTACGGTAAAGTACAGCGGCCGCTTTTTTGTTTCCGCTTTATGCAGGGTGGTTTTCCTCGCTGTTCTTGCTCTTATCCAGTACATCGAACTGCTTTACGATCTGGGGGTCCTTCAGCTTGACGACCTTGCCGGAGAGATAATGCAGGGTGTTTTCCTCGGGAATATCAAGGAAAGTGACCCGCACAGCGCACAGGGCCTGCGTTTTGGTGCCGGTGCGCTCGTTCATCTTGCGGTTGCCGTACTTGATGTCGCCCAGAACCGGACGGCCCAGATAGGCCAGATGTGCGCGGATCTGGTGGGTGCGGCCGGTGACAAGGCCGATCTTGCACAGGGCAAAGGGGCCTGCGGTGCGCAGCACGTCCACGTCCGTAATGATCTGCTTGCGGCGCTCGTCCTGCGACTGGTGTGCATGGATGCTTACCTTGTTGTTCTTCTCGTCGTGCTCCCACCATGCGGTGAACCGCCCGGACTGCGGGATACCCACCGTGATGGTGTAGTACTCCTTTTTGAGTAGGTCAGTGCGGATGATCTCGTTCATGTCCCGCAGGGCGGTGTAGCTCTTGGCGGCGATCACAAGGCCCTCGGTGCCGCGGTCCAGCCGGTTGCAAATGCCGGGCTTGAACCGGTTCTCGCCGTGGGGGTCGTACTCGCCTTTTTCGGCCAGATACTGGGTAAAAGCATCCACAAGGTTCGCATCGCCGGTGCGGTCACTGTGGCACAAAAGGTGGGTGGGTTTGTACAGCACGGCAATGTTTTCGTCCTCATAAATGACATTGACCTTGGGCTGATTCTGCTTTTTTTTCGGCGCGGCCTTCTGCACGGTTTTTGCGCCTTCCGGCGGGAAAAACTCGTCGTTGATGTACAGCTCGATCAGGTCGCCTGCCTGAATGCGGTACTCCGGCACGGCCTTTTTTCCGTTTACCTTCACGCGCTTATTGCGGAAGCTTTTGTACAAAAGGCTGGTGGGAAAATCGCGGGTCACGCTCTGCACAAAGCGGGAAAGACGAACGCCGTCGTCGTTGGCGGTTGCGGTATATTGTTTCATAAATGTTCCTCAATTTTCAAGAGATACCTTTATAGTAATACAGCCTTGGCTGCAAGTCAACGCGGAAACGCCCCGGATCAAAACTATTTTACCGCAAAGCCTTGAGTTCCGGGCGCAAAATGGGTACTATTATAAGGAATGAATCAGAAGGAGAGTACCGCAATGGCAGAACACAAACGGCATCAGGGACACCGCCAGCGGATGCGCGAACGGGTGCAGAACTACGGTCTGGACAGTCTGGCCGAGCACGAAGCGCTGGAATATGTGCTGTACCTCACCAACGCCCAGAAGGACACCAACGGCATCGCTCACGACCTGATCGACCGCTTTGGCGATTTTGCCGCTGTGCTGGAAGCCAGCGAGGAAGAGCTGTGCACTGTGGAGGGCGTAGGCCCGGCCACAGCCCGGATGCTGCATCTGCTGCCGGAGATCAGTCGCTACTATGGCCGCAGCCGTACCAGCACTACCCGCTGCATCAGAACTACGGAGCAGATGGGCAGCTATCTGATGGCGAAGTTTGCGTGGTCGGATTACGAGCGTGCAATGCTGGTCAGTCTGGACAGCCGTAAGCGGGTGCGCGCGGCGGTCTGGCTGCGGGAAGGCACCACCGACCGGGTAAGTCTGGACATCAAGGATGTGGTGTCTGCGGCCATCAAGGGCGGCACTGACACGGTGGTGCTCAGCCACAACCACCCCAACGGTGCGGCCTTGCCCTCCATGGAGGATCTGGAGGCCACTGGCAATATTGCCCGGGCATTGGGCCTTGTGAACATCCATCTGCTGGATCACTTCATCCTGACCGATACGGAGTATTTCTCCATGCGGGACGCAAACCGCCTGCCGATCTATGACTTCAAAACAGGTACGCTTTTCTGGCCTTGATCCGTAAAACAACAAAAAAGTGTTTACATTATAAAACTGGTGTGCTATAATCAAACCGTAAAATACAACTGATTGTGGTTCTTTGCGCGAGGGCCGGAGAGGAGAGGGAAGATGGCAGACGAAAAATTTGAACTGGTATCCTCTTACCAGCCCACCGGCGACCAGCCGCAGGCCATTGAAACACTGGTGAAAGGCGTGGAGCGGGGCGACCGCTGCCAGACCCTGCTGGGTGTTACCGGCAGCGGCAAGACCTTTACCATGGCAAATGTTATTGCAAAATGCAACCGGCCCACGCTGGTTCTGGCCCACAACAAAACGCTGGCGGCCCAGCTGTGCACCGAGTTCCGCTCGTTTTTCCCGGAAAACGCGGTGGAGTATTTTGTCTCCTACTACGATTATTACCAACCGGAGGCCTACGTTCCATCTTCAGATACTTACATTGCCAAGGATTCAGCCATCAATGATGAAATTGACAAGCTCCGTCTTTCCGCTACAATGGCACTGATGGAGAGGAGAGATGTGATCATCGTTGCCAGTGTTTCCTGCATTTATGGATTGGGTAACCCGGTGGATTATCAGAACATGGTGATCTCCCTTCGTCCCGGAATGATCAAAGACCGGGATGAGGTGATGGCAAAACTGATTGAGATCCAGTATGACCGCAATGATATGGATTTTCACCGTGGTACATTCCGGGTGCGCGGAGATGTGCTGGAGATCATTCCGGCTTACGAGAGCGATACGGCGATCCGTGTGGAATTTTTCGGGGATGAGATTGACCGGATTTCAGAGATTGATATTCTGACTGGCGAAGTTAAGGATGAACTGAAGCATATTGCAATCTTTCCGGCTTCTCACTATGTTGTTGACCGCGAGAACATTAAGCGTGCTGTGGCAGATATTGAGGAAGAGTTGGAAGAACGGGTGAAAGAGTTTAAGCGGAATGATAAACTGCTGGAGGCACAGCGTATCGCAGAGCGGACGAATTTTGATATTGAGATGCTCAAAGAGACAGGGTTTTGTTCCGGAATCGAGAATTATTCCCGGCATTTGTCAGGATTAAAGCCGGGACAGGCACCTTATACACTGATTGACTATTTCCCGGACGATTTCATTATGATGATCGATGAGTCACACAAGACGGTTCCGCAGATCGGAGGAATGTATCATGGAGATCAGTCAAGAAAGCAGACGCTGGTAGATTATGGATTTCGTCTTCCGTCGGCAAAGGACAACCGTCCGCTGAATTTTGAAGAGTTTGAAAGTAAGATTAATCAGGTCTTATTTGTGTCGGCAACGCCTGGGCAGTATGAGATGGATCACGAACTTCTCAGAGCAGAGCAGGTAATCCGACCGACAGGTCTTCTTGATCCTGAGGTTGAAGTCCGTCCGGTGGAAGGACAGATTGATGATCTTTTAGGTGAAATTAATAAAGAAATTGAAAAGAAAAATAAGGTTTTGGTCACTACTCTGACAAAGAAGATGGCGGAAGATCTGACGGATTATATGAGAGAGGTTGGTATCCGTGTGAAATATCTTCATTCTGATATTGATACCCTTGAGCGTACCGAGATCATCCGTGATATGAGACTGGATGTATTTGATGTCCTTGTAGGAATTAATCTGTTAAGGGAAGGACTAGACATTCCGGAGATTACACTGGTAGCGATCCTTGATGCCGACAAAGAAGGTTTCCTTCGTTCGGAAACGTCTCTGATCCAGACTATTGGACGTGCGGCACGAAATTCGGAAGGGCATGTTATCATGTATGCAGATACAATGACCGAATCCATGCAGCTTGCGATTGATGAGACACAGAGACGTCGTGAGATTCAGATGCAATATAATAAGGAGCATGGAATTACGCCAAAGACCATTCAGAAATCAGTACGTGATCTGATCAGCATTTCCAAAAAGGTGGCAGCACAAGAACTGAAGATGGAGAAAGATCCGGAATCTATGAGCCGCAAGGAACTGGAGAAGCTGGTCAGGGATTTGGAAAAACAGATGAAGAAGGCGGCAGCAGAGCTGAACTTCGAGGTGGCAGCAGAGCTGCGTGATAAGCTGATTGATCTGAAAAAGATGTTGAATGATATGGATAAATAATTTAATGATGCCAGGGTTAAAAGCCCCCGACT
>ENA-ORRU01001508-ORRU01001508.1-human-gut-metagenome-genome-assembly--contig:-NODE-1508-length-13928-cov-9.402148_pt1 | contig 13928 bp, 8 predicted proteins | sample MGYA00242184_ERZ509151 | MGnify/ENA primary metagenome ERZ509151 (study PRJEB26280, sample SAMEA2338667) | human gut metagenome | biome: human gut; feature: human-associated habitat; material: faeces... | reverse complement strand
AAGCCGTCAGCGGAAATTCCGCCGCTTTTTCCTATGATTCGGGACGCTCAGCAGCACATGCGGCGTCCCGAAGCCGTCTATAATTTTCGTTTCCCTGTATTTTCAGGGCACGTCGGTGATTTTGTGCTTCAAAAATTCTCGAAGCCCGACGCACTTTTAATACAACGAATACGCTCTATCCGCATAGGTCAGAAATGGAAGCTGAACGCATCAACCAAATTGAAGCCTCGATCGACGATCTTACCCGTCGGCTCAATGAACTTCGGGGGTATCTTTGACGTCGACCGCAAAGCTCGGCGCCTCGAAGAAGTAAATCGGGAAATTGAGAACCCGGACCTCTGGAATGATCCCAAACACGCCCAGGAAGTAAGCAAAGAAAAGAAGATGCTCGACGATATCGTCGGCAGCTTCAACCGTCTTACGCAGGGCATCGCCGATGCGGGCGAACTCTTTGAACTTTCTCTGGCCGAAGAGGATTTCGATTCCCTCGAAGTTATCGGAGAGGATGTAGACCGCATCGAGCACGAAGTTGCTCAGCTCGAATTTAAGCGCATGTTCAACCAGCCGATGGACTCGGCCAACTGCTATCTGGAAATTCAGTCCGGTGCGGGCGGCACGGAAGCTCAGGACTGGGCAAGCATGCTCGAACGCATGTATATGCGCTACGCCGAACGCAAGGGCTTTAAGGTCACCCTTGAAGAAGAAACACCGGGTGAAGTCGCCGGCATCAAGTCCTGCACGCTCTTTATTGAGGGCGAGTGGGCGTACGGCACGCTGCGCACCGAGACCGGCATTCATCGTCTGGTGCGTAAAAGCCCCTTTGACGCCAATGCGCGCCGTCACACCTCCTTCACCTCGGTCTACGTCTATCCGGAAGTGGATGATTCCATCGACATTGAAATCAATCCTGCCGATCTTTCCATCGACGTCTTCCGTGCTTCGGGCGCAGGCGGTCAGCACATCCAAAAGACCGAGTCAGCCGTCCGAATTCACCACAAGCCCACCGGCATCATTACGATCTGTCAGGATGACCGCTCGCAGCACCGCAACCGCGAAAAAGCCATGCAGCAGCTCAAGGCTAAGCTCTATGAGCTGGAAATGCGCAAACGCATGGAAGCGCAGACGAAGCTCGAAGAGTCGAAGTCTGACATCGGCTGGGGTCACCAGATCCGCAGCTATGTGTTCATGCCCTACACCATGGTCAAGGATCACCGCACCAACTACGAGACAGGCAATGTGGATGCCGTGATGGACGGCGATCTGGACGGTTTCATCTTCGCATACCTCAAGGCTGCAAGCCGCGGGGAACTGCAGGATACCTGATCTTGAGCGTATAAAATGCAAAGGCCGTGCTTCCTTTTATGGAGGCACGGCCTTTTTTGTGTTCTTACGCCAGATCAGGCAGAATGGTATCCCAGAGGTTTTCCTCCTGCCGCAGGGCGTTGAAGCAGCAGTCCAAGTACATTTTGTTTGCCGCTGCAAGGATCGTGCTGCGCAGAAGCAGCTTTTCATCTGCGGCATCCACGGCAAGGTCGCGGATTTCCCTGGTGCAGCCGAATACAAACGGCAGGCAGTTTTCCATCTCGTCGCAGAAGTAGTCGTAAGCTGCCCCGGCGGAACAGTGCGCCCGCTGCATTTTAAACAGGGCATCGATGTTTTCCATTGAGAGCACCGTTTTGGAGACTGCAATGTACATCAGGGATGCGATCTGATCGCGGGCGTACTTCTTGCGCACCGGGTGGGACAAAATGCCCTTTTTAACGTAGTTGCTGACCATGGAAGAGGTGAGCTCCACGCCGCAGAAGGTGCGGAAATAGCTGTTGACGTACTGCACGGTCTGGTCAAGATAAAGCCCCATCTGCGGGAGATCGGCGTACCGGGGCAGGGCAAACCCGGCGGCGCAGGCCGCAACGCGGCATTTGGTTTCAGTTTTCATATCGTAAGCAGTTTTCTAAGGTTGGCGCAGCTGGGCTGCGCGGGATACAGAAAATGGTTTTCTGGCGGTATTATAGCGCAAATCGGTTCTCTGGTCAACGGATTTTTAAAACTTTTGAAAGAATGCATAAAATCCCTTGACAGGTTTTTGAAAAACTGCTATGATGTCTGCAGTGAACCGAAAAACCATGCAGGCGGAAGTGCGTGTAAGGCACGGAAAATAAAAAAATGACCTGCTATCACAAAATAGATTTGGAGCGTGCATTTTATGAAAACCAAGATCGTTGTGGATTCTTCGTCCAGCCTGTATGCCCTGCCGGGCGTAGATTTTGCCTGTGTGCCGTTGAAGATCGTCACGGATGAACAGGAATATCTGGATGACGGTACTCTGGATGCTGTGGACATGGCCCGGTCTCTGCGTACTTACAAGGGCAAGACCAGCACCTCCTGCCCCAATGTGGCAGACTGGCTGGCTGCTTATGAGGGTGCGGAGCAGATCTTTGTTGCCACCATCACGGGCACACTGTCCGGCAGCTACAATGCTGCACTGCTGGCAGCGGAAGAATACAAGGAAACGCACCCGGAGGCCCGTATTTTTGTTCTGGACAGCCTGTCCGCCGGGCCGGAGCTGCGTCTGCTGGCAGAGCGTCTGCGGGATCTCGTCCGGATCGGGATGGAGTTTGACGAGATCTGCGAGGCGATCCTGGCTTACCACAAGCACACACATCTGCTGTTTTCGTTGGAATCGCTGGCCAATCTGGCCCGCAATGGCCGTGTGAAGCCTGCTGTTGCCGCTGTGGCACGGATGCTGGGCATCCGGGTCATTGGTCAGGCCAGTGAGAGCGGCGAGCTGGAGGTGCTGTGCAAGACCCGCGGCGAGCACGGTGCACTGGAGCGCATCGTGCTGGAATTGAAGGATCACGGCTTTACCGATGGCAAAGTGCACATTGCCCACTGTGATAACCCGGAAGCTGCCAAGCGCCTGAAGCTGATGATCCACGCGGTGTTTGCAGGGGCGCAGGTGGATGTGGCCGAGTGCGGCGGCCTGTGCAGCTACTACGCTGAGCAGGGCGGCCTGATGGTGGGCTATGAGGACGGAAAAACAGAGTAAAAGAGTTTTTGATATTGCAAGCAAGCCGGGCCTGCGGGTCTGGCTTGCTTTTTTTTGAACAGCGCAAAACTTGAAAAAGTTGTAAAACCGCGCTATACTTACACATAATTATAAATGGGAAAGGAGGGCAGGCCCATGCTTTTTCGTTCACCGTTCGTGCGCTTTTTCAGCCGCATTCTGAACCGCATCACCATCACGGTTGTGTTGGTGGCATTGCAGCTGCTGTGGCTGTGCTGGGTGGCGTTTGCCATCACCACCGGCACGGGCCGCGTGTGGGTGAACGGCCTGCTCAACGCACTGAGCCTGCTCATCGTCCTGTACCTTGTGCGCAAGGATGAGAACAGCGCCTACAAGGTGGGCTGGATCGCGCTGATCGGCATTCTGCCGCTGCTGGGCGGTGCGCTGTATCTGGCCTTTGGCAACAAACGCCCGGCCAAGCGTCTGCGCCTGAAAATGCAGGCGGTGGAGGATGCCCACAAAAAAGACCTTGTACAGGAGCCGGGTGTGCTGGAAGGTCTGGATGCCCGCGAGCAGGGGCAGAGCCGATATGTGGCAAAGTACGGCCCCTATCCGGCGTGGCAGAACACTCGCACGCAGTATTTTGCCTGCGGCGAAGCCATGTATCCGCAGCTGCTGGCCGATCTGGAAAAGGCTGAAAAGAGCATCTTTCTGGAATTTTTCATCGTGAGCCACGGCTGCATGTGGAACGGCATTGAAAAGATCCTGCGCCGCAAGGCTGCGCAGGGCGTGGATGTGCGCCTGATCTACGATGATTTTGGCAGTCTGCTGGGGCTGCCCGCCGATTTCATCGTGCGGATGGAGCGGGCGCACATCCGCTGCATCCCGTTCAACCCGGTGGTGCCGCTGCTCTCGCTGGTGATGAACCACCGCGACCACCGCAAGATCGTAGTCATTGACGGTACGGTGGCCTACACCGGCGGCGTGAATCTGGCAGATGAGTATATCAATGCGGAGCAGCGCTTTGGCTACTGGAAGGATGCAGCCCTGCGTGTGGAAGGCGATGCCGCGTGGAACTTTACGGTGATGTTCCTCAACTTCTGGAACGCCTTCCGCCCCAGCGAGACGGATTATGATGCATTTCGCCCCATGCCGCTGGTGCCGCCGGTATCGGACGGCATCGTGCAGCCCTACGCGGACAGCCCGCTGGACGAGGAACCGATGGCCGAGACGGTGTACCTGAACATCCTTGCGCAGGCACAGCGGTATGTTTATATCTACACGCCCTACCTTGCCGTGGGCGAGGAAATGCTGGACGCACTGAAAAACGCGGCCAAGCGCGGGGTGGACATCCGGCTGGTGCTGCCGGGCATCCCGGACAAAAAGCTGGTGTTCCGGCTGAGCCGGTCGTACTATCTGCCGCTTTTGAGGGCAGGTGTACGCATTTACGAATATACGCCCGGCTTTCTGCATGCCAAGTGCTGGGTAAGCGACGATGTAACTGCCGTAGTGGGCAGCATCAACATGGACTACCGCAGCCTGTTCCTACACTTTGAGTGCGGTGTACTGCTGCAAAAGAACAGTCAGGTGGCAGTTCTGCGGGACGATGTACGGGCCACGCTGCCGCAGTGCCGCGAGATACAGGTGACGGAATGCCGCACCAGCCTGCCCGGCACGGTGCTGGACAGTGTGCTGCGGCTGCTGAGCCCCTTGATGTAAAGAAACTCCCTCAGTCACCTCCGGTGACAGCTCCCTCTGGGAGGGAGCCTCTGGCGAAGAAGAAAAGCTTTCTGCACTGCCAAAGCCTCCCTCCGGGAGACAGACTTCCCCCGGCCGGGACAGATTCTCCCCGCGCCGGGGAGAAATGTCACCACAGGTGACAAAGAGAGGAACAGATGTCACGTAAGTGACAAAAAGGGGAACAGGTGGATGCGAACGAAGTGAGCAGACGGAAGGAGTTCCGTTTTATAAAACGTTCCTTTTCCGGGTAAACTAGCCCAAAAGCCCCTTTACGATGGGGGCAGGAAAGGGAGCGTTTTATTATAATGAAAAAGATACCTCGCATGATCCTGGGCTGCACGCTGGCGGCAGCTCTGGCCCTGACCGCCTGCAGCCGAAGCGATTCCGGTTCCTCCGGCAGCATGAGCACGAGCATGGGCGGCAGCTCATCGCAGACGGGGCAGGCGGGCCAGAACGCTGCATACCGCACCGGCCTTGGCATCCTGACCGAAGCGTCTGATCAGGAACGCGCGGGCAAGATCGATACCATCGCAGCTGCCGTTCTGCTGGATGCCGAGGGCAGGGTGGCAGATGTGATGCTGGACGAGGTGGAGATCTCGGTCACGGGGGACAGCACCGGCAAGGTGACGATGCCCACCGACAATCGCACCAAGCGCCAGAAGGGCGATGATTACCCGCTGGCGGCGGTGTCCTCGCTGAAAAAGGGCTGGGCAGAGCAGGCGGATGCTTTTGGCAATTATCTTACCGGCAAAACCCCGGATGAGGTGAAGAAGCTTGCCACCGACGATGACGGCAAGCCGAAGGATGCTGATCTGCTCTCCACCTGCACCATTGCGGTGGACGGCTATCGGGATGCTGTGGTGCGCGCCTGCGAGAATGCAAAGGCAGTCGGCTCGGCCCGCGGCGACCGCGCTGTGCTGGGCGTGTCAGTGCGCAATGACACCAAGGAACTGACCGCCGACGATGACCACGATGTGACCGCGCAGGTGGACATCACAGTGACAGCCCTGACGCTGGATGCTGACGGCCGTGTGACCGGTGCAGTGGCGGATGTGGCAGAACCTGCCCTTACCGTGGGCGCGGATGGTACGGTGTCGGCACCAGAGGTGGTCAAAACCAAGGTGGAACTGGGCGACAGCTACGGGATGCGCGGGGCATCCAGTCTGGACAAGGAATGAATGGTACGAGCACAGCGAGGGCTGGTGCGATTACCTGAAGGGCAAGACCCGTACTGAGATCGCAGGCATCCCGGACGATGGTTCGGATGCCGACCTTGCGGCACTGTGCACCATCTCGGTGACGGAGCTGCAGAAGGCTGCGCTGGCGGCGTTTGCGGAAGAGTAAAGCGGAGAAAAGAGGAAAGGCGCAAAGCTTTTCCTCTTTTCTTTGTGCAACCAGACCAAAGAATTGGCGCAGAAAAGCCTTGAAAAAGACGAACTGCACTAACTTTTGCATTTCCTCTTGCCAAATGGCTGCAAACGCGCTATTCTATAGTCACAGTTTAACACTTTAGCATGATAAAATGCTAAATCGAGAGGGAACACATTTGGGAAACAAAAAAAGGGAGGAGCCTTTTATGAAACGTCTTGTCTCTGCTTTTCTGGCTGGTGCCATGGCACTGAGCCTTGCCGCCTGCGGCGGTGCCGCATCCACTTCCACCGTGGCATCTTCTGCCTCTGCATCCGGGAGCGCAGCTGCCTCCGAGACCGCAGCCAGCGATCTGGACTACATCAAGGAAAAGGGCAAGATGGTCATTGGCTACACCGTCTATGAGCCGATGAACTACACCGATGCCGACGGCAACTTTACCGGTTTTGATACCGAGCTGGCAACTGCCGTGTGCGAAAAGCTGGGAGTCGAGCCGGAGTTCGTGGAGATCAACTGGGATACCAAGGTGGTGGAGCTGGATGCCAAGAGCATCGACTGCATCTGGAACGGTATGACCCTGACCGATGACATCATGGCCAACGCCGCCACCACCAAGGCCTACGCCAAGAACGCACAGGTCGTGGTCGTGAAGGACGGCACCGACTACAGCTCCACTGCGGATCTGGTGGGCAAGACCGTGGTTGCCGAGGCTGGCTCTGCCGGTGAAGCCGCCATTGAGGGCGACGAGAACCTTGCACAGGCCGATTATGTCTCCAAGAGCGTGCAGACCGACTGCCTGATGGAAGTTGCCGCAGGCACTGCTGATGCCGCTGTGCTGGATCTGACTCTGGCCAACGCCATGATCGGTGAGGGCACCGACTATGCAAGCCTGAAGATCGTGGACGAGCTGAACGCTGAAGAGTACGGCGTGGCCTTCCGCAAGGGCAGCGATACCGCCGCAGCTGCGGATGCCGCCTTTGACGAGCTGAAGGCTGACGGCACCATGCAGGCTCTGGCCGACAAGTACGATCTGGCTCTGGCCGACTGAGTTCTATAAGAATGTAATTACTCCTTCCGGCATCGCTGCGCGATGCCACCTCCCTCGGTGAGGGAGGCTTTTTGTTGCCGATATGCGTGAGGCTCCCTCATTGAGGGAGCTGTCACCGAAGGTGACGGAAGGAGTTATTCTGCTTCCGTCTGTTCCGGCGGCAGCTCTGCCTGCAAAAGATAGGCAAGGCCGCTGTAGCGCAGGTTCTGGCGGATATTGCCCATCATGCGGTTCACAACGTCCCTGCGGCCCGCCACGATGCACAACTTCCGTGCACGGGTAACGCCGGTGTAGAACAGGTTGCGGTAGCACAGCCGCGGCGGAACCTGCGCCACCGGAAGGATCACCGCCGGGAACTCGCTGCCCTGACTTTTGTGTACCGTGATGGCATAGGCGATCTCCAGCTCGTTGAGGTTCTCTGCCGGGTAGACCAGCCGCTTGTCATCCATGCGCACCACCATGGAGCGATCCCGCGTGTTGATGCTCTCCACAATGCCGATGTCGCCATTGTAGGCACCCACGCCCTGCTCCCCGCCAATGCGGTTCCAGATGATCTCGTAATTATTGCGCACCTGCATCACCTTATCGCCCACGCGGAACACCCGGGCGGCGCTTTGCAGCTGGGGCTTGCCCGTCTGTTCCGGGTTCAGCAGGTTCTGCAGTTCCACATTCAGTGCCTGTGTGCCGGTAGGGCCAAGCTTGGTGGGGCAGAGCACCTGAATGTCCCGGATCGGATCGAAGCCGTAGCTGCGCGGCAGGCGGGTGGTGACCAGATCACACACCAAGCGCTGGGCCGCATCGCCATCCGATTCCAAAAAGAAGAAGTCGTCGGTCTTACCGCCCTTCTGCAGCGGTTCACCTGAGATGATGTGGTGGGCGTTCTCCACGATCAGGCTGCGCTTTGCCTGCCGGAAGATCTCGTTCAGGCACACGGTGGGCACCAGCCCGGAGCGGATGATCTCGCCCAGAATATTGCCGGGGCCGACGCTGGGCAGCTGGTCGGCATCACCTACCATGATAATGCGGCAGCTGTAGCGCAGCGCTGCGATCAGGGCCTGAAACAGCTTCACATCCACCATGCTCATTTCGTCCAGAATGACCACATCGCACTTGAGCAGGTTTTTGTCGTTGTGGATAAAGCTGACCACGCCGCCGGTGTAGTCCACTTCCAAAAGACGGTGGATGGTGCTGGCCTTGCGGCCGGTCAGCTCACTCAGCCGTTTAGCCGCGCGGCCGGTGGGCGCACACAGGGCCACCCGTTCCGCCTGATCTTCCAGCAGCTGCAGAATGGCGTTGACGGTGGTGGTCTTGCCGGTGCCGGGGCCGCCGGTGAGCACAAGGCAGTTCTCGGTCATGGCTTTGCGGATGGCTTCCTTCTGCAGGGGCGCATAGGCAAAGCCCTGCGTCAGTTCCAGAATTTGAATGTTTTTATCCAGCCCGTGGGCGGTATTCTTGCCCCGTTTTGTCAGCATGGCAAGCCGGGCAGCAATGTCCTCCTCGGCTTCCAGCAGGTCGGGCAGATAAATATACGGTGTGCCGTCAAACAGCTTCACCCGCAGTTCTTCGGTGCGGATGCACTCGTCCAGCGCAGCAGCCAGCTTTTCCGGCGGCTGATGGATAAAATTGGATGCCGTTTCCAGCAGCTGGGTGCGCGGCAGGCAGGTGTGGCCGTTGCCCGCGTTGTGGCGCAGGGTGCGCAGCAGGGCCGCTTCCAGCCGCTGGGCGCAGTCGCCTTCCATGTGGTAATACTGGGCAATGCTGTCCGCGTGGCGAAAATCCAGCTGCAGCGGTTCGCCGCAGAGCAGATAGGGATTTGCCGCAATGGCCTGCATGGCCCCGGGGCCGAAGGTGCGGAACACCTCCATCGCGCGGCGCGGGCTGATCTCGAACTGCGCCAGATAGGCGATCAGCTCCCGCATCCCAAACATCCGCTTGAACTCCTGCTGGATGCGGTCGGCCTTGTCCGCCGAGATGCCGGGCACCTGCGTGAGCCGGGCCGGGTCGTTGGCGATCACCTCAAGCGCCTCGGCACCGAACAGGTCGATGATCTTATCCGCCGTCTTGGCCCCGATGTACGGCAGTGACCGGCTGGCAAGGAAGGCGTACACCGCTTCCAGATCCTTGGGCATGTCGGTCTCGCACTCCTGTGCGTGGAACTGGCGGCCATAGGTGGCGTGGTTCTCGTAGCGGCCGCGGCAGACCACGCTTTCGCCCGCGTGCAGTTCGCCCACAATGCCGCACACCACCGTGACCACACCGCCGCCGGACACCTCGAACACCATATAGCCGTTGTCGGTGTTCTCGTAGATGATGTCCTCCACGGTGCCCTCGATCTGTTCCAGCTGCTGCTCTGCCATGCGCTCACCTCCTGCCAAATTACACAATCATAAGTAGTATAACGCTTTTGGCGGGATTTGTAAATCATCCGGGCAGACTGCAGTACAGCTCTACCGGGGAGAAATATGTGACAAAGTGGCAAAATTATAACGCATCTATGTTTATAATCGTCTGTTTGTCAATTTGACAAAGTGACCCCTGCTGACAAAGTGACTCTGTTTGCCACGCCGTCGTCAGTTTATCAGCTTGATAAAGTGACTTTTTGCACGTTTATTCGTCAAAAATCAGTCACTTTCTCAGATAACGCTCCTACAGTAGCACCTGATAAAGTTCCCTGAAACCAAGGGCTGGGAGTTTCTCCAGCGAATGTCCGGGAAGTGGGGCCCCGTGCGTAAGCACAGGGGCGGAACCGTGGGTTCCGGGCTGTTCGCGGAGAAAGCTCCCAGCACGCGGCCTACTCTACAGCCCAAACAGCAAAAAAGCTCCCCTTTGCAGGAGAGCTTGCGAACATTTTTTAAGCGTTTGCGGTGCGGGCATCGTGTTCCTTCTCGACGTCCTTTTCCTTCTGCAGACGTTTGCGCACCACAAAGTAGGCCGGAATGAGGAAGAAGCAGGCAAAGAACCATGCCACCGGGCTTGCGATGCAGGCCGCAAAGTAGCCCCACAGCGGCACGAACCAGAAGCCCACCATGGCGCGGGCGATCATCTCGGCCACACCGGCAAACATGGCAAGGCCGGAGAAGCCCAGACCCTGAATGGTGTAGCGGTAGATAATGAGCACCGCCAGCGGGATGTAGAATACGCTGTTCCAGAAGATGAAGCTCTGGGCATTGGCCATAATGGCGGTCTCGCCTGCGTCCAAAAACAGGCCGATGAGCAGCTTATCCGTCACGCGCAGGATGAGGAAGGAAGCCACACTGTACACGCAGCCGATGCCCAGTGCGGTGTACACACCCCGGTCCACACGGCCAAGGTCTTTTGCGCCCATATTCTGGCTGGCATAGGTGGTCATCGCTGTGCCGATACTCTCCAGCGGCACGCACAGGAACTGCGCCGCCTTGCCGCCGGCGGTCTGCGCGGCCACGATGTCGCTGCCCAGACCGTTCACCGCACCCTGCAGCACCACGCTGCCAATGGCAGTGATGCTGCACTGCAGTCCCATGGGAATGCCCATGCTGCACAGCTTTGCGCAGTGGGTCAGGCTGAAACAGCCCTCTTCCCTGCTCCAGCGCAGCTCCGGGTAGTGGCGCATGATGTAAATAAGGCTGCCGATGCCCGCCACAGCCTGACTGACCACAGTGGCAAATGCCGCACCGAATGCCCCCATCTGGAACACGATGATGCACACCAGATCCAGCCCGATGTTCAAAAAGCTTGCCACCAGCAGGAAATACAGCGGGCGCTTGCTGTCGCCCAGTGCACGCATCAGGGCGCTGGTCACATTATAAAGCAGAGTGAAGGGGATGCCTGCAAAAATGGTGCGGATATAGATATCCGCAAGGTCGATGATGTTTTCCGGGGTGTTCGTCCACACCAGCACCGAGCGGGTCAGCGCCACAGTGACAATGGTCAGCACCACCGCAAAGAAGATGGAAAGCCACACGGTGTTGGCAGTGTAGCGGCGCATCTCCTTGTAGTCCTTTGCGCCGAAAGTCCACGAGATGGGGATGGAAAAGCCGCAGGCGATGCCGTTCACAAAGCCCAGCACCAGATAGTTCAAACCGCCCACGCTGCCCACAGCGGCCAGCGCTTCCACGCCTACAAAGCGGCCCACGATGATGGTATCGGCCAGATTGTAGAACTGCTGGAACAGGCTGCCCAGCATCAGCGGCACCGCAAACGCAAGGATCAGCTTGAGCGGACTGCCTTGGGTCATATCCTTTGTCATAGTATAAAATCCTCCTGCCACACTGGGAACCGGCTTGATGTCGTGATTTTTTGTCGTGAAAAACGCCCTGCCGGAAAGGGGCAGGACGTCGTGTACATTCATGAATGATATTATAGTGGAGTGACGCAGGATTTACAAGATTTGCATTGCATCAACATTTACGAATTTTTGCCGCAAGAATTGGTGATTTTGCTTATTCCGAGTAATGCGCAAGGAACTGTTTGGTGCGCTCCTCCTGTGGGTGCTCAATGAGCTGCTTGGCAGGGCCTTCCTCCACCACCACGCCGCCATCCATGAACATGATGCGGTCGGCCACGTCACGGGCAAAGTGCATCTCGTGGGTGACGATGATCATGGTGGTCTTGCGGTCGGCAAGGTCGCGCAGGACGCGCAGCACCTCGCCGGTCAGCTCCGGGTCGAGGGCCGAGGTCGGCTCGTCGAAGCAGAGAATGTCCGGGTGCAGGGCCAGTGCGCGGGCAATGGCCACGCGCTGCTGCTGACCGCCGGAAAGCTGGTGCGGGTAGTGGCCTGCCCGGGCAGAAAGGCCCATCTGGGCCAGAAGTTCCTGTGCCTGCTGTTCCAGCTCGGCATGGATGGCCTTTTTGTTAGCCTTGTAGTCCGGGCGCTCCTTCGCCAGCAGTTCACCCGCCAGCATTACGTTCTGCAGGGCGGTGTACTGTGGGAAGAGGTTGAAGTTCTGGAATACCAGACCAAAGTGCAGCCGCTTTTTGCGGATCTCGTTCTCGCGCTGGGTGGTGGGGTCGGCAGCGTCCCACATGGTCTCGCCGTTCACCTTGATGATGCCGGTGTCCGGCCGTTCCAGAAAGTTCAGGCAGCGCAGCAGGGTGGTCTTACCGGAGCCGGACGAGCCGATGATCGCCAGCGCTTCGCCCTGTTCCAGCGTGAGTGAGATATCCTTGAGTACTTTGGTATCGCCAAAGTTTTTGCCGATGCCGGAGGCTTCAAGCAGTGCCATGATCCAATTTCCTCCCTTTCATCAGCGGAAATAATCCAGTTTCTTTTCGGCCCAGCCAAACAGCAGGGTGAGTGCACCCACGAACACCAGGAAGAAGATGGCAGTGGAGAACAGCGGCCAGATCAAGCCCTTTGCACTGTACTCCTTGGCCATCATGATGATCTCCTTGTTGGCAATGGTGTTTGCCAGCGAGGTATCCTTGACGAGGGTGATCACCTCATTGCCCATGGGGGCCAGAATGCGCTTGACCACCTGCAGCAGCGTCACCTTGAAAAAGATCTGGGTCTTGGTCATGCCCAGCACCTGACCGGCCTCGGTCTGGCCCTTGGGGACAGCCTCGATGCCGCCGCGGTAGATCTCGGAGAAGTAGCAGGCATAGTTGATGGCAAAGGCCACCACCGCCGCCACCATGCGTCCGCCGGAGCCGGAGGGCCAAGGGTTATTCATGCCCAGCAGGCCGGGGCCAAGGTAGATCACGATGATCTGCAGCATCAGCGGCGTGCCGCGGATGACCCACACAAAGGTCTTGACCGCGCCGGACAGCACCTTGCAGCGGCTCATGGAGCCAAAGGCCACCACAAGGCCCAGCGGCAGCGAAAATACCAGCGTCAGCACAAAGATGAGGATGGAATTTCCCATCCCCTCCCCCACCTGGGCAAATATCTCTAACAGGTTCATGCGGTACTCTCCTTTTATCTCTTACTTGCAGGGAAAAATGCAGCCCCTCAGCACATCGTGTCGAAGGGCTGCTTTTCTGTTTTCTTTTTGAGGCGTTACTTGCCCAGGCAAACCGCCTCGGAAAGGCCCCACTTTTCAGCGATCTTGGCGAAGGTGCCATCGGCCGCCATCTCATCCAAGGTCTTCTGCACGGCGTCGCGCAGTTCGGTGTTGCCCAGCTTAAAGCCGATACCGTAGGTCTCACTGGCAATGGTGCCGTCCAAGATCACAAACTCATCGCCACGCTGGGAGATCTGGTACTGCGCCACACCAATATCCATAGCAATGGCATCCACAGCACCCGCCTCCAGGTTCAGGAACGCGGTGTTGTAATCCGGCACCTCCACCATCTGCTTAAAGCTCTCGGCCAGCGCGATATTCTCCGCATTACTGCCGTCCTCGTTCTCGGTCAGCGCCGCCAGCGCGGAAGAATCTGCCTGCACCGCTACTATCTTCCCAGCAAGATCTGCATAGGTGGCAATGCCGCTGTCCTTCTTCACCACGATCACCTGACTGTTATCCACATAGGCCTCGCTCCAGGTGTACTTATCCTCACGGCCCTGCATGGTAAAACCGTTCCAGATGCAGCTGATGACCTCGGTATTCAGCTCCATGTCCTTGCTGTCCCAGTTAATGGGTTTCTTCACCAGTTCCCAGCCATTGCGGGTGCAAACCTCAGCGGCCAGGTCCAGATCAAAGCCGACATACTCACCGTTTTCATCCTGGTAGCCATAGGGCGGGAACTCCGCGTCAAAGCCTACCGTAAAGGTGGTGGTTTTTTCGGTGTCATTATCATTGTTAGCAGCAGGCTCCTTGCCGCAGGCGGTAAAGAGACTCAGCAGCATCATGG
>ENA-ORRU01001507-ORRU01001507.1-human-gut-metagenome-genome-assembly--contig:-NODE-1507-length-13938-cov-2.486134_pt1 | contig 13938 bp, 9 predicted proteins | sample MGYA00242184_ERZ509151 | MGnify/ENA primary metagenome ERZ509151 (study PRJEB26280, sample SAMEA2338667) | human gut metagenome | biome: human gut; feature: human-associated habitat; material: faeces... | reverse complement strand
TCTTGCTGTGTATCCATAATACCAATACATTATATAAATCATTATCAAAAACGACGCTAAGTTAGCAATTTTCGTTTAGGATAAGGAACAACGAGCACAAATATCATACAAATTAACCCACCATAAATTGTCCATCCCGCCATCTCTTTGAGTGCAGAGAGCGTGGCCTGCACCTGAATACGCCCTTTGGTAGATATAGCAGCCATGTTACGGGCTTCCGTCTCACTCTTTCCCTGATATTTCATACCCTGTACCGTACCAAGGAAGGAAGTGGAAGCATCCGGATTAAGCAGGTCCACATTTTGCGCATAACGGGTTATATAGTGTTGTTGCCGCTCTTGCAAAACATTTGTATAAATTGCTCCGCCAATACTCGGTCCCACAACCATACGCACAGTAAGCATAATACAGATCCAGGTGGAAAGATATTTAAAAGGCATACGTTGATTGGCATAAGCAGCCGTCAGCGCATACAGAATCATCATGCCTATGGCACGGATGATAACTGCATATTTCAGACGCTCGTAAACTCCTGCTGTCTGCACCTCGAAATACATGAAAACAGCTGATAAAGACAGGAAGAAGAATCCCATCGCAAACAGATACTTAAAATGTAACCCCTTACCTCCCAACACCATAGCAATCACGGCGCCAATAGCATAACCTACCATACACCAATTACCTAATGAAGCATTTTGCAGATTATCGAGATGCATCCCCACTCCTGCAAACACATTGACAAACATAGCACTGGAGTTTATCACCATCAATAATAAGTAAAGTAATGCTCCCATACGTATAGTACGCAGTTTGAACGCATCCAGCAAAACATAAGGCGACCGGCGCGTTACGTCCATATATAGAAAAATTCCCGCAAAAAGAATACTTACAGCTGTCGCCCAACGAATAGATTCGTCATCATACCAGTCGAGTACTTTTCCATAAACCAGCACATACGTGAGACAAGTCAGCGAGATGCAAAATGCAGTGACATTGCCGAACTTACGGAAATTAATAGGAAACCTTCCGGGAAACTTATAATTCGGCATGGTAATAAACAAGAGCAAAATAGAGATCAGGAGAATCCCCATCATAAAGTAATACACATATTTCCACTCATATTCAAAGGACAGCCAAGCCGTCAATGCTGTGCCCGACTGTCCCAGAATCATAAAAAACAGATAAACAGCCGGCTGACTCACACATCTTTCAATGTCCAATTTATTCCAACCGGCAGTATCTTTCGGCTCCAACCCCGGAGTAATATTGCGGGTAGCTTCCATTCCACCCGCATACCAAATGAGTGTGAACAGATTGACCATCATCAGTACCATACGCAAGAAACCCGTCAGAAGACTACAAAGCGCCAACAGAAAAACGCTGTCTGTCTTTGCACAGATATAACTGAATATATACATGAACGCAAACCCGACAATACACATCATCTTCTCCCGCCGTACACACACCAACTGATATAGGAAAGGAGCAAAGGCTGCCATACCAATAGAAGTAACAAAGTTGGCAAACTGGATATGCTCGGATATTATGCCAAGCCCGCTCATCATTTCGGTGCTATTCACCGAATAAACCCCGCCTACCGTAAGAATCGGCAGAAAGAAAAATAACAGAATGATAATACCCAACGGCTTGGGCATCCAACCATAGAAAGGATAATTTTTAGGATAAGAGGGCATCGGACTAATTAAAAATATAAATTAAAAATTATAAGGCACTGTATATAGACAGAAGAGGCGGAGGGATTAGAGTCTGGCTTTCACTACTACCATCATGCCTGCTGCTAACCGTTCGTTATCTTCTTTCGATAAATCGGTGAAATCGATTCGTACGGGAATACGTTGCTGAATCTTCACAAAATTACCTGCCGAATTATCCGTCGGCACTAATGAATATTTAGACCCGGTAGCTCCTGATATAGAGGTGACTTTGCCTTTAAACTCTTTATCGCTAATGGCATCTACTGTGACAAATACTTCCTGTCCGATATGCAGGTTCTCGATTTGTGTCTCCTTATAATTGGCAACGATCCATTTCTGGGTATCAGGAAGAATATAGGTGATGGTCTGCCCTGCCGAAATAAACTGTCCTTCCTCTAATGAACGACGGCCGAGTTTTCCGTCACAAGGAGCTATTACAACCGTATAGGAAAGATTCAACCGGGCCATTTCGAGCGCAGCTGTTGCTCTTTGAATAGCCGCTTCGGTATTCATGCGACGGTAGGACACTTCATCTACACCGGAAAGAGCTGCTTTTTTCTGCCTTTTCGTAGCTTCCAACTTCTTACGCGTAGCTTCATAATCAGTGACAATCTGTTCAAGTTGGATAGGAGTAGCCGCATTTCGTTTCACGAGGTTCTCATATCGTTTCCGGTCTTTTTCCAGTTTCGCCAACCGTACTTCAATCTCGGCAATAGACGCATCGTAAACAGATGCTGTTGTCTGCGTGGTATTGAGTGTAGCATTGATGACGGTCGCACCGGCTTGCGCATCCTTCAAGGCAGCTTCAGCCTCCATTACGCGAATTTTATATTCACGATCATCCAGTACCAGCAAAGTATCTCCTTTATGTACCTCCTGATGTTCTGTAAAGTAGATTTTGTCAATGTAACCTGAAGCACGTAGATTGATAGGAGACACATATTGTTCTATTTGTGCATCGTTACTAGTCTCCGTCTGGCTATAATTCAAAAAAAGGCAGATCACTTCAATCACTCCCCAAACAATAATAGCCACTCCGAAAAGGCTGATAGCAATCTGCCAGCGACGAAGTTTCTTCATTTTTTTTGCTTTCTCCTGATGAGTAGCGGAAGGAAGGTTATTTTCCATTGTTTCCATATTTATGATTGTTATTTGCGTATTATTTGACTAATGATTCTATTTGTCCGGTTAGTTTAAGCAGCATCAGGTTAGTCACCCGATAGTTATAATGTGCGCTGATATAGTTGTTTTGAGCTTCGCTCATCTGCATTTCATCTTGCAGCACTTCCGTCATAGAAGCAATGCCTTCCCGGTAACGGTCGGAAGTGACTGCGTACACATCTTCGGCAAGCAAGTAGTTATCCTTCTGTTTCTTAAAGTTACGCTGATTGTTCATCAGGTCGTTCACAGCATTCAGATATTGAGTTTGCAGATTCTTCCGGGCATCTTCCCATGCCAGCCTTTTGTTCTCTATATCGATCATCGCCTTCTTTATTTTATAGGTTTTATCCAGTCCGTCGAAAATCGGAATACGCAAGGTTAGCCCCACTCCATAGGAACGAAACCATTGATTGGACGGACCGGAGTGGAACCAATGATAACCTTTATCCGTATATGCGGCATATCGCCAGCTGCCTGTCAGACTAAGAGAAGGGATATATCCATTAGTAATGATCTTCTTTTGTCGTTCCGCCAGTTGCACTTGCGATTGTGAGAGTTGAAGTTCATAGATATTTTCCGACAAGCCGGTCAGGGCTACCGTAGTAATGCTATCGGTATTTACCGGTGTCAGCGCGATTTCCTTTTCAGCCGGATAATCCATAATGTATTTCAGCATATTCAATTGCTGTTTCATCATTGCTTGTGCATTGTCATATTGCACCTTCAGATTTTCCAAATTGATATTGACTCTTTTCAGATCGACTTCCATAGACATTCCATTATCGAAGAAAGCCTGTGTAATATCTCTCAATTCTTCCAGACGGGTGATATTTGCTTTTATCAGCATGATTTGTTCGGCCGTGACCTGTCCGAGATAATACATCTTACTGATTTGAAGAATAACATCTTCCCTGGCTTTTCCATAAGACAGACGACTGATTTCTTCCATCACTTTAGCTATGGACATAGAAGTATAAAGAGTCTGATTGAAAAGCGGCATCTGCATTTCCAGTCCTGCATTAGCAGAATGTTGCAATGTTTTCGTTATATTATAGGGAACTCCGTAAGATGAACCGTCTGTGACTGACACCGGAGGATCAAAATTGTTATTATAACCGGCTATCGCATTAATTTGCGGCAGCAACTTCGAACGGTTTTCAGATACGCCATATTTACTTTTTTGTATTTCTTTACGTTTCCCTTCTAACGACAAGTTATTGTCAATACCAATGCGGAGGCAATCCTCTAATGTCAGAATCTCTACCTCCTGTGTTTTTCCGTTTAACACGAACAAGAAAAAAAAGGAAAAAATGAATAGTAGTCTTTTCATAATATATGCTCTATTATTGGCTACAAATTTAGCAGCTTATAGCATAATGAGACTATCCACAAACTATTTGTTTATATTCATATTTTCCTTTTTCAATGGGTAAATGAATGGACAGTCACTCTCATAGATAAAAACAAGAATCCTCTTTCAACCTATCACCTATATTATCAAACCCTTTATTCATCGTATTTTCAGAATGGTAATAGGTTACTGTTGTAGTTTCAAGGCGGGGAACCTTCCTCCACCCCAAAGCATAATAGCATAAACCCATCGGACGAAGAAAAGTCAGGCATTTGATAGACAAATCTCCACCCTTAGTCGATTTTATTTTTATCTGCTCCAGTATCTACTTAGCTTTGAGATATTAAAACAAATAAAAGCAGTAAGAGAAATGAGAAAAAACATGAAATTGATAGGATTGGCAGTCAGCTTAACATGCTGTGCAGGTTTTATAGATGCACAAGAAGCCAATAATGAGCCGCAAGAAAGGCAGCAACAAGAAAAGCATCTTCCACGCGAAGTTCTGAATCCAGAGAAGGTAGCAACCCAGATGACAGAGCAAATGAATAAGTTGCTCCAACTGACAGATAAACAATATAAGAAAATATATAAGCTGAACCTGAAAGAGCAAAAAGCATTTTTCAAGGCTATGCAAAATTCGGATGACTATCGCCCACCAATGGGAGAAGGTCCCGGTATGCGGGGAGGACGTCCGCCAATGGGTGGAGGCCAACCGCCAATGATGGGAGAAGGTGGTTTCCCGGGCAGAATGGGAGGTGGTCCGATGATGAGCAGAGATACCAATTCTGCCGACTCACAAAAGAAAGCCGCAGAAACCAAAGAAAAGAAAATAAAAAAGATTCTGACAAAAGAGCAGTATGAGAAATGGCAGACCGAACAAAATTCCGCACGTAAAAAAGCTTCTCAAAGAAGAATGCACAAAGATAATCATCCTGACAAGGGTCCGGACTTTGAACAAAAAAGCTTCTAAATATCACACTTAATATGTTTCTATGAATAATAGCGTTTGTTTTTCATAATTTTTTAGTGAATGCATAAGCGGCTCTCTTCGGGATGAAGGGAGCCGCTTTAAATATATAGTATAAATATACAAGTCTTTGAGATCAGACAGTAGAATTAAGACTTTTCAATCTCATCTTTCTTTTGGGGAACTAACTTCTTCTTGCTAAACCAAATCAACACCATCACTCCGATCAGCAATAACGCCAACGATGCATAAGCTATACTTTCCGTCACATGCAAGCTCTGCGGATCAAACCACATCTCAATAGTATGCTTACCCGCAGGTACATTCATTACACGCAAAATATAGTCAGCGCGAGCAATATCTGCCGGCTGTCCGTCAATCTTTGCCTGCCAGCCCGGATAATATATCTCAGAAAAAACAACTACCCCATCTTTGGCAGAAGAAGTCTCATATACCAAGCGATTCGGTTCGTAGCTGGTCAGACGAATAGTAGATAAGGAGTCTTTATAACCTTCCGTTACGCCCTTCAACTGATCCTTAAATTTCGCATCGACCACAACTGTTTCCGTCGGAAGAATATCATTCAGCGCATCAATCTCTTCATTCGCATTATTGACATACTGCACCTTATCCACAAACCAAGCATTGCCGTACGCATAAGGATTCTCGACAGGAATTGTCTGTCCTTGCTCACCGGCAGGGAAGATAAAGTACTTCGTGTTCAGCATATTCAGCACCCGGAATTTAGAAGCATCCACACTATCCATCGCACCACCAGCGGCAGCAACCTCCTGATAGGCATCCTTCATTTCCGGAGTTATATGGTGATCAATCATTTCCTGATAACGACGCAACTTGGCTGCATGATAACCACCAACACTCTTATGCCAGTATGAAGTATTATTTTCATTGAAAGTATTATTGGGGAATCCTACGAAATTCAATACCCGATAATTCAAAGCCGTATCCTGAAGGATCATCTCATCTGTCTGAGTTTTAACAAATGCCCCTGTCTGTCTGGACTTCGGTACAAATTGTTCATCATTCAAATAGCGTTTATTGACAGTCCACATATCCACCAGACAAAGAATTGCAATACCGGCCACAGCCAGAGAAGCCTTCAACTTTTTCTGCTGATAGAGGAATAGCAAGAAACATCCTACGACTATAATAAAGAAACTACGCCATGCATCTGCTGTCAACATCGCCTTGCGCATTTCTGCCAAATTAGCAACGATCGGAGATAGATACTCAGCAGGCAGCCCTTGCTGTAGAGCCGACATTTCCTGTGCCGGAATATAGCTGGAGAAGAAAACTCCCGGAGCAACTGCCAAAATCAGCGAAACACCGGCCGTCAGCGCCAGAGTAATAACTACACCTGTCCGATTCTCTTTCCCCTTCAAGATTTTCGGTTTAGTCAAGACCTCTTTTAAAGCAAAGATCGCTAACAGTGGAATCGTAAATTCAGCAATAACCAAAATGGAAGATACGGCACGGAACTTATTATACATGGGTATATAGTCGATAAAAAAGTCCGTTAAACCCATAAAGTTCTTTCCCCACGAAAGCAGGATAGAAAAGATTGTAGCTCCCAGCAAGGCCCATTTCAGCGGTCCTTTCACAATAAAACATCCCAGTATGAACAAAAACAGAACAAAAGCTCCCACATATACCGGACCGGAAGTCATAGGCTGATCGCCAAAATACTGTGTTAACTGCGAATAAATGCTGCTATACATCGGATTCGCTTTTGCCATCGCTGTCTCATTCTTTGCCAAAGGAACCGACGCTCCTCCCTTTACGTTCGGCACCAGCAAAGTAAGCGTTTCACCAATTCCATAACTCCAGTTCGTAATATAGTTACGGTCCAGCCCACTACTAGTCTGATTGGCGGCAGGGCCTTCCTGTTTCAGTTCACTCTTCCCCCGCATTGTCTCCTTACTATACTCATAAGTATGATATAGATTAGAAAGATTGGCACATACTCCTATTGCCGCAGCTAATATCAGAACAGCACTCGCTTTGAAAAAATGTGGAAGTTCCTTTTTCTTATAAGCATCCTCAAAGTAAGCTCCTACAAAAAACAGGATGACGAACATGAAGTAATAGCTCATCTGAATATGGTTCGACTGAATCTGAAGCGCGATGAACAGAGCCGTTATAATTCCTCCCAACAGATATTTTTTCCGATAAGCCAGCACAATACCGGCAATCGTAGGCGGAATATAAGCCAATGTGACAAATTTCCATATATGCCCTGCCGATATCAGGATAAAGAAATAAGAAGAGAAGGCCCAGATGATTCCTCCTAAAGCAGACAGCCAGACAGATAGCCCAAATGCCCGCAAAAGGATATAGAACCCAAGCATCATAATGAAAGTCAACACTACATAGGGCGGAAGATACAAATGATAGATGTTTTCTATCCACTTCAGCGGTTTGGTAGAATCATAACTCGGAGACATCTGGTAGGTAGGCATACCTCCAAAAAGAGAATTTGTCCAGCGGGTACGTTCCCCTGTACGTTCAAGATATTCCTGAGCTTCTTGACCGGCTCCCACTCCAGCCACCGTATCGTGCTGAAACAAAATACGACCTTCAATATCAGCCGGAAAAAAATAAGCAAAAGAAAGAATGATAAAAGCTAAAATAGCAATTAAGTCGGGAAGGAACTTCTTCATAAAATTGACAATTGACAATTGACAATTGACAATTGAAGGTCAACAATAGCAGCCCGGCAGGTCACACCTCCTATATAGCTGCCCATTGTCATTTGTCAACTGTCAATTGTCAATTAAATTAGTATCTATAATGTTCAGCCTTATAAGGTCCGTCTACCGATACACCGATATAAGCGGCCTGTTCAGGAGTCAGTTTCGTCAGTTTCACACCGATCTTTTCGAGATGCAGGCGGGCTACTTCTTCATCCAGATGTTTCGGCAAGCGATATACATTTACTTCGTATTTCTTGTTGAACAACTCGATCTGAGCCAACGTCTGATTGGTAAATGAATTACTCATCACGAATGACGGGTGTCCTGTTGCACATCCCAGATTTACCAGACGGCCGTCGGCCAACAAGATAATGCTATGTCCATCCGGGAAATAATAACGGTCTACCTGCGGTTTGATATTCACACATTTGATGCCCGGATAATGTTTCAAAGCATCTACCTGAATTTCATTATCAAAATGGCCGATGTTGCAAACGATAGCCTGGTCTTTCATTTTCTCCATGTGGTCGATACGGATAATATCGATATTACCTGTCGTAGTCACGAAGATGTTACCTTCCAGACAAGCCTCTTCCATCGTCACTACTTCGAAACCTTCCATTGCAGCCTGCAGTGCACAGATCGGGTCTACCTCCGTCACGAGCACCCGCGCTCCATAAGAACGCATGGAGTGAGAACAGCCTTTACCCACATCACCATAACCGCATACCACTACTACTTTTCCGGCAATCATCACATCTGTTGCACGCTTGATTCCGTCGGCCAACGATTCGCGGCAACCGTACAGATTATCAAACTTAGATTTCGTTACCGAGTCGTTTACATTGAATGCCGGGAACAGCAATTTGCCTTCTTCCTGCATCTGATACAAACGGTGTACGCCTGTCGTAGTCTCTTCAGATACGCCACGCACTTCTTCCGCTACACGATGCCAGCGAGTACTGTCTTCTGCCAACACTTTCTTCAAGATAGCATTCAGTTCTATTTCATCCTCCGCGTGTACTTCCTTATCCAATACGGCAGCATTATTTTCAGCATCATAACCCACGTGGATCATCATTGTTGCGTCACCGCCATCATCTACAATCACATTCGGTCCCTTACCGCCGTCAAAGCTCAATGCCTGCAACGTGCACCACCAATAATCGGCAAGAGTCTCGCCCTTCCATGCAAATACCGGTACACCGGCAGCAGCTATCGCAGCAGCAGCATGATCCTGCGTTGAATATATATTACAAGAGCACCAACGTACTTCAGCTCCTAAAGCCACTAATGTTTCAATCAGCACAGCCGTTTGAATGGTCATGTGCAACGACCCCATAATGCGGGCACCTTTTAACGGTTTGGATTCTCCATACTTTTCGCGAAGAGCCATCAGGCCGGGCATTTCTTTTTCTGCCAAATCGATTTCCTTGCGTCCGAAGTCAGCAAGCGTAATATCTGCCACCTTGTAGGGCAGAGTAGAGAATAATTCTGTAGACATATTGTAAATCATTTAAAATATAAGTGGTGCAAAGATAGAACATTCTGATTAGTAGGGCAAAAGCTATCCTCCTTTTTTATATTATAATAACTTGGGAGTTCGGTCGTTTCTTGAATTTTTATTCTATATTTGCAACATAAAAATGCATTTTTCACAACCATAAAACTGTTATTATTTATCTCCTATGGAGGATTACAACAACAAGACAAAAGCGGAGCTGTTAGAAATTATACAAAATCTCGAGAAAAAAGTAGAGCAACTCTCCTCCGAATCAGCCTCTGGCAGAAAAGAACGTTTTCGAGACAGATATTCCAAACGTATATTAGACAATCTGCCTGATATGCTTACTGTTCTCGACCGTAATGCCAACATTGTGGAACTGGTATCCTCTCCATCCACCAATCACGTAGAGGGCACTACAGCAGACAGTATCACCCAATCCAATATAAAAGATATTCTTCCGGAAGATGCGTATAACAACATACGCAGAAATATGGAAAAAGTATTCAGCACCGGAAATAGTGCTATCGCCCGGCATGACTTAATGCAGGATGGCGTATCACATCACTACGAACACTGGCTTTCTCTGCTCGACAAAGAATACCTGTTATGCATGTGCCGTGATGTTTCGCAACTCTGGGAAACAGAGCAAACCAATGCCGAACAACAAAATGAGATTATGCGGCTCAACTCACTAATGCAAGCCATCGTGAATAATGTTCCCGTATATCTGTTCGTCAAAGATTCCGGAAATGATTTCAGATACTTATACTGGAATAAAACTTTTGCCGACTACTCCGGAATCCCCATCGAGAAAGCTATCGGCAGAAATGATTTTGAGATTTTTAAACGGACGGAAGATATGGAGAAATTCCGCCTTGACGATATGAAGGTACTTAAAGAAGGGAAACTGGATTATTTTGAAGAATACATGACCGCTACCGGAGAAATCCGTACAATAACCACCATGAAACGCCTTGTACCTTCCAATAACGGACATCCCTATATTATCGGTATCTCGTGGGACATCACAGAAATTAAGAAAACGGAGAAAGCACTGGACGCAGCCCGTATCAAGGCCGAAGAAGCAGACCGGTTAAAATCGGCTTTCCTGGCAAACATGAGTCACGAAATTCGTACACCACTGAATGCGATTGTAGGATTCTCTAAATTGATATCCAGCACAAACAACGAAAATGAAAAGATGCAGTATGCTGAAATCATTGAAAGAAATTCAGATATGCTGCTGAATCTTTTTAACGATATTCTCGATTTATCCAGCCTGGAAGCCGGCTCTCTTAAATTCAATATTCAGCCCATCAAAATACTGGACATCTGTCTGCAATTAGAACAACAATATGTCCATAAAGCCCAAACAGGCGTACAACTGATTCTGGATGGAGGAGATGCCAACACATTCATATCCGCTGACTGGAACCGAACGATACAAATCATAAGCAACCTGCTTAGCAATGCCGTTAAATTTACCCCGAAAGGAGAAATCCATTTCGGTTTTCTCAATAAAGAGAGTTTTGTAGAATTTTATGTGAAAGATACCGGCATCGGCATTCCGGCAGAAAGAGCTGCTACCATTTTCCAGCGTTTTGGCAAAGTGGACGACTTCGCCCAAGGTACCGGACTGGGACTCACACTCTGTAAGATATTGGTAGAAAGGATGGGTGGACACATCCGGGTATATTCAATAGAAAACGAAGGCACAACCTTCTATTTCACACTTCCGTTAGCCAACCAGTAAATACGTATATATGTTGCAGAAAGCGGTGAGTATTGTAAAGATACTCACCGCTTTCTGTATTTATCAAAAAATGATCGTTACTTCTTTTCTTCTTTCGCCACCGACACACTTAGCATTTCTTTATATTTCGCAGGATCATTCAGTATCTTTATCGCTTCCTGCAAATCATCATCGTCTTTCAGCTGCTCAATAATACCACCTCTCTGATAATAATAACGCTTGATTATTTCATTAGCAATCATTCTCTTGATATCCTTAGAGAAATAGTCCAAATCACGGTCGAGGTTATGGTTCAACTTCTTTTCCAGAGCTTTAAACTCTTCAGCAGCATCTGTCATGTAGCCTTCAAACTCAGCAGCCTCTTTCAATGTTTTCAAAATCTTCTCACTTTGCTGATCATATTTGAAGTCTGCTTTTTTCACTAATGCCTTGAAATCATTATAATCAGCATCCGTCACTACAAATTTTTCAGGAGCAGCAACAGTAGGGTGCTTCAAACAGTATTGAGTAGCATAATCAAAAATCAGATTATCACGTACCAGATAGAACAGGATATTCGGTAGTTTCTCCTGCTTGACAGTAATATCAGGCATCACACCACCTCCATCACGCACTTCACGACCGGCAGCCGTATAAAACACCTTGGTCAGGCTATCTGGAATGGTTCCCACACTTCCATCTTCATTCCGATGTTTATAGTCGATCGCCTGCACACAGCGTCCGCTTGGGATATAATATTTGGAAGTAGTTACTTTCATCATTCCTCCATATGGCAGAGAACGAGGAACCTGAACAAGCCCTTTTCCAAATGTACGATTACCAATGATAACAGCACGATCCAAATCTTGCAAAGAACCCGACAGGATTTCAGAAGCAGAGGCCGTACCACTGTTTACCAATACAGCAATCGGAATATCCAAATCCAACGGTTCACGCAGGGTCTTGTAGGTATTGCTTGCCTGTTTGGTCTTTCCTTTGGTCGTTACAATCACTTTTCCACGGGGCAGAAAATAATTAGCTATTTCAACTGCTTCATCCAGCAGACCACCACCATTATTACGAAGGTCGATAACCAAAGAAGTAGCTCCTTGTTTCTTCAGATCCAGCAATGCCTTCTTAAAATCTTTGGAAGGATTACCAGAGAATGTGCTCAGACTGATATATCCCACCTTGTTATCCATCACAGCAGCATATGGAATGGCAGGTGTCTGAATAGACTCACGCACAATGGTGAACTCCATCGGTGTCTGACCACCTTTCTCATTAGGACGCTCTATTTTCAGTTTAAAACTTGTACCCGCTTGTCCGCGCAACATCTGGCTAACCTCTGAGTTATTCTTTCCGGCAAGATCTTTTCCGTCTATTTCCATCAAGATATCTCCCGCTTTCAGTCCAGCTTTGGCTGCCGGAGTCCCTTCGAACGGTTCGGCAATCATAGAGCGTTTCAACTTCGTATTATAAGTAATGAGGGAGCCAATACCTCCAAAGCTTCCTTTCACCATCTGTTCCAGTTCGCTCTGATCTTCCTCCGGGTAATATTCTGTATAAGGGTCCAGCGAGAAAAGCATATTGTCAATCCCTTCACGAATAGTCTTATTCGGATCAATGGTATCCACGTAGAACATATCCAGTTCTTTCACAATCGCATTAAATGTATCCAGATTCTTGGCTATCTGGAAATTGCGGTCGTCTCCACTCTTAAAACTAAAGAAAGCTACCGTAGCTATTACAGCCACTCCCACAAGAGCTATCCGCCTATTCAGCAATTTTTTCATATATCTTTCATTAAATTGAGACGTAAAAGTAACTCAAACCTTGGTTATTCCGCCAGAACCTTGTTAATATTTAACTTAATTTCATCCCAGCGCTCCGGAGAGATTGTTGTTCCAATCACCTGAATAACATTTCCCGAGAGAATAGAACCTATTTTTGCACATTTCTCAAGCGAGTATCCACACGTCAGACCATACAAAAATCCGGAAGCAAAATAATCGCCTGCACCGGTCGTATCCCTTACTTTCTCAACCGGAATAGCCGACACTTTTATTTCTTCGGTGCCTTTACGAATATAAGATCCATTTGCTCCTACTTTCACAATAGCAATGCTACATTTCTTGGCAATCGCTCTCAATGCTTCTTCCGGTTCTTCACCAGTAAACGCTTTCGCTTCTTCCTCGTTTGCAAAAACGATATCGACATACTTATTTATTAATAAGGAAAAGAATTCCAGATCATTCGCCACAATATTGTAACTTGCCATGTCGAGACAAATTTGCAGTCCCGCTTCCTTGGCCAGCTCAATGGCATGAAGAATCATTTCGTGATCTTGAACCAAATAGCCCTCTATAAATAGATATGCATAACCTTTGAACATTTCCAATGTCAGATCTTCAGCTTTCAAAGAAGCAGCTGCTCCCAAGTAAGTGCCAAAAGTACGCTCTCCATCTGAAGAAATAAAAGTGGATGCCACTCCCGAAGGAAGATGTTCGGAGGTCAATAATTTGTCTTCAATATTATTTTTCTGCAGATTTTTCCGAAAAAAATCGCCATAATGATCATTTCCCACTTTTCCGATAAAGCCGGTTCTGGCACCCAGACAAGCGAGTCCAAGTATGGCATTTCCTGCCGATCCACCTGTTGCAAGATGCGTTTTCATCTGTGAAAATTTTGCGTTAATCTGCTGTAACTTAGCATCATCGATGAGTTGCATGCTTCCCTTAGGCAGTCCCATCTCGTCCAAGAGCATATCATCTTCCAGGGTTGCAAGTAC
>ENA-ORRU01001505-ORRU01001505.1-human-gut-metagenome-genome-assembly--contig:-NODE-1505-length-13945-cov-3.154716_pt1 | contig 13945 bp, 13 predicted proteins | sample MGYA00242184_ERZ509151 | MGnify/ENA primary metagenome ERZ509151 (study PRJEB26280, sample SAMEA2338667) | human gut metagenome | biome: human gut; feature: human-associated habitat; material: faeces... | reverse complement strand
TATAAGATTTTTCCTTGCCAAATAATGCTGATGTTCCAAGGATAAATCCTTTAACACCAACCTTGCTTAAAGTTTCCACTCTTTCAGGTGAGCATGCACCATCAAGCATTACCTCGTAGCCATATTTTTCTTTTAATTCTACTAGCTGTGCAATCTTTTCATCTACTGAAGAGATGTACTTCTGTCCTGAGAATCCCGGATTAACACTCATTACCATTACATAATCCACAAATGGTAACAATGGCTTAATTGTTTCTACCGCTGTTCCCGGATTAATTGCAATGCCCGGCTTTACGCCCAAGTCTATAATTGACTGTAATGTTCTTGTTGGATGTACATCTGATTCGGGATGAATATAAATAATGTCAATTCCCAATTTTGCAAACTTCTCAACATAGTTGCCAGGATTTTCAATCATCAAATGTGCATCAACAGGTATTGTTGATGCTTTGCAAATATACTCCACATCCTGTAATCCCATTCCAAAGTTTGGAACAAACTGTCCGTCCATAATATCAATATGTACCCACTCCGCTTCACTGCGGTTTACCATTTCAATGTCCTTTGCCAAATATCCAAAATCGGCAGAAAGAATGGAAGGAGAAATAATCGGTTTCATCATTCTATTGTTTTAAGTTCTAAGTTAGCTTGACCGTGGTCAGTTCATTCTATCAATTCATTTTATATCCATCCGACAAGCGGAATCCACGAAGCAATTCATCGGTCTTCAGACGTTTCTTGCCGGGAAGCTGCAAAGATAGAACAGAAACAAATCCATCGGGCACAGCCACCTTTATATATTTCTTGCCATCTGTCACAACTGTTCCGACAGCCAGCTGATGTGCCTCATAAATCTTCTCGCTCTCAAAAATCTTCATTACTACCGCTTCTCCTTCCGGACTGACTAATTCACTCCATGCAGCAGGATAAGGCGACAGTCCACGAATGAAATCATAGACCCTCTTCACCGGAGAATGCCAGTCAATCCGACAAGTCTCTTTAAAAATCTTTGGAGCAGGGCGAAGTTCTCCTACCACTGCCATATCTTCCTGAGCAATCGGCTTCACTGTATCATTCAATATAGCATCTACGGTTTCAAGTACCAGTTTTCCACCAAGCACCATCAGTTTATCATGCACCACTTCCACATTATCCGTATCTGCAATAGGTACACGTACCTGCTGAATCACTTTTCCGGTATCAATCTCGTGTTGCAGGAAAAAGGTGGTGATGCCTGTCTCTGTATCTCCATTAATGACCGCCCAGTTAATAGGAGCTGCGCCCCGGTACTGGGGAAGCAGCGAAGCATGCAGATTGAAAGTACCCAACCGTGGCATGTTCCAGACTACTTCCGGCAACATACGAAAAGCAACCACAATCTGAAGATCCGCTTTCCAGTCACGAAGGGCCTGCACAAAAGCCTCATCTTTCAGTTTCTCCGGCTGCAGCAACGGCAAATTCTGTTCGAGTGCATATCGCTTGACAGGAGAATATTGAATTTTATGTCCGCGTCCGGCCGGTTTATCGGGCATCGTTATCACGCCTACCACGTTATAGCCGCCCTCTACCAATTGACGCAGGGCCTCCACCGCAAAATCGGGAGTACCCATATAAACGATTCTTAAATCTTCTTTCTTCATCATCTTAAGTATATTATTTAGGCACGGATGACGCAGATTTCACAGTAGTCAGAAGTTACATAGAACAACAAGCTTAATCCGTATCATCCATACCAGAAAATGTACACCTGCGGTTAATCTTCGGAAAAATGTACCAATACCTGACGGTACGAGTTAAATATCTTCGATTTGGAGACAAATCCCTGATAGCGCCCTTCCTCATCGACAACCGGAATCCCGTCTACATCACTCGGGGAAGCGTATTCCTCAGAAGCTGTGCTGTCGGACGATGTGCTGCCTGCGCTCGACGCATCGGATGCTGAGGAAGCGCTTGTGCTGCTTGCGCTTGATACGGAACTGCTGCTTGTTGTATTGTTTTTTCCACATCCGCTCACACTGGCTGCTCCCAGTGTCATGAGCAGAAGCATGACTGCTGCTTTTCTTTTCATTCTTGAATTTTCCTCCATACTACGCCGTTCCCGGCGCGTTGTAAATCTCATTTTACCATACTTGTCTGGTAAAAAAAAGGCTGGGGCTCCGATTTTAGAAATTCTTATGATTTTCGACCGTAAAATCGCCTGGATTGCGCTAAAATGTGTTTGCGTTTTGCCGAAATCAATGTTAGAATGTTCATAGACTGGCATTGTATGTTCCGATGCCCACATTATTTTTTGCAGAGGAGGAATAGAGGGATGAAACCCTGGATTATCGTATTAATCGTATTAGCTGTCATCGCTGTCATCCTTGGTCTGCTGTATTACTTCGGTAAAAAAGCACAGACAAAACAGGCCGCACAGCAGGAACAAATGGAGGCCATGAAACAGACTGTCTCCATGTTGATCATAGATAAGAAAAAGCTTCGCATGAAAGATTCCGGACTCCCACAGATGGTCATTGACCAGACACCGAAGCTTATGCGCCGCTCCAAACTTCCGATCGTAAAAGCTAAAGTTGGTCCGAAGATCAGCATCCTCATCGCAGATGAGAAAGTATTCGATCTGATCCCGGTTAAGAAAGAGATCAAAGCCGAAGTCAGCGGTCTTTACATCGTTGGCGTAAAAGGAATCCGTGGTTCTCTTGAAACACCACAGAAGAAGAAAAAAGGCTTCCTCGCAAGATTCCGTAAATGATCAGAATCCAAAACAGCCGCCATGCTTTCAGGAATTCCCCTGATGCATGGCGGCTGTTCTTATGTAGTGTAATTATATATCTTTTATTTTCTGCAGGATCTATAAAACAAAATCCTTGCAGTCTCTTGGCTGTACCTGGATCGCCAGATAGCAGTCTGCCACATGTTCTTCATTCATATCCAGCGCATAATCTGCTTTGATCTGAAGGTTCTCTTCGCTTTCCGTCAGCTCCAGATTCGTAGCTGAGATTCCCATCTGAAGTGTTCCGTAAGGGGTAGTATAATAGGTCATGTTTTTTTTGCCCTGTTCAAATACCATGTGTACATTGACCAGTCCCTTCTTGCTGACTTCCAGACCCTTTCCGGATACTTTTATGTAATTGATGGTGGGTTCTGCTGTTTCATCCAGCAGTTCCTCATATCTGAGATAATGAGAACCATTGCGGAAATAATACTGTCCCGGAACAATGATCTCTATAGGTTCCTGATCCCCCTGTGCATCCATCATCTGAAGCCCTCTTACATGGATCAAAACTTCTTTCTGCATTCTTTTCTCCTATCATTTATGTACAGATCTGTTTAATATTTTTCGATATCGATCTTTTGTGTTTTTTCTACGTTATACGGCAGGATGGAATTGGCAAAATCCTTAAACTTCTCTGCAAGATCACTTACATAAAAGCGATACGGGAATTCCTCCTGTGCTACCTCATTGCTGGCAAGATCCAGTCTGGAGAGCAGCTTTTTAAGCTCCAGCGCCGTCTCATATGCAGGATTCACAAGGCAGACCTCCTCACCCATGATCTTGCGGATGGTAGATCTTAAAAGAGGATAGTGCGTACATCCGAGGATCAGTGTATCGATCTCCTGCTCCTGCAGCTCCTTCAGATATCTTCTGGCAACCTCCTCGGTGACTGGATCATGATACCAGCCCTCTTCTACCAGTGGAACAAACAGCGGGCACGCTTTTCCGATCACGGTGATCTCCGGATCCAGTTCCTTCAGATAAGAGGCATGGATACCGCTTCCTACCGTGCCCACCGTTCCGATAATGCCCACCCGTTTATTTCTGGTTTCCTGGGCAGCAACTTTGGCACCGGCCTCGATCACTCCAAGGATCGGGATATCCAGTTCATCCTTCACCGCATCCAGAGCAAATGCACTGGCTGTATTACAGGCCACCACAATGGCCTTCACCTTCTGTTCCTGCAGAAAATGAATGATCTGGCGGGAATAACGGATCACCGTTTCTCTGGATTTGCTTCCATAGGGAACTCTGGCTGTGTCTCCGAAATATACGATTTTTTCCGATGGGAGATTGCGCATGATCTCCCGGGCTACTGTCAGTCCTCCGATACCGGAATCAAACACACCCACCGGTGCGTTTCTGTCTATATTCATTGATCTTATCTCCTGAAATAATTAATCGAACGTGATTGGTCCGTTGAAATATTGTATCACCAATCCAGGGCTTGCGCAAGCCAGAAGGATATCTTCACCGGCTTATTTTCCCCGTTATCCTCTGCTTTTTCAAAACAGAATTCCGGGTAGATCGTTCCCCACCAGGCATAAAACTGTGGCTGCCGATCACCGGCAGTTCTTCTCTCCCAGGTACTCCCTGCAAGGATCACTGCCGTGAGCAAAAGGAACCCTCCTGCTTTTTTTAATACATGCTTCTTCGTTTTTATATGCTCCATGAGCAAGCCCTCCTGTCAAAAATCTTCTGATGATCTTATCCAGAGATATACTGTACGATTTATCGTACTGATCATCATCTGTATTATTAACAGTCCGGCTCCCATCTATTCATTACTGCCGTAATCCACTTCCAGAAGCTCACCTTCCACCCATATCTCCGGAAGCCAGGGCAGCGTTCCATCCTGACAGAACTGATGATATACCTCCCGCAGAGTCACACCCTTCTTCTGCTGCCCGGATGTGCGGTTCTCCTGGATTCCCTGAAGGTATTCCCCTATGGAGCTTTCCCGGGCTCCCTTCCAGTGAAAAACATCTCCCAGCATATCCGTCCGGAACACGTAGACATCCTCTCCGATATGCTCTTCCTGCTTCAGATATCCGATCAGTGCTTCCCGGGCTCCCTCTCCCAGGATCTGTTCATCCAGGATCAGTACTTCAAGATGACCCAGATCCAGAAATTTTTCCTGAGACCGGTTGTAGACTGCCTCGATCTCCTGAAAGTCCCGGCCGGAAAGAGTCAGCACAGAAATCGGATCTTCGTCCGGTTTTTCCTGTCCGGTAGCTGTACTCATATCCGGCATTGCATATTTCAGCACAAAGCCATTCTCTGAAACACCGGCCCCCAGTGCCAGCGGATAAGCTCTTTTTTCCGGTTCTACTGCCGCACAGCCTGATCCCGTCAAAGTGATGACCAGGACAAGTCCTGCCACAGTTACTTTTTTCTTCCGTCTTCCCCGGTTTTCCGTACTGAGAAAAAGCTGTATCACAAGCAGAAACGGCACAAAGATGTACCCCAGATACCAGCCATAATACTCCCGGATCCCCATCCCGTTTCTCTCATACAGGGAAAGCAGCCAGCCTGCTGCCGGGATCCAGTACCGACCGGTCCCGAATCCGGTTTTTTCCGCGATCTGATTTCCGTAATGAAACAAACTTCCCAGAGAAAACAAAAGTCCGAATACCAGAAATCCCATCCATATCACATCAAATCTCGCCAGTACATTTCCCGGAAGATCTGCACCCTCCAGAAGAGGTAGTACCGGACAGATCTCGTTTTTAAGGCGTGCACCTCCAAAGACTGCCGGAAGAAGGAGCTGCATTCCAAAAATGATCCCGCAAACTGTAAGAAAAGCCAGGATCACAGGTTTTCTGGCACTTCCCTGTTTTTTTGCATACTCCAGCCCGAAGGGAAGAAGTCCTGCTCCTGAAAAAGCACACAAAAGTGTATACAGATCACGGAGCCATCGCTCTCCTGTAAATCCTGTTTCCGGATCTTTCATCACTTCCATAAAGTACTCTGTTTTTCCCTGCCCTGCACATAAAAGCATCAGAAGAAGGATCCCTGCCAGAAAAATCCTTCCGGACACCTCAGCGATCCGCCCTCTTCTCTGCATTCCGCGATGCGTTCCCAGACTACAGGCTGCAACTGCAAGAAGAGACAGCCATTTTCCGGAAATCCCGCTGATCAGACTTTCCGGGATCACCTCCCCCAGAAGGCCCGAAAGAAATGCCGAACTTGCGATCACATATACCAAAAAGAACAGGCCAATAAATCGTACAGTAAAACTTCCTGTCCTTTTGGAAAGCTCCCCATATGCAGGTGTCAGACGTATCAGCCAGATTACATAAAAAGAGAGCACTACGGCCGCAGCAGCTGTCCCTGCCATGGCACTGATGCCCAACATCGCTCCATTCTTAAACAGGCACAGCAGAAACGGCGCCGGAAACACCAGTATGATCTGCCGAAAAAGCTGTCTGTGGGAAATCCTGTTATTCTCCGCAAATCTCATAACCTTTATCCTTTCCGGCTCCATGGCCTTGTCCGAAGCCTGCGTTTCTGGGCATTTCTGGCATACAGCGGCCGGAATTTCCGCTTCCGGAAGGGCTGTCGCAAAATCCTTCCACCGGTTTCCGCCTCACTGTTCTTCTCTACAAAAGGTACCAGATATGGGACACCGAAGCTTAAAAGTCCTGCCAGATGCGCCATGGTGAGATACAGTCCCAACACGATTCCGAATATACCTAGAAATCCTCCCAGAAACAGAAAAGCGTACTTCAGAAGCCGGAATGCAGAAGCAAATTCCTCATTAGGTATAGCCAGTGATCCCAGTGCTGTCAGTGCCACGATGATCACTACCACCGGGCTGACAAGATTGGCCTCCACCGCAGCCTGTCCGATGATCAGTCCTCCTACGATCCCAATGGCATTTCCAAGAGCTCCCGGGATCCGCACACCAGCCTCCCGTATCAGCTCAAAAGACAGTTCCAGGAACACCAGCTCCACTACACTGGAAAATGGGACGCCCTCTCTTGCCTGTGCAAAGGAAAGGATCAGATTCGCCGGAAGAATCTGTGTATGAAACCGGATCACAGCCAGATAAAGTCCGGGGAGCAACGTTGCCACAGCCATGGCCAGATACCGGAGCACCCGCAGGAAGGATGCCATCTCAAAACGGTTGTACCAGTCTTCACTGCTTTCCATAAAACTGTTGAATGCTCCGGGAACCACCAGTGCCACCGGCGAATTGTCACAGAGCAGAACTGCTTTTCCATTCAGCAGCTCCTGGGCAGCCCGGTCCGGCCGCTCCGTTGTCTGAAACTGAGGAAAGGGAGAATACCATGCTTCTTCTGTCAGCTGTTCCAGCATCCCGCTGTCCAGGATCCCGTCCACTGTAAAAGATTCCAGGCGCTCTTTCACAGCAGTCAGAAGCTCCTCATGGACCAGATCCTCCACATAAAGAAGCTGTACCACCGTATTGGAGCGTACACCGATGCTGCTCTGCTCCACCTTCAGCCTGGTATCCCGAATCCGCTTTCTCACAAGGGCCGCATTGGTTTTTACACTGTCACAGAAGCCCTCCTTGGAGCCTCTGAGGACCTTTTCCGTTTTCACCTCTGATACAGCCAACCCCGGATATCCTTTACTGGAAATTTTCATTGCTTTGTCGTATCCATCCAGAAAGAAAACTGCATTTCCCGAAAGAATGGCACCAAATACCTCCTCCATGGAAGACAGCTCCTTCACATCTGCAATTCCAAGACTGTTTCGGCGGATAAATTCCCGGATCTTTTCCTCCGGGATCTCCCAGAAATGATTGATCATTTTTCCGATAGCAGAATCATCCAGCATCATGTTTGAAACCGCAACCTCAATATAGACCATCAGACAGTCCGCCTTATGTCCCTCACCAAGGCGCATGGGCCTGATCAGGATATCATCGCAGTTTTCACACCGTTTCCGGATATACGATTCATTTTCATGAAGAGATATCGATATCTTCCTTGTTTCCATAAAGTCACCATCCTTTACAGCAAGTTCCCCCACTGCTTATTGCTTTTCGCAATTGAAACAGGGGACTTACTTGATTCGGTTAAAAAAAGAGATGCCCCAATGACATCTCTCTTAATATTCCCGCATATCCGGTTCTTATTCTTTTTTCTCGGCCTCTTTGGCCTCATTCTCCGCGCGGATAGTACGGATGATCGCTTTTCGTTGATTCTCCAGATGATGGAAAGAAATATCCTGCGCCTTTTGCACATCTCCTTCACGGATGGCTTTTACCAGTTCTTCATGCTCACTGACCAGAAGATTTCTTGTCTGCTCCTCCTTCAGATACTCTACACGATAGCGATACATCTGCTCACGGAGATTATTCAGGACCTGATTCAGACGCTTATTATCAGAAGCCTGATATATGATCTCGTGGAAAGCCACATCGGTTTCCGCCAGACGGACCAGATTTCCCTCTGCTTTTGTTTTTTCAAATTCCTTGGCTGCCACCCAGAGCCTTCCCAGCTCATCCTCTGTGATCAGCTTGCACGCTTTTTCTATGGCAACATTTTCGAGGGCGATACGCACCTCCAGAACATCGTTCAGATCCTTCTCTGTGATGCTGGCTACCTGTGCACCTCTGCGTGGGATCATCACTACAAGACCTTCCTGCTCCAGCTTGCGCATAGCCTCACGCACCGGTGTTCTGCTCACGCCAAGACGCTCTGCAAGGGCAATCTCCAGAAGTCTTTCGCCCGGCTTCAGCTCTCCCTTCAGGATTGCCTGCCGCAAGGTGTTAAAAACAACATCCCGAAGCGGCAGATATTCATTCATATCCACAGAAAAATCACTTGTCATTTGTAACTCCTCCATCTCTATTGTAAATATCCGTGGCAAATACAGTCTTTGCAAGCCCGCTCTTTCTGAGGCTTCTGGCTGCCGCGGCCATCTTATCCCTGTTATCAAAGATTCCAAACACAGTAGGACCGCTTCCGCTCATCACGGCTTTCAGCGCACCTTTTTCTTCCATAAGGTTCTTGATATTGCCGATCACAGGATACTGTCGGATGATCCCCGGTTCAAATACATTCTCCATTCTGGATGCCATGGCATACAGATCATTATTTCTGATAGCTCCGATGAGTCCATCGATGTCCGGATGTTTTCCGATCCCTTCCAGATTCAGATTCTCATAGGCTGTTTTTGTGGAAACATTGATTCCCGGTTTTCCTATCAGAACATAACATTTCGGAACTTCCGGAAGTCTGGTCAGCTTCTCTCCGATTCCCTCCGCAAGAGCTGTTCCCCGCATGATACAATACGGAACATCTGCTCCGACCTTTACTGCATGTTCCATCAGCTGTTCTTCGGTAAGCCCTAAATGGAACATCCGGTTCACACCCACAAATGCGGCCGCTGCATCGGAGCTGCCTCCTGCCATGCCTGCTGCCACCGGGATAAATTTACGAAGCTTGATGGAAAGTCCCTCTTCAACATCGAACTCCTCCATCAGCATCTGTGCTGCCTTATATACAAGATTTCTCTGATCTGTAGGAATAAACGGAAGATTGGTCGTCAGTACGATCCCCGGCCGTCTGGTCTTTCTGATATCCAGGATATCATACATACGGATGGTCTGCATGATCATGCGTACCTCATGATAACCGTCCTCTCTCTTTCCCAGAACATCAAGTCCGAGATTGATCTTTGCCATTGCTTTTAAACGCATAAGCCCCTCCATTTGTACTTTGTATACAGTATTTATACATGTATTTTATATGATTTTTACATTCTTTTCAACAGCAAAATATTCCACTTTTTATTTGATCTGACCTTCCACTTTTTTCACAACAAGAAGCGGAGTTCCCGGAGAGGGTTCCTGATTTTCCTTGAGAGCATTGATCGTCCGGATCTCCTGGATAGATGTGTGATATTTCCTTGCGATATCCCACAATTCATCTCCCGGTTTTACCATATAAACCAGGATTCCCGGCATAGCCTGGAGTTTTTTCATATCCAGTGGTTTTTCCTCTACTTTCTCAATGATAAATACCGGTTCTCTGGCAACTGCCAGAAGCTCCAGTCCTACAGTTGCCCGGATCTCGATCTCATTTCCATCTGCCATGGCTGCGGAAAGCTGCTCCAGCTTTGCTTTTAACTGATAACAGCTGTCCTGTCGGATCCCTCTTGCTTCCACCATATGGGAAAACGGTATCATTGCCTCCATGGAATAAAACGGCATATCATCATTTCCAATAATGTACAGGATCTTCAGCATGACCACGCCATCTGCCTGCACACCGTTCTCTACGATCCTGGTCTTATCGATCTTCACTTTTCCCTGACTGTGACACAGCTGGAGGACTTTTCCCTGAGTCTCCTTTACCTGGATCCTGTCACTGATCCTGCATCTGGAAAAATTACGTACCAGAAGCCGTTCCAGTACCTCATTCTTTCCTTCCGGAACACATTCACGAATCGGTGTATACACATCGGTAATGAGATCATATTCCTCTTCCCTGAAAAATTTCATATCCAGCTCCAGCACAACATCCGAAACAAGGATCCGTTCTTCCCCATCGACATCCGGTTTGGCCTCCAGACTCTGATGCATCACCGAAGCTTCAATCAGCGGGATCAGTTCCTCCGTGCAGTCCGGACATTCCACTTCTCCGGAAAAAGGCAGCGAATATTCCAGCCACTGCACCGGGGCTTCTGTATCTTCAGCTCCATACAGCACAAAAACGGACAGCTCTCCTCTTGCCTTTACCACATTTTCCTCCGGCTTCAGATCCAGTCCCCGTACATCCATAGTATACCAGATCAGACTGGCGATATCCGGACGATTGGAGGCAATGGTATACTCATCCTTGATCCGGAGTGTATCTTTTTTATGTACGGTAAGTCCCAGAAAACGGACTGTTTTTTTTCTGACGGATACCTCTTCTGCATCCAGCGCCACCGGCAGGCGGATCTGTTCCGTTTCATCTACAGTCGCACAAAAAGTTACCAAAGCTTTGATATTAAGCTTTCTGGAATGGATCAGGCGGATCGTAAGATCTTCAATTTCCCACTTCAGACACATTTTATCCCCGTTTATGATATTCTTCAGGTTCAAGGTTTCCTCAAATGGAAGTTTTGCAGTAAGACTGCTGACGATCCCTCTTTCTTCCCCCACATAAAGGATATCTACCTGCAGATTTCCCGTAAGAATACCTTTCCCGTCAGTAAGACGGACATCATCCATAATGATCCTGCCCTTATTCTGGATCAGTCTTCCTGCATCCGGTTTTGCATCCGGTACATTAAAATCCTCATCAAAAGTGATCTGACTTTTTGCCCTGCTTTTTTCCTTTAATATCTGCATGCTTTCTTTTTTTAATTCCACAGTCTATTCCCCTTTCTCCGACTCTTTTTTCACCGGACTGCTGCTTTCCCGGAACGTTACCGGCTTTTCCTGTTTCCGGGTTTTTATCACAATGCAGGGATAGGACGGAACTCCTGCCTCCTTAAGATCCTCCGGTCCAAGAAGTTTTGTAACATAAAATATCCCATTCGAGGATTCTCCAAGCTCCTCTACCTGGATGCTGTATCCGCCACTCATCTGCCGCCCGTACCCTTTGGCCAGGTAAAGATCCTCTCCGGTTTCATAACTCAGCTGAAATTCCTTTTCCTTTTTTTCTTCCATAAGCCTGGAAAGCTCCTCCGGGATATCCCGGCGTTCCACAACGATGTAATCTACCGGTTTTCGTTCTTCTTCCTCCACCCGGACAAATCGACACCCGGAAAGCAGCAGTGCCAGCACGGCAGCTGTCAGCACGATCCGCAGAAATACTGCTTTTTTCATAAGATAAGCCACCTGCATGATTCGTTACTGTTCACTCCGTTCTCAGTAACACGCTTTGCGAAAGATCACCAGTAAACAGTAACCATTATTCAGTATTTATTCTATGTGAGCAGGGAAAGATTTATTGCAACTATCGGATTTTCTTCGTATAATATAAAAATACCATCTTACTGCGGAACTCTCCGCAAGTATCTATAACAGAAAGGACAAAAGACATGATTCGATTCATACTTGTCTGTATCGTGGTGATCGCCTATCTGGTGCTGACCATTCCGGTTCTCCTTGTAGAATGGATCATCGGGAAATTTTCTCCCATGACTAAGGATATCAGCTCTCTGCGCATGGTACAGGCCATATTCAAATTCATCCTGTGGATCACAGGCGCCAAAGTCACCGTCATCGGCGAAGAAAACGTTCCAAAGGATCAGGCTGTTCTCTATGTAGCAAACCACCGGAGCTATTTCGACATCCTGCTCACCTACAGCCGCTGTCCGATCCGCACCGGCTATGTTGCCAAGAAGGAAATGGAGCATTATCCGCTGCTCTCCAACTGGATGCGCAATCTCTACTGTCTCTTTCTCGACAGAGAGGATATCAAGCAGGGTCTGAAAACGATCCTTCAGGCCGCAGACTATGTGAAATCCGGCATTTCCGTATGTATCTTCCCGGAAGGAACCAGAAATAAGAATGCTGATGAAACAGAAATGCTGCCTTTCCATGACGGCAGCTTCAAGATCGCAGCCAGAGCCAAAAGCCCGATCATTCCTATTGCGATCAACAACTCTGCCAATATCTGGGAGGCCAATTTCCCGAAGATGACACCTACACACGTAGTGATCGAATATGGCAAGCCTATCATTCCTTCAGAGCTTGACCGGGATACTCAGCGCCGCTTAGGTTCCTATACACAGGATATCATCAAAGAAATGCTGATCAAAAACAAAGAACTGGTGTGAACATCAAAAAAACCATATCTATGTCTGTTTTTCGACATAAGATATGGTTTTTTTATTACTGTGTACCTGCTCCCAGGATTTTTTCCGCATTTTCGATACGTTCTTTCGTTGGCGGATTGATTCCCTTCAGCGGATAATCAATATGCAGATTTTCCCATTTAAAGGTTCCGAGTGTGTGATATGGAAGAACCTCCACTCTCTCAACTGTCTTCAGTGTTGCAATAAAGTCAGCCAGCCGGTGGAGATAGTCATCCCGGTCATTGCGTTCCGGAACCAGTACGTGACGGATCCACATGGATACGCCCATATCGGAAAGCTTCCGGGCCATGGCAAGGATATTTTTATTGGTACATCCTGTGAGGATCTTATGCTGTTCCTCATCAATGTGCTTGATATCCAGCATGACAAGATCTGTGTACTTCATCAGCTCTTCCCATTTTTCATACCACGGACCCTCTTCTGTGTAAGGGTTGCCGCTGGTATCAAGTGTTGTGTGGATCCCAAGTTTTTTTGCTTTTCTGAACAGCTCAGTGAGGAAATCGATCTGTAACAGTGGCTCGCCTCCACTCACAGTAATACCGCCCTTACTTCCCCAGTAAGAGCGGTATCGACAGGCTTTTTCAAGCAGCTCATCTGCTGTGTACTCCGTCCCTGTTTTCATTTGCCAGGTGTCCGGATTGTGGCAGAACTGACAGCGCATGGCGCAGCCGCTCAAAAAGATCACATACCGGACTCCTGGTCCGTCAACAGAGCCGAAGCTCTCCAGTGAGTGGACGTAGCCAGTGATTTTTTTCTGGTCGTCCATATTTTTTATTACATCCTTTCGTGGCAGGTTCTTGCGATAACGTCAAGCTGCTGCTCTCTTGTAAGGTCGATGAACTTAACAGCGTATCCGGAAACACGGATCGTGAAGTTTGCATACTCTTCTTTTTCCGGATGCTCCATAGCATCGATAAGTTTCTCTTTACCGAATACGTTTACATTGAGGTGATGTGCACCACGGTCAAAGTATCCGTCAAGTACATTTACAAGATTCTCTGTACGCTCTTCCTCAGAATGGCCAAGTGCATCCGGGTTGATCGTCTGAGTATTGGAGATTCCGTCAAGGGCATCCTCATAGTCAAGCTTTGCAACAGAGTTCAGGGAAGCAAGAAGTCCGTTCTGCTCTGCGCCGTAAGACGGGTTTGCTCCCGGTGCCAGAGGCTCGCCGGCTTTTCTTCCGTCCGGAAGAGATCCTGTAGCTTTACCATAAACAACGTTGGATGTGATGGTAAGGATGGATGTGGTTGGCTTGGAATCACGATAGGTATGGATGTGTTTCAGTTTCTCAAGGAATGTGGAAAGCAGTGTTGTTGCGATCTCATCTGCTCTGTCATCATCGTTACCATAACGTGGGAAGTCACCTTCTACTACGAAATCTGTTGT
>ENA-ORRU01001497-ORRU01001497.1-human-gut-metagenome-genome-assembly--contig:-NODE-1497-length-13988-cov-182.976674_pt1 | contig 13988 bp, 18 predicted proteins | sample MGYA00242184_ERZ509151 | MGnify/ENA primary metagenome ERZ509151 (study PRJEB26280, sample SAMEA2338667) | human gut metagenome | biome: human gut; feature: human-associated habitat; material... | reverse complement strand
TTCATCATATCAACTAAACTGAAAGGCTTATTATCATTAAGATTATATAGAGAACCTATAATACCAAAATGACATTTTGAAGGATTCATTAAACTATTATATTGTACAACACAAGGTCTCATATTAACATAGATATTTTCACCTATCTTAGTACCTTCCCAAGCTTGATTAATATAATAAGTCTCTTCTTCTTCACCTAAATTCTCATTAATTACATAGTCTTCTGAATAGAAATTATATTGAGGTTCACCATCTTCATCATATGATTTTACCTTCTTAATCTTTCTTTTAGATTTCCAATATACTCTAAGTACTTTAATATTACCTGCCATATCATAAGGCATCAGACTTTCTGTATATCCATCTGTAATAGAACTAAAGAAACCTTCTTGACTTACTTCTGCATTATTAGCTTCAATATTTTCATCTAAGAAATCAGCAGGTATCATAGTATATCTAGGGTCAACATTACTCATTTTATCAGTTTTACCTTCATCAATACCTACTTTAAGATTTTCAATATAATCAATATCTTTTTTCTTTAATACATCATGGAATGTATCTATTATTCTTCCAGGACTCCAATAATCTTCGAGAATAATAATATCTGCATCTTCTACTCTATTACTATATCCTGATTTGAGTATTCTTACTTTTAAAGGATTTAATCTTCTTACTATAGGTTCTCCACCTTCAATACTACATTGATAGATTTCTTCACCTACAGTCATTGCATCTCTAAATCCTTCATTAAACATTACTTTCATATCATATTGTTTAACATAATGATTAAGAACTAAATTTCCTCTTTGTTCTCTTGCATCTTGCCAATTATATGTAAAGTAATCATTTATTCTATCTAATTCTTGACTAGCTTCTTCATCACTCATAGAATTATCAGCTATCCATTCCTGTAATTTCTGATTTAATTCTTTTTTCTTATTCTCTTCTATTTCAGATATAGCAGTAGGATTAGTTACTATAACTCTATAATCAAATACTCTTTTTGATTCTTCTCCTTGAAGAACATTAAGTTTAGGAAGTAGAATACTATAATGTTGTATTTTATTAGGTATATAATCTGCTTTAATATCATCAGGATTCAATATTAACTGCAAATCATTCATATGTAGTTTGCCTAATAATAAATCATAGTTAATCTTCTTATGAATAACACTCTTCCTACACAAAGAATAATGAGTGAATGATTTAGAATCAAAAAAATCTAGACACTGTTTTCTCCACTTTCTAGTCTTTCTAGAAAAAGGTAAAGCTTGTCTTGGAAAACTATTTATTTCACTCATATTATTATTAATTTAATTTGTTTGCAAAGATAAATAAAAAAATCCACTTATAATAATATATAAGTGGATTTCTTATTATTTTAATCTATTTTTACTAAATTTACTGTTTATATATGTCTAGCATCAAAGTTTCTAGTAAAGAATTCATCATTTCCTGCATAATCTTTTTCTATTTTAGAAGTATCTCTTTTTATATTTCCTTGATAGGTAATCATCTTTTGTTCTCTAAATATCATAAGTTGTACTAAACTCATAATTCTATCTACATTTATATCAGGATTAAATAATGATAACTCTTTTAATAAAGCTCTATTTTTAACAAAATGAAGATTAGGAACTTGAATTTCTATCTCTTCATTATTTGGTCCTGTAGGAGAGAGAATAGTAACTGGTTTTAATAACCAATCTCTAATTAATGTAAATCCATGATTCTTAACTGCTGGAATTGCTGATACTCCTTTAGCAGTATTACCATAACCTACATTTTTAACCATTTGTCTCTGTCTTAAATATTCAGGAGTATCTTCTAGCTTCCATAAACAGTTCATCTTACTGAAATAAGCAAATGTATTTTTCTTATTATTTTCATATAAAAGTTTACCATTATAGAAGAAACAAAGTAATCTAGCTACTTCATTTAAATCATCTACAAACATAGGTCTTCCTGTATATTCTGCTACTATTCTATCTGTCCATAAATCCAATACAAATATAGAACCTAAAGACATAGTATTTGAAGTATCATTTTCGTAATTATCCAATGAGAGAATATATCTTTCACTATTAATTTTACCATCAGACTGCTTTATAGGCATTTCATATATTTCTAATGCTCCTTCAACTTTATTATCCTTAGTAGGAAAGTCTCTAATAGGAATATCAGTAGTATTTCTAAATATTACTTCTCCATTATTATTCTGTACTAATTTACCTACATAAATATCATCATAGAATGCAGGATTATTATCTATTTCATTAAGTCTTTCATTAATCATAGTAACAGGAAATATATTACCTTGCACTCTAATAATAGCTTCTTGTGGGGTTACAGGAATCTCTGATATAGTCTTAGTAATAGCATTTAAATCTGTAGAATTATATTTAACAGTATATCTATTCATAAGTATTTCAAGTAAAGCTTTTACTACATCACTATTACCATCTTTATCATAACATCCTTTTCTATTTAAATAACCAGGAAAGAAATAACTAAAGTATCTTTTACCTTGACCTTCTTTATCATATATATTAGGTATTTCCTGTATATTATAACCTTTAGGATTATACATAAGTTCCTGTGCAGCAGCAAAATCAGAATCATTATCACCTGATGTACCTTGCATATATATTTCTCCAAAAGTTACATCACCCTCCTCTACAGAAGGTCTAAGAGTACCAAATAGCCCTAAAAGATTAGGGAAACTACCAAACTCTTCAATAGCTATAAGAACACTTCTTTTACCTCTAAGTTTTGATTCATCATCTTTTGATGATACTCCTAATACTTCATTTAATGTTCCTTTCTGAGTATTAGTATCAAGGTCTATATAACCCATTTTCCAAGCCATTTCATTAAGAGAAGACTTTAATCTTCTAGTAGGAAATTCTGTGTTTTGTGCTGCAAAATCAATATAAGATTGAAACTTATTAAGAATACCATCCTTAGTAAGATATTCCTTCTGATATGCAGTAACTAAACACTTTACTTCTCTATTAACTTCTCTTGATTCTCCTAGTATAAATCTTTTAGCAATCATTGAAGCTAATGAAAATGAATTATGTGTAATAATAAAATCTCCAATTAGATAACAATGAGAATCATTATCAACTGTAACACATTTAGCTTTTTCTTTATGAGAATACTTAATATCTATTATATGAGTCCAATCTTTTCTAGCTCTACTATAATTTGATTTAAAATCTGTAAGTAACTTTAATTTTCTGTCAAGTTTAAATACCTTATCATTAGTAAGAATACTTATATTAAAATTCTCTTTACATATCTTATTATAATATTTACCTTGTTTTTTAAATACTCTTACATTATATCCTAGACTTCTACATAAGAACATTATGTCTTCTGCAAGTTTTTCTGAAGTAGTAGTAATCATAGGGATACCATTATTATTAACAGTACCATCTGTATCTAATAAACCTTGAAGTATTTTCATTCTAACTTTAGAAGTATTATATAAATAATCTTTAGGAATAAATTTAGTACTACTATCTTTTCCATTTAAATTATAGTGTTCTAAATATTCTTTAATATTATTTATTCTTATTCTATATGAATATTTTCCTTTAATCTTATATATATTATAAGGTATATTTTTCTTATATGTAGGAATATCATCATCTCTACTAGTAAACATTACACAGTTTACATAATTAGTTCTAAAGCATCTATCTCCTAAAAGAAGTCCTAATGTATAAGGTTCTATTAATACTTTTCTAGAATTAAATTCTACTTTATCCTGTTTAGGAATACTAATATAAGATTCAAATCTACCATCTTTTCTTTTATGATAATAATCCTCATTTAATATATCTTGTAAAGACATAATTCTTATATAGTTTTTCTTTCTTGTATCTCTTACTTTAAATAAATGTCCTAAAGAACATTCTAAAGTTCTTCCATCAGATAAAGTAACTTTATATATATCAACTTCTTCATCAAAAGGAATATCTATTACTTTAGTAACCTTACCATCATCTCCAAATAAAGTACTTCCAATTTTAATATCCTCCCATTTCTTTTTTCCTTCTGGAGTATATACTACTTGACTATAAGGATGAGCTTTACCCTTTGAACGACTAGCTAATTCTGCACAATGATGACCATTATTTCTAGCTATTTCTGAGTATATAAACTTAAGCCAATGACCTTCCCAAAACTCTGGGAAATCCCATACTCTAAGTGCCTTTTTACCACTAGATACTTTACTTAATAATATAGGACAATAGTTAAGGAAATAATACATATCTCCAGTAACAAATTCACCATCTTCTCTAGTATAACCTTCATATATTCTTCTTACTTCTTCTCTAATCCATTTACCATATTCACTATTAGGATTAGGATTAGGTCTTAGATTACATACTTTACCATATTTCTGATAATTAAGAGCAGTAGGTTTAAAGTAATCCATATCTTCATGTAAAGGAGGATTAGTTAAATCTATAATAGCTCTTCCATTCTCATCTTTAGGTAAATCTCTTGTATAAGGTCTATTAGGAGAAATAAGATTCTTTATATATGGAACATTATTAATAAAGTCTAGAAATTGTTCTTGCACTTCTTGTGGATATTTATCTAGCAATTCTTGTGTTATAGGAGTCTGATATTTGTTAGTTTCAATTAATATTGCCATATATTAACTTATTAAAAGTTTTACTTCTTATTAAATTAAATATATTAAGAAGATATTCATTGCTTAATTTTATCCAATAAACTTCTTCTGAACCACTAGGACATTTATCAGTAATATTTATTGTAAAGATTTCTATTTGGTCCTGTATAGGAGTAATATAATAAAGCTCAATAATAAACTTCTTATAAATAGGAGGTTTCATAGTTTCAATATTTCTTTTAACTACAAAATGTCCTTTTATATCTAATTTTTCAAGCTTTCTTTTATCTTCTAAATATTTATTTAAAGTATTAGTTATATCTTCTATTTGCATAATATATCTTGTTTTAATAATGATATAATACATCTAGCTAACCATTCAACTAAAGGTTCTTTTTGAGATTCTTCAAAATATTGTCCTGTATCTAGTATAGCATGTATAATTTCATGCACTAATGTTATATATATCTCCGAGTCTGGTTGCTTAGCTTTCAGTACTTCTTTACTTATTCTTATTTCCTTTGTATTACATTCAGTAATTCCATAATGAAGTAACTTATCCTCTTCATCTAATGTATCTACTAATTTAATAGTAAAAACAGTACCAAATATATCAAATTGCTTATTATTAAAATCTTCTATCTTCATACTAAAATACCATCATCCATTAATTTCTTACTACCATTATTACCTCTTGCTCTACCAGATTCTTCAATCTCTTTAGCAACAGTTCTTTCTGCTTCTGTTATTTCCTTAACTAATTGAGGAACTAATTTAGCACTAGATACTACTGATTGTACAGTATATTTAGGTTTACCTTTATCATCTTCTTCTGTAAGGTCTATATTCTCCAAGAATATACCTACTTTATCTAGAGTTTTTCTAGTTCTTTCCAATAATAAAGATGAAGCAGTAACAGTCATTTTCTTATATAGTTCAACACATACTAAATCCTGTTTAGTAAATTTAGGTTTCTTAATTCCATTGGCATTACAAACTTCTTCAATTCTAGCATCTTCATCTACTATATAATTAAATTCACTCCTAGGGTCATATACAAAATATAATATAGATAAGAAATCTAAAAAGTTAGTCTTATCTTTAGTATGGTCTGCATTATATAAAACTCTAAAAGGTTTTAATAATAACAGTTCATCTTCAAATTTTAATTCATAATTATCTATTTTTACAAGTCTCATACCTTTATAAAAAATTAAAGTCCTAGCTTTTGACTAGGACTATTTATGTTAGACAATAATTTCTTTTTTCTTAGGAAGAATGAGAGTCTGTTTCTTAGGTTTTTCTACCTCAATATTATCCCAATCTTCAATAATATAATCAATATCATTTGACTGTAAAAATAGTACTAGTTTATCTCCTATAGGAATAATAGGAAGAACATAATCTATAACAGAATTATCTTCAATAACACCATCTTTAAGTGAACCTTTATTATGCTTCATCTTAGCATATCTAATAGGATTAATATGTACTATCATACCTTCAGTAAATGGAGTATTAGGTCCAGTAGCAATTACTGTCTGTTCCATCATTGGTTCTCCTTTACCGTGAGTAATAATTCCATTCTCATATAAATCCTCTTCATAAAGATTCATTGTAGTTACTACATGGTCAAATGTAGGTTTAATTTTCTTTGCTTTAATAATCTTCATTTCTACTCTTCAATTCTTTAATTATATTAAACTGTTTCTTTTTATTCTTATACCTATCATAAGTAACATAGAACTTACCTATAGAAGGTATATTAATATTTGGTCTAAGCTTATTAAACTCTTCCTCTGTAAGTTCATCTTTAAGAGGTAAAGAAGCCATATATTCTCTTATAGTAATCCAATAAGACTTATATACTTTATCTACAAATTCTTCACTTAAGTTAAGTTCTTTTGCTACCTTTATAACTGAATCTTTATAATTCATTCTTTATCTTTTCTTCATCAAATATAAGTAATAAAGTAAACATCTTACCTTCTTCATACTCAGGTATAAATCTTGAATAGATTTTATTATCCTTTATGAATTTTACTTTTCTCAATTTACCAAGTATAACTTGATAATATTGATTGGTAATATGTAATTCCTTTAGCATTTTATCTTTATTTTCTTTACTGAATAATACATCATTCAGTATCTTTTCATCAGATATTTTCTTACTAAGTTCATATCTGTTTTTAAGCATACAAGCAGCTACTTCTAACTCTCTATCTGATAAGTTATGAAAAGGTCTTAAGAACTTTAGCCATAGTGTGAAAAATTCCATTAAGTTCTTATAAGGAACTTTTAATGCACTATTTGGTCTATCCATTTTACTTTGATTCTTTATTTTCTTTCTCCTGTACAGGAGTCATAAGTTCTATAATCTCATTAGCACAGGTATCTCTAAATTCCTTATTAAAAGGATATGTTGATTCTACTACCTTAAATAAAAATTCTAATCTCTTAATTGTATCTGCCATATAAAGTTCTTGACATTTCTGTTTAAGCTTTACATTTTCCTGCATTAATTGATTAGCAATTTCATTTAACTGCTCATAAGTAAGCTTCTTTTTCTCTTTATTCTCTTCCATATTTATTTATCTTTAAATTCATCTAAATAATGATAACCGTATTTTTTAAAAAACATTTTATCCCACTCTTCAATAGTTGTTGTTCCTATATCTGTGGAATTACAATCTTCACAATATTCTGAACCTTCTAATACTGCTACATATCCTATTTTTAAATGAAGACATTTTCTACAGTAATATACTGGTTCTTGATTATATTCTTGTTTATGTTCATTGATAAACTTCTCCATATTAATCTATTCATAATAGAAACAATAAAATCTATCTATAGCATATACTATATTAACAATCTGTTCCTTAGTAATATCTTTACTATTAATAAGGTCTTTTAATTCTCTACTAGTTATAGCTGAACAACTATTTATTGTTTTCAACATTCCTGCCATATTATTTTCTCCTTCCTCCTTTAGCAGCAATATTCATTGCATTTGCTCTTTTAGTTAAATTAGCTGCTTCTTTTCTAGCAGCAGTTGTTGCTCTCTTTAATCTAGCTTTATCAGATATAATTTCTTGATACCTAGCCATTGTTCTAGCATCATCTTCTGCCTGCCATTGTAAATCACTTTTTATTGCCATATTCTTAATATTTTTATATTAGTACTCCTAGTGAGACTCGAACTCACACAACCAAATGGTTATTGGTGTTTCTTACTACTATAGTTTTCACTACCTTTTTAAGTTTGTAGTCTGGACTATTTCTTAACCTTATTATCTAAAACTTAGGTTTATCATATATAGTCTCTGCACCTTCCTTTATAAGGCTTGGCTCAAGATTACCATCAGCATTATCTGTTAAGGCTTCCTTGAATTTATGATATTCTACTTATCTCTTTTCAGAGATAGCACTCTACTTATTAAAGACCAACTTGTCTACCATTCCAACATAGGAGCATTGTTTTATTTAACTGCTGCAAAGATAATATAAATATTTATATTATGCAATAAAATTACATACTTTAACACTTAATTAACAGTCATTAAAAAAGGAGGTATTGACCTCCTTAAACATAGTGTATGAGCCATATTGCTCATAACACTTTAAACATCAATTAATTACACAGGACACATAGGAGAAACACCATTTCTATAGAAAGGTTCCATTGCATCTGCATAAGCTTTAAAATAAGATTTAAGCATCCTTTTTACAAATCTAAATACCATCATATCAATACAAATTTAAAGTTTATATTAGAGCTTCTCATAGGACTCAAACCTATAACCTTCACTTTACAAGAGTGATAATCTATCATTGATATAGAGAAGCTGAAAACTATTACTCTTTATTATGGTAATAGTGAATAAGATATAATGGAATAGTAGTAATCCATACTGTACTAAACCAAATCTGTTCAAACTTAGTATTATCTTTCCATTTACTAAATACTTTATAATAGGAAAGAATACCAATTAATACATAAATGAAAATAATTGTAAACCAAATCATATTATTTATTTCTTTTCATATTTTTCTGACCAAGCTTTAGTAATACCTACAGATGTAAATATAGCAGCTACTGCTGTAATATACTGTGCCATACCACTTAAATCTGTATGTATTGTATGCTCATTAAATACCTCTACTAATAATACTATTATAGGTACTATAAGCAATAATATACCTACAATAGTTACAGATACTAAAAAGAAGTTCTTAGAACTTACTCCTGTATTATTCTGTATAAGTTTTAATAAATAATTCATAGTCTCTCTTATGGGACTTGAACCCATGACCCCAAAATTAAAAGTTTCGTACTCTACCAACTGAGCTAAAGAGAGTAATTGTGGACCAGCTAGGACTTGAACCTAGGACCTCCAGATTATGAGTCTGTTGCTCTAACCAACTGAGCTACAAGTCCAATAATAGCACTCTACTTTATTAAGGGAAAGTAGAGTTGAAAACCTTAGTTTAATATATTAAATCTAAAAGTAATTAGTTGTGGGTATTGGATTTGAACCAATGACCTCCAGATTATGAGACTGGCAAGCTACCACTGCTCTAACCCACAATATAGGAGGGATAAACTCTAGTACCCTCCTTATTACTAAGGATTCTACGACATCCACTAGGACTAAACTTACATAGATAAACTAAAACCTAGGAGTTACGTTGTATTCATATATGCATCTATAATACTTTACTGTGTGGAGACAGAGAGACTCGAACTCTAAACATCTCCTTGCAAAGGAAATATGTTACCAATTACACTACTATCCCCAAATTAAGCAGCTAGTCTTCACAGATTTACTGCTTATAGTTAACGGATTTTCTCCAATTAATATAAATTAATATAATAATACTTAAAGGGTACAGGATGAGGGACTCGAACCCTCAAGAGTATAATACTAATAGTTTAGAAGACTATTACGCTTCCAATTACGTGCTAATCCTGTAATTTAATTGTAGTATTTATAAGAATCGAACTCATACTTCTTGGGTCAAAGCCAAGTGTGCAGACCACTACACCAAAATACTATATTCTCCCAATAAAACCTGCAAGGGAGAATATCGCCATTTATTTATGCAGGTTAATAATATTAAGGTCATCACTCTTAATATTATAATGTGTAATCAAAAGATTACTTTATATACTTTTCACTAATATTATTTGCCCATTTCTCAGTGTAAAAGTTATAGTAATTCTTCTTTCTTAATGAAGGAAATAACCTTCTTAAACCACAATAAGTAATACTAGGAATACCTATTATAATTAAGTATAAAGGACCTAATATTTTACTTTGAATTGTATGACCTAATTCGTGTTTAACAGTTTCTTTATATTCTGAATTAAGTCCTACAAATACATAATTACCTAAAGTAATTGCTCCTCTCATAACACAAGGAATTACTATAGCTTGTTTATATCTGGAATCTACACCTAAATCTTTACACATCATTACTAAATATCCAAAGTATATAAGAGCTACTATGTGTTGAGGTAATTGCCATATAAACAATATTAGATTCCTTATATATTTTATAATTAACTTCATCATTTCAAACATCTATTATTTTACGGATGCAAAGATAATATAAATATTTTAAACTACCAAATTTATTAAGATTATTTAACTTATTACTTATTTATATTCCTAAAGTATAATCTAATTTAGGAAATTGAAGTTTATATCTATAAGCTTCAGTAGGTAAAGTATCTAATAAATCAAACCCTTTAATCATTTCATTATTTGGAAACATTCTATTAGTCCAAGGAATATCATAAGCTATCTTAAAAGGTTTTGCTCCAGGAAGTAAACTACTAGCTTCAAAGTTTTTAATTTTATTACTAAGTTTATTTGTAAGTTTATTTAATTTACTATTTTCGTTTATAGTATAATAAGCTTTATCATTTAATATATCATCTAATCCTGAAAGTTTATGTGCTAACTTACCTTTTATAGATTTAGTATCTGCAAAATATTCAATAATATCTGATAAATTATCTAATGCTTCTTCACCATTTTCATTTAAATATTTTTGAATAGCTTCATTATCATAACCATATTTGTTTATAAATTTATGTAAACTACTTGATAATTTTCTATTAGCTTTACCTATAGTATTATTATATAAAGGTCTTATTACTTTATCTTCTATTATATTTCCATCTAATCTACTCCAAGGTTGTAAATCCCAAGTATCTCTAATATGACTTACCCCATACTTTTGACCTTTAATACCTCTAGTAGCAAATTCTTCAATATTATTTGCTACATTTCCACCAGCACTATTTATAAAATCAACACTTTGAATTTTAGGAAGAACCTTTAAATTAGATATACCTTTTTTATCAGTATAAGTACCTTTAACAATAGGAGATTCAGTCCAAGTATTAAACTTTTGAGGAAGACCTAAATATTTTCTCCAAGCATCAAACCTAGCTTCTAAAGCATGTGGACTAAACATATTTTTTGTTATACCTATATTATAAGTATTTAAATCTTTAGCAGATTTATCATTAAACCAAGAAGGATTATCTATATCTGCTTCTGCACCACTTAAAGCCGATTTAAATGCTTCTTTTATTCTAGAAATAGGTTTATCATATCCTATTGGAGATATATTTTCAAATATATGTTTACGTAGATTACTAGGTCTAAGTCTATACATAGATATAGCTGTTTTCCCCCCAATATTAGGGTAATAAAATATCACCTACTATATTACCTAATGTACTTATATAAGGATGCTCTTTAGCATATTCTCTAGTAAAGAAACCAGTATTATCTTGATTCCTAAAGCTATTCATAAATGTATTATAATCTTTAGCTTCTCTTATAGAACCTACAATATTACTAGGACTAAAATTACTTATAGGAGCTGTAGCAGCATTAATAAATTCTAATGTAGTATTAGGGTCATAATATTGTCTAGTATTTCTAGGCATAGTACCTTTAATTATAGGTAAATTCTCTTCATCTAAATAACTTTGAGTATAGTTATTACCAGCACTATCATATAGATTACCATCTTCTGTATGAAGTAATATATTACTTCTTCTATTATCTGCATCTATATAACTTAAATTACCTCCTTCAGCAAACATATTACTATTTAAATCTAAATCAAAATCTGATAGTAATGATTTAGCATAACTATAATCTGGCTGTACAGGAGTAACATTATTATTACCAATAGATAATAAGTTTTCCATAGATATTGTGGGTCCTGTACCAGTAGAGAATAAATCATCAATATCAGTCTCTTTAGTTTTACCCATAATATCATTCATTGATAATTGAAGCCCTTTATATGCATCTAAATAGTTTTTACCTTGCCATTCTTCATTCTGTATCTGATAAGGATTACTACTACTTTTATTAGCAATATAACCATAATTATGTGGTGTTCCTCCTGTACCAGTAAATACAGTCTGATAATTACCACCAAATAAACTTCTTTCAATGTTTCTTCTAGTAGTAAGACCTCTTAATTCATTATCTCTTGAAGCCCACATAGATTTCTGTACATCTTCATTTGATGCTTTACCTTGAACATAATTAATTAAGGTAGGTAATACTCTTTTCTTAAGATTACCCATACCTACATTATAGCCATAAGAATATAAGGCATCAAGCTGTTGTTGAGATAATTTAGACCTAATACTTGATGGTATTACTCTATTAAAGTCATCAGCTTCTGCTTGAAAAGACCTATTAGTTCTCATTGAACTACCTTCCCAATTAGTTATTCTTTTCTTAATACTTTCTGATGGTTTATAACCACCATTAGCATACATATTATATCTATTTTTTATATCAGATAAGTTATATATACCATTATTAACTGATTCTTTAATATAATCAGCTTTATCTTTTAAACTTAATTCATTCCAACTCATAATATTTTAATTATCAATTTCAGTTCCTTGTGTTAATATGTAATCATTTATAAAAGTAATTCTATTACCATTAAATATAACTAGAGGATTAACCCAGTATTTCTTAGAATTAGAACTTCTTGTTAAGATACCTTTTTCAAGTAATTCTATTACTCCATCATATACAGATTTTCTAGTTTTAAATCCTACATTATCCATACATTCTTTATAGTCTAAATATACAAAAGGTTTTTCTTTAGGTACATTATCTATAATATACCATAGTACTTTTTGTGCAGTAGTACTTAAAGCTAAGATTGTTTTTAAACTATCTTTAAATACTTTTATAAATTGTGTTCTATCTACTATCTTTTTAAAGTTTACTTCACAGAATTCTGTATTATTAATAAATTCTGCGTCTTTACCTTTATAAATAGTTCTACTTCTAGTATTATTATTTAATTGACTAGATAAAGATTCCTGATAAGGAAATATATCTGCTATTGGATATTCATCTAATTTCTTCATATTATTAATCTTTTATTTTCTGCAAAGATACAAAAATTATTTTTAATATGCAAGAAAATAAACAAAATAATTATTTATTTATATACACTTTGTTTATTTTTTATATCTATTAAAATATATATGTGTATATTTAAATATACACTTTAACATTTTTTGGTATATTTAAATATACATACCCCTATTGATTATCAGATAGTTAGAGCAAATTACTTCTTATATTCTTATATAAGTAATCTGATTTTTAATTTTTAAAATTTTATTTTTTTAAATTTTTATTATAGTTACATAAGCGTGGTATAATCCACCTACCCTCACCCCCTAGACTATAGGGTTGGGATAAGCCCCTCCCTACAAAATACAATGATACAGTTTAACAATTTTAAGTCTACGACAGCGAATAATAGTAACTTCGTAGAGACAGTAAGTCTTGAAGAAATGAAGGCAGCATGTAACAATGCAGTTATCAATGTTGTTCCTAGTAAGGAGAAGACTCATGCATCAGGAAGCACTATGTGCTTCTTTGCATGTGGCAGTGTTCGAGGAATGGTTGCTGAGAAACTCAGCAACAAAATGTTGAATAATGAGCCTTATGATACTCCAGTAGTATCAGAGGTTATTATGAATGATGGAAACCATATGCTCATTATGCATGAGCAAGGTAACAATAGTAATGCTATTGTCAGCTTCTAAAAGGAAGGGAGCTTTGCTCCCTTTTTTATTCTCTCTAGTGTTAATATCATTAGAGAGAATATCATGTGTGCTTTAAAGTTTTTAGGTCCTATAAGGAAGAAAGAATTAGTACTTTTTGTTTACATCTTTAAGTGCTTTTCTGTTTTACAGTTTACAGTCTTTTTGTTTACATCTTTAAGTGCTTTTCTGTTTTACAGTTTACAGTCTTTTTGT
>ENA-ORRU01001494-ORRU01001494.1-human-gut-metagenome-genome-assembly--contig:-NODE-1494-length-14018-cov-2.605314_pt1 | contig 14018 bp, 9 predicted proteins | sample MGYA00242184_ERZ509151 | MGnify/ENA primary metagenome ERZ509151 (study PRJEB26280, sample SAMEA2338667) | human gut metagenome | biome: human gut; feature: human-associated habitat; material: faeces... | reverse complement strand
ACCGGCTTTTTTGCCCCCACCAGCCGTTACGGCACGCCGGACGAGCTGTGTACCCTGATCGATGCCTGCCACGCGGCGGACATTGGCGTGATCTTTGACTTTGTGCCGGTCCACTTCGCTGTGGATGAATACGGCCTGAAACACTTTGATGGCACTGCTTTGTACGAATACCCCGCCGCAGCGGTGGGGGAGAGCGAATGGGGCAGCTGCAATTTCATGCACTCCCGCGGCGAAATCCGCTGCTTTTTGCAGTCGGCCGCTGATTACTGGCTGCGCACCTTCCACGCAGACGGCCTGCGCATGGATGCCGTCAGCCGCCTGATCTACTGGCAGGGCGACCCCGCCCGCGGTGTGAACGGCTCTACCCTGGAATTCTTGAAGAATATGAACCAGGGGTTGCAGCAGCGCCACCCCACCGCCATGCTGATTGCCGAGGATTCCACCAACTTTGAAAAAGTGACCGCCCCCGTGGAATACGGCGGCCTGGGCTTTGACTACAAGTGGGACCTTGGCTGGATGAACGATACGCTGGACTACTTCAAAAAAACACCGGAAGAACGCAAATCTAACCTGGGCAAGCTGACTTTCTCGATGATGTATTTCTGGCGGGAGCATTACATCCTGCCGTTCAGCCATGATGAAAATGTTCATGGCAAGGCGACCATCCTGCAAAAGATGTACGGCGAGTATGAGGATAAGTTCCCCCAGGGGCGTGCGCTCTATCTGTATATGGCAATTCACCCCGGCAAGATGCTGGACTTTATGGGCAACGAGTTTGGCCAACTGCGGGAATACGATGAAAGCCGCGAGCAGGACTGGGATATCCTAAAATATCCGCTCCATGATGCATTTCACCGTTATATGATCGAACTGAACCGTATCGGTCAGGAAAATGATGCATTCTGGCATGATTATGATCCGGAGAATTTCAAATGGCTGGACTGCCATCAGGAAGAACGATGTATTTATGCAATCGGAAGAAAAACGGCAGATCACATGATCGTTGGAATCTTTAATTTCTCTGACAAAGAACAGGAAGATTATAAATTAATACTTGAAGGCCATTATACAAGAAGAACCTTGTTACATACTGAATGGGAACAGTATGGTGGAACGATGAAGAAACGCAAAGAAAATATCCATTTAAAGAAAAAAGGCAAGAACAGTGAATTGACGATCACACTTCCAAGATACAGTGGAGTTTTATTAAAACTAACATACAAATAAGAAAGATAAAAATAAATAAAAAGGGGAGAAACAGCAAGAGTTTTTTATGGATGGAGCACTCAACATCATTTATCGAGATACAAAATACAATATAGACTTCCTATATACAGCCTTTGTTCTGCAGGAGAAGAAGATCATGGAAGATTATGTAAATAATCATTCGGAATGCAGAAGAAGGGATTTTTTGCAGAGCATATGCAGATACTTTTTACATCTGCATGCCAGCGAGTAGGAAATTTTATAAGGAGATGAAAATTATGAAAATATACGATTTAGTAATCATAGGTTCTGGCCCAGCCGGAATGTCTGCAGCAATCTATGCACAGAGAGCAATGCTTGATTTTGTTATGATCGAGAAAGAATATATGCCAGGAGGTCAGGTTGTACAGACGTATGAAGTCGACAACTATCCAGGAATTCCAAAGACTAATGGAATGGATCTTGGAATGAAATTTTCGGAACATGCCAAAGAACTGGGAGTCGAAAGCATTACAGCGGAAGTAAAAGAAATTAATGCAGACAATGAGATCAAAGAGATTATCTTGAAAAATGGTGATATTCTTAAAACAAAGACGATCATCCTTGCAACCGGAGCAGTCCATCAGACGTTAGGAGTCGAAGGCGAAGAAAAACTAAAAGGAATGGGAGTATCCTACTGTGCAACATGTGATGGAGCATTTTTCAGAAATAAGGTCACAGCAGTTGTTGGTGGTGGAAATGTTGCATTAGAAGATGCATTATTTCTAAGCCGTATGTGTGAAAAGGTTTATCTGATCCATCGAAGAGATGAATTTCGAGGTGCAAAGATCCTTCAGGATGAAGTAAAGAAGAACGATAAGATTGAAATTTTATGGAATACGATCGTGACAAAAATCGATGGTGATGAGGTTGTTCAAAGTATACAACTACAAGATGTAGATAACCATGTGGATAAGTCACTAGATGTTGATGGAATCTTTATCGCAGTTGGGACAAAACCAGCTTCCAAACTTTTATCTGGAAAGTTATCAACAGATGAAAAAGGATATATTATTGCAGGAGAAGACGGTGTTACAAATATTCCGGGAATCTTCGTAGCAGGGGATGGAAGAAGCAAAAATCTGCGACAGGTAGTGACTGCAGTGTCCGACGGGGCCAATTGCGTGTACTCTGTCGAGCGATATCTCCAAAATCCCTAATTTTCAGACAATTTAAGCCATTTTTTAATAGTGACTCATAAATTAAAAATCAACCGCTTTTTGACGATTTGTGCTAGTTGTATAACAAAAAGCAGGTTGATTTTTTTATGGAAAAATTACACACATATTGCTAACAAAATACCCACAAAGTTATCAACATACAGAAATGGCATATTTTAGCCAAAAATGAGTTACCCACAGAGTTATCCACATTGTCCACATCCATAATTCGACAAAATTAAATTGTGGATAACTCGAAAAAGAAACATATGTTTTGTTCACTATTTATAAAAAGATTTTGTTTTCTTAAGAAGAATTATATGTTATAATGAATGCATACAAAAAAGGTAAAGGAGATGGGAGCCATGAAATTCATTATTAGTGGAAAGAACATTGAAGTTACAGAAAGTATCAAAGCAGCAATCGAAGAGAAACTCGGACGTCTCGACAAATATCTTGTAGATGATACAGTCGTAAACGTAACGTTAAGTGTTCAGAAGGGAAGACAGAAGATAGAAGTTACCATTCCTATGAAAGGGCACATTATCCGTGCTGAAGAAGGCAGTGAAGACATGTATGTATCTATTGACCTGGTTGTTGATGTCATTGAACGCCAGATTCGCAGATATAAAACAAGACTTATGAATCAGAAACATGATGGAACAAGCTTCAAACAGGAATTTATGGAGCAAGAAGATGAAGTGGAAGATGATGAGATCAGAATCATCCGAAGCAAGAAGTTCGCCATCAAACCAATGGATGTAGAAGAAGCTTGTGTACAGATGGAATTATTAGGACATGATTTCTTTGTATTCCGCAATGCTGATACATTTGAAGTCAATGTTGTATATAAGAGAAAAGGAAATACATACGGACTGATCGAACCTGAATTTTAGAAGATCGGAAGATAGAGGAGATCCTTAATGATAAGGATCTCCTTTTTCATGCATAAAATTATAAAAAGTTTATATTTTATTGATAATTTTTACAATTAGTTAACTTGCACCTTATAATGTTAAGTGTTACAATAACAAAGATTATATAATTGATATAAGTCTACCCTGATGTCATCGAAGACAGGCAGAAGAATCGGGGATATAGTAAATGTAAAAAGAAACTTAGGAGATTAATTTATGGGTTTATTTGATAAAGTATTTGGTTCTCATAGTGATAAAGAACTGAAACGAATCAGCAAGACAGTTGATAAGATCGAGGCACTGGATGCATCCATGCAGCAGCTATCTGATGAAGAATTAAGACATAAGACCGTTGAGTCCATGCAGAAATTGTCAGATGAGGAACTAAGACATAAGACTGTTGAATTTAAAGAAAGACTTGCAAATGGAGAGACATTAGACGATCTGTTACCAGAAGCATACGCAACAGTAAGAGAAGCCAGTAGCCGTGCGATCGGATTAAAACATTATCGTGTTCAGCTGATCGGTGGTATCATCCTGCATCAGGGACGTATCGCGGAGATGAGAACTGGTGAAGGTAAAACTTTAGTGTCTACTTTACCTGCATATTTAAATGCATTAGAAGGAAAAGGTGTTCACATTGTAACAGTCAACGATTATCTGGCTACCCGTGATGCGGAGTGGATGGGAAAAGTTCATAACTTCCTTGGATTAACCGTTGGTGTCGTTACAAATGATATGGAGAACGATGAACGTCGTGAAGCTTATAACTGTGATATTACTTATATTACAAACAATGAATTAGGATTTGACTACTTAAGAGATAACATGGTCATCGAGAAAGAAGATCTGGTACAGAGAGATCTTCATTATGCGATTGTCGATGAGGTTGATTCCGTATTGATCGATGAGGCGAGAACACCACTGATCATTTCCGGTGAGAGTGGAAAGTCTACAGAATTATACCGTGCATGTGATATCTTAGCACGCCAGATGGAACGAGGAAGTTCTGACGGTGAGTTATCTAAGATGGATATTTTAATGAATGAGGATATCGAAGAAGACGGAGATTTCCTTGTTAATGAAAAAGACAAACAGATCATGCTGACTGCAGAAGGTGTGAAGAAAGTTGAGAAATTCTTCCATATTGAGAACCTTGCAGATCCAGAAAATCTTGCGATCCAGCATAATATCATCTTAGCACTTCGTGCACATAACTTAATGTTTAAAGACAAAGACTATGTCGTAAAAGATGATGAAGTACTGATCGTCGATGAATTTACAGGACGTATCATGCCAGGTAGACGTTATTCAGACGGCCTGCATCAGGCAATCGAAGCGAAGGAAAATGTAAAAGTTAAGAGAGAATCCAAGACTCTTGCAACGATCACATTCCAGAACTTCTTCAATAAATATGATAAGAAAGCAGGTATGACAGGTACTGCGCTTACAGAAGAACAGGAATTCCGTGAAATTTACGGAATGGACGTTGTTGTAATTCCAACAAACAAACCTGTCCAGAGAATCGATCATGACGATGCGATCTATAAGACAAAACGTGAGAAGATGAATGCGGTTGTCGAAGACATCATTAAATCACATGAAAAAGGACAGCCAGTTTTAGTTGGTACGATCACAATTGAGATGTCCGAAGAATTAAGCGCAATGCTTAAGAAACGTGGTATCAAACACAACGTATTGAATGCGAAATTCCATGAAAAAGAAGCAGAGATCATTTCTCATGCAGGTGAGATCGGTGCTGTAACGATCGCTACAAACATGGCTGGTCGTGGTACTGACATCGTGCTTGAAGATGGAGTTGCTGAACTTGGTGGATTAAAGATCATTGGTACAGAACGTCATGAATCCAGACGTATCGATAATCAGTTGCGTGGTCGTGCCGGACGTCAGGGAGATCCAGGTGAATCTAAGTTCTATTTATCTCTGGAAGATGATCTGATGAGATTATTTGGATCTGAAAGAATGATCAGCATATACAATGCACTAGGAATTCCAGAAGGAGAAGAAATCCAGCATAAGACGATCAGCAAGACAATTGAAAAAGCACAGAAGAAGATCGAGAATAACAACTTCGGTATTCGTAAGAATCTGTTAGACTATGATAGAGTTAATAATGAACAGAGAGAAGTCATGTACAAAGAACGTCGTCGTGTTCTTGATGGAGATGACATGAAAGAATCTGTTTTAAATATGATGAAAGAAACAGTTGCAAACCATGTATATCAGGTGATCAGTGATGAACTTCCACCAGAAGAATGGGATCTTGCAGCACTGAATGCAGAGTTGCTTCCAATTGTTCCTTTAAATAAGATCGTATTAACAGATGCAGAGAAATCTTCAGGAAGAGTTGATGATCTAGTAGCAAGATTACAGGAAGAAACTGTTGCATTATATGAACAGAAAGAAAAAGAATTTGAAGATTTCGATCTTCGTGAGATTGAGCGTATCATCTTATTGAAAGTTATCGACCGCAAGTGGATGGATCATATCGATGATATGGATCAGTTACGTGAAGGAATCGGACTTCAGGCATATGGACAGAGAGACCCAGTTGTTGAATACCGTATGGCTGGATTTGAGATGTTCAATGAGATGACAAAGGCAATTCAGGAAGAAACAACAGGTGCATTGTTCCATGTACAGGTTGAGCAGAAGATTGAGAAAGAAGAAGCTCCAAAGATCACAGGAACAAACAAAGATGCTGAAGTTGAGAAGAAGCCTTATGTTAGAAAAGGAGCTAAAATCGGCAGAAATGATCCTTGCCCATGTGGAAGTGGTAAGAAATATAAGAACTGCTGCGGAAGAAATAAATAAGGAGTTGTTTGTAAATGATTGAAGCAGAACAATTACAATATAAATTAAACTCTTTTCAGGAACCACTAGAAGATCTTAGTGGTTCCCTTGCGTTAGAAGCAAAAAAAGAGAGAATCGATCAGTTAGAACTGAATATGGAAGAACCAGGATTCTGGGATAATGTTGAGGAATCCCAGAATGTTATGAAAGAAGTCAAAAGCCTGAAAGGTGTCGTGGAAGAATATGATGATCTGAAAACAAAATACGAAGATATCGAGACATTGATCGATATGGCACAGGAAGATGAGGATACAGATCTGATCGAAGAAGCAACGGCATTGATGGATGAATTTGAGACAAAATATGAAGAATTACGCATTTCAACGCTGTTAACCGGTGAATATGATAAGGACGATGCAATTCTTACGTTACATGCCGGGGCAGGTGGAACAGAATCTTGTGACTGGGCAGGAATGCTTTACCGTATGTTTACAAGATGGGCATACAAGAAAGGTTATGGAACGGAAGTTTTAGACTATCTTGACGGAGATGAAGCAGGAATCAAATCTGTCACAGTGAAGATTTCAGGGATGAATGCTTATGGATATTTGAGATCAGAGAAAGGTGTTCACCGTCTTGTCCGAATTTCGCCATTCAACGCAGCAGGAAAGCGACAAACATCATTTGCATCCTGTGATGTCATGCCAGATATTAAAGATGATATCGAAGTTGAGATTGCAGATGAAGATATCCGAATCGACACATATCGTGCGAGTGGAGCTGGTGGACAGCATATCAATAAGACAGATTCAGCAATCCGTATTACTCATTTACCAACAGGAATCGTTGTACAGTGCCAGAATGAGCGATCACAGCACAAGAACAAAGATCAGGCGATGAAGATGTTAAAGACAAAGTTATATCTGTTAAAACAGCAGCAGCATTTGGAGAAACTATCAGACATCCGTGGAGATGTTGGAGATAACGGATGGGGCAACCAGATCAGATCTTATGTACTGCAGCCATACACCATGGTAAAAGACCACAGAACAAATTTTGAAAGTGGAAATCCGAGTGCAGTATTAGATGGGGATCTGGATGGATTTATGAATGCTTATCTTGCGTGGGACAATAACCGTAAACAAGAAGAAAATTAAATAAAAACCATATAAGATTAAAAAAACAAAAGGGTGAGGATATGGCAGGAAAAATAATGAAAGCAATGATTGCGATGGGAGTATCACTTGGAATCGTAGGTTTACTATTTACGATATATTGCAATGTACAATTAAAGACGGCAAAATGCCAGACATATTCTGTAGATCATACAGAGAAGATCAAAGAAGTGGACTATGTGATCGTGCCAGGGTGTCTTGTATACAAAAGTGGGAAACCATCGTATGCACTAGAAGACCGCTTAAATGGTGCATTAAGATTATATCAGGAAAAGAAAGTACCGAAGATCATCTTATCCGGTGCAGCAAGAGAAAATAAGACAGGAAAAATATTTTTGACAAATCGTAATGTAGCCGAAGAAGATATTTTGATCGATGATGGAGGACTTGATACCTATTCAACGATCTATCGTTGCAAAGAAGCATTTCCAAATAAGAGATTTATTGTATGCACACAGCAAAAATACTTTAAAAGAACGGGTTATCTGATCAGCAAGCTTGGAATGAATGGGTATTGTATGGGTATTGACAAACATCAGTACAAAAAAGAAATTTATGAAAAATTTCGTGATTTTTTTGCATCAGATAAGGCATGGATCGAGTGTAATATCACAAAACCAGAACCAGTGTATTCTTTAGAAAAACTTCCAATTAAGTAATGTATTTATTTTAAAACCCAATTTTCTATTGCATCCTAAAAATATCTGTGGTAGTATTTTGCACAAAGACAACTGTACACCACAGGAGAACAAAAGGAACGAAACATGAAAGAAACAAACTATTATGTAATTAAAAAGAAAGCAGTTCCAGAAGTGTTATTAAAGGTCTTAGAGGTCCAGAAACTGTTAGATTCCAAGAAAGCAGTTTCTGTATTAGAAGCCACAGAGAAGGTTGGAATCAGCAGAAGCTCTTATTACAAGTACAAGGATGATATCTTCCCATTTTATGCTGGTAAGAAAGGCCGAAGTATCACATTTGTGATCGAAGTTGATGACCAGCCGGGCGTTATGGCCTCGATCCTTAACATTTTTGCACTTTATAAGGTAAACATCCTGACAATTCATCAGAGTATCCCGATCAATGGAAAGGGACTTTTAACAGTCAGCGTTGATATCGAAGACAGCCAGACGGATGTCTCGGCAATGATCCAGGATGTTGAGAAGATAGAAGATGTATCTTATGTAAAAGTGATTGCAATGGAATAGATGTATAAATATACATGACACATTTTTGGAGGGCAGAATGAAATACGTTATCGTTTTAGGAGATGGAATGGCCGATGAGCCGATCGAAGCAGCAGGTGGAAAGACACCACTGCAGTTAGCAGATAAACCAGTGATGGATGAGATGGCGAAAGTTTCCGAACAGGGAATTGCATACACCGTACCATCCAATTTACCAGCAGGAAGTGATGTGGCGAACCTTTCTATGTTAGGTTATGATCCACAGGTTTACTATTCTGGAAGATCACCACTGGAAGCGTTAAGTATCGGTGTTGATATGAAAGATACAGATATTGCACTTCGATGTAACGTTGTAACCGTATCTGAAGACGAAGACTATGAAGATAAGACGATCATCGACCACAGTGCAGGAGAGATCACTTCCGAAGAAGCAGCGATCCTGATTGAAGCTGTGAGAAAAGAATTAGAAGATGATGAATATAAGTTTTATCCTGGAGTCAGCTATCGCCATTTAACGATCTGGGATCATGGAGAAGTGGTTGAACTTGTACCACCACATGATGTTCTGGGACAGAAGGTCGGGCAGTATCTCCCAAAACAGGAGAAATTAAAAGAGATGATGAAGAAGAGTTTTGATATCTTAGATCATCATCCGATCAATGAAGCAAGAGCCAAGAGAGGTTTAAACAAAGCAAACAGCATCTGGTTCTGGGGAGCAGGAACGAAACCGGCACTGGATGATTTTAAAGAGAAGACTGGAATGAACGGAGCGATGGTATCCGCAGTCGATCTGTTAAAAGGAATCGCAGTCGGAGCGAACATGAGAAATCTTGATGTTGAGGGGGCAAATGGTGGTCTTGACACGAATTATCATGGAAAAGCAATGGCAGCAGTCGAAGCACTACTTGAAAAAAATGACGATTTCGCTTATATTCATGTAGAGGCACCTGATGAGATGGGGCATCAGGGAAGTCTCGAGAATAAGATCAAAGCAATCGAACATCTTGATAAGGAAGTTGTAAAGGTTGTCAAAGAAGAATTAGAGAAAGCTGGAGAGGATTTCAGAATTTTGATCGGACCGGATCATCCGACACCAATTGCGATTCGTACCCATTCCAAAGAACCGATACCATTTATGATCTATGACAGCACAAAAGATTATGAAGGTCAGGAAGAGTACAGCGAAGAAGCAGCGAGAAAGACAGGACTTGTCATTTCCCACGCTTATGATTTAATGAATCGGTTATTACAAAAATAAGAGAAATAATTTTAGGAGGCACAAGATGCTAGTAGTTAAGAAATTTGGTGGTACTTCTGTAGGAAATAAAGAACGTATCATGAACGTAGCAAAAAGATGTATTGAAGACTATAAAAAGGGAAATGACGTTGTCGTAGTTTTATCAGCAATGGGTAAAATGACAGATGAACTGATTGCAAAGGCAAAAGAGATCAATCCAAATCCATCCAGAAGAGAAATGGATATGTTATTAACAACAGGAGAACAGACTTCTGTATCTTTAATGGCAATGGCAATGGATTCCCTTGGAGTTCCAGCTGTATCCTTAAATGCGTTTCAGGTAGCAATGCATACAACATCTGTATACAGTAATGCAAGAATCAAGAGAATTGATACAGATCGTATCATGAACGAATTAGAGCAGAGAAAGATCGTTATCGTTACAGGATTCCAGGGAGTTGACCAGTTCGATAACTACACAACACTTGGACGTGGTGGATCTGATACAACAGCTGTAGCACTTGCAGCAGCACTACATGCAGACGCATGCGAGATCTACACAGACGTAGACGGAGTTTACACAGCAGACCCAAGAAAAGTACCAAATGCTAAGAAATTAGATGAGATCACATACGATGAGATGTTAGAGATGGCAACACTTGGAGCCGGAGTACTTCACAACCGTTCTGTAGAACTTGCCAAGAAACACGGAGTTGCTTTAGTTGTTAGATCAAGTCTTACAACAGAAGAAGGAACAGTCGTAAAAGAAAATGTAAAATCAAAACAGAATGAGATCAGCGGTGTAGCAGGAGACGACGATGCAGCAAGAATCGCAGTTATGGGAATTGAAGATACACCAGGTATGGCATTTAAGATTTTTAATGTATTAGCAAAGAAAAATGTAAATGTAGATATGATCCTTCAGTCAGTAGGACATAATGACAAGAAAGATATCTCCTTCACAGTCAAAGAAGAAGAATTAGATATCGCAGTAAAAGCATTAGAAGATTACCTTCCAGACAGCTATTATGAAGAAATCAAAGCAAGCAAGGAAGTTGCCAAAGTATCTATCATCGGAAAAGGATTATTAAATCACTATGGAATGGCAGCTCGTATGTTTAATGCATTATACAAAGCAGATGTGAATATCCGAATGATTTCAACATCTGAGATTCGTGTGACTGTGTTAGTAAACCAGGAAGACATGGTGAAAGCAATGAATGCAGCACATGAGGAATTTGAGGCTTAAATTTTAATTTGCTGGTTTGATGACGGAAGTTATTGGTGGAATATTATAAAAAGGGTTATCTGTCTGCGACGCGCTCTCGCTCGACTCAGACAGATAACCCTTTTTATAATATTCAAATAATTTACGTAATCGAAACCACTAGTGGGTGTGTATGGAGAATGTTATTGGCTGTAAACTGGGATTTTCTCAGACAGATGATATAAATACTTGTTCTTATCTTATTTCTATCTCATACATGAAACACTATTACAAATCAGAAGTTGACGATATGGCAGAAACATGACAAAATATACCTACATAGATTCAGAAAGGAATATACATTATGAAACGTAAAGATTATATTTCATGGGACCAGTATTTTATGGGAATTGCCATTTTATCTGCCCAGAGAAGTAAAGACGATCACACACAGGTGGGAGCATGCCTTGTGAATGATCATAATAAAATTTTATCTGTCGGTTATAACGGAATGCCAACAGGATGTAACGATGATGATATGCCATGGGAGAGAGAAGGAGATCCTCTTCATACCAAATATTTTTATGTTTGCCACGCAGAATTAAATGCTATTTTAAATTATGGTGGTGGTTCTCTTGATGGTGCGCGTGTTTATGTAACATTATTCCCATGTAATGAATGTGCAAAAGCAATCATTCAGAGTGGTATGAAAGAAGTTATCTATATGCAGGATAAATACGCAGATAGTGATGCGACAAGAGCATCAAAGAAGATGTTTGACATGGCAGGTGTCAAATACCGTCAGTTTGTGCCAAAAGGACAGACAATAGAAATTGATTTATAAGGTGAAGACATGGATATTATTAAAATTTTACAAGAAGAATTAGGAATCAGACGAGGACAGGTAGAGACAACGATCAAATTGATCGATGAAGGCAATACGATCCCATTTATTGCAAGATATCGAAAGGAAATGACAGGATCATTAGATGATGAAACACTCCGTAATTTTCATGAGAGATTATTATATTTAAGAAATTTAGAAGACCGCAAAGAAGCGATCAAGAAGAATATCGAAGAACAGGGAAAACTTACAAAGGAACTGGCAAAGCAGATCGAAGAAGCCAAAACACTGGTAGCAGTAGAGGATTTATATCGTCCATACAAACAGAAGAAACGTACCAGAGCTATGATCGCAAAGGAAAAAGGATTAGAACCATTAGCAAATCTGATCCTGCTTCAGATGACAAATGAGCCATTAGAGAAAGAAGCCAAAGCATTTATCAATGAAGAAAAAGATGTAAAGACTGTAGAAGATGCATTAAAAGGTGCAAATGATATCATTGCAGAGCATATCGCAGATGATGCTGAATATCGTACATGGATCCGCAAGGCAACATGGGATCATGGAAAGATCACATCTACAGCGAAGAAGCCAGATGAATCATCTGTATTTGAGATGTATTATGATTTTGAAGAACCGATCAAGAAGATCGCAGGATATCGTATTCTTGCGATTAATCGCGGGGAAAAAGAAAGAATCCTTCAGGTAAAGATCGAGCCAGATATGCAAAAGATCGCATCATATCTAGCAAGAAAGATTGTAACAAAGAAGAATCCAAATACAACAAAAGCTCTATTTGTAGCCATCGAGGACAGTTACAAACGTCTGATCGCACCATCAATTGAACGTGATATCAGAAACGAATTAACTGAAAATGCAAGTACAGAAGCAATCAAAGTTTTTGGAAAGAATTTAACACAGCTCCTGATGCAGCCACCGATCGCAGGCCAGGTAGTTCTTGGATGGGATCCGGCTTTTCGTACAGGATGCAAGTTAGCGGTTGTTGATGAAACAGGGAAAGTGTTAGATACAGTAGTCGTTTATCCAACAGCACCTCAGAATAAAGTGGAAGAAGCCAAGAAAGTAGTCAAAGGACTTATTAAGAAATACGGAATCACCCTGATCTCTATCGGAAATGGAACTGCATCCAGAGAATCCGAACAGATTGTCGTTGATATGTTAAAAGAGATTAAAGAGCCAGTACAGTATGTCATTACAAATGAAGCAGGAGCATCCGTATATTCTGCAAGCAAATTGGCAACAGAAGAATTTCCAAACTTCGATGTAGGACAAAGAAGTGCAACATCCATCGCAAGACGAGTTCAAGATCCACTAGCAGAATTAGTAAAGATTGAGCCAAAAGCGATCGGAGTTGGACAGTATCAGCACGATATGAATCAGAAACAGTTATCTGAAGCTCTGGGAGGTGTTGTTGAAGCAACAGTAAATAAAGTCGGAGTTGATCTTAATACAGCATCTGCATCTCTTTTGGAATATGTATCCGGAGTATCCAAAGCAGTAGCAAAAAATATCGTAGCATATCGTGAAGAAAATGGAACATTTAAGAACAGAAAACAGCTGTTAAAAGTAGCAAAACTAGGACCAAAAGCCTTTGAACAATGTGCAGGATTCTTAAGAGTATCCGGAGACGAGCCACTTGATGCAACTGGCGTACATCCAGAGACATACAAAGAAACAGGGATGTTACTAAAGAATTTAGGATATTCAACAAAAGAATTATCCAAAGAAGGATTCCGAGGAATCAGCAAAAAGATCACAGATTACAAGAAATTATCAGAAGAACTTGGAATCGGAGAGATCACACTCAAAGATATTGTAAAAGAACTGGAAAAACCAGGACGAGATCCACGAGAAGATCTTCCAAAACCAATCCTTAGAACTGATGTCCTAGAAATGAAAGATTTAAAACCAGGAATGAAATTAAAAGGAACAGTAAGAAATGTTATAGATTTTGGAGCGTTTGTAGATATTGGAGTGCATCAGGATGGATTAGTACATATTTCACAGATGGCAGATCGGTTTATCAAGCATCCTCTGGAAGTTGTAAGTGTTGGGGATGTGGTAGATGTTACAGTAATTAGCGTCGATATGGATAAAAAAAGAATACAGTTAAGCATGAAAAATTGTGATTTACGACAATAGTCTTTTGTATATGTGAAGGAAATAAGATAACAAGAAATATTTATAAGAAACCGGTGGCAACACGCAGATTTT
>ENA-ORRU01001486-ORRU01001486.1-human-gut-metagenome-genome-assembly--contig:-NODE-1486-length-14049-cov-4.187652_pt1 | contig 14049 bp, 14 predicted proteins | sample MGYA00242184_ERZ509151 | MGnify/ENA primary metagenome ERZ509151 (study PRJEB26280, sample SAMEA2338667) | human gut metagenome | biome: human gut; feature: human-associated habitat; material: faeces... | reverse complement strand
GCCGATTTTTTCTTATATGTTGTGTTTTTTTGTCACTGGGCAGGATGTACATTCGCTTCTATTCTCTGTTCTCTGCGGTTGAATTTTCAGCCGGGGATGTGGCAGCGGTATGGGCTGCTGCGGAGGAGGTGTGATACTGCTTAGGCTGCGGGGATCGGCGTTATTGAGACAGGGGCTGCTGTCTGAGCCAGAGGCGAGTTCTGCCCCTGTCTCAATGTTTTTAGCCGATTTCCGGAGCCTTAGCAGTATCCGCCGACGGAGCCCTGCCCGTACCGCTGCCACATCCCCGGCGTACGGTTCATTCCATCCACCACAATAAAGGATTGAAAATAACAACCTGTGCGGTTCATCCCACCACACAAAGAAAAAGACGGCCACCCCCCAAAAAGCGAGACAGCCGTCCTTTCCTCACACATCATACATAGGAAATCGAAACACCGAAAAAAATCTATTTGTTAACTCTGTTAACCGTATTACCATCCAGAAAAGCCTTGATATTATCAACCGTAATATCCATGATCCTCTGTCTGGAAGCCTGCGCAGCCCAGGAGATATGCGGAGTGATGATGCAGTTTTTAGCCTTGAGAAGCGGATTATCCCCCCTTGATTGGCTCAGTAGAAACAACATCAAGACCAGTAGCATAAACCTTCCCACTATTCAGAGCATCTGCCAGATCCTGCTCAACAACAAGCTGACCACGGCTGTTGTTGATAAGGATAACACCATCCTTCATCTTCGCGATATTCTCTTTATTGATCATACCCTCTGTCTCCGGGAAAAGCGGGCAGTGAAGGAAGATCACATCAGACTGTGCAAACAGCTCATCAAGAGAAACATACTCCGCAAGCTTGGCACCAGCCTCACTCTGATAAGCATCATAAGCAAGAACCTTCATATCCAGAGCGTTAAGCAGCTTAGCAGTAGCCTGACCGATCCTTCCAAGGCCAATGATACCGGCAGTCTTTCCGTAAAGCTCGATCATCGGATAATCCCAGTAGCACCAGTCATCATTATTCTCCCATTTACCGGCCTTAACAGTCTCATCATGATGGCCATAGTGAGAGCAGATCTCAAGAAGAAGACCAAGAGCATACTGGCCAACGATCTGAGTACCGCTCTGCTGTATGCTCATCCGGTCTGATCGCCAGAAGTCCGTCTGAGTCTCCTACAATGATATCACCAGGATTGATAACGATTCCTGCAATTCCTCTGGATTTTGCGTAGTTGCTCATGATCTCACCGCAAAGTGCTCTGCTCAGGCTTCCTTTGTTTGCAAGAACGATAACATCTCCCGGCTGAGCCATATCCAGTGCTTTATGGAACAGAAGGTTATCTCCTGCTGGTGCATTTACTGTAAATGCAGTTCCCAGAAGTCTTGCCTTCGGGTTCAGCGGGAAAATACTGGAATCTACGGCAGCGATCTTTCCACAGTTATCATCAATATTTGCAACTGGAATTCCACGGAAGGCTTCTACTAATTCTTTTGACGGTCTTTCAAAGTTTCGTCTGATCCTACATCCTAATGCCATATGAAAACCTCTCTTCTTTTGATTTTCTTTTTTAATTGTATTTATCATATCATACAAGCTTACTATTGAATAACGAATAATTTCTCTGTATAATATAAATAATTTTTATATTATCAAAGCTTAAACCATCCTATAGACAACACCAAAGAAAAGGAGCTGTTCATATGAATCTTGCTGAAATCGAAACCTTTCTCACCATTGTAAATACCAAGAGCATCACCCGTACAGCGGATCTTCTTTTTCTTTCCCAGCCTACTGTCAGCCACCGGCTCACATCTCTGGAGAACGAACTGGGTTTTCCCCTTGTGATCCGTCAGAAAGGCCACAAGCAGGTGGAACTGACTGCCAAGGGAACGGATTTTATCATCCTTGCGGAACGCTGGATGTCTCTCTGGAAGGAAACTATGGAGCTGCAGCGCAATCAGGATTCCCTGCTACTTACCATCGGCTGTACAGACAGCCTGAACGTAGCTGTTTTCGCACCACTGTATGACAGGATCTTAAATGAACAGACCAAGCTGGACCTGAACATCGAGTCCCATCACTCTTCAGAGCTCTACGGTCTTCTTGGAGAACACAGCATTGATATCGGATTTGTCTACCACAAATTGCATTACAAGAATATCATAACAGAGAAAATCTTCGAAGAAAAACTTTATCTGATACAATCGGATCAGCCAGTGATTCCGGCTCCGGCAATACATACCGATGAGCTGGATCCATCCCTGGAGCTGTTTTTAAGTTGGGATGACAATTATCAGATCTGGCATGACCGCTGGCTTTCCTCCGCTTCCAGGCCTCACATTGCGGCAGATACCATCACACTTTTGGACCGTCTCTGGAAAAAACCGGGGAACTGGATGGTCGCACCACAGTCTGTGATCCTGGAGCTTTCCCATTACCGGCCTCTTTTTATCAGTGAACTGAAAAACACACCGCCAAACCGTGTCTGCTATAAGATCAAGCATAAATATCCAAAGTCCACTAGCAAACGTGCCGTGGAATTCTTCGAAAATGCACTGGAAGACTTTCTTGCAGAATCCACTCCGTCCTTCCCGATCGGCCAGGTATGGGAACGACAGAAATAAAAAAAACGGTAAGCACAAGTCCGTCAGGAAGATTTTCTGCTTTACCGTTTCTTCTTATTATATTATTTATACCAGGATTTTTGATCCACCGCTTTCCGCCACATAAAGCAATAACGGGCTTCGACTTGTTTCATCATATATCAAGAACACTTTGTTTACAAGGATTTTCAGCATTTCCATGAAAAACAATATTTCGTCTGATTGCGTCTATTTTCTTTTATTTGTCACAAAAATTGTCATAAAAGAGCCACGCCCGATAAAGGGAATGGCTCTGATTATTACATTATATTTTCAAGCTTTTTTATTTCATTCTGTACTCTTGCAACATCTACGTGATTGTATATGTTCATTGTAATGCTTATGTCACTATGTCCCATAATCATTTGTAAAACTTTGATATCTAGGCCAGCTTCTGCACATCTGGTGCAAAACGTATGCCTCAGCATATGTGGATGTGTCAAGTATAGGACAAAAAAATTTTATTTTTTTCTGCCGAAGACTATCTGACGTTTCCATCAGGTAGTCCCAGCACCTTTATTATCTTCTGATAAATCATTCTTGTCCTGCTCAAGTTATCTCTGTTCTGAAAAAATATCGTCAAAATTCCATTCGATTTCAATTTCATCCTGACTATGAACACGGATCACCTTGATAACCTCACGCAGCTTCTCTGTATCGAACTTCTGAATTCCCAAGAAATCTTTTAGTTTTATTTTATCAGAAAGTTCATTTTGTTCAAGAAGCTTTTTACTATTCTTCGCATCTTCTATCTTTCGTTTTATTTCATCCAGCTGTACACTTATCTTTTCAGCTCTCTGCTTATACGAATCACGATCTATACGACCATCTTTGTAATCATCATAGAGTTTCATCTTTTCCGAGGTCAACTGTCGGCTCTGTTTTTGCAATTCTGTAGTATTGATCTCTTTGTATTCACATTGTCTTTTGGAAGATACTTTCTTTCCTTTTTTCAACATTGACGCTGCATACTGACGGACAAGCCCAAGGATATTCTCCTCCATCGGTTCCCTACGAATCACCAGACTTCGGCACACAGGATCACCATTGGTTCTGGCATCTGAACATTTCAGCAGATGCTCTGTTTCTTTTAACAGAGAATGCCCACAGTTGGCACATATCAGCAAGGCCGGCTGTTTTTTACGTCTTTCCAGAGTAAAATTGGTGCGTGATTCTGCAACACTTCTCTTCTTTTTCGGATGCATTTCATTTGCTTTTTCAAACAATTCCCTGTCTATAATTGCCGTATGATGATTTTCCAGGCGAACCCATTCTGTTTCATCATTCAGAACTGCTTTATGGCCCGTATGCATACTGCAACGTGTTTTGCCCCAGATTCTGGTTCCAATATAAATCTCATCCCGGACGATTGCCGATACTGTCGTAGGGCTCCAGTGTTTCTTTTTGATCGTGTCAAACCTCTGGAACTGCACCTGATCCCCTCTTGATAATTTCTGCTCATCACAAGTAGCAATCGCCTGTCTGTTCAATTCCCTTGTAATATCTGCAAAACTTGTTCCCTCCGCTGCCATCTGAAAAATCATTTTCACGACTTTTGCAGCCTCCGGATCAACTTCCAGCCTTCCATCTTTTCCTTTTTTATAGCCATATCTGGCATTTACCGGAAGACGTGTACCATTTTTTGTTCTCGTCTGCATTGCTGATGAAATTTTCTTGGACAAATCCAGGCTATACATATTGTATACCAGATTCTGCAATGCCACATTCATTCCACCAGTCATTCCGCTGCTTGCTGCACTGTCATAGCTGTCATTAATCGAAATAAATCGAATCTGCAGAAGTGGAAAAATATATTCAATATAAAATCCAACTTCCAGATAGTCTCTTCCGAATCTGGAAAAGTCTTTTACAACTACACAGCCGATTTCTCCACTTTTCATGTCATCCTGCAGCTGTTGAAATCCCTGCCGTTTAAAATGAGTACCGCTGACACCATCATCCACATATTCCAGGATATCTGCCTCATCTACACCCAGCTGATCAATCACAAATGATTTTAACAGAATTCTCTGAGAAGTTACACTGTCGCTCTCTTTTTTAGCTCTGCCATCTACATTGTCATCTTCTGCGGATAAACGGATGTAAACAGCTGTTTTTCTATGATCTGTCATCTTGACTGCGCCTCCTTCTCTTTCTTTAATTTCTGTAAATCTGCAAACTGATCGTCATATACCAGCTTGATCTCATAATCATACTTACCATGGATAATAATTGAATCCACAAAGGCATCTGCCATTTCTTTTGTCAGCTTACGCTTTGACATATAAGTATGTATCACTTTTCCCCATCCTTCCTCGATATGATAATCCTTGGAATACCGTACCTGTGCCGCCAATACTACATCCAGGCGGTTCTTGATGTTTTCTATTTCATTGGAATAGATACGGGAAAACTGCATGTATTCTTCTTCTGTAATCAGACGTTCCGAATAATCCTCATATAAATCAGATTTACGCTTGCTGATCCTGCTCAACTCCCGCCGAAGTTTCCCCACTTCCTTATCCAGAAGCAAATACTGTGTCTGGTTTCTGGAAGCAGAATTCATTTCACGGATCAGTTTCTCTGTATCCAATACGGCTTTCATATGTGACTGGATCAGGCGAAGGACGTCTTCATCCACGTATTCTTTTTTGACTCTGTGCCCCTTACACTGATTTCCTCCGGATTTATGGTTCGCATCTGCACCACAGATATAATAAAATGTCCCTGTTTTTTCTCTGGACAACACCATGCGGTTCCCACAACCCCCACACCTGATCTTGCCGGTATAGAAATTATGATTCCGAATGGCTCCATTATTCAGCTGATGCTTCTTTTTGTATGCTTCCGTAAATTCCCGGATTTTTTCCTGTACCTGCCGGAACAGTTCTTTATCAATAATTCCTTCGTGGGTATTCTCAGCATAGAGCCACTCACTCTCCGGTAGATTTCTCTGCTTGTTTCCTTGAAAAACACTCTGCTGATATTTTCCATATACAGAATCTCCGGTACAATGGACATCCTGAAGTACACGTTTCACTTCATAATTATTCCAAGGTTTGGATTCCGGTGAAGGCTTTTCGCCTGTTTTATAATATTCCCTCTGCAAAGTCGGGGAAAGGATACCATCTGTATTCAGTCTTTTTGCAATATCGCTGTAGCTGCATCCATCCATATACATAGTAAAAATTTCTCGTAAATGTCCGGCAGCCTCCTCGTCAACTACCAGCTGGTGTCTGTCCTGTTCTGATTTCCTGTATCCATAAGGTTCCCATGCACCAGTAAATTTTCCTTCTTTCCACAGGGCTTTTTTGGCACTGCTGCTCTTTTTTGCAAGGTCTTTGGAATAAAACTCATTGATGATATTTTTTAAGGGAACTGTCAGATCCACTCCCTCACGGAAAGAATCAAAGTCATCCGTCACAGCAAGAAACCGCACATGAAAAAACGGAAATACACGCTCAATATAATTACTTGTCTCTACATAATTCCTTCCAAGTCTGGATAGATCCTTTACAATCACACAGTTAATTTTTCCATGCTTGATATCTTCCATCATCTGCGTAAAACCAGGACGGTCGAAATTTGTACCAGAATAATCAGAATCCTTATATATTTCTGCAACTGCGATGTCTTCCGTATCTGCCACAAAGTTTTTCATCAGTTCCACCTGGGTTTCTATCGTTCCTCTTTCTAAGGTTTCTTCTGTTTCCATTGAAATTCTGGCATACAATCCTGCCCGGAACGGTCTGCTCACCTCTGTCTGGACGGTTGCACTGCTGACTACTTCCGGAATGTTTTTCCTGCTCTTTCGTGCCATTTTATACAACCTCCTTTACATTGACCTGCAGATTGTTATCATCATCTATTACCATATCAACTCCCATAGCAGGTAATTGATTCAGCAATGTCTGATAACAATCATCAAAATCAAAAGTGATCTCTATATTCTTTTTATCATATACTCTGATTTGCCTGATCAGTTCTACCACCACAGTGCGGGACAGTTCTTCAATATCCTGATATTTCACAAAATAATCCAGCCAGGTATTGGCTTTGTCTGCTTTTTCCAGCTCGTTATCCATTTCTTTCTGGATCGCACGGATACTCTCTTCCGCATTTCTAAGCCGCTTTCCATATGCTGCATGAAGCTCTACATAGTCTTCTTTTGATACAATGCCCTCTTTCATATCCGAATAGAGCATCATCCGTAACTCCTTACAACGTTCTGTCTCCTGTTTTTTCTTCTCCAGCCTGTCCTGCAGCTTCTTCATATTGATCTCCTGAAATGGCACAGTACCGATAAATTCCAGGACTCTTTTCAGGTGCAGGATATTCTGGATATGCTGTTTCAACATCACTAATACGGCATCTTCCAGATCCTTTTCCGGTATTCTATGACTGGAACAGCGTTTTGTTTCTTTATTTGTGGAACATAGATAATAAGCATATTTTTTCCCTGCCACAGTAGAAACCTTTCTTGTCATAGGTGCACCACAATCCGCACATACAGCAATTCCGGATAACAGATATACCTGCTTTTGGTCAGGTGAAGTACGTGTATCCATGCCAAGAAGCCTCTGAACAATTTCAAAATCACGGTCACTCACCAGAGGTTCATGATTTTTCTCAATCCGGATCCAGTCATCTTCCGGTTTCACATAAGTCTGCTTCACTTTATGGTTCGGTGTCGTCCTTTTTCCCTGCACAAGGTTTCCGATATAAACCTCGTTTTCCAGTATCCTGCGGACGGTAACGGAACTCCAAAGTGCCTGTTCTTTCTGCCGGAAGCCTGTTTCATAACGACTGCCGTTGCTGATTTTATACTCAAATGGGGAAAGAATACCCAGTTCATTTAAACGATTAGCGATCGCATCCTGACTCATTCCCTGCAGCTTCATCTTAAAAATATCCTGTACTACACTGCCTGCAGATGGATCAATCTCTAATTTATGCTTATCTGTCTTTGTCTTCCTGTATCCAAATGCTACAAACGGAGTCACGCACTCGCCTTTTTTCCTCTTAATCTCAAGATTACTCCTGATCTTAATAGAAATATCACGACAATAAGCATCGTTGATTAAATTTTTAAATGGGATAATGATTTCGTCTGCCTGATTCTTTCCCTTAAGACTGTCATAATTATCATTGATGGCAATAAAACGCACACCAAGAGCCGGGAATAATCTCTCGATATACTTCCCGGAATCAATATATTCCCTTCCAAATCGTGATAAATCTTTTACCACTACGCAGTCTACAATCCCACGCCGGATATCTTCCAGCATTGCCTGGAATGCAGGGCGCTCAAAATTAGAGCCTGAGTAGCCATCATCAACTCGGACTGAAACAACTTCTATATCTTTTTTGTCTTTCAGGAAATCCAGAATCAAAGCTTTCTGGTTAGAAATGCTGTTACTTTCCAGTTTTGCTGAACTGGAAATATCGCCATCTTCTTTAGATAATCTGACATAGATGGCGGCATGATAGATTTTATTGATATTCTGATACATATCTTACCTCCTTTTATTACGTCAGAAAATCCATGTAATAAAAGGGGGCTGCATAATTTGTCCTTACCGACATTCTAACACAGTCCCCTCAATTTTACCAGTACTTTTTCAGACACTCAGAAGCATATTCTCAAATGCCTGCTCCATAGATATACCGTTATTTGCAAATCTGACTTTTACTTTCATATTACCGATCCGGACCAGATAAGGATTTCCTACTTTATTCAGAAAAATATCTCTCCGTTCCTGAAGCGATTTATTTCTGTCTGCTTTTATCATCCGTAGATCAGTCATTTCATTGATATCTACATCACTGAAATCCTGCTCCAGATAGTTTCTATATTCCTCTGCCGTCATGCCCTTCTCCTTCCATTCCCATCTGAATCTGTACTGCTTTCAGTACCCGATCCAGGCTCCACTTGTTCACTCTTCCGCATTTCTCAATAATACATTTCGTAGAAATGCTCATAACCTGTTCAGCCAGTGCCAGGCTTCCTTTTCGGATTCCCGTCATATCATATTTGCTGATAAATACATGTGTTGGCAAATACCGTTTCTTATAAATTCTTGATGTCAGCGGAACTACCGTTATGACTGAACTGTATGTATTGGCTTTATTATTACTCACTACGATCACCGGTCTTACTCCACCCTGAACAGATGTTGTAGGAAACATACCGAGATCTGCCCATAAAATATCTCCTCTGCGGATTGTCATTTGTCCTCTCTCCAATCTATTATTTTTATTTGTAAAGCATCCATAGCGCTATATTGGCTCCACAGGAATACGGCAGAGTTTCTTTCCCATAAGGAAAGCTCTGCCGCATAACCTCTATAGCCAATTTGATTATTAAACAGTGCTCGCTCGATTCTATTTATCCTCGATACCCCGAATCGTTACTCCCGCATATGCAGGAAGGGAATAATAACCTGCCCGGATGCATACTCCGGACCACAACCCGGAAACTCTCGTTTCCAGGCTCCAGCAGTTCATAGGTTTACCAGTTACAGACTTCTCAGGATCTGCAAGTGTATCGCATCTCATACATATCATCGCATCACCAGCCTGCCAGCTGGCTTCGGTCAGTGCTTTTTCGCAGCATTACGGACTGAACTAAAAATCTTTGTTTTGTCTTATAATCCTATAGCGGCATCTTCCTCGTGCTCTTTGCATGAAATGTCACGTCAGTTATTATTGGATATTCAGTTATCATGGTTCATTTTAGGAAGTCCTTTAACTTCCTCTAATTACTAAAGTCAAATGACTTTGGCAGATGCAAAAGATTTTGAAAAATTTTTTAAAAAAATTTATTCATATACATTTCACGCATCTTATTAAGAGTGGATTTCAGCTTGTATGACAGCATCTGTCTGGAAATCCCCATAATCTCCGCCATCTGTGTCTGTGTCTTGTTTTCAAAGAAAATGCCATAAATAATCATGCGTTCCTCTGAGTTCAGCTGATTGATCACTTTGTGAATATCCTGCTGTTCCATTTTTGTCAGTACACAGTGCTCCACATCACAGTTCAGATCTGGAAAATCCTCAATCATGAAGCCTTCTCCATCAATGGACTGACCGCTGTAAGGTACTTCTCTCAGCATCTTATCCACAACCTCACCCAGTTCATTCTTAATCTCAACTTTTTTTGCCTTGCTGCTTCTGTAAAAATTATTCATCGCATACGCAACTTCTTTTGTAATCTCGATCATTTCTCCATCAATATTTGCGTAATACTTTCCTTCATAAAAATATGGGTGTTCAATATACATGTCCGTTCCTCCTGAATTTGAAATCTTGTTGCTCGTTTCAAATCCAGAAGGCGGACCTCTGTTTAGGATCATGCCTGCTCCGCCTTTATCCTGCCGGGATACGCCCGCAGTTATTGGCTGAGAAATTCAGGCACGAAAAAAAGCCCCAGTAGTTTTTTCTTAACTACTGAGGCTTTCGTCTCTTTCTTGTATTCAGTTATCTATGCCTTCTTTCATCAGCATAATCATTGTATCAGGATAAAGTTCACAAAGTATCCGCAATATGTTCCCATAAGTTCATATCGTTATTGGAATCGTACATATTTCAGTATAAAAAGTTCACCGTGTTATTCTTCTACTTCTTTTCCATCTATATATAGTTGAAATTTATCAGGATTATTGACTACATCATAGTCCTTTCCATATTCTACAGGTCTGTATTCGGCTGTCATTACCGATTCCCCATCTTCAATATCCTCTTTCCATAAATAGATGTTCATATCAAGGCTCGTCGCATATCCCCTGTCTGTGGAGAATTTTGTTGAGTGAAAAGAATCATCCTTGTACATCTGCAAAAGTTCTCTTGCAAAAGCTTCTTTATCCTCGATATGTCCCCGGTTAGCAACCACGGTTATATTTTCATCTCGATTTACGGAAAATGTTCCAACTACATCCGGTTCGCTTTCCTTATGACCAGATTCAGATTTCCCATAAATACTTCCTGCAGCAATTATCAAGATGACTGCTCCTGAGATCACTGCAATTATCTTTTTCTTCATATTTTCATTAATTTCCTTTTAGTTTTTTTACTGCGTAATTGATTACTTCTTCCGGTGTGGGTCTGTCTCCTTTAAGTGTCATTTTCTTCCATTCTTCCTGCACATCCGGATCAGGATTATCAAATCCTGCATCTATGGCTATCTGCATTTCTCTGCGTACTTCTTCTGGTGTTGTGTTGTACTTTTCTGCAATCTTCTCATAAATAGTTTTTTCTCTCATTTACCCGCCCTCCGGTTTCAAAGAATTATTTATAGTTCTTTAGAACTACTATATCATGATTCTCACTATGAAAAAAGATACTTTCACAAATGAAGCCATAAAAAAGAATAAAAAAAAGAAGAGCTTAATGCCCTTCGATTTCAATGCCTATTTCATTAGTCTACCAAAGCTCTGACAGCATTTAAAATTCTTTTCTGCTCGTCCTTTGGCAATTTCCCTATCATATCAGATAATTCATTAGTAACACCTGTGACAGAATGTGTCACAACATCTATCAGTAGCGCATCAGCCGATACATCAAGTGCATTGGCAATTGCTACAAAGGTATCCAACTTTGTTACTTTCAGTCCTCTTTCTATCACACTGACATGTGTTGTACTTAAATTTACCAGCGCCGCCAGTTCTTCCTGTGTAAGATTTTTTGCTTCTCTTGCTGCTTTGATTCGCTGACCAACCGCTTTTAAATCCATCATAGCACCTCCTTCAGAACGATAATTCGGTCTAAAATTAGTATACTGATGGATAATTGAAAGATACAGAATCCGCAAATCAAGTTATAGTTCTATAGAACTAGATTTCACTTTTTTATACATGCAACACACAAAAAAGCCACCAGAAGAATTAGTATCCCCTGGTAGCTCCATTAAAATTTATCATTTGTTAATGTGCAACACTCATGCTCTCGTCAATCCATTTCTGTACCATGTTTCCTTCAATTCGTATACTCTGTCAGCAAGTATCTTACTGTGCATATCTTCTGCATTCTTACAGTGAAGATCATGCATCAGTCTGCCTAATTCTGTATCCTCTTGTTTCTTAGAATTTACATAAATAATATGAGCTTCATCTTTAAAATTCTCACTGACTTCTTCGATTTTTCTGTCTACATGATAAATCGGAAGTCCATAGCCAAGTGCATCATCTCTGGTAATAAAAATCACGTAGCTTTCCGGAAGGTCATCAAAATCCTGTCCCGGATTTAATGTGTTCATATCCATTAAACCACTATGATATCTTGCTCGTTTTGGAGATGCCCCTTCATTATCCTGTTGGATTTCTACATCCATCTGCTTGCCTTCAGAGTCTCTGGCAACACAGTCCAGAATAGCTGAACGTCCCTGTAAATTCTTATAGTCCTTTTGAAGAACCTGATCAATCACTTTCAGATCCTTTTTATCCATAATTACCTGCAGAACATATTCTGTACATTCCCGTTTCTTGAATACATTCCGCATAAACACATCGCTCATGATGGTAAGGTCTTTTAAGATACCCTTGTATCTTTCGTAACGTGTTTCCAATTCTTCTGTTTTCACGATTTCTTCTTTCACCACGTCCATTCTCGCCTCCATTCTTTGCTATGTCAGGATAGGTTCCTAAATGTCTCCTATCCCAATTTCATCTTAACATCAAAATCAGCTTTTCACAAGCCACTATTTATCCTACACCACTTGAAAACAATAATTTCCAATCAGCTTCATCCAACTATTATATTTATTCTTTTCACACACCTTTCGGCAAATTTCATTTTCCATCAATAGCTTCTTTAAGATTATGAATTGTATCGATTATTATCGGTTGAGAGACATGAGTATTAAAAATTGTAGTTTCTAATTTTATCGGTTTTTCTTCATGAATTATACTCGGGCAGAAAGCGTAATTTGAAAGTCCCGTTTCTTCGTCAGTGTTATATCTAAATAAATAAGATAAATTAAGTTTTGAAGCTAATTTTTCTTGAGCTAATCTTTTTATTTCTTCCAAGTTTAAGTTTTTTTCATCTGTGAGTTTGAAATGAACTAAATCAATCGCTTTATTTGCCACAGCTATAGCTTCGTCTCTAGTATTTCCTACGGCTATAACATTTCCCGCTTTATCTAAATTATTTGTCGGCGGAACAAGTATATCTCCGACTTTAGTTTTTATAAATACTTCTTTAATTCCTTTTATATTTTTAGCGTTTTCTATTCCTTCTATAGATTCTATTATTCCCGTTCCTGGCAAAAAAGCTTTTTCCACAGAAACTTTATTCCATTTTGGTTTTAAATCGCTTGGAGGATTTCCTAAAGATATTTCAATAGCGTTTTTAATTAAATTAACTCCCGTAGACAAAGGATAAGTATATGCGCTCATAAATCCGCCCGATAATCTTGCAGCAATTTCTCCAACCATAGCGCCATTTTTCGTCACTTTAATATCTCCTTTTGCCGCTCCGATTTTTAGGTTAAGCGCTTTAATTCCGTCTTTCATAACTTTAATGGCATCGTCTATTTTATCTTTATCCAAATTGGAAGGCATAATATGTCCCGTTTCAATAAAAAATGGAGGATATTCTATTATTCTATCGGCGACTCCCGTAACATAAATTTCATTTTCGTAAATAAGCATATCAATCGAAAGCTCGGGACCGTCCATATATTCTTCAATTATAACCTCGCCCGAAGGAGAAGAACTTTTTGCTCTGTTAAATGCGGCTAATATATCACATTCGTTTTCAACTTTCATTACTCCGCGCGCTCCCATATTATCGGCAGGTTTTAAAACTACAGGTTTATTTAAATGCTTGAATGCTTCCATTGTCTCTTCATAATTCCAAACGGGGAAAAAATTCGGTTGAGGAACATTATTTTTTTTAAATCTCTCTCGCATTCTTATTTTATTTGAGGCGGCGTAAGCGTCTTCAAATCTATTTCCTGGAAGTCCAAGCGCGTTTGCAACTGCGGCTACAGTAGTAGAAGCGTCCGTTCCAACAGTTATAACTCCGTTTATTTCCATTTGTTTGCTTAAATCTCTTGCAGCTCTAACGCTTCCGTCAACATCTCTAGTAGACACAACCATTGGCAAATCGGCTATTTTCATTCCATGCGCGTCTTTATTATAATCAAAAACTATTGCATATAATCCCATATCTTGAGCTATTTGAATTGCAGGAACTTGCAAAAGCCCCGCTCCTATTATAATGATTTTTTTATTTTTCATTAATCCGCCTTTTCTTTTATTAATTTTATATATGATAAGTCTATATAATTAAAAAGTAAAGAATTATTTTTAAATTCTAATAAAATATTATATAATTTTTTTTAAATTTTTTAAATTTTTTTTGTTAAAAAAGCGTTGTAATGCTTGACAATTTAAAAATTTTTTATTATAATT
>ENA-ORRU01001484-ORRU01001484.1-human-gut-metagenome-genome-assembly--contig:-NODE-1484-length-14057-cov-2.799386_pt1 | contig 14057 bp, 18 predicted proteins | sample MGYA00242184_ERZ509151 | MGnify/ENA primary metagenome ERZ509151 (study PRJEB26280, sample SAMEA2338667) | human gut metagenome | biome: human gut; feature: human-associated habitat; material: faeces... | reverse complement strand
CGTCACCGTCCGCCCCGTGCGGATGCTCGTGCTCGTACCCGCAGCCGTGCTCATGTTCGGCCACGTTACACCAGCTTCACGGAGCCGACGGAGTTGTGGTCGGCCTCGATGGCTTCCTCGTAGCCCTCGAGCGCGTCATGCGCCTCGTGCAGCGCGGCCATGGCGGCCTCGAGCTTGGCGCCGATGCGCTCCATGTCAAAATTCTCGGTCGCATGCAGCAGCTGATGGCTCCACTCATGAGCGAGCTCGATGGTGTCGTCGACCTGTTTGACGCTCATGGCAAGCTGACTCATGTTCATTCCAACATCATGCATGGGAAATCTCCTTTTGTATGGGGCAGTTCAGTGGTTCAGATTTTACTACGCCCGCTCTGCGCGCAGTTGCATAAGAAAACGGGTACGAGTCTGTGCGACCCGCACCCGTTCACTGGGGGCTGTTTGTGACTACCATACTATCCGTGGTTGCACTCGGTGCATCCAGAAGTCCGGCGAGCGGTGCAAAAGCGCTCATAGACGGCGAGTAAGTAACAAGCGTATTACAGATGCTTCTCCAGCAGCGCCTGCAGCCTCGCCTTGGGTAGAGCGCCAACCGAGCGGTCAATCTCCTCGCCGTTCTTAAACACAATCAGCGTGGGGATGCTCATGACGCCATACTTCATGGCCAGGTCCTGGTTGTCGTCGACATTGCATTTGGCAACGGCAAGCTTGCCCGCCAGCTCATCGGCAACCTCGTCAACGATGGGCGAGAGGGATCGACAGGGACCGCACCACGGTGCCCAAAAATCAACCAGCACGGGCAGGCTGTCGTTAACGATGGAATCGAAGTTCTCGGGGGTAATCTGATTAATGCCAGCCATGGTGACCTCCATAATGCGACGCGGCTCGGCCGCGTAAAACTCAGTACGACCGTGCTTATACCCAGCCGCCCGCAAAGCAACCACTCGCGGGCAGCTCTTTTATATAATGGTGGGCACGCAAACGATTGGAGAGCGCATGCCCACGTCACAAAGCCAGAAAAAAGAAGCCATCGCCCAGGCGGCCGAGCAGGAGCTTGCATCGCTTGCGGCCCGTGGCGTGCGCATCGCGGGCAACGCGTGCTCGCCGATCGTACTGGTCAAAGGCGATTTGGATGATGCCGAGCGTTCGGGCGGCGAACTAGACCCATTCGCCACCACGCTATGCGCCAGCCTGTTGTCACTTGCCCAGAACATCGACACACAGCGCAACGCCGGCAAGGAGATCAGCCGCAACATGAACACCTATCTGGATAACGTTCAGCGCCTTCAGGACATGTACCCGCCGGAACCGAAGGTGGACGAAGACGTGGCCGCCTATCTGGCCGAGGCGAAGGCATGACCACGCCGCCGAGTATGCGGGCCGGCACGCGCCGCGACCCCTCGCGCCGCACCGACGGCGGCGTGGTGGCGAAGACCGCCGAACTATTGGGCAAACCGTTGTTGCCGTGGCAACGCTACGTGGCCGACGTGGCCGGCGAGATCGACGAAACGACGGGAACGTATCGGTACGACACCATCGTGCTTACCACGCCGCGCCAGTGTGGCAAGTCCACGCTGATAGACACCGAGGACACGCGCAATGCCCAGTTGGGCAAAGATAGGAAGATTTACTATCTGGCGCAGACCGGCAAGGACGCCGAACAGCATTTCAAGGACTATGTGAAGCAATTGCGTTCAAGCCGGCTTGGCCCGCTGGCCCTGAAGCCGCGTCTAAGCAACGGCGGCATGGAACAGCGTTTCGTCAACGGCAGCTTCATACGCCCTTTGGCCGTGACGAAGGTTGCGGGCCACGGCGTCCAGATGGACAAGTTCACCTTGGATGAAGCGTTTAGCCTTACCGAAGAGGCCGGCTATATGATCTTGGACGGCTTGGGGCCGACCATGAACACCCGTTTGCGCTTCACCGGCGTGCAACCTCAAATGTGGATTACATCGACCGAAGGCACGGCCGCTTCGACGTTCTTCAACAGCCTGTTGGACGGCTTGCGCGCCGGTGACGTGCCCGAGCGCACGGCGTGGTTCGACTTCGGCTTGCCCGATGATGAAGACCCCGAAGACCTCAAGGCCGTGGCACGATGGCACCCGGCCGCCGGCCTGTTGTGGGACTTGCGCCAGTTGGCCGACTTTCGCCAGCAGTTCGGGGACAACAAGGCCGGTTGGGCGCGAGCCTTCGCCAACCGGCGCGACGTGGGCATAGCCGAGCGCGTCATAAACGCCGACCTATGGGACGCCACCGCTTGCGAGCCGATAGCCCCCGGCGACTTGGCCGGCCGGCCGGTGGTGTTCGGCGCTGCCGTGGACGTGGACGCCACCCACACGGCGATTAGCGCCGGCATCAAGGAACACAACGGCGCGGTAACGGTCCAGTTGCTCAAGGTGTTGGACGGCACCGGCGCGGCACCCGGCGAGATCACCAGACTGTGCGCCACCTACGACGCGCCCTTGTGTATGGACTCGCGCGGCCCGAACGGCGACTTGTGCGACCGATTGAAAGCGCTGGCCGACATCAACGGCGACCCCGCTGTGCGTTTCGTGGACATGCAAGCCGGCGACTTCCTCAGCGTGGGCCAAGCGTTCGTGAGCGGCCTTGAGAACGGCACCGTCCGCCATGCCGCCGACGCTGAATTGGACGCCAGCGCGGCGAACAGCGCGCGCACATGGAGCGGCGACGCTTGGCGCGTGTCAAGGCGCGGCAGCACCGGCCAGACATCGCCGCTTGAAAGCGCCATGCTTGCCGCGTGGGGCGTCTCGCACAGGCCCGAACCAGAAGGGCCGTTGCAAATATTCTGACCATGTACGGCTGTGGTGGACTGTGGCGGGCAATGGCGCGCGCCACTCGCCACGGCCATGCGTGAGCGCGCATCATGTGCCGCATGAACGACTTCGGTTTTTTTCAGCGGCTACGCTTCGCCGGCAAGATCATCACGCGCGGCGTGGCCGCCGTGGACGACATACCGGCCGAGATAATGCCACCCACCCGCACGGCCGCGTATGACCCGCTGCAACTGTCCACCGTATTTCGTGGCGTTCAGGTGCTTCAAACCGCAATCGCCGGCTTGCCGATGCACGAAATGCGCGGCGGCATCAAGCTCAACACGATGACATCCATCATCGACCACCCGGACGCCAACCGAAGCCGACGTGACTTCATAAGCGACATCGTGGCGTCGCTGTGTCTGGATGGCAACGCCTTCATTCGCAAGCTGAGGTATGGCGGCGAAGTGGTATCGTGCCAAGTCTTGCCGCCGTCTCTGGTGACCGTGCGCGACGATGGCCGCGACCCCGCCGCGCCGGTGCTTCGCTATTCGTATCTTGGCCGCGAGTACACGCCGGATGAAATCACACACCTGAAGTTCCTGAACGTTCCCGGCCGGTTGCGTGGCCTTGGCCCCATTTCGGCGGCGCGCGAAGAGGTGGAGGGCGCGAAGATGGCCCGCGACTACAAGGCCCGGTTCTACACCGATAGCAGCAACGTTAAGGGCTATCTGAAGAGCGACCAGAAGATCACGCCCGACAGCGCGAAACAGGCGAAGGACGATTGGGGCAAGGCCGGCAAGGCCGGAGACATCAAGGTGGTTGGCAGCAACCTAACCTATGTGCCCTTGGACATGAAGCCGGCCGACCTTCAGTTTTTGGAAACACAGAAGTTCGACACCACCCAGATCGCCCGCCTGTTGGGCATCCCGGCCAGCATCATGCTGGCCGCCGTGGACGGCAGCAACCTCACCTATTCCAACATCGAGCAATCGTGGATTGAGTTTGCGGACTACACGCTGGCCGCCTACACGGGCGAGATCGAGGAACTTCTAAGTTCTTTGCTACCGCGTGGCCGGGTGGTGCGTTTCGACTGGGACAGCAGCCGCCGCGCCGATATGGCCGACCGTTACAACGCCTACAAGACCGCCATCGGCTCCGGGTGGCTCACCGTGGACGACGTGCGCGACCGCGAGGGCTTGCCGCCGTTGACGCCCGAACAGGCGGCCCAGATTCAACAGATCGGAGGAACCACCAATGAGCAATGAGCACGACGAAAGGCTTATGGAGGCGCGCACGCTCAACGTCACCGGCCTACGCTTGCGTGACACCGGCGACACCGGCGACGGCATGACCTTGGAGGGCGTGGCCGTGCCCTTCAATCAGCGATATGCGCTGTTCAGTGATTACGCCGAGGTGATAGACCCCGATTGCGACTTCGGCACCCGCAAGACCGTGAAAGTGAGCCGCGAGCATGGCGACCTTATCGGCAAGCTGACCGACATGCGCCGCGAAGCGGACGGCTTGCACGTCGTGGCGAAGCTGGCCGACACCGAAAGCGGGCGCGAGGCCGCCGAACTGGTGCGTGAAGGCGTCTACGACGGCTTCAGCATCGGCTTCAGGCCGGTGGAAAACAGGGTTATCGACTCGGACGACGGCGTTACCGAAGTCCACCGTAGGGCAATCGACCTGTTCGAGGTGGCCGTTACCGGCATCCCCGCGTATCCGGCCGCCGAAATCACCGGCCAGCGTTCCCAGACCATCACAACCAACAACAACGACGAAGGAATGGAGGCACCCGTTATGGGCGACAACACCAACAACGAACAGCGCGATAACGCCATGAACGAACGCTTGGAGGCGTTCAGTGAGGAACTGCGCGGCATCAAGGCCACCGTGGCCGCCGGCATCCAGACCACCCCGCCGGCCGAGCTGGGCGGCGAGTTCCGCACCGCCGGCGACTATCTCAAGGCACTGAGCGACGAACGCGACGCCAACCACGCGGCCGCCATCGACCTTATGCGCCAGACCCGCGACGCCATCGTTACCGGCGACACCGGCAACACCGTGGCATGGATTGCCGATGACTTGCGCCTGATCGAACAGCGCCGCAAGGTGACGAACATCCTCACCCGCGACACGCTGCCGGCCACCGGTATGAGCATGGAATACAACGTGGTGAGCGAGGACACCACGGCCGTGGACAAGCAGACCGCCGAGGGCGCGGCCCTGACCTTCGGCAAGGTGAAGTTCGGCACCAAGACCGCCGACATCAACACTTATGGCGGCTACACCACGCTTTCGCGCCAGACCATCGAGCGCAGCACCACCCCCATGCTTAACACGGCGCTGAAGGCCCTGAACAACGCCTACGCGAAGTCCACCGAAAACGCCGTGCGCACCTACCTGTACGACCTCATCAAGTCCCAGCGCGACGCGACCCAGAACCCGAACAACATCACGGCCCCGGCCGCTTTGAACGACATGACGCCAGACCAGTGGGCCGGCCTTATCCTTGACGCCGCCGAGGTGATGGACGATAGGAACGCGGCCATGACCCGTCTGGGCGTTTCCAAGGACGTGGCACTGGCCCTTATCAAGCTCAAGGACTCGGGCAACCGGTTCATGGACATTTCCGGCAAGGGGTCGGATACCATCGGCGCTTTCGACGTCACCGGCGTAGTGGGCGACCTCATGCGCGTGCCGGTGTACTTGCTGCCGAAGGCCCCGATCGGCACCGCCGCGTTCATCGACCCGACCGCCGTCACCGTGTGGGAGAGCGGCGGCCCCACCCAGCTTTCCAATACCGACCCAGTGAACATCGTGGACAACTATTCGGTGTACGGGTACATGGCCGTGGCCGCGACCTTCACCGACGGCCTGTTGCCTGTCAAGTTCACTGCCACCGGGATGTGACCATGAACGACGAACAGTTGTTGGTCCAGCTCCGCAACGAAGTGAGCGTGCCAAGCGGTGACGATGAACGCTTGGCCGCGAAGCTGGCCGCCGCAAAGGCGTATGTGGCAAGCGCCGTGGGCGCGGCGTCCATCAAGAACGAAGTACTGGCCGATTGCATCGTGAGTTGTGCTGCGGACCTGTACAACAGCCGCGACGCCCGGCTGGGCGTCATGGACGTTGGCGACGGCACCACCGAACCGTTCAGAATCTCAACAGACCCGTTGCGTTCGGTGTGGCCGAAACTCAAGGCGGCGGGCGTGAACACGGGCGGGCTGGTGATCGCATGACCGTGAGCGTGCGTGAGGAACGCGAAGCTCTTATGGACTTGCTCACCGACGCCGCCGGAGACCTCGTGGACGCCGTGACCATCGACGCTCAAGAGGCCCGGCCATTGCCCGGCAAGGCCGTTATGCTGATCGACCCGCCGACGATCACGTTCGAGGGCTACCAGTTCCAAGAGCGCATCTGGACCGTGAACGTGATCGCCGGCACCACCGCCACACAGGTGCAAGCGTTGGACATCATCACACCCGTGGTCGAAAGACTCTGGGCGCGCAAGGTGAACATGCGAAGCGCGAAGCCCGTCACCTATTCGCTGGCCGGCGTGGGCAACCTCGCGGCCTACGAACTGATCCTTAACCCCTTGGAACTAACCGAAGACTAACCGAAAGGAAACAATCATGGCGAAGGTACGCACACTTGGCCCCGGCTCGCTCAAGATCGGAGACACCGGCAGCGAACAGGACTTTAGCGCGGACGTGACCAACACCGCGTTGGAGCCGAGTACCGACACCGAAGACCCGGACAACTTCCTTGACGGGCACAGCGAGGGCGGCAGCCAGACCGAGTCTTGGACGCTGACCGGCAGCGTCAAGGAAGACTTCAGCATGGACGGCCTTCAGGTCTGGTGCAACCAGCACAGCGGCGATGAACTGCCGTTCACGTTCATTCCGAACAAGTCGGGCACCGTCCAGTGGAAGGGCAAGGTGACGATTGCCAGCATCCAGATCGGCGGCGACGTGAAGAGCAAGAACGCCAACGATTTCAGTTTTGCCGCAACGGACGTGACGCCCAGCGCCTACACGCCGTCCGGGATGTGACGTTTGGCCGGGACGATTGGGGCCGGCGGCAACGGCTCCTTGCAACTGAAGGGCGCGGGCCAGCTGGCGCGAAGCCTGAAGAAAGCCGGCGACGATCTGAAAGACCTCAAGGCCGTGAACCGCGAGGCCGCTTCAATAGTCGCCGGCGAGGCCAAGAAAACGGCCCCGCACGTATCCGGCAGACTGTCGCGCACCGTGCGCGCCGGAGCCACCCAGAAAGCCGGCGTGGTGCGCGCCGGCAACAAAGGCAAGGTGCCATATGCCGGCGTCATTAACTACGGCTGGCCCGGCCACAACATCAAGGCAACCTATTTCGCCAACAAGGCCGCGAAGGACACCGAACCGGAATGGACGGCCCTTTACTCTCAGGCCGTCGAAAAGATCATAAACCGCATAACCACAGGAGATTTAAGCAAATGAGCGACACCACCATACCGGCGAACACCCGCGTTCGCTACACCGACGGTCACACCGACGAAATCATGGTGACCATGTTCCAACGCACCGCCGCAGAAACCTACGGCAAGGCCCACGGCTGGGGCAGCCTCATGGAGGCCGCCGTCAAGTTCAACGCCTATAGCGCCTATATGCGCTGCCGCCAGACCTCACTTACTGATCTGCCATTCGACCGGTGGCTGGCAACCGTCGTGAGCATCGAGGACATAGCCAACGACAACGACAACGCTGTGGACATGTTCGACACCCCGGTGGCCGCCAACGTGAGCGACGGCGAAGAAGAGACTTTCGGCCCTTTCCCCGCTGGGACGCCGACGGCCTGAACGCCTATTCGTGCGTGCTTGCCGCCCGCTTCGGCGGCACCCCGTGGGCGTGGCGTCGCGAGAGCGAGCCTAGCCCGGAGGACTGGGGCACCTGTTTGGAACTGTTGGAAAAGGAACGCGAGGACGCCGAAGAGGCCGAGCAAGAGGCAAAGGAGGCGAGACGATGAAAAGCGCGATTCTTGCCATTCGCATTATCGGTGACGCCACCAGCGCCGTGGCCGCTATGGACAAGGCCCAGCGCGCAAGCATGTCCTTCAAGGACAAAGTGGGCAAGGCGAGCGTGGCCGCAAGCGCCGCGCTGGCGGCCATCGGCGCGGGTGCCGCGACCTGTGCCAAGGCCGCCGGCGACTTGCAACAGTCGGTTGGCGGCGTCGAAACCGTGTTCGGTGACTCCAGCAAGCAAATGCTGGCATGGAGCAAGAACGCGGCCAAGAGCGTGGGCCTAAGCCAGAACGAATACAACGAGTTCGCCACGCTGGTGGGCAGCCAGCTACAGAACTTCGGCATGTCTGCGGAACAGTCGGCAAGCAAGACAAACGAACTTATCGGCTTGGGCGCTGATCTGTCCAGCATGTTCGGCGGCACCACGGCCGACGCCGTGGACGCGCTATCATCGGCGCTCAAGGGCGAAATGGACCCCATAGAGAAGTACGGCATCAGCCTGAACGACGCCACACTACAGGCTCAGGCCGCTTCTATGGGATTGGGCGACCTGTACAAGTCGGGCGACCGCAACGCCAAAATGCAAGCCACGCTTGCCGCCATCACCGCCCAGAGCGGCAAGGCCGTGGGCAACTTCGCGCGCGAGGCAGACACCGCGCAAGGCCAGCAACAGCGCATGAACGCCGCCTTCGAGAACGCCAAGGCCGCGTTGGGCGAAGCCCTGTTGCCGTTGCTCACCCAGATGGCCGAGAAACTCGCCGGTGTCGCCACATGGATACAGGCGAACACGTCGTGGCTTGGCCCGCTGGTGGCCGTGATCGCGGCCGTGGCCGCCGTCATAGTCACGCTTAACGCAGCCATGACCGCGTACAGCGTCGTAGCCGCCATCGTTGCCGCAGCACAGGGTGCCGTTAACTTGGCGTTTCTGCCGGTGGTGGCCGTGATTCTAGCCATCGTGGCCGTTATCGCCGTGCTGGTGACGAACTGGGACAACGTGAAGAAAGTCGCCGGCATTGCCGCCGACTGGATACGCGAGAAATGGGACGCGCTGTGTTCTTGGCTCAAGTCGGCATGGTCTTCAATCGGCAGTTTCTTCAGTGGAATAGGCGAGGGCATCAAGAACGCCTTCGCCGGCCCTATCAATTGGATAGCGAACAAGTTCGAGTGGCTGGCCGACAAGGTGCGCGGCGTGTTCGACTGGATTAGCGGCGCATGGAACAAGGTAAGCGGGTGGGTGTCCGGCATCTTCGGCGCGAAGAAGTCCGTTGCTTCGGCTTCGGCGTCCTATATGGCCCAGCCCATGCGCGTCTACTCGGCTTCGCGCACCATCGACCCCACAGCCACAGCCACGGCAACGCCGTTGCGCGCCCGCGCTTCGGCCCCCAGCCTGTTCGCCACCACGGCACCGGCCGGCGTGGCCGGAGCGGCACGGACGGCCAACGTGACCGTGAACATAAGCGTGGACGCGCACGGAAACCTTGACAACGACAAGGTGGCCGGCGAGATCGTGGCAAGCCTTGACCGTTGGGCCAAGGTGCGCGGAAGGGAGCTAACGTTATGAGTGCCGTGAGCAAATGGAGCAACCCACTGCCGGAGGGCTGCCACATCTTCCTTGACCTCCGCCAACTGCCCGAGGCACAGGACGGCAGCGACGATCTTGTGCCCTTGTCGCCGTTCACAATCGAGTGGGGCGTGGAGAAGCCGTGGGATGAAACCAACCCGGCCGTCCTGAACATCACCTTGATAGATCAGGGCGGCCGTTATTCCAAGTCCGCCAACGGTCTTATGGGCCACCGGCTCACCGTCCGGCCGGCGTGGGAGCTACAGGGCACCTACAACGAAAGTCCCTTGTGCTACGCCCTGTTCGACGGATACGTGACAGACGTGCAGATGCTCGACCACGACGGCGGGCGAAACCGTATCAAGCTCACCGCCTCAGACCGTATCTACATCCTTCGCACCGACTGCCGCAAGGGGCCTAACGACGGCACCGACGCGCAGGCCGCGCGCGGCTTCCAATGGTGGTTACAGGGCACCGTGGACGCCACGCTGAAACGATGGCTTAACTTCGACGGCATCCCCGCCTACGACATCACCTACAACACGTTTTCGACGCCGCCGAAGGCCAGCGACCGGCACAGTTTCATGGACTTCTGCGAACGCAAGGTAACGAGACAGATCGACGGCAAATACAGCTTCGAGGTAGACCGCATGTTTTACATGTCCTACCAAGACGCCAGCGCCGCAAAAGTGCCACAGTTCCGCGATATACGTGCCTTCTGGAATACCGACGTGATACTTACCGGCCCCACCATCGTGCTGGGCGACGGGTCAACCACCATAAACGACGACTACCGCACCCCGGCAGCGTCACGTATCATCATCGACGCCCGCCCCACGTTGGAAAGCGCATCAGACTATTACACCCAAGTCGAAATGAAATACGCGCACCGAGGATTGACGAATCCCGGCGCGACCGCCGCCGAACAGGAACAGGCCGCCACCATGTATGAGTTCAACTACGATGGCAGCCGAGTGGCCCAGATCGCCACGCAGACCCGCAACGGCGAAACCTGTCTGAGCATCGAGGCCGACTGGACGGAATACCCCACCAATTCGGCCAGCAGCACCGCAAGCATCGACATGTCAAGAGCCGTGGCAGCTCTGACTGAAAGCAACAACCGTGTTCGCTTGCCGGAACTCACGTTCAGAGGCGACAAGATGGAGCAACGCCACATGTATTGCCGGCCCGAAGTGTACCTGTTCCCCGGCAGCCGGTTCGACGCCAGCGCGCCGGCCACCACCGGCGCGTGGTGCGTGATCGGCGGCACCCTCACCTACGACGTGGCCGGCAAGAAAAGCCGGTGGACGCACCGCGTGCGCGTCTGGCCCGCACGCAACCTGAAAACCGGCAAACCGACGTGCGCCGACATGAAGAAACTCACATCGACGGCCACGTTCAAAGAGGCCGACTGGATTCTGGGCGCGCTTCGGCACGTCACCAAGACCGGGGCACCCCCGGCGGCCGCAAGCAAGGCAATGGCAATGAGCAAAGAAAGGACGAACGATGGAGACAACGAAGCGTTACCGTCTTCCCTATCCCAGTGACAGCGACCAAGTGCGCGAGCTACCTGACATCATCAAGCAACAGGCCGAAGGCATCGACGAAGCATTGGCCGGCTTCGACTACGACGGCACCGACCCAAACAAGCTCACCGCCCGCATGGCCGCCGTCGAAAAACAGTTGGACGCCATCAGGGGCAACACCGTGGTGTTGTACGACAACGACAACACACCCTTCGCAGGTGCCATCACGCTCTCTGAAAGCGCGGCGAACTTCGAGCGATTGACGATTTGTTTCCGAAGCAATGACAACGTCTTCAGCAGCATGGACGTCGTGAACCCGAACGGAAAGGCAATCAGCCTGACCACATCGTACTTCTCCGAAACCTCTTACTTCTTTTTGAAGAACCGGTGCTACAAGATCACCGGAAAAACCATCAACACATATTCACTTTCCACCGACAAATGGATTACCGGCGAAGCGAACGTGTGCAACAGCAATCAGGGAACCAGAACAGACGTCTTGGTAATCACTCAGGTAATCGGCACAAGAAAGAACTCGATCATATGAGCGAGGGCGTGATTATCGCGCTGGTTGGCATGGGCGGCACCATCGGCGGTGCCGTCGTGTCCCAGTTGTTCAACGCGGCCAAGAACCGGTTGGAGGCGTACAGGATGGCGCAAGAGATGCAAGCCGACAACCAACGTCTGTGGCAATGGAACCGCGCGCTGGTTGACCACATCTACAAGGGCCTAGGCCCGCCGCCGCCAGAACCGCCGGCCGACCTGTTCGACCACGACTGACCAACAAAATGAAAGGAGACAAGAGTGTGAGCGACATCAAATGGGTGGGCAGCCCGAACCACTACGACGGGCGCAACGGCTACGCCATAAGCCATATCACCTTGCACATCATGGTCGGCTATCTGAACGGCACCGACAGCGTTTTCCAACGCGCCGGAGGCGCTTCGGCCCACTACGGCATCGGCGGCCACGGCGAGATACACCAGTACGTGAGCGAGAGCGACGGCAGTTGGAGCGACGCGAACTATGCGAGCAACAACAGCACAGTGAGCATCGAGCACGAAGGCGGCATGGCCGGCGTGCCTTGCACGCGCGCGTGCATGGACGCTTCGGCCCGCCTGTGCGCCGAGATCGCGCGACGTCAAGGCTGGGGCCGCTTGTGGCACGACGGGCGCAACGGCAACGTGTGGCTGCACCGGGAGATACCCGGCACAGACCACTACGGGTGCCCAGACAAGGCCGTGAACGGCCTTGACGTGAACTATGTAATCAACAAAGCCAACGAGATATTGGGAGGTAACAACATGACAAGCGCCGGAGACGTTTGGAACTACGGAATCGGTGCCGAGGGCACCCCCGGCAAGGACAATCAACCCGCTTGGGTGCGACTGAGCTGGATGCACAAGGACACCGCGCGACTGTACGCGCTTCTGAGCCGCACCGACGACGGCGGCACCAAGGACGGCAGCAGAGGCGACATCTACACGCGCGTGTGCTACATCGACAAGCGCGTGCGCGAAATGAGCGCCACCGTAACCGCCCAAGCAGCCGCCATCGAGGCGCTAAGCAAGGCGCTGGGAGCCAACCCGGCCGACATCGCGGCCACCGTGGAAAAGGCCGTGAAGGACAAGCTGGACGCCTTGGACATCACCGTAACCGCCACCAGCAAGAAGGAAGAGTAACCCATGACCAGCAACGAACCCCAGCACGCCGCCGACACCGGTTATAAGCCGGTGTTCAACGACACCGTGCGAACCATCGTCTATGTACTCGGACTTGTGGCCGTGGCCGTAGGCTTCGGCTTCACCAAGTTCGGGGACCCGGCAGTGGGCGACTACATCACCACCGTTGGCGGCCTGATCGCGGCCGGCATGGGCGTGGTCTACAATCCAATCCGCATGTCTGGCAAACAGGTCTAGGCACCGAGCATCACGGCGGCCATGCCCGCACGCAACCGCGCGTCGGACATGGCGACGTAGATTTGCGTCGTTTCGACCGACGCATGGCCCAGCAGCCTTGCCACCAGATACAAGTCATGCGTGGCCGCGTACGTCGCCGTGGCGTACCGGTGGCGGAGGCTGTGCGCGCCGTACCCTTCTGGCAGCAGACGGCTTATATGCTTGCCCACGTAGCTTTCCTCGACATGGCCTTGCCACCGGCCGGGGAACAGCCAACCGCCGCACGACTCTATGGCTTCGGCCAGATCGTCGGGCAACGGCACTATGCGCTGTTTATCGCCCTTGCCTCGCACTATCAGCGACTTGCCCAGCAGATCGTCCATGACATCCCGCGAGTTCACGCCCGCTATCTCACCGCGCCGCAAACCACACTCGGCCGCAAGCCTCAGCATCAGCGTTTCGGTTTCGTTCGCCTTCGCCAGCGCCGCAAGAATATGCTTGTCGGGGCACGGGCGCGGGTGCGCCTTCGGACGCTTGACCTTAGGCAAATCGGCTGCCGGATTGTCCGGTCTTACGCCGGTTCGCAGCAAACGGCCGAAAAACGACGTTAGCGTGTTCCTGTACGCCTTCAGCGTTTCCGGCTTCCAATGCTGACCGGCCATCCAAGACACCAGATCACCGGTGGTAACGTCAACGGGCGACTTGCCTAAACCGATGGCCGCGTGCGTGAGCTTGTAGCGACGGCACCGCACCGTGTCTTCGCTGTACCCACTGGCAATCAGGGACTTCAGCCAGTCTTCCACGCTCATTCGCCACTCAGGTGGCGGCTGCAACTTTTTAGCGTTCATGGCACACCATCGTGCCTTACGCCGCTAGGATTAGTGATAATCGGCTCAGGCCGGCATGGATTTGGACCATGGGCCGGGGCGTAGCCCCAGAGGTCCATGGTCCAAATCCATGCCCCGCTACCAATTGAAACCGGAAACCTTTTGGTTTCCGGTTTTTTGTTTTCCCCAGGACGTTTCGCTCCTTTTATATAAAGTCCCCATACATATCGAACGCAACCGGCACACACAACGTATGGTCATGCCGCCGCAGCCTTCATAATCGAACATAATCGCAAACCATGTATTAAAACGCTTTACCAAAAGTATTTGAAGAAAGTACTTGTAGCCGCATCGCCGTAATCGTTACGAAAAAGGGAAATCACAAAAAGAACACAACTACCTCTATAATCGGCTATATGAATGAAGCAACATCATCAAGCGCGACACCGCGCACAAAGGCAACAGCAAAGACAACA
>ENA-ORRU01001483-ORRU01001483.1-human-gut-metagenome-genome-assembly--contig:-NODE-1483-length-14072-cov-17.439466_pt1 | contig 14072 bp, 10 predicted proteins | sample MGYA00242184_ERZ509151 | MGnify/ENA primary metagenome ERZ509151 (study PRJEB26280, sample SAMEA2338667) | human gut metagenome | biome: human gut; feature: human-associated habitat; material: faeces... | reverse complement strand
TTTGGCACAACCTAACACTTTTGTATTTTGCAAAAGCGATTTGCAAGCAGCTATCAGCCTCAAAACATAATTGTTCCCTAAATACTCTTACTAAAATGAATTTAATTCCAAATGACCTGCTATCCTTTGAAAAGCAAAATAAGTCCCTTATTTGCGATTATAAATTCTTCAGATGTGTGCCAGATGATAATATTAATCTTGCATTAATGAGAGAGGACTTGCTTGGTATTGATTTGTACATCAGTCAAAATTATATGTCATTAAAACAGGGAAAAGTTGCCCGTGATACAACCGGATCGTACTATACCCCTTGTTCACTTGCCAAAGCGGTCGTATCGAAAGCATTTAAAAATGCGGAGTGTCTAGATCATTTAAAAAATGAAAAATCTGCAATTCGTATTGCAGATTTTTCTTGCGGCGGCGGGGAATTTTTCAATGCAGCACAGGAATGTCTTTTTGAAGAAAGAGGAATCCCTTATTCTGTATCAGCCACCTTTTTCTGGGGGATAGATGTCGACCCAATAGTAATGCTGATTACCGTAGGAAACTTACTTTCTCAAGCTGACTACGATGATTGGAATACAATCTCAAGCCATTTTCACTTAGGAAACCCTCTTGTATCTACAGCCGTTGAGCAGGATTTACGTGTAAAACACGATATGTTTGCATTGGGACGAGTTTATGCCCCCGCAATGGGCATAAACTTTAACAAAAAGGAGTTCTTCACTCCATTTGATATTGTTTTAGGTAATCCGCCTTGGGAGAAAATTCGTTTTGAAGAAAGAAAGTTTTTCTCTTCCTATTCTCCAGAAATCTCTGACTTAGCAAAAAAAGATGAAAGGGAGAGCGCAATATCAAATCTTCGTTACAGCTGGATTGAATTATTTAATTGGTTTGAGGAAATAGTCACAGATTATGCAACTATGTGTAGCCGTACTTTTAAACACCCATTAATCGTGCAATCTGTTTTTGGCGAGTTAAATACGTATGCGCTCTTCACAGAATTGTCCTACAGGCTTTTAAGCGATAGTGGAATTTGTTCGCTTATTGTTAAAAGTACATTAGTAACTACGCCGTCCCAAAAAACTTTATGGAGTTATTTACTCAAAAATAAGGTGATTTTTTCTGTCAGCATTTTTGAGAATCGAAAAAAGATATTTCAAATCGATTCCCGAGAACGCTTTGCGATTATTATTTTATCCAACAAGGAATCAGAAGGTTTTCTGTTCTGTGCAGGGCTTCAATCGACAGAAGAATTGTACGAGTGTCCCGAAATCAAACTAACTGAAAATGATATATTGCGAATCAATCCTTTTTCCGGGATGCTTCCAAATACTTCATCTACCGAAAACATCCAAATATTGCTTAAAAGTCATTCCGAACTCCCCTTATTTCAAGAAGTCTACCCCAAATGTCATTTTGGTAGGTTAATTCATTTAACGGCTCATTCACATCAAATTAATCGAGAAAAGAAAAATGACAATCTTCCGATTTATGAAGGAAAATTTATTGAGCAATATGATGCCCGTTTCTCAACATTTAAAGGTGTGAATCCTGATAAAAAGTATGCAGCAAAAGCAACTGCCAAGAAAAACGATGAAATCGGGCCTGATGGGATAAAGTTAATACCCGAAAGTAGGTATTTTGTAAAAAAAGATTTATGGGATAAGTACAGTAAGCAATATAACAAGGCATATTCTCTATGCTGGAGAAGCCTAACCTCATCAACTAATGCTCGTACTATGATTGCAATGATTCTTCCAACTTGCCCAACATGTCAATCCATTCAAATGCTTCAGATTGACGATGATGTTGATTTAATTATGCTTCTTGCTTTATTCAATTCTATACCTTTTGATTATTTTGTAAGACTAAAAATGCCAGGAATTGACTTGACACAAAGTGTTATTCGTCAAATTCCCGTACCAAACAAAACGGCTTATGAGAAAGTAGTAGTTCATGATGACATTTGTGCACCATTGAAAACACATATTCTCTCTTGTGTGTACGCTATTTTGAGGAAAGAACCTACGTTAAATTCTCTGATGCAAAAGATTAAAAAAAATATCTATCCTATTGATACAGCAATTACATTAGAGCAGCTCAAACGAAAGCTGGACTATTTGTTTGCAGAGGCATATAACATAGATACTGCAACATATCATGATATCTTGCAAACATTCCCTAAATATTAAAAAGAGCCTGTTGCAAAATAGCTCTCCGAAAAAATAATGCACAAAACCCGGAACCTTTTCGGGGCTAAAACGGCTCAAAAAGGGTTCCGGGTTTCTGATTTTATGCTATTTCTTTGTGCAAGTTGCTATCGTATTTTTATTTTGCAACAGCCCCTTTTTTATACCTCACAGAAGACCATATTTTTTTGAAGCTGGCGAAGACCCATTGGTCGCAACCACAGTGCTTTGTCCAATCAAGTTGTCCACTTGGTCTTCATCTAGCACAGAGAGGGCATAATAATCTGTTCTAATCTTCTCGAAAATAAGAATTTTGTGACGCAGCCACTCCACACCACCGACACGGTGGATTTTTACCCCTGCTTCAGACTGTCCCTTCAGCTGGATTCTCCATGAACCATTACTATGATCGCCAGTGGGAAATTTTATCGTACAATCAACATAATCGATGCCATCATAATTCACTGTAATAGACTTCTCAACATCTGTGTTCTCTGGGTCAACGTCAAAGAATGCAATGCCACCGAGCATAAATTCGGGATCATTGGTTTCATACCGAGTACCATGTGGAGTTCCAGCAACGATCGTGCCTAGTTTAGACAAATCCAAAATATTGCGTGAACCGCCAGTGGACTCTCTCATTTCAAACCACATACGCTCTGATGTATTGGTATCCGTAATTTCGTGAACAGCCCGTACTTCTTCCTGATTTTGATCATCATGGACAACAGTTCCTATTGGGTGCTGCTGGTCAATCCTTTCTATTCGGGGGAGATAGATACCAGCGTGAGTCCCAAACAGATTTCTTCTCGTGCGCTGTTCAGCTGCGCGTATCGTATCACGACGAGTTTCCATTTGAATCCGCATTTCCGTTCGCAAATAATCTTCTGCCAACAACTCTTCAATATCGTCACGAGATGTAATCTGGCGAGAACAAGGATATGCTGCATCGCTGTATTTCAGCGAAAGTTCAGCGACCTTACGTACGCAATCTTCACATTCACGTCCATCTTCAAAGCAAACAGCACTTTCATAATTTGTCCATAACCCGCCACCCGTCAAATTATTAGAGCCAACTGCAATCCAAGTATCACCATCATTTGTCAATTCATAAATCTTCGAATGGAAGGTTGATGCTGGACTTTCAGAATGCACAATATAAAGTTCATCACATAACTCAAACATATTGAGCACTGCTTCGTAGGATGTTCCATGCGCATCTACACCTATGAATGCTGTAATATATCCACCTGCATTCTTAAACTGTTCTAGTGCAGGCTTCAACCTTAACACACCACTGTTTTTCGCAAAAGCAGAAAAGATTGTAAAACAAGCCACACGTCCCAAAGGCTGCGTAAGCTTCTCGCAGAGCAACTCCCCTAATTGGCCGTGAAACGGTTGATTAATCATTATCATAAAATCATCTCCATATAAAAATAATTATAGCCGTATGTGATTTTTGTTTTCAGCGTGATATGTTGCTTATCCCATTTTGCTGTAATTGCGGGTGTGATGTAGTGAAACTTAATATCTTCTTCGGACATTTGACTCTTTGAAAGCACCGCCATACAGACAACCTCCTGCATTGTAGAATCCCGAAAACTTCCAGATAATCAATATTATCGGAAGTTGTATGCCGCAACGACCTTTAAGGTTAAACTACTCCAATTATTACTATACCACGACTTGATTCGGTGGGCAACAAGACATATCAGTATTTTTTCGAAATGCTCTTAATATCTTCCAAGCATGAAAAACACCCCTGCCATCCATGTGTCATCGCACATTTCATTGGCAGGGGTGCTTGTGTTTATTGTAGGCTGCTTTCCGTTTTACTGATGCAAATTATCAAATTTGGTGGTAAGTTGGTGGTAAATCCACGTTGTTCCAGTATCGAACACCACAATTTCAAACGAAACAAAGCCATTTTTTACGTTTTACTGCTCAATCGGCTTCATCGTGGGGACAGGTCAAGGAAGGCTCACAAATGGCTTTATTTCCCTTTACAAGCCTATCCATGCGGTTTCCTTTTTCCTGCTCCCGTACGTCACCCTACGCAACTCTCCACAACTTACCGGCAATTTGGTGTAAAAGTGGTGTAGTAGTTGGTGTAGTGGATTTCAGACCGAAATGCCCAATTTGCCGTTCAGATTTGCAAAGGAATGGGCTTTGGCTTCCTTGGTGGCTTCCGCGTAAATCTCCATCGTGGTGCTGATGTCCTTGTGACCCATGATGTCCTGAATGATCTTCAGGTTGGTCTCATTTTCGCACAGCCGGGTGCAGAACGTGTGCCGGAGATTATGGCAGGAGAAAGGCGGCAGCAGCTGCGGTTCCCGCTTTTCCTTTTCGGCCTTTTCCAGCTCGGCTTCGTTGTAGGCCACACTGATGCGCTTGATGGCGCGGTTGACCGTCTGCGGATTCTGCGGCTGGCCGAAGCGGTTCAGGAATACGAAGTCCGAGATTCCGTCGATTTCGTATTCGCATACCAGTTCCAGCTCCTGCTGGTTGGTGCGTTCCTGCTCCAGCGCTTTCCGCACTTCGGGCAAGATTGGAATTGCCCGCTTACCGGCGGCAGTCTTGGGGGTGGACATGGTGAAATAGCAGCCACCGACCTCGTGGTCATGGTACACCAGATTGTGCTGGATGGTGATAAACCCACTCTCGAAGTCGATGTCACCCCAGCACAGGCCAACCGTTTCCGAGATGCGGCATCCGGTACCCAGCATGAAGGTGAACATCGGGAGCCAGTGCTGGAACTTCGGCGTTTTCTTGATGAAATTCAGAAACGCCTGCTGCTGGGGCAGGGTCAGAGCGTGTCGTTTGGGCGTTTCGTACTGGTGGGCGGCTTTAATGGCCGTCAGGACACCATCCGTGGGATTCACACGGATGTACTCATCGTCCACCGCCACCGCAAAGACCTGATGGAGAACATTCTGGATGGTTTCCAGCGTGTTCAACGCCATCTTGCCATTGCGGACGATGCCATTGTAGTAGCTGCGGATATCCGACTTGCGAATGTCCTTGAGCTTCATCATGCCGATCTCATCCCGGACGAACCGATTGTACATATAAACGTAATTGGCGAAGGTATGCTCTTTCAAGCCCACCTTGTTCTTACGCCACAGTTCAAACAGGTCATTCAGGGTCAGGCTGCACTCCGGGATGCGGAGGCCATCTGCCAAGTCGTGCTGGATCTTCTCTTCCTTTTCGCGCAGCCCCTCCAAGGTTGCATCATAGATGGTATGGCGTTTTCCGTTTTTCGCAGTCCAACGGTACATATACAGCCCATCGCTCTTGCGGTAGACCTCGCCATCCTTCAAAACACGGCCTTTATTATCTTTACGTCTTTGCATATAAACTCTCCTTTTCATTCACAGAATGTTGAAAAGGAGCCTTACGCCATGAGTATACCATGACGCAAGACTCCCTGCAACATCAAACGGTCAATTTTTGAACCGCATCAGATCGAGAATGCCTTGTCCAGATATTCGTCCAGCTTACGGCGTTTGATCAGCCGTTTGGTTCCGTTCCAAAGGACGAACTTGCATTCATCGCTATCGGTCATTGACCGCAGTTTATTGATACCGATCCCAGAGTAAGCCGCCGCTTCCTCCAAGGTCAGATTACTCTTTTGCCAAATCGGAACTTGTCGGGACTTAGTCCCTCCATCTTGCTGACGCAAGACCGTTCCGTTGCTTAAAGTCCCCACTGGGGACTTCATTGCTTCGCAAACGCAAACTTCTTTCACTTGCACCTCCATATCCTTGTAACCGGGTGCCGGGGCAGAAAGTGCCAGCTTTCTGCTCCGAACTCTCCCGATGAGGTTCAGATTTCCGAGTGCCCCTCCTGTGTGCGGGGTTGTGCCGCTGGTTTGTTTTGTGCCTGTTCTGCCTGCAAGCGGTTCAGCAGTTGCAGAACGGAATCTCGTGCTTTCTCCTTGACCTGCTCCTTGCCCTTCTGCCGGACTTCCGGCTTCAGCAGCTTCTCCTGCAAGCGGGTAGTGGTGGTTTGCATGGTCTTGAGAAACTTGTCCAGCACAGTGTCCAGATGTTTGGCAGTGTACTCCCGTGTAACCTTGGGAGCCTTTCTCTCTGGCGACAGCACCCACTTCTTCGTGTCCTCGATCATCCGCATATCTTCCTTGCGGGTCTCGGTGCGTACCACGTCCGTCACGACCTCCACCGCCTTGTCATAGGCCGCAGCCGAAACATTTTCCAGCAGGGTCTCCATATCCGAAACTTTCAGGGTCAGTTCGTCCAGCTTGCTCTGCTGGGCGGCAAGCTGCTCCTTCTGCTTGGCAAGGATGAAGTCCTGCTTTTCGAGATACTTGCGGTTGCCGTACTCCGCTTCTTCCTCCAATTCCAGACCATGACGTTTGGCGATTTCAAACAGCATCTTCCGGCAGGCTGCATCGAAGGTGATTTTGCGGTTGTTGCGGCGGCTGAGGGGCTTGTCCGGGTCGGGCAGGTTGAAGCCCAACACTTCCAATGCCTTTTCCTGCTGGGGTGCCACCTCGCCGTACTTGTTCCCGCAGTCGAACACATGACGCTCGTGGATGTGGGGTGTGCTTTCGTCCAGATGCAGCGCCCAGTCCAGAACGTGAACGTGTTCGCCAAACTTAGTCTTGAACTCGTCAATGAACTCGGTGACGATGTTCAGCAAGTCCTCTGCCGAAGCGTGTTCATCCAGCGTTCCAAGTTGGTAGATGGTCTCTTCCGGACAGGTCTTGCGGCTGGACAGCAGGTCAGGAATGGAGCGGTTGCGCTCCGTGTGCCGGATCTTGGCGTTGCGTTCGTTCTGGCTTTCAACAAAGGCCGTGTAGTGGGTTTCGTAGAACTGCCGTTCCACATCCGAGAAAGTCGCAGCCAAATCATCCGGGTCTTGCGGGTCGAGAGCCGAACGGAAACCGTGAAAGCAGTCCCAGTAGATGTTGCCCTTGGCTCGTTCCGGGTCGATGTGCTCACTGTTAGCAAGGTTAAAACTGCGGTCATTGTGCTTTGGGTTATAGGTGCCGTGTGCTCCGGCTCGTCCATTGTGTCGTGTTAACTTCAGATAGACATCCCTCCGTTTCAACATCTTGGCAGGGAGAACGCAGCAGCGAAGCTGCTGAATCTGCCGCCGTTTTGCGCCAGATAATACCCAGTAGCATATGACGCACAGCATCATATCACTGGGGCAAAGGGCTGCACCCTCTGCACTCCTGCACCGGGCAAGCTGACAAGCAACGATTTGCGAATCCCTGCCCGCAGCTCGTCCGGCTTTTTCAGTGGGTCATTTTGACCCACTGGTTTTGCCTGTTCCCAAAATGGTAACAGGCAGATAGACGGTCTGATAACGGCCATCTCACACTGATTCCCATTTTGGGGATTTGGGTGGATGCTGGCAAGTGCCGCTTTCCGGCACTTAACGCTATGGGGTTGGTTGGTGGTCGTTTTGACCACCAACCAAAGCCCCTTATATGGCGCGTTTTCGGTCAATCGCTGCGTACGTGCGTACAGAGAAAGCCGACTGCTGCGTACGCACGTACGCAGCAAAACACCCAAATTCTCCTTTATAGGGGGTCATACTCGCCAACTGTTGGGAGTAAGGTCGGGCTGCACAAGGGCTTCGATGCCCACAAAGCCCCGGACACGCCGCCCGGACGAATTGACGATGTTGTTGGTGGATTCCAGATTATACCTGCGCTGGTTGGCGATCAGCGCATCGCTGAACCCTCTGGCCTTGATCGCATTCAGGCTGTTCTCCTCGCACCACATCTTGTAGACCTCATACAGCTCTTTCGAGCTGGTGCAGGCATCCGCCTTCAGGCGGATGTAGCCCTCGGATTCGAGGAAATCAAACACATTGTTGTTGTCCCGCTTCACCAGTTCCCGGTTGCGCTTGGCACGGTCACTCTCGGTGAACTGGAAGCCATTCTTCACCAGCCGCTGCAAGCCCTCAAATGCCCACAGCAGGATGCCCTCGACCTCTGCCGCCATCTTCTCGGCAATGTCCGGGTCATCCACACGAGACAGGGGCTTATCCTTGGTGGTCAAGATGAGCTGACGACGATAGAAACCGTCCGAGCGGTCATACAATGCCTGCAAATCGCCATTGCTGAACGCTAGCAGGCGGGCATACATCCAGCCCTGATAACTCTGCTTACCCTTGCGCTCCAAGTCCATCTGCCCCTGTGCGGTCACGATGGATTTGACATAGTTGGTCTGGCGCAGGGCTTCCATCCGCATATCATCGTCCACACAAAGCAGGGTGTGTTCGAGGTCAGCACGGGCGAAGCGGTTCTCCGAGATCTTGCCGATGCTGCCATCCTTCATGTTGCAGCCGAACAGCCGGGACAGCACCACACCGATCTGCGACTTGCCCTCGCCGCCGTTGCCTTTAATGACCATCATGCGCTGGCCCTTGTTGCTGGGGATCAGGCAGTAGCCGATGAACTCCTGCACCGTGGGAATGTCCTCCGGGTAGAGCAGGTCGGACAGAAACCGCAGCCAATGGGTGGGCTGTGGAGCTTTCGGGTCATACCTGACCGGGAGCCGGTTGCGGACGATCTCCGGCTTGCCCTCCTGAAAGGTGCCGTCCAGATACAGGGTGCCGTTTGCCAGTGCGATGCGGTCGGTGACAGGCGGAAAGTCCTCCACCTGTGCCGCCAGTTTCAGCACGTCCACCACATTGGTGACCTTCTTGGCAAGGTTCGCCCCGACGTATTCACGCATCATCTCGAAGATCTCACACCGCAGGGGCATGGGGTCCACCATTCTGCCGTCCGGGGTGAAAAATGCGCCATTCGAGTAAAGCAGCTGGTGGGTGCTCAGAAAATCGTCACAGAACAGGGATTCGTTGAAAAAACCTTTCTTGAACCATGCAGGGGTAAAATTACTCATAGGCACACCGTCCTTTCTTGGCGTTACGGAAAAACGATGTGATCATTTTGAGCACATCGTTTTTCTCCGCAACTGGGAAATCAACATCCTGCCGTTCTCCCTGCATGGCTTTCCTGCCCCCTTCCGGCGGCGTTTTCCGGCTCTCCCACTTGGGGGTCATCGCCGGGTATCCCATGCAGACGGTCATGCGGTTTTCAAGGTTCAACAGGCAAAACGGCAACAAAAAAGCCGTCACAAAACAGACCAGCCCTGCCTTCGCTTTTTCTGGAAGGTCATGCTAGTCGGTTATGTAACGGCTGAAAGCCAAAATGTTCAGCCCCGCAGGGTCTGAACGAATATGTAAAAATATGTTATATTCAATTGTTGGGATAGATTACCACAAAAATCGAGCCGTGTCAACAAAAAGTTTTGAAAATACGATACTTTCGGCGGTTTGCAAGAAAAGACAAGGGAAACTTTGGCAAAAAGAGAGAGGGCTGGGCGGTGCCAGCCCTATTGACAAGGCAATGAGGCACATCAATATGGCCTTGCAAAATTTATTAAGGGAATGCGGTGATAGTAGGACTTATACAAATCAAAACACCGCCCGATTCTGGTGAAGGAGAACCAGAATTGAACGGTGCAAATGGAAGAAGGAGAAAAGCGTAGAAAATCAGACGATGCAATCTGGGAGCAGCGCATGGAGCTGTGTCAGCAGTTCTTCGCAGGAATCGGAATAAATCACAAGGGTAAGCGGATTGCTCAGGTCGAGACTGTAAATGCCAAGCAGGGATTTGGCATCAATGGTATATCGCCCGGAGACTAAGTCCATCTCATAGGGATATTTGGACAGCAAATCTACAAAGTCCTTGACCTGATCGATCTGCCGCATTCTGATCTGTAATTTTGTCATAGGGTATCCTTTCTTTTACATCAGTGGGATAGAGGCAATGCAGTTCTGAATTTCCACCATGGAGGGCATTGCAGGGATTGCGCCGCCCTTTGTCGTGGTCAGACTGCCCGCTGCATTGCCGAAGCGGACGATTTCTTCAAGCTCAAATGCAGGGAGGGTACGCAAATCCTCCGCAGCTTTTCTCCGCAGCTGGTAGTGAATTGCGCCCATGAAAGCATCGCCTGCACCCGTCGTGTCCACGGTAGGCACATCATAGGTGGGAAGATGCCCTGCGCCCACAGCGTTCCGGTAATAAGCACCCTTTGCACCCAGCGATACCAGCACAAGAGATGGCCCCATTTCGAGCAGGGCTTGTGAGCCGCGGGCAAGGTCGCTTTCGTTTGTGATAAGCTGCATTTCTTCCTCGGAAACTTTCAGAAGATCCGCCAGCTTGACACCTTCCTGCGTCTGGACAACGGCATCTGCCGGGTGCTCCCACAGAAGCGGACGGTAATTGGGGTCAAAGCTGACCAGCTTGCCCTGCTGCCGTGCATACCGCGCAGCTTCCAACGTGGCGGTGCGGCTCGGGTCGGAGGTCAGAGAGACAGAGCCGAAATGGAAGATGGCAGCATCGTCAATCAGATTCCTGTTGACTTCTGCCGAAGTCAGCATCACATCGGCACCGGGGTTCCGGTAAAAGGTAAAGGAGCGGTCTCCCTTGCTGTCAAGCTGTACGAAGGCAAGGGTCGTGGGAATCTTTTCGTCAATCACCAGACCGGACACATCAATGCTGCTTTCCACAAGGGTCTGGCGGAGAAAATCGCCAAATCCGTCTTTGCCGACTTTTCCGATGAATGCTGTTTTGCCGCCCAGACGGGCATTCATGGCAAGGACATTGGCGGGTGCACCACCGGGATTCCGGGCAAACAATTCGATGCCCTGTGCATTGGTTCCGTTCGGGGTAAAGTCGATCAGGCTTTCTCCCAAAGCTACAACATCAAACATGGTATCACCTCAACCTGTTTTTTTAGCGTTCAGTTCGGACATAATCTGGTTATACGAACGCTTACTGATTCGGTAGAAGAACAGGACAATCGCTGTTATCAGCCACAGCACACCGGGAAGCAGCGAGAATGCATAGTGCATCGCATTCTGCGCGGCAGCATTCTGCACCTGATTGGGGGCAAAACTCAATGCACTCAGCACACCAGCCAGCGCAGAGGTGCCAATCGCCATGCCCAGTTTGTTCCCCAGTGAAACGAATGCGTACTGGAAACCATCGTTGCGGACACCGGTTTTCCACTCGCCATACTCCACGCAGTCGGGAACGATGGCGTAGATGGCGGTATTGAATCCGCAGAAGAAGAACTGGGACAGTGCAGCGAATGTATAGAACGGAATGGGAGAAGAAACTGCACTGAAGAAATAGAGCGCAATCAGGGAAACGCCGGTTCCGGCAGCGAAAAGGGAAGCGGTGTGCCCTTTGTTGCCCAGCTTTTCAAACACGAAGGGGAATGCCGCAGCACCCAGAATGGAGGGAACGATCAGGATCATCGAGTAGATGGTAAACAGATTCTCGTTGCCTTCCACATATTTGAAGTAATAGAGCAGGTCGGCATTACGGCCATACAGCGTCACACCGAACAGGAACTGACCCGCCAGTGCAATCAGGTAGGGCTTGTTCTGAAGCGCTGCATCCAACTGCTTTTTCAGTGAGACTTTTTCCCGCTCCGGGGGCTGGACGACCTCTTTGGTTTTGGCGAAACAGAACCAGTGACAGAGGGTGAAGATACCGCCGTAAAGGACGGTCACCAGAAGATATCCCCGTGCTGCATTATCACCGCCAAAAGCAGAGATCAAAGGCAGGGTGATGATGTTGATGATATTGATGGCGATCATGGCACAGACGGAGCGGGAGGTGTTGATTTTCGCACGCTCCTCGATGTTCTGGGTCAGGGTGCCGCAGAGCGTACCATAAGGGATGTTCACGCAAGTATAGCCCAGAACCAGTACACAGTAAGTAATGTACATATACAGGCTCTTAGCACTGTCTGACCATGTGGGGTGCGCCCAGAACGTCAGCACGAGCACCACAGCAGTTGCCGGTGCGCCGAACAGCAGCCATGGACGGTAGCGTCCCCAGCGGGAACGGGTGCGGTCGCTCAGCGAACCGATCACGGGGTCATTGATGGCATCCCAGAAGCGGGAGACCAGCATCAGGAGGGACACTGCCGCCATGCTGATGCCGCAGACATCGGTGTAAAAAATCATCAAGAAGTTGCCAACGAACATCCAGCTGAAGTTGCAGCCCACATCGCCCATGCCGTAAGCGATTTTACTGATCAGAGGGATTTTGATGTTCGTATCCTGCTGTTTCGGCTCTGCTGTGTAACTCATACGGCGCGCTCCTTTCTCCTCTTGACGCGATGCTTATAATTTCTGGCAGAACTCTATTCTCTCTTTATTCGGGCCTTCGACCATGAAAAAGCGAACACCGTTTTCCCAGAACGGCAGTGACTGGATGCTGGAATGCAGCAGGTGCATCTCTGCCTCTTTTGCCGCAGCAAAGGCGGCTTCGATATCGGTCGTTGCCAGAGCTACATGGTCGATTGCTCCGGCCTTTTCCGCCGCACGATGGTTTTCATAGGTTTCGATCATCAGATCGCCAAGCTGAAGAAACGCAACGCGCTCCTCGGCGGCTTTGTTCACCGTTTCCAGCGCAGAAACAAACCCCAGCTTCTTGTAAAATGCAATGGTCTTGTCGAGATCATTTGTTGGGATGCCAATGTGCGCCACACCGGTCAGAACCTGCGGAAAGCTCATACCTTCGTTTCCTCCGCAATCTTCACCACTGCTTTGACGATGTTGGCCTTGTCCGAAATGCTCTTGTCCATGGCATTCTGGATGTCGTCAAAGTCAAAGATGTTGGTCACAATGCCCTTCAGATTGATTTTGCCGGAAGCAACGGCATCGATCGCCATGGGGTAAATGTGGCGATAACGGAACACGGTCTTGAAGGTCAGTTCCTTGTCCAGTGCAAGGCTCATAGGCAGGGTCATCTCGCCGGATTTGGAGTAACCAACCAGAACGATGTTTGCGCCCTTCTGCGCCATCTCAATGGCCTGACGGGTAGTGATTTCTGTGCCAGCAGTCTCGATAACGAGGTCGCAGCCCAGACCATCGGTCAGGTCGAGAATCGTCTGGACAGCATCCTTTTCGCGGCTGTTGATCACACCGTCTGCACCCAGTTCAAGAGCCTTATCCAGACGCTTCTGCATGATATCTACAACGTAAACACGGGAAACACCCTCGGCTTTCAGCGCCATCATGGAGACCAGACCAATGCAGCCTGCACCCATGACCACCGCAGTCTGACCGGCATGAGCACCGCCCTGATTGGCGGCGTGGAAACCAACGGCCAGAGGCTCGATCAGCGCACCTTCCATGGTGCTTACGTTGTCCGGCAGCTTGAAGCAGAGGTTTGCTTCATGTGCCACATACTCCTGAAAAACACCGTCTACCGGCGGGGTAGCGAAGAACACGACATCCGGGCAGAGGTTGTATTTGCCCTCACGGCAGAACTTGCAGTGACCGCAGGTCTTGCCCGGCTCCAGCGCAACGCGGTCGCCGACTTTCAGATGCTTGACAGCACTGCCAACTTCCACGACTGTGCCGCCCGGCTCGTGGCCCAGCACGAACGGTGGCTTGACCACATAATTGCCGATCGCACCCGTTTCATAGTAGTGCATATCGCTGCCGCAGATGCCAACGTATTCCAGCTTGACAAGAACCTCGTCCTCTTTGGGTGTGGGGATCGGGCGGGTGGTGTAGCCCATCTTGCCGATGCCGTTCATGACTGCAACTTTCATTGTGCCTTTCATAAGATGACCTCCGTTTTTATTTGTTTATTAACTTTTATAAAGTGTTTATGAATGTGACTACAAATTAACACACCGCACAACCAAAGTCAAGCCCTTTTTCGCGGATTCGGAAAACTGCACAAGGAAAAAGCGGCGGAATTGTGCAAAAAATCGAGGACGGCAGGTGCCGTCCTCGATGGGAAGGTTTATAGGTTCTGAATAAAGGCTTCGATATGGAGCAGAGCGGCTCCCAGCGCAGAGGCTTCCA
>ENA-ORRU01001482-ORRU01001482.1-human-gut-metagenome-genome-assembly--contig:-NODE-1482-length-14076-cov-14.655802_pt1 | contig 14076 bp, 13 predicted proteins | sample MGYA00242184_ERZ509151 | MGnify/ENA primary metagenome ERZ509151 (study PRJEB26280, sample SAMEA2338667) | human gut metagenome | biome: human gut; feature: human-associated habitat; material: faeces... | reverse complement strand
GTGAATTTGTATACCATGTCCTTGCACAGGTGGTTACCATGTTGCACTTGACACAATGAACGCCCCTACAACACAAATTGCAAAAACAATTACAAATATTTGCTCGGGCAAAATATGTTTTAAAATATACAAACTGTCTGCACAAATAGGGAACGGCGGCTCGCCGTAAACAAAAGACCTCACGAAATTCGTGAGGTCTTTTATCATGATATATCTATGAGGATTAATGAAGACTTTTCATTTTATCGGCTTTATCACGGCATATATGCGACCATTTGCAGTCGCCGCACACCTGCGAAAGCCTGTCTTTTAAAATTATATTTTCTCTTGCAATTCTCGAAAGCTCTTTCCAATCGGCAGTATCGCCGATTTTCATTCCGAGTAAATCAAGACATCTTTTGTCATAGCACGATGCCTTGCCCGTAACATCGCAGCTGCCGTTGTCACGGTTCGGACACGATGAACAAATTTCGTCACAACCGCCTGTAAGCGTAAGGTTTGCGTTGTTATTTTCAAGAACCGACACTATTTTTGCCATTCCGCAGACAAATTCATCGCTGTAACCCTTGCCTTCAAAGAACTGCACACAAAGGCTGTGGTGCGGTCTGAACTTAAAGCTTAACGATTTTGTCAAGACGATTCACCAAAACTGTTGCAACAACAATCTTTGCAGCATCTGCAAGAAGGAACGGAACAACGCAGGTGAGAAGTGCGGCAGCAAAGTCTGTATGCATTGCAATCATAAACCAGATTGTACCGAAAAGGTAGCATACTGCAAGGCCTGCAACCATTGAAACCGCAAGCACCCAAAGCTTTCTGCCGAGAAAATCAGTCATAAGTCCAACGATAAGTGCCGTAAAGAGGAAACCGATGATATAACCGCCTGTCGGACCGCCGAGAACGCCGATTCCGCCTGAGAATCCTGCAAACACGGGAACACCGATTGCACCGATGAGAACATAAACCGCAACGCTGATGAGTCCTCTTTTCCAACCGAGCATAGCCGCAGCCATAAAGATGCCGAGAGTCTGAAGTGTGAACGGAACTGTCATCGGAATCTGAATCTGTGCGCACACTGTGATGATTGCGACGAACATCGCCATATACACAAGGCTTAATACATTACTTTTTGATTTACTGTTTGTTTTTGCTTCTGTCATAAAATTACCTCTCCTTTGCAAAACCGCTTCTTTTGTTTTGCAGATTGTCAACCAAATTATTTTATCGGTTGACAATTATTATAGTACCGATTATCGCATTTGTCAACCCGATTTATGTTTTAAAATGACAATTACAATCCGTTTTGATGTAACAATTGACTTTACAACCGTCTTATAATACAACTGCGTTAACCAAACAGAACATAAAAAACAGGGACAGCGTTTTGCTGTCCCTGAAATTTTTGTAAAGATTAAGTTTGCGTGCTTACAATTAAGCCTTGTTAACCGAACCGAAGAGTTCCATCTTTTCCTTAACAGTAGCCTTGATAGCCTCTGCACCGGGAGCGAGGAGCTTTCTTGGATCGAAGCCCTTGCCTTCGAGATCCTTGCCCTCTTCAATGTACTTTCTTGTAGCTGCTGCAAATGCGAGCTGGCACTCTGTGTTAACATTGATCTTTGAAACGCCGAGTGAGATAGCCTTCTTGATCATGTCAGCAGGGATACCTGTACCGCCGTGGAGAACGAGCGGCATCTCGCCTGTAAGCTGCTGGATAGCGTCAAGAGTTTCAAAGCTGAGGCCCTTCCAGTTTGCAGGATACTTACCGTGAATGTTACCGATACCTGCTGCGAGCATTGTTACGCCGAGGTCTGCAACCATCTTGCATTCCTTAGGATCTGCACATTCGCCCATGCCGATTACGCCGTCTTCCTCGCCGCCGATTGCACCAACCTCAGCCTCAAGTGAAAGACCGAGCTTGTTACAAGTTGCAACGAGTTCCTTTGTTTTTTCAATGTTTTCTTCGATCGGATAGTGTGAACCGTCAAACATGATTGAGCTGAAACCGGCTTCGATGCACTTCTTAGCGCCTTCATATGAACCGTGGTCAAGGTGGAGAGCAACAGGAACTGTGATGTTGAGTTCCTCGAGCATACCGTTTACCATACCAACGACTGTTTTGTAGCCGCACATATATTTACCGGCACCCTCAGATACACCGAGGATAACAGGTGAGTTGAGTTCCTGTGCTGTTAAAAGAATTGATTTTGTCCATTCAAGGTTGTTGATGTTGAACTGACCTACTGCATAGTGGCCTGCCTTTGCTTTTGTAAGCATTTCTTTAGCGTTTACTAATGGCATTTTAATCTTCCTTTTGTAAAAAATTTCAGCAGACAAGCGTCCCCACCTGCCGATTTAAGTTTATTATACAATATATTTTTGAAAATATAAAGACCTAAAAAGAAGATTTAGTGAAAATTTTAACAATTAGTCGAAAAATTCTTCATTTTGTCCTGTTTTAGTCAATTATCACTAAACTTTCAAAATAAACTCACACTTCCGTAACACAACAAGGTTGATTTTGATTTTGTGAAAAGGTATAATATAAATGTAAATTACAATACTTGATTTTGGTCAAGCGTTGTATGATAATATTTTTTGTAAACTATCCCGTAGGGGTAGTCTTGCGACCGCAAGTAATGACAGATATTTTATTGCAAACAAAGTTTTATAAATATAACAAAACAACCGATATAGTGACTGGCGGATGATATCCGCCCCTACGAAATATTTGTTCATTTCGGCAATTTGCTTGCAAAAAATTTTGTTTCATTACTTAAGGACAAACGCAGTTTGTACCCCACGGTAACAAATAAATGTAGGAGTAACTTTTATGGACAATTTTGACAACAACAATATGGGTGGGTTTGAACCGCAAAAGCCGTTCACAGAAAAGCCCGTACAAAACAATAGTATGAACACGGAACAGACAATTCCCGTTTCCGAACCCGAAACACAGGAAGAACAGGCTCAGAATGTTCAGCCGCAGAACGGCAACACACCTTACGGTGATTATATTTTCGGCAACAACAATCAAAATACGGCAAACAATGCAAATCCGACTGAAAATGTTCCGCCGTATCAGCAGAATCAAAATCCGAATCCGAACACCTACGCTCAGCCGTGGCAGTACGGTTACGGTCAGTATCCCTACAGCGGACAGAATCCGCAGTATAATCAGAACAATCAGCAGTACGGACAGTATCAGAACAACACAGGATACAATCAGAATGTACCGCCGTATCAGCAGAATATGTACGGACAGCCTCCCTACGGCAACAACGGTACATACAATCAGCAATACAATCCGCAGATGTTCGCACAGTACCCCCAAAAGAAAACAAAGGGCGGAATAATTGCGTTGATTATCGTTCTCTGTTCACTTCTTACAATCGGTTTTATCGGCATGATGGTGTACGGATTTTCGGCTGACATAAAAGAAGATTTGAACAACGACCGAAGTGATTCGGGCAATTCGTTCAGACTTCCGAATAAAGACAGCACAACACCGTTTGAAACCCTTCCCGACACATCTTCGCAGGGTAAAACCCACGATGAGTCGGACTACAGTGACAAGGTGAACAAGGATTACTCGGGTATGAAGCTTGAAAGCAATCCGAAAGACGCAAAAACAAACAACAGCTACACAGCCGCAAAAGCGTCAGAAAAGGTTTCCGACTCGGTAGTCGGCATTCTCTGTTACTCGGACGATGTACCCGATCAGGCTGACACAACAACCGCATCTTCACAGGGAAGCGGAATTATCTTCTCACAGGACGGCTATGTTATCACAAACGCTCATGTAATCGGCAACAGCAAAACAGCCTATGCGATCAGAGTTGTAACATCTGACGGCAAGGTATACAAGGCAGGTGTTGTAGGTTACGATTCAAGAACCGATATTGCAGTTCTCAAAATGGACGATGCAAAGGGACTTACCCCTGCAACATTCGGCGATTCGTCACAGCTTGAGGTTGGTCAGGATATTATCGTAGTCGGCAATCCCGGCGGTCTTGACTATCAGAACACAACAACCAAGGGCGTTATTTCGGCGCTTGACAGAAAGCTTTCAACATCAAGCCTTACAAAGTACATTCAGACAGATGCCGCAATCAATCCGGGCAACTCGGGCGGTCCGCTTGTAAACTACTACGGTCAGGTTGTCGGAATTACAACTTCAAAGATTGTTTCCGAAACTTACGAAGGTATGGGCTTTGCAATTCCGTCACAGACAGTAAAAAGCATTGTTGACACACTTGTAAAGAACGGCTATGTTGAAGGCAGAGTAAAAATCGGCATTTCGGGCATTGCAGTAACCTCCGATCAGGCATCAAATTACAACATTCCGCAGGGCATTTATGTTCAGAGTATCGTATCGGGCGGCCCGTGTGACGGCACAAGCCTTGAAGAAGGCGATATCATCACAGAGGTTGACGGCGAAACAATTACAAGCTTTGCAGATGTTTATGCGATTCTTGAAACCCACAAGCCGGGGGACAAAATCAAGGTTAAATATTACAGCTCATCATCGGGCGACGGTGAGGTTGAAATCACACTTCAGGAAGATAAGTAATTTTAATATAAGAATATCACCAAAAGCAAGAGGGCAGTCACGACAATGTGACTGCCTTTTGTTTGGCTTAAAATAATGTGCATTCCCGTAGCGGCGGTCATTGACCGCCAATCGAACCAATTGTAAAATTGGTTCGACATTATATGATTGCTTTAACAGATAATAATACCACAAAATTGACTTGCGGTTTGTTCGGTTTGGTTTTACAACCAAACCGATTGGCGATCACTGATCGCCGCTACTGTCTGCACGAATTTGGAACGGCGGCTCGCCGTGATCGCCGCTACTTCTTCCTTGGGATAAAATTCCGCAAAAATCCTGCACTTCTTCCTTTCAGGTAAAACCAACCTATGGTGTCAAAAACTACCGCTCCTACAAAATTAACAAGCAAATCTTTCATTGTATCGATCAGACCGATGTCAAGGTAACCGTTAATGCCGAGATTTTCACCGTTCACAACGGTTGATGTTATATCTCTGATGTGCATTATCACATTCGGCTTGCCCGAAATCAAACCCGAATGTATTGCCGTGATTACGGTGTCCTTTTGCATATCCTTTTCAAAAAGCATATCCGCACCAAACTCAAAAAACTCCCACACAACACCGACTGTCATTGAAAAGCAGAACGAAAACAGGCACACAAACATGGGCGAGAGGCTCAATTTCACCCGCTCGCTTCTGTTCAAAATATCGGTCAGTCCAAAACCAACGCCTGCACAGATAAAGCCGTTCACAGTATGGAGCAATGAATCCCATATCGGAATCTTTTCGTAGAACGCACCGAGCTCACCCATAACATTTGCCGCAAACACGAACAGCACAACAATCGTTTCAAGCACACTCGGCAACGCTACCGACAGCTTTCGGTCGATGAACAACGGAAGCATCAACAGTCCGAGCGTTAACACGCAGGTCATGACATTCTCCCATTTTCCGTTTAAAATGCCGGCAGTCAAAAGTGACACAAGTATGAGCCTTATAATGATGTAAACGCCTGCCTTAACCTTGTGCTGTCGCATTTCACGCACATTCAGCCACCGTGCAAGCCTTTGAAAAAATCCTTTAAGTCGTTTTTTCATAATATCCCCCGATTTTTACACTTATTTTTTCCTTAAAAACGAGATAAACCCCTGTAAAATTGTATTAGCTTTTTCTGCCTGATATTACCGCAAAATAAAAAAGCCACCGCCATCTGCGATGACTCATAAGCATTGATATTAAATTACTTTTTCTCTGACTTCTCTGACGATTCGGCTTTTTCGCCATTTTTTTCAGCCTCAAGCTTTTTCTTGAGTTCCTCTTTGCCGACAGCAAGCATCAGCTTGATACGGTTCTCCTGATTTACCTTCGGCGCACCCGGATCATAGTCGATGGTAACGATATTGGCATTCGGTCTGATTTCTTTAATCTTTCTGATTGCGCCCTTACCGTTGATATGATTCGGCAGACAACCGAAAGGCTGTGTGCATACGATATTCTCATAGCCTGTATCGGCAAGTTCAATCATCTCGGCTGTCAGCAACCAACCCTCGCCCATCTTACTGCCGTAGCCGATAACACCGTTTACAAGCTCCTTTGTGTGAGCATATCTGTGAGGCGGAACAAAGCCGTACTTTTCAGCGGCATCAACCATAAGTCCCTCAAGCTTTGTGAGGTAGTTAAGAAGCATCGAACAGAATTTGTATTTAACTCTGCTTCCTCCGAACATCTTGTAGTCCTCAATACGGTTATCAACCTTAAATGATGCAAAACCCATAAGACCGGGTACGCAAACCTCGCAATCCTGATCTGCAAGAAAGTCCTCAAGACCGTTGTTAGCCATTTTGGAGTATTTTACATAGATTTCGCCGACAATACCGACTTTAACCTTCGGCACTTTGTTAAGCTCTATTTTTGTAAATGACTTTGTAATTCGGTCAAGAGTTTCGTCAATTTCTTCAAGAGTGTAGCCCTTGCCCTGTATGAGCATATCGGAAATCTTATCCGTCCACTCATCAACAAGCGCCATACTTTCGCCCTTGTTCACTTCATAAGGCTTTGTCTGATTTGAAAGCAGCATTAACTGGTCGCCGTACACAAGACCGCCGACAAATCTGCGGATAAGCGGAAGTGTGAGCGAAAAGCCGCTGTTGTGCTCCATACCGAACGAAAGTGAAATTACGGGAACGAACTCAAAGCCTGCCTTTTTGAGAGCCTTTCTCAAAAGGAAAATGTAGTTTGACGCACGACATCCGCCGCCTGTCTGAGTAATCATCAGGGCAACCTTGTGAACATCATACTTTCCGCTTTGCAGAGCATTGATGAACTGACCTATAACCAGCAAAGCCGGATAACAGGTATCGTTGTGAACATATTTAAGACCTGTCTGCGCAATCTCCGGACCCGTTGTGTCGAGCAAATCAGACTTATAGCCGTAGTAGTTGAACACCTTTTCAAGTATTTTAAAATGAATAGGCGCCATATTGGGCATAAGAATTGTGTATTCCTTTTTCATCTGCTTTGTAAACAGCAAACGACCTGTTTTTTTGTCATACTTCAACTCTGCCATAACAGAATTTCCTTTCATCAATCGTTTTCAAGCGCAGCAAGCAAACTGCGGATTCGGATTTTAACTGCTCCGAGGTTTGTAATTTCATCTATCTTAATCTGAGTGTAAATCTTATTTTTGCTTTCAAGAATTTCTCTTACCTCATCGGTTGTAATCGCATCAACACCGCAGCCGAAGGATACAAGCTGAACAAGCTCCATGTCCTTTCTTGTTGTAACATATTTTGCCGCCGCATAAAGTCTTGCGTGGTATGTCCACTGGTTAAGAACATGAGTCCGGAAATGTTCAACTCTCGGAGAAATAACATCTTCGCTGACGATTGCAACATCAAAGCCTGAGATAAGTCTGTCGATTCCGTGGTTAATTTCGGGATCAATATGATATGGTCTGCCTGCAAGAACAAAAATCTTTTTGCCCTCTTTTTCAGCCTTGGCAATAATCTCGCTGCCCTTGTCGATAACCTTTTTTCTGTAATTTTCCTGTTCCTGATATGCAAGCTTAGCCGCATTTCTTACCTCGTTAAGAGTGAGGTCGGGGAAGTGGAACGAAAGTCTTTCATAGGCTTTCTTCGGAAAATCGTTCGGGCGGTGAATACCAAAGTATTCCTTTATGAAGTGAACCTTGCGTATATCCTTCATATTGTTTTTGATAACCTCGGGATAGTAAGCAACAACAGGACAGTTGTAATGGTTATCTCCGAGATGCTCGTCAAAATTATAGGAAAGACAGGGGTAGAAAATTGTTTCTGCACCCATATCAATAAGAGTCTGAATGTGACCGTGAACAAGCTTTGCAGGGAAGCAAACGGTATCGCTCGGAATTGTCTGCTGACCTCTCTGATAAAGCTTTCTTGTTGAATACGGTGAGTGGAACACCTCAAATTTAAGTTCTGTAAAGAATCTGTACCAGAACGGATAAAGCTCATACATATTGAGCGCCATAGGAATTCCAAGCCTACCTCTTATGCCTTCAACAGGCTTGTAGGAATCAATGAGATTCAGCTTATAGGCATACATATTCATATCGTTTGCAGGAGCCTTCTTTGTGATTGGTCTTTCACAACGGTTTCCCGCAATAAACTTTCTGCCCTTGCCGAATGAATTTATTGTAAGACGGCAGTTGTTGTTGCACATACCGCAGTTTGCAACCTTGATTTCGTGAACGAATTCACCAAGTCCCTTTTTGTCGGTAATTGTACTCTTGCCAACGCCCTTTGACTTTTTCTTTGCGTAAAGAGCCGCACCGTAAGCACCCATAAGTCCTGCAATGTTGGGACGGACAACTTCAACGCCCATTTCCTGTTCAAATGCACGCAAAACAGCGTCGTTAAGGAAAGTACCGCCCTGAACTACAACACGCTTGCCGAGTTCATCGGGGCTTGACGCACGAATAACCTTGTAAAGGGCATTCTTTACAACGCTGAGTGAAAGACCTGCCGAGATATCTTCAATTGTAGCACCGTCTTTCTGAGCCTGCTTAACGCTTGAATTCATGAATACGGTACAGCGTGAGCCGAGGTCAACGGGACGCTTTGCAAAAAGTCCGAGTTTTGCAAAGTCGGCAATCTCATATCCGAGAGCGTTTGCAAAAGTCTGCAAAAAGCTTCCGCAACCCGATGAACAAGCCTCATTAAGGAATATATTGTCAATTGCACCGTTATGTATCTTAAAGCATTTGATATCCTGTCCGCCGATATCGATAATAAATTCAACATCGGGCATAAAGTATTTTGCGGCGGTAAAGTGGGCGATTGTTTCAACAATGCCGTAATCAACCGCAAATGCGTTCTTTACAATGTCCTCACCGTAACCTGTTACGGCAGAAGAAACAACATTTATTTCGGGATTTATTTCGTAAACCTCGTCAAGGAATTGCTTCATAATCTCAACGGGGTTTCCCTTTGATGGCAGATATTTTGAATAGAGCAACTCACCGTCATCATTGAGGACAACGCCCTTTACGGTTGTTGAACCTGCGTCCATTCCTATATAAGCCTTGCCTGCGTAACCCTTTAGCTCCTTCTGCTTAACATCAGCCTTTGCATGACGGTCGCAGAATTTTCTGTACTCCTCTTCGTTTTTAAAGAGGGGCTGATTGAACGCAAAGTTACCGCTGCCACGGTAGTTCTTTACCTTTTCGATAACCTCGTCAAAATCAATAGTCTTTTCGGCACACAAAGCCGCACCGCAGGCAACATAATAAAGTGAATTTTCGGGGCAGATGCCCTTTGTTCCGAGCGTGCGGTCAAAGCAGTTTCGCAGTTCGCTCATAAATGTAAGAGGTCCGCCGAGATATACAATCTGACCTTCAATTTCTCTGCCCTGTGCAAGACCTGCAACAGTCTGGCTTACAACCGCATTGAAAATACTCTCTGCGATGTCGCTCTTCCTCGCACCCTGATTAAGGAGCGGCTGAATATCGGTCTTTGCAAACACACCGCATCTTGATGCGATTGTGTATGTCTTTTCGTGCTGTTTTGCAAGCTCGTCCATATCCTCAAGCTTAACATTCAGAAGTGTTGCCATCTGGTCAATAAACGCACCCGTGCCGCCGGCGCAGGTACCGTTCATTCTTACCTCAAGTCCGTTTGTGAGGAACAATATCTTTGCATCCTCACCGCCGAGTTCAATTATAACGTCTGTACCCGGAATAAAAGTATTGGCGGCAACTCTTGTTGCGTAAACCTCCTGAATAAAATCAACGCCGACAGACTCGGCAACACCCATTCCGGCAGAACCCGAAAGAGCCACCGAGGCATTTTCAACGCCGTCAATCCTTGTCCGTACAAGTGCAAGAATTTCTGCAATCTTTTCCGTAATTCGGGAATAATGCCTTTCATATGTGCTGTATATTAATTTGTTTTCGTCGTCAAGCACAACACATTTTATTGTTGTTGAGCCAATATCCAATCCTAATTTCAACTTGTGCCTCCGAAATCAATACATAGTAATCTCATTGTGCATATCTAATTAATTATAGTATTTTTTGCCCAGAAAATAATTCTAATTCGGAATATTTTCATCTTTGATGAATTTTACCATTTTTATCACAAAAATTCAATACACATAAAGGGCATAATGTATAATCTACTGCATATAATTTGCCCTCAAAAGCAAAGCGGAGCATTGTTCCGACTTTAATATATCTTAAAAATGCAGAAAAACCTGCCGAAATCGGCAGGTCTTTAGCTTTAAGTATTTAAATTATCAGAAAAGTTCACCGTGAGGAGCTTCACCGTCATCTGCCTCGTCTGAATCTGCGGACTCGGAGAATCCTTCTTCACGCTTTGCCTCAAGCTCTGCCTTGAGGTCGCAGATGTTTGTAAGATGCTCGGGTTCTGCCTTTTCTTCGGTAACAGCCTCGGGCTGTTTTTCAACAGGCTTTTCCTCTTTAAAAGGAGATGACTTGTAGTCGCCCTCATTTGAGCAAGCTACTGTAATATCAACAATATCATCCTCTTTAACCTCTGGAGCAACCTCGGGATTGCCGTAGAAAATATCGTTTGAGCTGTTGACAATCTTTCTGTAACACTCTCTTGCTTTTGCAATTTTGGCCTTTGAAGTATCAATAACCTTCAAAAGCTTTTCGCACTCGGCGTCATTAATTTCAGTGCCTTTCTTTCTGCTGTCGTACATAACCTTTCCGAGAGCAATATATGCTCTGTTCATAAGCTCGCTTTCGCTTTTCATAACAAGTCTTAATCTGTTGAGCTTTGCGTTTGTTCTGTTCTTTTCTACTATTGTCTGAGCTACCGATGAAATTGTATCAACGGCTGTATTTACTGTTCCTTTTACACTGTCAAGTATCGTCATAGTAAATTTCTCCTTTAAAACCGCTTTGGCACAAACACTCTGACACATTCTGCCGTGGCGAATAATATTAAACTTATTTCTATTATTATGACAGATTTTTTTGATAAAATCAACATTTTTTTAAAATTTACTTGTTAAAATCACGGTCAATTGCTATAATTAGTTTCATAGAGTGTTAAAGAGGTGGTTTGGATGCCTGAAAAGAAAATTACCAAGGCAATCGTCTGCCCAATGTGCGGTGAAATGAGCAAGGCTGATGTTTACACCAGCATCAACCCGTCCGTAACAAAGGGTGTGCGCAGAAGAGCGCTTGACGGTGAGCTTTTTGCGTGGAAATGTCCGTCATGCGGATACTCCGCAAGGCTCACATATCCGATTCTCTACAATGATATGAAGAATCGTTTTATGGTGTATTTCATTCCCAAAATTGATCATTTTCAGCTCTGCGACAATGAGCTTGAAGAAAAATACAGCAATCTCCGCAACATAAGCAAACGAATTGTTCCAACCTTCAATTCGTTCAAGGAGAAAATTTTTATCTTTGAGTCGGGACTTGACGATATGTCGGTTGAGCTTACAAAGCTTGCAATCAGCCAAACGGTTTCAAAAAAGCTTAACGGTGCGGAAATTCATGACGGATACCTTTCAATGTACGATCGTGAACGCAACACAATGGGATTTACATATTTTACAGGTGAAAAGCATACGCCGTATGTTCAGACAGCAAGACTTGAAATTTATGTTAAATCGAAGAAAATTGTCGATTCGCTTGCATATAAGGACAAAAAGTTAAAGGGCTTTCTTAAAATTGACCGTGAATGGGCAGAAAACATTCTCTACCGCTACAAGCGCATGAAGCATATTGAAAAGCTTAACAAGCTGAAAGAGTAAGCTGTTACTGTAGTCAGTCGATTCTTTTGGTTTAAAAAAGAATCTGCAAATAAGTAACATATACACTGTAAAGAATATCCGTAAACATAAACTCGTTAAAGCAAAAATGCATAAAAATTTCCGCCGTACCGATTAGAGCGGCGGAATCATTCAGCTTAATATTTTTTGTATTTGCAATTCCAACTTGTTAAAATGCCGATACAATCGGGGATTTTCGTTGCACAAAAAAATCAGGGATCGACTCAAAGAGCCGACCCCTTTTTAATTTATTGAAAAGATTGGTAATTACTTGTTAACAGCTTCATAAACTGCAACTGCGCAAGCAACTGTAGCACCAACCATCGGGTTGTTACCCATACCGATAAGGCCCATCATTTCAACATGAGCAGGAACAGAAGATGAACCTGCGAACTGAGCGTCACCGTGCATTCTGCCCATTGAGTCTGTAAGACCGTATGATGCAGGACCTGCACCCATGTTATCAGGGTGAAGTGTACGGCCTGTACCGCCGCCTGATGCAACCGAGAAATACTTAACGCCGTTCTCATTTGCCCACTTCTTGTATGTACCTGCAACGAGGTGCTGGAAACGAGTCGGGTTAGTAGAGTTACCTGTGATAGATACACCTACATTTTCATGCTGCATGATTGCAACACCTTCACGAACATCGTCAGCGCCGTAGCAGCGAACTGCAGCTCTTTCACCGTCTGAGAAAGCTCTCTCTTCAACGATTTTAAGCTCTGATGTGAAATAGTCAAACTGAGTCTTTACATATGTAAAGCCGTTGATTCTTGAAATAATGTAAGCAGCGTCCTTGCCAAGACCGTTAAGGATAACACGGAGCGGCTCTTTTCTTGCTTTGTTAGCGTTACGAGCGATACCGATAGCACCCTCTGCTGCTGCAAAGCTTTCGTGACCTGCGAGGAATGCAAAGCACTTTGTTTCATCTCTGAGGAGCATTGCGCCGAGGTTACCGTGACCACGGCCAACATTTCTCTGCTCAGCTACTGAGCCGGGAATACAGAAAGCCTCAAGACCGATACCGATAGCTTCTGCTGCCTCTGAAGCAGTCTTTGCGCCCTTCTTAACTGCAACTGCACAACCGAGTGTGTAAGCCCAGCCTGCGTTTTCAAATGCGATCGGCTGAACGCCCTTTACGATGTCGTAGGGGTCAAAACCGAGATCGTTACAAATTTTTCTTGCCTCTTCAAGATTTGCAATACCGTATTCGGCAAGGCACTTCTCAATTTTAGGCATTCTTCTTTCCATACCTTCAAATGTTACTGCCATTATGGTGTCCTCCTTACCGAATTATTCTTCACGAGGGTCAATGTACTTAGCTGCGCCGTCAAAACGACCGTACTGACCGATGTTGTTCTTGTATGCTTCGTTTGGCTCAACGCCGTGACGAATGTCCTCGAGCATTTTGCCGAGCTTTACGAACTGATAGCCGATAACTTCATCGTTCTCGTCAAGTGCCGCACCGCATCTTACGGGTACATATAAAGGATTGTCAATCACCATACTTTTAAGATCGATTCTGTGTGAAACGAAAATTGCGATTTTTTTGCTGTTGTTTTCACCGCTGTTCATTGAAAATAAAATCCCTTTCTTTTATCTCTTTACTCTTCCCGACGAATTTCCACCGGCAAGATCAAACACATCATTAATTCCGAACAGACAGAAATCACCCTCAAGCGTCTGATCGAGACAGCCTGCCGCAGCAGCTGTTTCTATAGCATTTTCAGGCGATATATTGTTATGCAGAGCATAAATAAGCCCCGACGCAAACGCATCGCCGCCGCCTATTCTGTCTGTAATTCTTATATCATATTGCGCAGATGTATAAACCTGCTTTTTTTCGTCATCATAAATGATTCCCGACCAGCCGTTATCACTTGCGGAATAACTCTTTCTCTGTGAGTATGCAACTATTTTACAGCCGAATGTTTCCGCAACGGTCTGAAGGCTCTTTTTATAGCCGTCTGTATCAAGCTGTCCCTTTGTGACATCCGTAGCGCCTGCTTTTATTCCGAACACTATCTCAGCATCCTCTTCATTTCCTATGCAGACATCAACATATTGCATTATCTCGGTCATTACGGGACGTGCCTTTTCTGCACTCCACAGCTTGCTTCTGTAGTTTATATCGCAGCTTACGATAAGACCCGCTTTTTTGGCGGCTTTTACGGCATCGACAGAAATTTTTGCAAGGCTGTCGGAAAGCGCCGGAGTGATTCCCGTAATATGAAA
>ENA-ORRU01001474-ORRU01001474.1-human-gut-metagenome-genome-assembly--contig:-NODE-1474-length-14151-cov-2.828249_pt1 | contig 14151 bp, 7 predicted proteins | sample MGYA00242184_ERZ509151 | MGnify/ENA primary metagenome ERZ509151 (study PRJEB26280, sample SAMEA2338667) | human gut metagenome | biome: human gut; feature: human-associated habitat; material: faeces... | reverse complement strand
GAAAGGAGACGGCTCAATCTCTTTAGACGGAACCTGGAAATTCCGTTGGACTCCCGTTCCCAATGAAAGAGTCGTGAACTTTTATCAGATAAATTTTGATGATAAAGATTGGACGGATTTTCCTGTTCCCGCCAACTGGGAAGTGAACGGATATGGCACGCCTATCTATGTTTCAGCAGGCTATCCGTTTAAAATAGATCCTCCACGGGTGATGGGAGAACCGAGAACTGACTATACCACGTATAAAGAAAGAAACCCGGTAGGGCAATATCGCCGCACTTTTGTATTGCCGACCGGATGGGAAGTGAATGGACAGACTTTTCTACGGTTTGAGGGCGTAATGAGCGCCTTTTATGTTTGGATCAACGGTGAGCGGGTAGGGTATAGCCAAGGCAGTATGGAACCGAGCGAATTTAATGTCACGAAGTATCTGAAATCCGGAGAAAATCAGATTTCACTGGAAGTCTACCGATATAGTGACGGTTCTTATCTGGAAGATCAGGATTTCTGGCGTTTTGGTGGTATTCATCGTAGTATTCATCTGATACATACGCCGGATATTCATGTCCGTGATTATGCGGTACGTACTCTTCCCGCATCTGCTGGTAATTATAAAGACTTTATTTTGCAGATTGATCCGCAATTTAGTGTATATCGAGGGATGACCGGAAAAGGGTATATTTTACAGGGAGTACTGAAGGATGCTTCAGGCAAAGAAGTTGCCACATTGAAAGGCGATGTGGAAGATATGCTTGATTTGGAGCATAAAGCAAGCCGGATGAATGAATGGTATCCGCAGCGTGGCCCGCGTAAGATGGGACGTTTGTCAGCTATTATAAAATCACCGGAAAGATGGACGGCAGAAACGCCCTATCTCTATAAATTACACTTAACTCTCCAAAATGAAGAAAGAAGAGTCGTAGAACAGATAGAACAGGCCGTGGGCTTCCGCTCTGTAGAAATCAAAAAAGGACAACTGTTAGTGAATGGTAATCCGGTTCGTTTTCGTGGAGTGAACCGTCACGAACATGATCCACGGACGGCACGTGTCATGAGCGAGGAACGAATGTTGCAGGATATTCTTTTAATGAAGCAGGCGAATATAAATGCCGTACGCACCAGCCATTACCCCAATGTCAGTCGTTGGTACGAGCTATGCGACAGCTTGGGATTGTACGTGATGGACGAAGCGGATATAGAAGAACACGGATTGCGTGGCACGCTCGCAAGTACCCCCGACTGGCATGCAGCATTTATGGACCGTGCGGTCCGTATGGCGGAACGTGATAAGAATTATCCATGTATTGTAATGTGGAGCATGGGAAACGAAAGCGGTTACGGACCGAACTTCGCTGCTATTTCGGCATGGCTGCATGATTTCGATCCCACTCGTCCTGTACACTATGAGGGGGCGCAGGGAGTGGACGGAAATCCTGACCCGAAGACGGTCGATGTTATCAGCCGCTTTTATACCCGGGTGAAACAAGAATATTTAAATCCCGGTATTGCAGAAGGAGAGGATAAAGAACGCGCTGAAAATGCACGTTGGGAACGGTTGCTGGAGATTGCGGAGCGTACCAATGACGACCGTCCGGTGATGACGAGTGAATATGCACATTCCATGGGGAATGCATTAGGAAATTTCAAGGAATATTGGGATGAGATATATAGTAATCCCCGTATGCTGGGTGGTTTTATATGGGATTGGGTAGATCAGGGAATCTACAAGACTTTACCCGACGGTCGTACCATGGTGGCTTATGGTGGTGACTTTGGCGATAAGCCGAATTTAAAAGCTTTCTGCTTTAATGGATTGCTGATGAGTGACCGTGAAACTACGCCTAAATATTGGGAGGTAAAGAAGGTATATGCACCAGTTGAACTGAAAATGGAAAATGGGAAGCTGAAAGTGACGAACCGGAACCATCATATCGATTTATCATCTTATCGCTGCTTATGGACATTGTCTGTGGATGGAAAACAGAAAGAACAAGGAGAAATTACATTGCCGGAAATAGCTCCAGGAGAAAGTGGAACAATAGATTTGCCGACTTTCCGTTCATTGAATCCTCTTTCCGATTGCCAACTGAAAGTAAGCATTGTTTTGAAATCGGATGCTCTTTGGGCAAAGGCAGGACATGAAGTGGCCTGGGAACAATTCTGTTTGCAAAAAGGAGATTTAGCTTCTGCTGATTTAATTAATAAAGGAACGCTTCAAGTGGAAGAGGATGATAAATCTTTATTGATTAGCGGACGTGGTTTTTCTGTTCAGTGGGAAAAGAAAGTGAACGGAAGTATGACCTCCCTTATATATAAGAACAAAGAAATGCTGGCTCACTCCGATGATTTTCCGGTTCAGCCTGTCACTCAAGTTTTCCGTGCTCCGACAGATAATGACAAGAGCTTCGGAAACTGGTTGGCTAAAGACTGGAAATTGCATGGAATGGATCATCCGCAGATAAATCTGGAATCTTTCCACCATGAAAAACGTGCAGACGGGGCGGCCATTGTCCGGATTCAAACTAGTAATTTATATAAAGAAGGAAAAGTGGTGACTACTTCTGTCTATACAGTCTTTTCAGATGGAACGATTGATCTGAAAACAACTTTCTTGCCACAAGGAGCTCTTCCTGAAATTCCCCGTTTAGGTATCGCATTCTGTCTGGCGCCTGCTTATGATACATTTACCTGGTATGGCAGAGGACCGCAGGATAACTATCCTGACCGCAAAACATCTGCTATGATAGGGCTTTGGAAAGGAAGCGTTGCAGAACAGTACGTACATTATCCACGTCCGCAGGATAGTGGGAACAAAGAGGAAGTGCATTATCTGACCCTGACCGACAAACAGAATAAAGGTATTCGTGTTGACGCGGTAGAAAACGTATTTTCTGCATCTGCCCTGCATTACACCGTACAGGACATCTATGAAGAAACTCACGATTGTAATTTAAAACCACGTGCGGAAATCATTCTTAGTATGGATGCTGCCGTACTTGGATTAGGAAACAGTAGTTGCGGACCGGGTGTATTGAAGAAATATGCCATAGAGAAAAAAGAACATACGCTGCATATCCGCATCAGTAGTAAACAATGATAGCAATAAATAACTAACACAATTATAAAAGTAACAATGAAAAAAGTAACCACTTTATTATCGACCTTAGCGTTGGCAACTACCCTGGCTGCTCAAAACCTTCCACAAACGGAAAGGCAATATCTCTCCGGTCACGGATGCGACGATATGGTTGAATGGGACTTCTTTTGTACCAACGGACGCAATTCCGGCAAATGGACGAAAATCGGTGTACCTTCCTGTTGGGAATTGCAAGGCTTCGGCACTTATCAGTATGGGATCACTTTCTATGGTAAACCATTTCCTGAAGGCGTTGCCAATGAAAAAGGTATGTATAAGTACGAGTTTGAAGTTCCGGAAAAGTTTCGCGGCAAACAGGTCAGTCTTGTATTTGAAGCTTCAATGACAGATACGGAAGTAAAAGTGAACGGACGCAAAGTTGGTTCCAAACATCAGGGAGCCTTCTATCGTTTTTCATACAACGTCACGGATTTCCTGAAATATGGCAAAAAGAATTTACTGGAAGTCACTGTTGCCAAAGAGAGTGAAAATGCCAGTGTGAACCTTGCCGAACGTCGTGCTGATTATTGGAATTTCGGCGGTATCTTCCGTCCGGTGTTCTTGGAGGTGAAACCAGCCGTAAACCTGCGGCACATTGCCATTGACGCAAAGATGGATGGAACTTTCCGTGCCAACTGCTACACAAATATCTCTAATGACGGAAATGAGCATCCACTTGTACACTATAAGCCTGTTGCCATAAAGTTTGAGCTTCAAGATAATCCGATAAAGTTTCTAAACCCACCTCATACTGCTTCTTACTCACCCTCATATTCTCTTCTGCCTGTTGCAAAGAACGGTCGGAAAGTTCACTTTCTAAGCGAGCCTCATCCAAATTGTTAGCAGCCAAAGTCAATTCCAACAGCATTTTCTCATTCATATCAGCCTGCTCCAAACGAGTCTGTTCCAACTTAGCTTTGGCGGCATGCACTTTGTTGATACGCTCTCCAAAGTGAAAAAGAGGAACGCTGACATTCAATAAGACTGAAAATCCTCCTTTATACAAAAATGTTTCATCATTTACTTCCAAACCATGAATATAATTATATGAGCCTTTAACACCAACCTTAGGCAACAGTTCGCTACGATTCAATTTCACTTGCTGTTTTGCCATAGCTACTTGTTTATTTAAAATGCCATATTCAGGACGAGCCGTAATATCCGATACCTGCATCATTATATTCTCTTTCACTTCAGGATAGTCTCCCGACACCTGTATATCTGCAATTAAAGGTTTACCAATAAAATGACACAAATTCATTGTTGCCAAGCGCAATGCGTTCTCTGCTTTGCGCATATTGAGTTCACTTTCATTCAATTTTACCTGCACTTTCAGCACGTCATTCTGAGGCTTTAACCCATGACGATATGCACTTTCCACATTCTTATGCAACTCAACCAGCACAGTATGATACCTATCGGCCACATTCTTCATTTCCCTAGCTTTAACTACTTGGGCATATGCCTTATCGGTATTCAAAATAACTGTGGTAGCCGTCAGGGTTTCATTCATTTGCGCCATCTCCTTGCCCAATACAGACATTTTATAAGCCGCCGTAATTTTTCCACCCATATAGAGAGGTTGTTCAATTTCCACTCCTCCCATATAAATAAGCCCGATTTTATACTTTAAATCAATTCCCGGGAAATAAGAGAAACCGCCATTGGGCAGAAATTGACCGGATGAATTAGGCATAAACACCGGCAGATTTCCTCCTTCTATACCATAATGTCCACTGGCACTGCTATAAATACCGGTCCCACTCGCCGTAAAATTCGGAAAGAAATTTCCTTTATAACTTTTAGCCATATATCGCGCGCTTTCTGTCTGCCGGACAGAAGCTGCCATTTCTTTATTATATTGAAGAGCCATCTCACGACATTGCTTCAAGCTCAACACCTCTTGAGAAAATAAAGCTGATGAGCAAAATAAAGTACCAATCAAAATAGATATCTTTTTCATTTGTCAGTCTGTTTTATATGAAAAAATAATGCATAAAGAACAGGTATAAACAGTAATGTTATGAGTGTACCAAACAGTAATCCTCCCATGATGGCGGCTGCCAATGAACCAAACATGGCATCTGTCAGCAAAGGAATCATACCTAAGATGGTAGTCAGAGAAGCCATCATCACAGGACGTAAACGACTTTGCGAACTATCGATTAATGCTGCTGTCGGTTCAACTCCCCGGTTTATCTGCAACGTTATTTCATCCATCAACACAATACCATTTTTAATCAACATACCTATCAATCCCAGCGTCCCCACTATCGCAACAAAATTGAAAGTCTTTCCAGTGAGCAGCATGACTGCCACCACTCCCACAAAGACAAGAGGAATACAACAGAAAATAATAATCGGTTTGCGATAATCTTTAAACAACATAATCAGGATAGCAATCATCAGGATAATAGCCAATGGAAAATTCTTGAATAAATATTTCATAGAATCCGTACTGGCTATTTTTTCTCCTTGCCAACACAATGTATAACCTTCGGGCAAAGGAATATTTTCTATCTGCGAAGCAACAGCCAAACGTGCTTGTTCCGTTTCAAGTCCCGGAGCCGGTGAGCACTGCACACGCTGGCTTCTCTGTCCGTTATAACGCGGAACCACCGGGTCTTCCCACCTTACGTCCACTCCTTTACTAATTTGTTTCAATGGAGTGCTGCCCATAATACCTTCCACTAGTTCTTCTTTTGACAGTGAACCCGATTTCAACTTTACCATCATTTCTTCATTCAGCAGACCATTGAGTGACGGTATAGAAGAAAACACCTGTGTATTACCTAAATCTTCTATCGGATTCCCTTCTTCATTCAAACATTTCAAATAGATTGTATTGGCATGAATTCCCTCATAAAATGAACCGATGGGAATTCCTCCGGTAGCTGTCAGTAAAGAGAGACTGACATCGTTGCGGCTCAACCCCAAAGCACGTGCGGCCGGCTGGTCATATTCTATTGTCAGCACCGGAACCTGCGGCTCCCAATCTGTCGTCACAAGGCGTACCTCAGGAGTATTTTCCATAATATGACGTGCACTGTCTGCCAAACGGTGCAACACCGCCGGGTCGGGTCCCATAAACTGTGCCTCAATAGGATACTTCTTGAACATCAGGTTATAACGCTTTAAATTGACATACGCATCAGGATATGCCTGCGACAGATAAGACTGAATCTCGTCCATATTATCCACCAATTCTTCCGGTGAAGTAAAGTCTATAATCAGTTCCCCATAAGAAAGAGAAGGATTAGCAATACTCCGCACCAAATTATAACGTCCGGGAGTTCCGCCAACAGAAGTCGTAACATGGGTTATTTCCTTCCTGCTCTTCAAATACGTCTCTATTTCCCGCAAATCATGGACAACTCGCGTCGAATTAGTCCCTTCAGGCAATTTATACTCCATATAAAGCTGATTGTAAACCATATCGGGGAAGAATCCTTGTTTCATATAACCATATCCCCAAAGAGAGAGCCCCAATAGACCAACCATGGCAAATACAAAGCTCCAGCGATGAGACAAGCCAAAGTAAAGAGCAGCTCTCAGATAAGCATAAACACGCCCTTTATACACACGGGCATTCGTTTCTCCTGTTGTCATTTCACTCTTCAGTCTCCTGTTTGCCATCAGAGGAACATGAATTAACGCCAATACCCAACTCAACAATAGCGATACCGCCAATACGATAAAGAGATCGCGCGTATAGACTCCTGCTGTATCCGGTGACATATAAATAGGCAAGAAAGCAATGATGGCAATCAGAGTGGCCCCCAATAACGGCATCGCCGTTTGTCTTCCGATGGCTGTCATCGCCTCCATACGAGGTTTACCTGCCTTCAGATCGACCAAGATACCATCGATAATTACAATGGCATTATCTACCAGCATCCCCATTGCCAGCACAAATGCCGCCAAGGACACACGCTGCATCGTGCCGCCGGCAGACAGCAAGAACAGAAATGAACCAAATACCGTTACCACCAGGCTGATTCCAATGATAACCCCACTCTTGAAGCCCATTGCCAACATCAAAATGAGTACAACTATAATCACAGACTCTATTAAGTTGATAACAAATGTACCCAACGAATCACCCACACGCTCCGGCTGATAAAACACTTTATGACACTCCACTCCTGCCGGTAAGCGGCTTCCTTTCAAATCGTCAAGCTTCTTTGCCACCGCACTGCCTACCTTGATGATATCCGTACCGCTGGAAGCAGCTACCAACAGTCCCAAAGCCTGCTCACCATCATAAAACAATTCATTACGTGTGGGATTCTCATAACTCTTTTCTATTCGCGCTATATCACGCAAACGTAACTGATCATCATCATGTCCCTGAATAAGCATTTTTCCGATATCATCTACCGTCTTAAACTTATCGTTGACCGTTACACGAATACGATTATCTCCATTCTCATAATACCCCGTATAAGTCGTTTTGTTCTGCCCGTTCAATGTGGCAAGCACTTCGGCAGGCTTCACTCCCAAATTTGCCATCCGGTCTTGCAACAAAGAGATATTGATACATTCCGGTCTTGTGCCGTAGAGTTCTACCCTGTCCACCCCCTCAAGGTCACTAACTTCCCTCTTGATAAGTTCGGCATAATCAGACAACTCCCTATCCGTCAACCCATCTCCGGTCAAAGCATAAAACATGCCATATACATTGCCAAAGTCATCTTTCACCATTGGTGCGCTTGCCCCCGGAGGAAGCGAAGCACAGGCATCTCCCACTTTGCGACGCAACATATCCCAACATTGCTCCACATCCTCATCCTTCACCGTACTCAACAATTCTATCTGAATAATAGATAAGTCATTATAAGAATAACTCTCCACATTATCTATATTACCCATGGTACGGATATTTTTTTCCAACACATCCGTTACTTCCAACTCCACCTGATGCGCCGATGCTCCCGGATAAGTGGTAACCACCATCGCCAATTTCACTTTAACCTCCGGGTCTTCCAGCTTACTCATCTCATAGCAGGAATAAACACCTCCCAAAAGAAGGACAGCCACCAAGAAATAAACCAGATTACGGTTTTGAAATGCCCACTTACTAATATCCATTATAACAGCCCTCCTACATTAGTTGATGTAATAGGCGGCAACGGTTTCACCACCTCGCCATCCTCTATATGATGCACTCCCGATGACACGACAAGTTCTCCCGGCTGCAATGCATCCGAAGTTATCACACTGCGTCCATTGGTCAGCAGTCTGAGTACAGTCACTTCACAACTTCTCACCGTTCCTTTCGACGGGTCATAAACAAAGACTGCTGCCTTTCCATTCTTTTGCAAAACAGCCCCGCTTGACACTGACAGAGAATGCATATCACCTGCACTGCAAAAAACAGTAACCATAGTATTCATTCCCGGGGACGGAGAAGGCTTACCATCCTGCACTATTCTCAATCTCATAGAATATAACTGATTGGCATTTGCCTTGGGGGTGATACTGATACATTCCAACGGATAAAACTTGCCCGGATAAATATCAAATGTAGCATGATAACGGGTAAACTGTGTACGACGAATATATTCTGCTGCCGGCAGATTTATTTCCACTTCCGGTGCTCCTTGGCTGATCATCGAAATAACCGGCATCCCCGCCCCCACCGTTTCATGTTCATCAAACAAATGCTTTTGTACGAATCCGTCAAACGGAGCATAGAGATTAGTATATTCCAACTGATCCTTGTGGTGTTGATACTTGGCAGTTATCTGCTTCAGCCCATACACAGCCTTGTCATTGGCATTGGGAGTCGTTCCATTATCCTTATAAAGAGCCATCACACGTTCTGCCTCAGCCTTAACCTGCTGATATTCGGCCTCGGTAGCTTCCAGCTGAATCCGATAATCGGTAGGATCAAGTTGTGCCAACAACTGACCTTTCCTTACCCGGGCTCCGTCTTCCACACAAATTTTGCCTATCGTTCCGCTTACTCTGAAAGACAAATTAACGTCCTGAGCAGCTTTTACCTTCCCCGGAAACTGCAAAGGAGTTTGCCCTTCGACAGAAAAAACTGTGTCTATTTTTACTGTCTGCATTCTTCTAGTCTCTTTGCTATTATGACTGCAAGAAGCCGACATTACCATAAACGCACCTAAAATAATACAACAAAATAATTTCATAGATTTAAGTTTTAGTGTTTTCCTGCAAATGTACTCTACTTAAATGAAGTAACAAAGGTCTATATACCAAATTAACTGTTCTATTTATCAATTTCTTCTATAAATTAATACAGAACAGAAAGAAAGTTTTTCCGATTTACCTGTTCTATTTTACGCTTTTAAATATAAATAATACCGATAACTTGGTCATCTTTAGAATAATAAATACCTTTGCGACCCTAATTTTAAAAGCAATGAAAATCGATATAACTAGACATACTCATCTAACCATTCTTTTTATACTGTTCCTTTCCATTTGCAGAACTACCCTTGCACAAGAAGCAAACAGCGATTCTATCGTAATCAGCTACCTGCAAGAATCAGGCATCCCCATCACCCAAAACAATCGCCTGAAACTGTTAAAAAGCGGACATACCAAATTTATCGACCTCTTTGAAGAAATAAGAAAAGCCAAGCATCACATTCATTTGGAATACTTTAACTTCCGTAATGACTCAATTGCTAATGCCCTGTTCGATTTATTAGGCGAAAAGGTAAAAGAAGGAGTGGAGGTACGAGCCATGTTCGATGCATTTGGCAACCTCTCAAACAACAAGCCTCTGAAAAAAGAGCATCTGAAAGCCATACGCAAAAAAGGAATTGAAATAGTGAAGTTTGATCCTTTTAAATTTCCGTATATTAACCATGCCCTGCATCGTGACCATCGCAAAATAGTGGTAATAGACGGCAAAGTGGGCTATACCGGAGGAATGAATATAGCCAATTATTACATTAAAGGTCTGCCTGAAATAGGTGATTGGAGAGATATGCATGTCCGCATCGAAGGTGATGCCGTAAACAATCTTCAGGATATCTTCCTTACAATGTGGAATAAAAGCACCAAACAGCATATCGGAGGAGCAATGTACTACCCTTTGCGAAATGATTCCATTGATACCGGTGGCAAGACGGTAGCAATAGTCGACCGAGTACCGCGGAAAAGCCCCAAAATAATGCGCCGTATGTATGTTAAGTCATTAGACGCCGCACAACATAAAGTGCAGATTGTAAATCCCTATTTCACACCCACCCACAGTATAAAGAAAGCTATCAGACGAGCATTGAAACGTGGAGTAGAGGTGGAAATAATGATTCCCGGCAAATCAGACATCCCCTTTACCCCTGATGCAGCTTTTTACACTTCAAACAAACTCAGAAAAAAAGGAGCTGAAATCTATATCTATAACGGAGGGTTCCATCATTCTAAAATCATGATGGTAGATAGTTTGTTTTGTACCGTGGGCAGCACAAATTTAAATAGTCGGAGTTTGCGTTACGATTACGAAGTAAATGCCTTTATCTTTGACAAAGAAACAACCCACGAATTGAGCAGTATGTTTGAAGATGACAAGAAAGACAGCACATTGCTCACCAAGGAAGAATACAAAAAGCGTTCCGCATGGAAACGCTTTGTTGGCTGGTTCGCCAATATGTTTACACCCTTCCTTTAAATAAACAGTTTTTTACTTTGGCAAAAAACACGGTTTTACATCAATGAAAGTTTTTTCCTGCCTTATGGTTTTCACCTTATTATAAGGCAGAGAAAAAATAAATCCTCTTTTCACCTCCTTAAACTACAATATTTTTCTTATTTTTGCCCCAATATGTAATTTTGCCGTAGAAGGCACAAGAGACGAGATATAAGAATGAGAGTAGTTGACTTAATAAAAAGCACCGATAAAACGGCGTTTTCTTTTGAGATATTGCCCCCTCTGAAAGGAACGGGCATTGAGAAGCTTTATAAGACGGTGGATACATTGCGTGAATTTGACCCTAAGTACATCAATATCACCACCCATCGCAGCGAATATGTATACAAAGACCTTGGAAATGGTCTTTACCAACGCGCACGTATGCGCCGCCGTCCCGGAACGGTTGCCGTAGCTGCCGCACTGCAAAACAAATACAATATAACAACTGTGCCACATATCCTATGCAGCGGATTTACCCGCGAGGATACGGAATATGTATTGCTGGACTTACAGTTCTTGGGCATTACCGACTTGTTGGTATTACGCGGTGACAAAGCCAAACACGAATCCGCATTTGTCCCCGAAGGAAACGGATACAGCCATGCATTGGAACTGGAAGGACAAATTAATGATTTCAATAAGGGACTATTCGTCGATGGTTCTCCCATCAAGGTGACAGGAACACCGTTCAGCTATGGAGTGGCCTGCTACCCTGAGAAACACGAAGAATCACCCAATATGGAACAAGATATTTATTGGCTAAAGAAAAAAGTGGAAGCCGGTGCGGAATATGCCGTGACACAAATGTTCTATGACAACCGTAAGTACTTTGAGTTTGTGGAAAGGGTGCATAAAGAAGGTATCAATGTACCTATCATACCGGGGATCAAACCTTTCGGCAAATTATCTCAATTGAGCATGATACCGAAAACATTCAAGATTGATCTTCCACAAGAATTGGCCTCAGAAGCCATGAAATGCAAAACCGATGAAGAAGCACGCGCCCTCGGAGTGGAATGGTGCATCCACCAATGCCGCGAATTGATAGCATACGGCGTGCCAAGTATCCACTTCTATACGGTGAGTGCCGTAGAAAGCGTAAAAGAAGTAGCAAAAGTAATATATTAATATAGGCTGATGTTTTTTAAAGATGTAATAGGACAAGAAGAAGCAAAGCAACGGCTTATTGCCGAAGTGAAAGAGGGAAGAATCCCCCATGCCCAACTGATTTGCGGTCCCGAAGGTACTGGAAAGTTACCTTTGGCGATAGCATATGCCCGTTACATTTGTTGTGAAAACCGTGGAGAGCATGATGCTTGCGGCGTATGCCCCAGTTGCACCAAGTTCAACAAACTGGCACATCCCGATTTTCATTTCGTTTTCCCTGTCATCAAGAAAAAAGCCGGAAAAGATACAATATGCGATGACTTCATATCGGAGTGGCGGCAATTTGTAATGAATAATCCTTATTTCAACCTTAACCATTGGTTAAAAGAGATGGGAGCAGAGAATCAGCAAGCGCAGATATTTGTCAAAGAAAGCGATGAAATTATGCGCAAACTCAGTTTGAAATCCAGTCAGGGAGGTTATAAAGTAATGATTATCTGGCTGCCCGAAAAAATGAACGTAGAATGCAGTAATAAGCTACTTAAACTATTAGAAGAACCGCCGGTACAAACCGTTTTCCTTCTTGTATCGGAAGAACCGGATGCACTCTTGCAAACAATTCAAAGCCGTACCCAACGATTCAACATTCATGGAATTGATGAAGCAGAAATAGCCCAAGTGCTGCAAAGCAAATACGGATTGCAAGCACAAGATGCCAATGATATTGCCCACCGCTCTGAAGGTAATTTTTTGAAAGCACTGGAAACCATTCATCTGAGTGAAGAGAACAAACTGTTTTTCGAACTATTTGTCAGTTTGATGCGTCTGTCCTACCAGCGCAAGATACGCGATATGAAACGATGGAGCGAAGGAGTGGCAAGCATGGGACGCGAACGACAAAAAAACTTCCTTACTTATTGCCAGCGTATGATACGTGAAAATTTCATATTCAATTTTCACCGACGAGACCTGGTATATATGAGCAATGAAGAACAAAACTTTTCTACTCGTTTCGCTCCGTTTGTCAACGAACGAAACGTAATGGGAATAATGAATGAACTAAGTGAAGCACAGCAACATATAGAACAGAACGTAAATGCCAAGATGGTATTTTTTGATTTCTCGCTTAAAATGATTGTGCTGCTGGTGCAGAAATAACATATATATAACAACACTATGAATAATGAGTTTAAATTAAAGAACGGAAGCGGCTGTTTGTGTTGCAAAGGCTGCGGACGACAGGATAAACAGCTGAATACTTACGACTGGCTGGCTGATATTCCCGGAAATGCCGAGGAACAGGAGATGGTTGAAGTTCAGTTCAAGAATACGCGCAAAGGATATTTCAAGAACAGCAACAAATTGAAGCTGGACAAAGGCGATATTGTTGCCGTGGAAGCAAGTCCCGGACATGATATCGGAGTAGTGACACTGACCGGACGACTCGTTCCACTGCAAATGCGCAAAGCAAACCTGAAACCGGATGTCGAAATTAAACGAATCTACCGCAAAGTAAAACCGGTAGATATGGAAAAGTATGAAGAAGCAAAAGCCAAAGAACATGATACGATGATTCGTTCACGCCAAATTGCGCTGAACCTGAATCTGAACATGAAGATTGGTGATGTGGAATATCAGGGGGACGGCAACAAAGCCATCTTCTACTATATTGCCGATGAACGCGTTGACTTCCGTCAGCTAATTAAAGTATTGGCAGAGACTTTCCGCGTGCGTATCGAGATGAAGCAGATCGGTGCACGGCAGGAGGCCGGACGCATCGGAGGAATCGGTCCCTGCGGTCGCGAACTGTGTTGTGCCACATGGATGACCAACTTTGTTTCTGTTTCTACCAGTGCGGCTCGCTATCAGGACATCTCACTCAACCCGCAGAAACTGGCAGGACAATGCGCCAAACTGAAATGCTGCCTCAACTATGAAGTGGATGCATACGTGGAAGCACAAAAACGACTCCCGAGTAAAGAAATCACATTGGAAACCGTCGACGGCACTTTCTACTTCTTCAAGGCTGATATACTAAAAGGTTCCATTACCTACTCCACCGACAAAAATTTCATGGCAAACATTGTGACAATCCCTGCACGACGAGCCTTTGAAATCATCAATATGAACAGACGTGGCGAAAAACCGGAAAACTTGCTGGAAACCATCAAGAAAAACGAACCGCAACAACCGGTTGATTTAGTGGAACAGGAAAGCCTAACCCGTTTTGACAAACGCA
>ENA-ORRU01001471-ORRU01001471.1-human-gut-metagenome-genome-assembly--contig:-NODE-1471-length-14170-cov-3.430606_pt1 | contig 14170 bp, 9 predicted proteins | sample MGYA00242184_ERZ509151 | MGnify/ENA primary metagenome ERZ509151 (study PRJEB26280, sample SAMEA2338667) | human gut metagenome | biome: human gut; feature: human-associated habitat; material: faeces... | reverse complement strand
ATCTGAAAGGTGCTCCACGTCCGGGTGTAGGACCGCAGGATGTAGCGCTTGCCATCATCGGCGAGGTTTTTGCCAACGGCTATGTGAAGAATAAGGTTATGGAGTTCGTTGGACCAGGCGTTGCCAGCTTAAGCGCAGATTTCCGTATCGGTGTTGATGTTATGACAACAGAAACCACATGTCTTTCCTCCATCTGGCAGACAGATGCGAAGATCGAGGAATTCTATGCGATCCACGGAAGACCGGAAGATTACAAAGAACTGAAACCAGGCAATGTTGCATACTATGACGGCTGCGTGGAGATCGACCTCAGTGAGATCAAACCAATGATCGCAATGCCGTTCCACCCAAGTAACACCTACACCATCGATGAGCTGAAGGCAAACCTTGACGATATCCTTGCAGATGTGGAGAAGAGAGCGCAGGTAAGCCTTGACGGAAAGATTCCGTTTACATTGAGAGACAAGGTAGTTGATGGCAAGCTTTATGTTGAGCAGGGAATCATCGCCGGCTGTGCAGGCGGTGGATTCGAGAATATCTGCGCTGCAGCAGATATCCTCAAGGGCAAAAATATCGGCCATGATGCCTTCACCTTAAGTGTATACCCGGCAAGTACTCCAATCTACATGGAACTGGCTAAGAATGGTGTTCTTGCAGAACTGATCGGAACAGGCGCAGTTGTGAAAACTGCATTCTGCGGACCGTGCTTCGGCGCCGGAGATACACCTGCAAACAATGCATTCAGTATCCGTCATACAACCAGAAACTTCCCGAACCGTGAAGGCTCCAAGATCCAGAACGGTCAGATCTCTTCGGTTGCACTTATGGATGCACGTTCCATTGCAGCTACAGCAGCAAACAAGGGATTCCTTACCTCAGCAGAGGAGTTTGACGGAAGCTATTCCGAGCATAAATACTACTTTGATAAGTCTATCTACGAGAACCGTGTATTTGACAGCAAGGGCGTGGCAGATCCAAGCGTAGAGATCCAGTTTGGACCGAATATCAAAGACTGGCCGGAGATGGCTGCACTTGCAGACAACCTGATCCTGAAGGTTGTTTCCGAGATCCACGATCCGGTTACTACCACTGACGAGCTGATCCCGTCTGGTGAGACATCCTCCTACCGTTCCAATCCGCTTGGACTTGCAGAGTTCACACTGTCCAGAAAGGATCCGGCTTATGTTGGCCGTGCAAAAGAGATCCAGGCAGCACAGAAGGCAATCCAGGCAGGTAACTGCCCGGCAGAGGCTGTTCCGGAACTGAAACCGGTTATTAAAACCATCAACAAGACTTATCCGGATGTAGATAAGACCAACCTTGGCGTAGGAAGTACCATCTTTGCAGTGAAACCGGGCGATGGCTCTGCCAGAGAGCAGGCTGCATCCTGCCAGAAGGTACTTGGCGGCTGGGCAAACATTGCCAATGAGTATGCAACCAAGAGATATCGTTCCAACCTGATCAACTGGGGTATGCTTCCATTCCTGATCCCGTCCGGAGATCTTCCGTTCAAGAACGGTGATTATCTGTTCTTCCCGGGAATCCGCAAGGCGGTTGAGGAAAAAGCAGACGTGATCAAGGGATATACTGTTGAAGGTGACGCTCTGAAGGAGTTCGATGTAACTCTGGGTGAGCTGACAGATGATGAGAGAGAGATCATCCTTAAGGGTTGTCTGATCAATTATAATCGTAAATAGATGCAGGGATTGAACACATATAGATCGTGAAGGCGGTGGAAGTGTGTTCATGAATATGCTGCAGAGCGGAATATAGTAATTTAAGAATTTCCGTGTTGTTTTGCAGACTGGTGACCGTTTTAATCGAGGTTGCCGGTCTGCTTTTTGTTTTTGGGGTGTGGTTTTGGGAAGTTTTTAGGGTTATGGATACTTATTTTTATGGGATGTGGACGATGCGGACGCGTGAGGTGTCCTGTGGGGAGCAGGGGCTTCGGAGTGAGCCTTTGGTCATACTTGGCGTCTGAGGTGACCTGTGGAAAGGTATTCTGCGGATACAGGCCGCAGAATAAGGCCCATCTGTCTGAGCCAGGTACGCATCAGCGTACATGGCGAGTTATGGGCCGGCCTTTTCACAGGTCACCTCAGACGCTTAGTATGACCAGGCGAAACGACGGCACCCGGACTTCTGCTGCAAATCTCACACGTCCGTCCGCGTCATCTTGCCCCCACCAAACACCTGTGCTATAATCAAACTAATTAAAAAACCGAGGTAAACCACACATGAACAAAAAAGAAATCGCAGAAATAAAAAAACAATTCACCCCTGACCGCTGCTCCATCACCCGCATCTGCGGCTGCTACGTAGACGGTGAAAAAAACAAAAAAACCGAACTCAAAGAAGCCTTCTTATCCTTATCAGAGGAAGAAACCTTCAAATACTTCGACATCTTCCGAAAAACCCTCACCGGCACCATCGGAAAAAATCTCATCAACATGGAATTTCCTCTGGATCAGGAAACCGAAGGCGGAACCCAAAACTTCCTCATGAAACTCCGCAAAAGCAAACTCACCGACGACACCCTCACCGAAGCCTTCTACGACAGAATCATAGAAAACTACGACTACGGTGAAAACTACTACATCATCCTCATCCACGCAGTCTACGACATCCCCGGCAAATCCTCCGACGGTGCCGAAATGTTCGACGCTTCCGATGAGATCTACGATCACATCCTCTGCAGTATCTGCCCGGTCAAGCTCTCCAAAGCAGGCCTGCATTACAATGCAGAGACAAACAATATTGAAGACCGTATCCGGGACTGGCTGGTAGAAATGCCTGACTGGGGCTTCCTTTTCCCACAGTTCAACGACCGCAGTACCGATATCCACGGACTTCTCTACTACACCAAAAACGCCGAAAATCTCCGCTCCACCATGATGGAAGAAGTCTTCGGCTGCACCACACCACTATCTGCCGGAACCCAGCGTGACTCCTTCAATGCTCTGGTGGAAGAAACCCTTGGTGATGACTGTGCCTACGACACAGTCCTTGAGATCCATGAAAAGCTCAACGATCTCATCGAATCCCAGAAGGACGAACCGGAACCTGTTGTCCTCACCAAATCCGAAGTCAAACGTCTCTTCGAAGAATGCGGCGTAGAAGACGAAAAGCTCCAGAACTTCGATGAACAGTATGAGCTTGCCGCAGGAGAAAAATCAGCTCTGGTAGCATCCAACATCACCAACACCCGGAAATTCGAGATCAAAACCCCTGACGTGGTGATCCACGTAGCACCGGACCGGGCAGAACTGGTAGAAACCCGCATCATCGATGGTCGAAAATGCCTTGTGATCCCCATGGAAAGTGAAATAGAACTCAACGGCATCCGTGTCAGCACACTGAACTCTGTTGAAGATACATCCGCAGAACCGCTTCCTGTTAATGATATTACTGACATTTATAACAGTAACACCGAAGAAGAAATCCCATTTTAAAGGAGACCTTATGAACGATAAAAAAATCCTGTTCTTCGACATAGACGGCACACTGCTTACGCCTCACCCCTTCAAGGTTCCGGAGAGCACCAGCCGCGCCCTCACAAAAGCCCATGAAAACGGTCATCTTCTTTTCATCAACACCGGCCGCACCAAAGTAATGATGCCCTCTGCACTCTCAGAGCTTCATTTCGATGGCTATATATACGGCTGTGGAACCCACATTTACATGGACAACAAATTGCTTTTTTTCCGCACAGTCCCAAATCTTCTGTGCAAGGAAACCGTAGACCTTCTCCGCAAATGCAAGATCGAGGCAATTTTTGAATCCAACACTGAGATCCTGTATGATGGCGCATCTCCGGCCCAGTCCGAATTCGGAGTCAAAATGCGAAAAGAAATTCCAATGGTCGACATCACGAAATTCAATCGGGAGGATGCCTGCACTTACTCTTATGACAAATTCCTGGTACATATGCTGCCGGATTCCGATGTCGAAAAATTCCGCAGCTTCTGTAATGATCATTACACCTATTTTAATCACGGAGACGGAATCTGGGAAGTCACACAAAAGGGTACCAGCAAAGCCACAGGCATGGAATTTCTCCTGGACCGCCTTTCCATCCCCAAGGAAAACTGCTATGCATTCGGAGACAGTCCCAACGACCTTCCCATGCTGAAAGCTGCCGGAGTCAGCGTTGCTATGGGAAATGCTTACGGAGGCATCGAAAAACACTGCACATACCAGACAAGCGCAGTAGACAGGGACGGGATTCTTCACGCACTGGAGCATCTCGATCTAATCTGACGATCCATAAAGCAGGCATGAGCATTACAAAAAACGAGCCGTGTACGATAAACCCGTACACGGCTCGTTGTCTTTTCTCTTATCATTCCATTTTAAACATTGTATCTTATTTCTCAGCTGCCTCAGATTCTGTACTGTCTGCAGTCTCCTCATCAGCCTTTGCAGAATCTCCCTCTGTCTCCGGTGTCTCAGTCACATCGGTCTGCTCCTCAGCTGCCGGTGTCTCGGTTGCCTCAGCCTCTGCAGAATCTGCTGTCGGTGTCTCAGTTACATCCGGGTCCGGTGTCGGAGTTGGAGTCTGGATCGTAAAGCTGTGATTATCTGTGATCTTAATCTTCTTGATCAGTTTTTTCTCTTCTTTGATATCAGCTTTCTTCTTCCAGCCATCTGTTGTATCATTATAGAAATCATCCTTCTTGGTGTTTGTCAGAGACTCTTTCTTACTCTCCGTTGCAGTTTTATCATTCTTGGAATCCAGTCTCACAACATACCATACGGAATCTGTCTTTATGATCTCCTCGTTCAGTGCACCCTCGTCCAGCTTTCTTAAAGCGGTACGAACCTCATCCGGATAAGTAGTTCCGTTGGCAGCACTGTCATCACCTTCCTCATAGGTAGGGCATGTTCCGGTTGTTGCGGTCATATCCTCGGAGATCTCATCTCCAAGAGTATTGAAATCTGCAGCCGGATCCTCTTTAACCTTGTCATAAAACTTCTGAAGATTCTCTTTATTCTTCTTGATATCATCATCGGAAAGATCATCTCCGCTGACCTTTGCACTTGCATAGCTGAAGGACATCTGCTGATATTCTTTCTCATCCAGCTTCACGTCCGCTTTGGCTTCAATGGCATCCTTCATCTTCACATCGTATGTTTCAAGCTCGAGGAAAGTCTTTACCATATCTTCATCAACCGCAAGCTCTGCAATTGTCTCATCAGAATTGGCAGCCATGAAGTTCTTGGCAGCTTCCTCAAGAGCCTTCTGCTCATCATCTGTGATTTCAACATCATACTCGGAAGCGTGTTCTTTCTCCAGACACATCTTTTCAACAGTTTCAACAGAAGTTGTTACCGCATTTTCACCGTAAGTCTCATCGGAATCATCCATTTTGGTACTCCAGATAGACATATCGCTTCCGCCGCCAAGATACATCTTGTACATTGCCTCAGCCTGTGCCTGCTGCATACGTGCTGCCAGACTTACAACGCCAAACGGGATTTCCTGCTTATTGACTGTCACTGCGATCTTTGTACCATCGAGTTTTTTATTTCCGCAGCCTGCCATCATTCCTGCCGCTGTAACGCAGACAAGAGCAGTAACTGCCGCTTTCTTTACTGAATTTCTCATTTCATCCTCCATCTATCCGTCCATAAGAATCACGGTCCGGCTCTTATTCCATAATACTTGATTATAAACGTTTTCACCTTTAAGAGCAAGGAATTTCACGAACTTACACGACATTTCACAAATTATCCACAAGTCTTTCCGGGAAAATATCCGGTATCCACAAACCGGATGTTTTTTCCCGTGGATAACCCTAAGCTTAGCTGATTCTTCCCTTTACTCCAGTGGCTCTGCCAGTTTTGCCAGCTCCCCCGCAAACTTCATCAGCTCTTCAATCAGCCTTCCCTGTGGTGTCAGGATAAATTTCGGCTCATGATCAGCCTTAAACTGCAAACCTCTCCGGTACTGCGCCATAATAGCCGGGATACCTGCGGGATCCAGCTTGGCCTTTTCATAGAGCGTGATCCGGACATCTTTTCCAAGCTGCTTGATCTCCGTCACATATCCCTGATGGGCAAGAGCCTTCAGTCTTGCAATGGCAAGAAGATTCAGCACAGCTTTTGTCGGCTCCCCAAAACGGTCGATCAGTTCCTCCAGCATATCATCATATTCCTGCTGGCTTTCAATACCGGCAATACGCTTATAAATATCCAGCTTCTGGAACTCGTTGCTGATATAGGAATCCGGGATAAACGCATCGATGTTGAGATCAATGGTCGTCTCAAAATCATCCATAGTCCGGATTCCCTTTGCCTCCTTGACAGCCTCACTGAGCATCTTGCAGTAAAGGTCATAACCAACTGCGTTCATATGCCCGTGCTGCTGAGCACCAAGAAGATTTCCTGCTCCACGAAGTTCCAGATCCTTCATAGCTATCTTAAAACCGCTTCCAAGGTCTGAATACTCCCGCATAGCGCTAAGCCGTTTCTCCGCGGTCTCCTGGAGCATCTTGTTTTTGGTATACATCAGAAATGCATAAGCAGTCCTGTTGGAACGTCCTACACGCCCACGGAGCTGATAAAGCTGGGAAAGGCCATATCTGTCCGAATCATGGATGATCATGGTGTTTACGTTGGAAATATCCAGTCCTGTCTCAATAATAGTGGTGGAAACCAGTACATCCACATCTCCGTTGATAAAATCATACATTACCTGCTCCAGTTCCCTCTGACTCATCTGTCCATGTGCAAAATCCACTCTGGCCTCCGGCACAAGCCTGGATATCCGAAGGGCTACTTCGGCAATGTCATTGACTCGATTATATACGTAATACACCTGTCCACCCCGGCGAAGCTCCCTGCGGATGGCTTCCCGAACAGTCTCCTCATCGTACTCCATAACGTATGTCTGGATCGGCACACGATCCATCGGCGGCTCTTCCAGAACGCTCATATCACGGATACCGATGAGACTCATATGAAGAGTTCTCGGAATCGGCGTTGCCGTCAGCGTCAGTACATCCACATCTTTTTTCATCTGCTTGATCTTCTCCTTGTGAGTAACACCGAAGCGCTGCTCCTCATCAATGATCAGAAGTCCAAGATTTTTAAATTCCACATCTTTTGAAAGAACTCTGTGGGTGCCGATCACAATATCTACCTGCCCCTTTTTGATCCCTTCGATGGTCTTTTTCTGCTGGGCAGATGTCCGGAAACGGCAGAGAAGCTCCACCTTCACCGGAAATTCTTTCATACGCTGTACAAAGGTATTGTAATGCTGCTGGGCAAGAATGGTAGTAGGGACCAGATAAACCACCTGTCGGCTTTCCTGTACTGCCTTAAACGCAGCTCTTAAAGCCACCTCCGTCTTTCCGTAACCAACGTCACCACACACAAGACGGTCCATGATCCTGGTGCTTTCCATGTCTCTCTTGGTATCCTCAATGGCTGCCAGCTGATCCTCTGTCTCCTCATAAGGAAACATCTCCTCAAATTCCTTTTGCCATACGGTATCCGGTCCGCAGACATACCCCTCTTTCTCCTGGCGTACTGCATAAAGCTCTACCAGCTCTTTTGCGATATTTTTTACCGCACCCTTAACACGGCTCTTGGTCTTATTCCACTCCTGACCGCCAAGCTTGTTCAGCTTGGGCGTTTTTGCATTTTCGGAGGATCCTGAATATTTCTGCAAAGCATCCAGCTGGGTTGCCAGGATATAGAGATTACTGCCGCCCCGGTATTCGATCTTGATGTAATCCTTCACAACACGGTCAACCTCTACCTTTTCGATTCCACGGTAAATACCCAGTCCGTGCTTTTCATGAACAACAAGATCACCAATGGAAAGCTCTGCAAAATCCTGGATCCTGTTTCCGCTGTACTTTTTCTTTTTTTTGCGCTTTTTCTGCTCTTTGCCGAAAATATCGGTTTCCGTCATCACTGCAAATTTGATCAGCGGATACTGGAAGCCACGTCTTGCGTGACCATAGACCACCATGATCTCCCCGGGACTGATGATACGATCCATGTCCTGGCTGTAAAAAGCATTCAGTCCCTCCTCTGAAAGATCCTTTGCCAGACGCTCCGCCCTGGTCCTGGAACCGGAGAGCAATGCGATCCGGTATCCCTGACTCTTATACTGAAGGAGATCCTTTACCAGAAGTTCAAAGCTGCTGTTATAAGAATCTACAGACTTCACCGTGAGATCAAATTCCTCATTGATCTTCCATCCGGAACGTCTGGGAGAAAGTGCGGATACAGCCACACAATTCCGTCTGTTCAGCTTCTTCTGCAGTTCCTGAAAGCCACATAGCCACTGCTCCGGAAGATTTGCCTCGCCTTTTTCCTCTCTGTGCATACGACTCTGACGGTACTCTTCCTCCACACCCTCGCCGTTTTCTGCCAGGTGGTTCAGTTCATCCAGAAATACCAGTGTTTTTTCTTCCGGAAAATACTCCAGAAAGGATACCATATCTTCTCCGTCCATCTTTTCTGCGGCCGGATAAATCGTAATTTCATCTACATTTTCCAGAGATCTCTGACTTTCCGCATCAAAGCTCCGGATAGAATCCACCTCATCATCCCACAGTTCGATACGCCAGGGATTATCCTCTGTCAGCGGATAGATATCAATGATTCCTCCACGCACAGAAAACTGCCCCGGAAGCTCTACCTGACCGGTGCGTTCATACCCCAGCTCTACCAGCTCTTCCTTCAGCTGATCCAGATCGATCACACTGTCACTTTTAAAATGAAGAAGTCTGTTTCTGATTTTTTCCAGCGGCATCAGGAAATCCATACATCCGTCAATGCTGGTAACAACGGTCACTTCTTCCTGTTCCAGAAGTGCCCGGATCACACGCATCCGCTGCCGGATCAGAAGATTTCCGTGAATATCTGCCTGAAAAAACAGAAGATCCTTTGCCGGATAAAAATATACATTTTTGTCATAGAAGCGGTAATCCTCATAGATTTCCTTTGCGTTGCGCTCATCATCCGCAAGGATCAGACGATATGGAAAAAGCCCGGAAAGTCCATACATCAGATGGACCTTCTGGGACTCCATGCATCCGGAAACATTAAGAATTCCGCAGTTTGCGCCACAGCGCTTTTTTATTTCCCCAAACTCTGCAAGACCCTGCAGAGGATGCAAAAATGCTTCCATACAAACCTCAATTCTTAGGCTTTTTCCTGTTATATTTATTCATCGCCGCATCTACGCCCTCGGACAGGATCATCTCCACAGCCTCTGCCGCATCATTGATCCCTTCATCCACAAGCTTGCGATCACTGTCCAAAAAATGACCCAGCACAAAATCTGCCAGATCCCAGTCTTTCGGTTTTGCACCGACACCAACACGGATGCGGATAAATTTTTCAGTTCCAAGGCGGCGGATAATATCCTTGATCCCGTTATGTCCGCCTGCACTGCCCTTTTTGCGGATACGAAGCTGCCCAGGCTCCAGATCGATATCATCGTAGATCACGATCAGCTCTGTCTCCGGATCGATCTTGAAATAGCCGGACATCTCCTGGATCGGACCGCCGCTTAAATTCATATAGGAAAGCGGTTTCATCAGAATAGCTTTTTCACCGCCGATGATACCTTTTCCATACATGGCATTAAATTTTACGCCGCCCTGCGGGATATTATGCTTCTCCACAAGACAGTCAACGGTGTCAAAGCCCATATTGTGGCGTGTAGCCTCATACTGCTTTCCCGGATTTCCCAAACCTGCAATTAAATACATAAAAACTCCTCAGCTGTAATCTACCTGTTTCAATGTCAGGCCTTCTTATGCCTTAAGGCATACAAATGCTCTGATCGTATCAGTTGAAATATACCATCTCATCCGCAAGTGGCTCACAAACTTCTACATGCTCTGCGTAAAGTACGATTCCCTCTCCCTGATATTCCATTCTCTTCTCAAACGCAACCTTCGCAGTAACATCCACCCACTGGCCTTCTGCGATCTTCGGAGCAAAAGCGCTCTTGCAGATATAACCAAGGAATGTGGTATCATCTGCACAGCATGTCATGGCTGTTCTTCCGGGAACAAAGAATTTGCTTCCCATTCCACGCGGCTTCAGGGCACGTGCTTTAAAGTGAACGGTTTTTCCGACATAACGGTCCGGATGATCCATGGAATCCACAAACCAGATACCATAATCCTCCGGAAGGATATCGATCACCGGCGCATCAATATCAAATGGCATCTCATCCTCAAAAAGATCACCAAGCTCGCCCTCTTCATCCTCAAAGATGATCTCCGCACGCTGGTTCACCACCTTGATGCTTCTTCTGTAAGAAGGAAGCGGGTCGTTCTCCTGGCAGCGGTTAAAGATAACCATATCCGCATTGCGGACCATGTCCATAAAAAGGGACTTCATATTCGCCATATAGACTTGGAATGTGCTTGCATCCACACAGGTGATATGCTGCTCCACGCCCCAGCCTTCCGGTTTTTCCATTTCTTCGAATTTACTTACCAGCCACATGCCATTATACTCAATGATCACCCGCTCCGGCTGATGCAGGATCTCCATTGCCGCAAGTCGTTCCGGTGTAAGCTCTTCCTCACTGTCAATGCTCTCCACAACGGTATTGCACTGTTTCAGTGCTTCCTCATCATATTCTTCCTCACCCTCTTCGCAAAGGATCAGCAGTGTTTTTCCATCGATCTGAAAGTAATCCTGCTGCAGGGTAAAGCTCAGGAAAGAGGTCTTGCCGCTTTCCAGAAAACCTGTGATCAGATAAACGGGTACTCTGGTCTCTTCCATAAATCCATCCTATCAGATACTGTACGATTTAATGTACAGTATCTGTTTCCTTTCTGTAACAATCTATATCTGTATTCCACTTTGGCTTTGCGTCAAAACGAACATTTATTTTATCATATGCTTTATGCGATCCCGAAAAGCTCCTCCAGTGCATGCTCGTCAAGCTTAGAACCGATCACGCACAGACGGCCTGTATATTCCGGTGCACCCTCACGGATCTCAGTTTCTTCCGGAACCATATCAAAATAGATCCATGTTCCGTCTTCTGCCGGAAGCATTCCCTTTGCACGGAGGATGATACCGTATTTATCAGACTCGGAAAGTGCCTCAAGGATCTTCTCAAGTCCCTCACGTGTATATTTTTTAATAGTCTCACGGCCCCAGCTTGTGAAGACCTCATCTGCATGATGATGGTGGTGGTCATGTCCACAGCCACACTCTCCGTCGTGGTGATGGTGATGCTCATGCTCCTCCTCAAGCATCTCCTGCTCCAGGGATACCGGATGTTCCATAACCTCTACCAGCTTCTTACCGTCAAGATTCTCGATCGGAGTTGTAATGATAGCAGCATCCTTATTCAGGCTGCGGAGAAGCTCCAGGGACTCCTGAACCTTTTTCTCACTTGCAATATCAGTACGGCTCATGATGATAGCACCTGCATACTGGATCTGATTATCAAAGAACTCACCGAAGTTCTTCATATACATTTTGCATTTTTTTGCATCAACAACAGTTGTATAGCTGTTCAGTTTAATGTCAACCTCGTCCTGAACACCCTGTACAGCCTTGATAACGTCAGAAAGCTTACCAACTCCTGATGGCTCGATCAGGATCCTGTCCGGATCATATTTGGTAACAACCTCTTTCAGAGAGGTTCCGAAATCTCCTACCAGAGAGCAGCAGATACATCCGGAGTTCATCTCACGGATCTGGATCCCTGCCTCTTTCAGGAAGCCGCCGTCAATACCGATCTCACCAAACTCGTTCTCGATCAGCACGACCTGCTCACCCTGAAATCCGTCTTTCAGAAGTTTTTTAATCAGAGTTGTTTTTCCGGCGCCAAGGAAACCGGAGATAATATCAATTTTAACCATTTTGTATACACTCCTTTTAACGTAGTTTGACCAGGAAGTATTATACCCCCTGGTTGTATCCTGTTATGCTCATGATGACAGAGAAAAAAATACCTGTTTCTGTATCTGCTGTCATTATATCCATTTTACAAAACAGACATTCCTATTCTGCTTTATATTCAGATTAATAGAGGGATGTGAAAAGCTCACATCCCTGAAAATCGTTCTTCCTATCAGCCGTTGATCATAAAGTTCATAAGCTTGTCGATATCCTCTTTCTCTGCTGCAACGATCTCAAGCTCCGGGATCTCACCAGCGGAAAAGATGTTTGCAAGAGATACATACTGGGAAAGCTTGGATTTCAGGTTCAGTCTGTCTCCCTCTCCTGTTACAAGCTCTACTCTACCCTTGCAGCTGTCAATTACCTCAAAAAATTTATCAATATCTGTAATATGTGTTACTTTCATTTTAAAAATCTCCTTTCTTATTAAAGGGCTGTTCTTAACTCTTTCCGTTAGATTATACCCCAGTGTTTTTAAAAAAGCAATCCCTGCCGGGCAAAAACACTTCACAGATATTCTCTACGGATTTATATATATTTCGTCATATTTCTTCAATTTCAACGGTACAGTCTTTTCTTCCTTTGTTCCATTTCATGAGATAAACCTTAAATCCCAGAGAATCTCTGGCAATGGTAAACGGTTCTTCCCTGAGTACTTCGGATCCCATGCCCTGCTCGTTCAGCTCTGCCTGCTTTGTCCTGGCTTTTTCCGTAAGAACTCTAAGCTCTTCATCGGCTTCTTTTCCAAAAGAACGATTCCCATATCCGGATGAAGCTTCCCGCAGCTTTTCAGAAAGGCACATCGTTACCTGGATGTGTTTTGTACGGTGAAGCATTCCTGCCAGTTTCCGTGCTACCCATTTAAACGGAAGTTTCCGGTAAATTTCAAGCCACCTGACAAAGGTACGGTCTCCTGCCTGCCTTGCGATCTCTCCCATTACCTCAAATGCCTTTTCCGAGGAAATCCACGGATTTTCCCTGGGAACAATATACTTTTCCGGAACAGCCGGATAACAGCAGTAATTCAATGGCGGAAATTCCACCAGTGCAGAAAGCTTCTCCTCCAGAGCATTGCAGCTGTCCCCGCCTATATAATCATATTTGTCGCGGAGGATCGCCAGGCGATATTCCAGCTGCCGTAAATATTCATATCCTTCTACCCAGAAATGACCGATCCGGCTGTAATCGTAGAGATGTTTTTCCAGAGACAGAGTTTCAAAAAACAAAGTCACCACCGAATCATCCTGGTGGACCACAAGGATGTATTCTCTGCCCTGCCGGCTTAAATCTGCCAGGATCTCGCCCTCGTAATCCGGTTTGTATACACCTGTCATACGGGCATTTCCAAAAACAAGAAAGCTTTCTACCGCATCATTCATAAGATACACAAGACGGATTTCGCCGTTTTTTACATAAGAATCCACTCTGTATATATTGTCATCGGACTTTTCCGCAATTGCTTCCGAAAAAGCACTTTCTGAAGCTGCTTTCTGATCCTGCGGATCTTTCTCATCATTCACTGCCACCAGTTCAAACTGATCTTCTCCAAGCAGCTCTGCAAGCTTCTGAAAAGCATCTGGCAACTCTTCAAAAGCCTTCTCGGAAACGTATCTCTCCGGCGCTGTTTTTCCCGCAGTATTATTTCCAGTATTCATCAATTACCTCTTTGTTCAGTTTTTCTCCGATGACGATCATGATCTCCTGGCCAAGTTTCGTTGGCTGGATACAGATCTCATGGCGGGTGGCATTCAGCCCCAGCCACTGTCCGTCTTCTTTCTTAAGAAAACCTTTTACGCGGAAAACATCTCCGCAGGACGGGTCGTTCAAGATCTTTTCTGCTGTTTCCCGAAGTTCCTCTTCGCTCTTATGAACATTCATAAAAAACAGGGAATCAAATCCACCGCCTTCTGCATAGGATTCTTTCACATAATCTTCTGCCACATACCTGCAGTTCAAGATCTTTTCCAAATCTTCGTCTGTAAAATCATCCCAGTTTTTATCCATGATTTCGCTGTCCAGACGGCGCTTACACTGGATCTGACCAAGTGCACGGTTGAGATGTTCCTTTGTGCTGTGGATCTCTTCCTCTGTAGCTTCCTGACTCCTGCTCAGAAGTACGCAACCTGCATCTGCCACCTCAGAAGCCAGCAGATAATCCGCTTCCGCAGAAAAATCCTCCGCAAGCTTGGCATCCACAATAGCGATCACATTTCCGATCTCATACCACTTATCCAGTGGTTCCTCATGGAGGGCGTCAAAGAACTCATCCACA
>ENA-ORRU01001467-ORRU01001467.1-human-gut-metagenome-genome-assembly--contig:-NODE-1467-length-14195-cov-3.771994_pt1 | contig 14195 bp, 18 predicted proteins | sample MGYA00242184_ERZ509151 | MGnify/ENA primary metagenome ERZ509151 (study PRJEB26280, sample SAMEA2338667) | human gut metagenome | biome: human gut; feature: human-associated habitat; material: faeces... | reverse complement strand
CAGGTTGCGGCTTTTGAACGTGCTGTGGCTGAACTTGAAGAGGATGGCAAAATATGAGTAGAGACCGTTTTTTATTTTTTGCTAATTTTAAGGAAATGGCAAAAAAAATGTCGCCGGATATGCGCTTAAAATTTTATGATGCAATAACTGATTATGTTTTTGATGGGGTAGAACCTAAAGATGAGATGACGAGCATTCTTCTCACCGCAATAAAACCGAGTTTGGATAAAGAGGATGCACGCGGCGGAAAGAGAAACAGAGCGGGAGCGCCTGAAAACAATCAAAACGCAAAAAAACAATCAAAACAAGAAGAAAGGGAAAAAGAAACAATCAAAAACAATCAAAACAATCAAAACAATCAAAACAATCAATCCTTTCTTGAAACGGTAGCGGTAGCGGAAACGGTAGCGGAAACGGTAGCGGTAGCGGAAACAGAAAATAAAAATAGCGGCAAGCCGCCTTTTGAACGGGACGGGAAAAAATACGCTTTTGAGGGAAAAGTTATCCGGTTGACGCAGGTTGATTTTGACCGATGGCGACTAGCATATCCTGATCTAAACCTTTGGGGAGAGTTGATGCTGCGGGATGATTGGCTGGTGAAACAGCCTCCTGACGAGCAAAAGCGCTGGTTTATGTCAACAAGCCAGTATTTCATCAAGCAAAACGAAAAACGCAAAAAGCAAAATGCGGAGATTGGGATGGCAGAAAACGAGCAGACAGGTGGAAAAATTGAGAAAAAAGAACACGATTGGAGTTGGGTATGAAGCAGGCGATTGAGATTTTGCGCCACATTGAGGAGCTTTACCACGGCGACACGACGGATGAGGAGATGCGGATTTTTGCCGAGCAGAACAGCGTCAGGGTTGAAGCGTGGGAAAAGGCTTTTGAGGGATTTTATCTCCGCGACGTGCTGGATGCCATTGACGTCCATTATGTCAAGAAAAGCCGGACGCGCCCGAACATTGCCCAGATTAAGGCGATTATGAACGTGGCAGGCATTCATGCCGAGCAGGAAAAAACAAAATCTGAAAGGTGCGAGCCAGATTATGACACGAAGTATCAGCAGCTGGACAAGGCAAACGGGGATATGAACTGGCTCGTGCCGCATTATAGCGAGGTTTGGCGGCGGATTAAGGCGGATTATTACCCGTTTGTGGCCAACATCTACCACCCGACGCATGAGGAGTTTCGCGAGTGTATGCGCCGCTGGTGTCTGGAAAAATACGGACGTCCACATTTCTGCGAGTCCGACAGTGACATCAAAAATATGACGCCGGAAGAACGTTGGAAGCTTGAACAGCAGGCGTTGGCAACGATACGGCAGGGATTTCCGGCGCTTTTAGACGGGAGCTTACGGCGATGAACGAAACGAAAATCTGTACAAAATGCAAACGGGAGCTGCCGTTGAGCGAGTTTTCGCGAATGAAGAACGGAAAAAACGGTTTGCGTCCGTGGTGCAACGAATGCAACAGGGCGACAGCCAGGGCTTGGGTGCAGGCTAATCCGGAGAGGTTTAAGGAAACTTGCCGAAAAAATTATATCAAACGCAAGGAAAAGATGAAAACCTTGGCGGCAAGGGAAGAACGGCGCAAAGCTTTTGCAAAAGACGTCTTGGGGGGATATACGATTTACATTCTGAACTATCCTACCAACAAAGAACGCAAGTACAACGCCGTCAGTACAGCCGGAGATGTTTTTAAAACCAACAGCAAGGCAGAATTTTTGCAGTTTGTGCAAGGATTATAAGGGGGCGAGATGGAAGAATATGTCAATAAGGAAGAGCTGAAACGGCGTGGATTTCAACGAGGGGACGACGGTATTTACAGAAAATTAACGGCTTTGGAGCGTTGTGAAGATGCGGGGTGGCTGGACTGGGGCGATAGCAGATTTTCCGCTTCTGACCGTAAAAGTGTTGGGGAGAGGTTTGCTGCTGATTACTTTCGCTCGCGAGTTGGTTCTGTGTCGGCGCTTAATCCCGAGAAAATCAGGGTCGACGGGAACGGAAAACAGATTACGCCGGAATATGTTGCCGCAGCCGAAAACAGGTATCGCAAAGCTTTGAAGTTAATTCCGGCAGGATGCAGGGGAATTGTCCGGCGCGTTTGCATTGATGATTGCGATTTCAGCCTTAAAAAGGGTTTGACCTGTTATGAGCGCAATAAAGAGCGTGTACACCAGGCAACGCTTTTATGCTTAGGTCTGGATGAACTTGGAAAATTTTATGCGGGGTTAAGGGAAAATAACGGCTGATTAACCGGATGTTAAGCAGAGCGGATAGAGTATAATTGTGTTTTAATTCTTATGGGGACTAGGTATGAAAATTGTAAAATTTTTATGTCTGACTTTAGCTATCTTAAGTCTATTTTTATTGATTGATAAAAATACGCAATTAGCAGTTGGAATTTTACTGACAGTTGTCGTAATATTATATGAAATTGTTTTTGCTGAAAAGACTAAGTTTGAAAAATTATGTGAGGAGCTTGATGGTGCAGAAGATGCTTATTTTCATGTTACTGTAAGCATTTATCCTGATTGGGATAAGTTATCTCCCCTTTTGCAAAGGCAAAATATTGACCCCAATACGAATAAAATAGAATGGGAGAGAATTATTGATGATTTTGAAAATATAGGGTACTTAATGAAAGGACAGAATTGTCTTCATATTATTTATAAGTCTGGTCTTTTAATGCATCCGTATAGTTCTCAGCAAAAAGTGATTTTTTGCTATGATAAGGATGTCGGAAGTATGGAAGATGTTCAATTTTTTAATAGATATCTAAAGTTTGACGGAGCGATAATATGTAAATTTTGTTTTGATGGTAATCCTTTGCTGTCGGCAGATTATGAGCTTAATATTTGTACCATTATTAGTATAATGTTAGATAAAGTTGTTAAAATAGAATATTTAAAATCACGACCATCAAAATATGCGATTGATCCAGAAATAGATTTAGATAATAGTATTTGTAAGAATTGGAAGGTTACAAAGAAAAGTTGTTATGATGCACTTTTTGAATGTGATTATTTGAATGTTCATATACAGATTTCAAAAAAATAGAAAACAGTTGACAAATGATGTTAATGTGTATAGATGTTGATTGTGAGGATATTCTCCGCGCGGCATATCCTCACATTTATTACAGAGGTAAGAACTCTATACACATTTCATAATTAGACGCCTGAAAAGGTGGCACTTTATGTTTAGGGGTGCGGCGAATATATTGAATAAACCCACACGTTGTGTATCGTGTTCTTAACCCCTAGACACTTTTATTCTTTAAGAAGGAAATACACTATGGAAAATCAAACAGAAGAAACATTAAAAGAAACGTTGCGTTTTGTTCTGGCAAAACTCAAAGAGATTGTTGCAGTTTTGGAGGGCAAAAGCGATGAATGATATTAAGCAAAATGATTTAGTTACAATCAATGAAAACCGCCAGCCGGTTACCACCTCATTAAAAATTGCTGAGGTGTTTGGCAAGCGGCATCGCGACGTGCTGCGCGCTATTAAGCTTTTGAAATGCAGTTCGGATTTTAACGCGCGCAATTTTGCGCTCGTTGAATATCGGGATGAAAAAGGCGAAAAAAGAACGTGTTACGATATAACTCGCGACGGTTGGACATTCCTCGTTATGGGCTTTACTGGAGCGAAAGCCGCGGAGTGGAAAGAGAAATACATAGCGGCATTTAACGCCATGGAGCAAGCACTAAAAAGCCAGGTTCCGGTTCCGCTGGATGCCAAGGCTATCGGCGGTATCGTCAAGAACTGCTGTGCGGTTGCGGTGCGCGAGGAGCTGGAGCGCGTGGCGACAGATATGGTTTATGCCGATAAATTTAAACAGCTGGCGAAAGCGGCGATTGCCGATGTTATCTTCAGCGAAGATTATTACGGCAGTTTGAAGAAGCTCATCAAGCCTTGGGTAAAAGACGCCGCGAGCGCGAGCTTAGGGCAATCTATTGATGCCTATATCAAGGCGGAGATGGACGAGCGGGTCAAGTATTTTGTGGAGTATGTGTTCAAAAACTATCCGAAGATGAGCCAAGGTATGAAAGAGTATCTGATAACCTATGGCATTGTCAATTACGGCAAGTTCAGCGAATATTCGCGGGAAAAGGATTTTAAAGGGATTTGCGATACTGTTTTACGGCAGGAGAGCAAAGACCCGACAGTCCGATATGCGGCGTAGTGAAAGAAACGGAAAGCCGGGAAACCGGCTTTTTTATTTTTTGTTTTCCTGCGTGAAGTATTGACTTTTATATGAAAAATCATATATAAAAAGGGGATTATAATAATATTTATTTAAGAAATGTAATTTTATATTTGAAAAGTAATGCTATTTGTGTTATAAAGAAAATACCACAAAAGAGGATTTTAAATATGTGTAATGTTTTTGAAGTGGCGAGAGACATATGTGAAGCTGGTAATTGGGAGGTAACAAATCTTCAGTTGCAGAAGATGTTGTATATAGCTCAAGTACTTTATATTGGGTCGCATAATGACCATCATCATTTATTTAGAGCTAATTTTGAAGCGTGGGATTATGGTCCGGTAGCTCCAACGGTATATCATCAATTTAAGATATTTGGAAATAAACCAATACAAAGGTTTGCATTTCCGCCCGTTGAACGGCAATGCTCGGAAGAGGAAAGGCAGTTTATCAATTTAATTGCCAGAGCCCTAATTCGTATTAGTCCGGTAAATCTTGTAGCAATGACACATAGAGAAGGAACTGGATGGGCTGTGAGATATGAGCCAGGTGCTAAAGGGGTTAGAATCACAGAAGAAGATATGCTCAATGAGTATGAGAATGTGTGGAGAGGAAATGGAGAACAGTAGAAAAGGTGGGGAGTTATTAAATATTCTGAACAACAATGTCAGAGAAGTCTCTCAAGAGCCGGAAACCACAGATAAGCAGATTGTTCAATTACAAGATGAATTGACTGATGAGCGAAAATCGAGAAAAACTGAAAGATTTTCTTGGATTATGGCTGGTTCTATTTTGTTGGATTGCCTTATTTTGCCGCCTTTATCGGGAGGGATATGTACTTTTGTTATGGTGTTACAGATGATTTTATTGTTAACTCTTGCAAATGCTTATGAACTAGAGCTTCCCACGATATTGCTCAGAAAAGTGCTCAATAAGCTAGGTGTTGAATGCTAAAAATCCGCATCCTGAAAATAACGCTTGACATATCAAATGAGTGGTGATAAAAATCACTATAATGGAAGACGTGGCTCTGGAGAGTTGCGTCTTTTTTGTTGAATGTTCATTAACTCGCCGCCCGAAGCAAAAGCCACGGGCGGTTTTTTGTAGCAAGTTGGGAAAACGGCGAATGCTGACGGCCAAACAAGAAAAATTTTGTCAGGGAGTTGCAAAAGGGCTTAATTATTCTGACGCATACCGCGAGGCTTATAATGCCGGTAAAATGAAGCCTGAGAGTGTGAACCGTCTGGCGACCGAGCTGATGAAGAACATCAAGATTGCATCAAGGGTTGAGGAATTGAAACAAAAAGCCGCGGAAGAAATCAAATACACGGTTGAGGACAGTTTCCGCAAACTCTCGGAAATCCAAGTGTTGGCGTTGAAAAATAAAAAGCTCTCGGATGCGATTAAGGCCGAAGAGCTGAAAGGAAAGCTCAAAGGGTTTTATGTGGAGAAAAGGGAGATTTCGGGCGGTTTAGACCTGACGCCGTTTAAGATTGACGTGGTTGAGTGAGTTTTGACAAAAACGCTTAACGGTAAAACAGATACTTGGAAATTTCGGTATCAAAAATTCCCGACTCGACATCACGGAAGGCGGTAGTGTGCAGAGGTCTTTTGTCTAAATGAAAGTTTATAAAAAATTTGCACCGCTGTTGAATATGACAAGCGCTAAGTATGACACGTTCGTTTTTACCGGCGGGCGCGGTTCGATGAAAACCGGAACGGCTGTTCGGGCGGTTTTGACGGAGATGATGCGGCGAAGGGTGCGCGTGGTCTGTTTCAGGGAAACGAAAACGAGCCAGAAGTCCAGCCTTATCGTCGAGTTTCAGGAGCTGATTGAGGACGAATTCAGGGGGCGGGGATTTGTCGCCAACTCGGAAAAGGTTACAAACGTCATCACCGGGGCAGAGGTTTCCTTTCTGGGTTTAAAGGATAGCAATCGCAACGCCAGAGAAGCCATCAAGGGGCTGGGGCAGGTTGACATCTGGCTGATTGACGAGGCGCAGGCGGTAACGGAGCCGGTGTGGGGCGTTTTGCTGAAGACCATCCGTAAGGAAGGGGTGCGGCTGATTGTCATCTATAACCGGATAGAAGAGGATTTGCCGGTGGAAAAGGCGTTGTTTCTCGATTATGAGAACATGGCGGCGCCGGAAGGAACTTATTTTGCCGAAATAAATTATCCGGAACTGGTGCATCTCGGAATTTTGGGGGAGAAGTTTCTGAACTATGCGGAGCTGGTCAGGAAGAACAAGCCGGACGAGTATGAGCGCGATTACTTAAACAAGCCCAAGGGGGCGAACGTGGCGCGGGTGGTGCCGTATTGGAGCAAAGAGAACATCAACGGGGACATCCGCTACTGTCCGGATTTGGACATCTACTGGAGTTTGGACTTCAACGTCAACCCGGCGATGAGCACGCTGGCGCACCGCGACGGCAGGAAGTTCTTTTTCTTTGACGAGATTGTCATCAACAACTGCATTACGCAGGACGCGGTTGATGAGTTTATGCGGCGTTATCCGCCGGAGGAGTTCAAAGGCGTGGTGCAGATATGCGGCGACGCGTCGGGGAAATACCGCAAGACGCAGAGCCGGTATTCGGACTATGCGATTATCGTCAATTCGCTGGCAAAGAACGGCTATCGCTGGAATTTGAATGTCCGGCGGTTCAATCCGGCGATTATGGCACGGGTAAATGCGTTTAATCGTCTGGTATTTTCGGACGCGGGAGAGCGCAACGTTCTGGTTCATCCGCGCTGCGAATGGCTGATTTACAATATGAAGAACCTCAAGTTCAAGGAGGGAACCAGCATTATTGACGCGCCGACGCCGTCGCAGATTGCCGAAGATGACAAGAAGCTGTATCTGGGGCATATTTTTGACGCGGCGAGCTATATGGCGGAATATTTTTATCCGGTAGTCCGGGAATAGGAGCGGAACGGCTTGGAAGCTGCCGGCCGTGGTGCGGGAATGAGGCGGACGGGCGGTGCGAGAACAGGGGCGGCGGATGATACGGGAGAGTTGACCGGGTGTGCCGGAAGGTAACAGAAAAAGGGGCAGGGACAGAATGTTTGAATTTATGTTGGAGAAGGAACAGAAGCCGAGACGGCTGACGGATGCGGAGGCTAACAAAACCGCGGCGGATATCGGCAGCCTGTGGAAGACGTGGGACGATGCGCGCGCCAAGCAAAAGGCGATAGCGGAACGCTTGAGGCCTGAAATCTATCTGGATGAGAGGGAGAGGCAGGTTACAGATGGCGCCGATGAATGGAAGTCGGACGTCCACCTCAACAAGATTTATTCCTTAAACCAGACGCAGCAGGCGTATATCTGGGACAACATTTATTCCGACATCGACCATTTGTTTGACGTGGAGGGGGCGGACGAGAGGTCGGAGGAAACGGCTGCGGCGCAAAAGTCCAATCTTGTCAACATTCTGACGAAAATCGGCATTCAGCGCAAGCTTGACTCCGGGATTGAATATTGGGGAGCGGTCGGGGAAATCTGTCTGTTCGTTTCCTGGAAGACGGTTTACCGGCAAATCCGGCGGCGGCTGGATATGATGGGAGCGGACGGGCTGTTATATAAAACGGGGGCGTACGGGATATTCAACGAGGAGGTTTACAACGGCGCCAACGTGGAAGCGATTGATCCGCTGAATTTGGTTTGGGATCCGAAAGTCAGCCCTGAAGACGCAGAGAAGTTCAACGCCTGCGGTAAAATCATCAAGTCGTGGGAAACTTATGACGCCATAGCCTTAAACAAGTATTACCGGTTATCCAAAGGCGAGCTTGAGGCGATTAAGACCGAACTGAACAGGGACAACCGCGACGAGGACGAGCCGGAAGGAGACAAGTCCGACCTGATTGTTGACGGCAACCGGGTTGAGGTTTTGCAATACTGGGGGAACTTTACGCTCGACGACGGCACGGTTCTGCGCAACTGGCACGCGGTAGCCGTGGGGCGGAAATATCTGGCAGTGTTTGAGCCGAATCGCTGGGTTATCAACCCGATAATCGACTGCGCAACGCTCAGGGACACTCAAAACAAGCGCGGCATACCGGAGCTGTGGTCGATTTATGATATTTGCAAAGAGCAGGAAAAGAAAGTCAACCTGCAAAACGACGCGCAGGCACTGAACTTAAACCAGCCATGCTATGCGCCGAAGGATTTTTTCAAAGAGGAAAAAATCAAACTGTTTCCGGGCAAAGTCGTTACTTACAAAGAGGGGTTTGAAGACCCGAACGCCATTATCAAAATGCAGTTTCCGCTGCTTTCCAACGAGCAGATTATAGAATATTACGATACGACGGCGTCAAGCGTTTCGGGAATATTCCCCAATATGCAGGGGCAAGACGAGGTCAAGGACGCCACGGCGACTGAAATCAAGGTCAAAGTGCAGGGGCAGACGACGAGGCTGTCCAAAATCCTGGACACGATAAAACAAAATGCGATTGTGCCGATGGTGGAAAAAGTGGCGGATTTGGAAGCGAATATGAAAACCGGCGACGAGCTTTTGTATATGAATACCGGACGGGGGCGTACCAGCCTTATTATCGGCGACATGGTGCGGCAGGGGCATTATGAATATAAATATACCGATAATACCGGCCTTCAGAAAAAACTGGTGCAGAACCAGACGATGACGCAGATTCTGGGTCCGGTGTGGAATGACCCGCAGGTGGTCTTGAAGAAAGAAGATATTGTCCGCGACGCTTTAATCAACGCGGGCATAGAGAATGCCGAAAAATATTTCGGCGCAAAAAATCCGCAGCAGGCGATACCGGCGCTGACGCCGCCGTCTGACGGAGCAACCTTTAATCTGGGAGAAGACGATGGACAACAACCGTTTGGCGCTGCTTAACGAGGCGGTGCAGTCAGAAGCGGGACAAAGGCTTTTGGCCTATATGCAGGAGGTTATGGTGGAAACCGCGGCCGCCGGCAAATCCAACGCCGAGTGGGTTAAAGGGATGGGAATGCTGATTTCCCGCGTTAGGGGAATCGGGCAGGAATTTGAAAAAGAACGTAACAAAGGAAGGAATTAGTTATGGCTGAAGAATCAACACCTTTGCCGGGAGCATGCGCAGAAGACACTTCCGCGGTTTTGGAAAATGCCGACACTTCGCTGGGCGAACCGGCAGAAACGGCGGAACCGGAGGCGCAGAACGGCGAAGCTGAAACGGAAGCGTCAGGCGGCAACCCCGCGGCAGACGGTCAGGAATCCGGCGCAAACGGGGAAGATACCGCCGAAAAATTGATTTTCGGAAAATACAAGTCGCTTGAAGATGCCGAAAAAGGCTACAAGGAAGCGGAAAAGGCGATTACCCGCTCGGCCGAACTTGAGAAGCGTTTAAAGGCTTATCAGGAAAGGGAAGAGCAGGAAAGCCGGGTGCGGCAGGACGCGGCACGGAAACTCGGTTTTAACGATGCCGAAGAGCAGCAGTTGGACTGGGAGATTAAGAACTTTGAGTTTGCCCGCTGCGTGGAAGCGCTGGGAGCGACGCTTGAGGGCGACGCGTACGAGAAAGCGTACAATGCGCTGGCTCGTTATCGGGCGACGCTGAACCCGCGCGATTTGGCGGCGGCAAAGGCGTGTTTTGCGCCGGAAACGATTGCCGAAATTGCGGGGCAGGTTGCTCTGTACCGCAACCGGGCGGCCGGAGAGTACCAAAACCGCGTACAGACGCAGCGGCTGGCTGAAGTCAAGACGAGAGTGGCGGCTTTTGCCAAAGAAACCGGCGACTGGCTTAACCCGAAAGAGCGGCAGGACATTGTCGGGATGGCCGTGAACCTGACCGGCGGCGACGTTGACCTGAACAAGGTGCGCGAACTCGTGGACGCCGTAGAGGCGTATGCTGTGAAAAGGTATCAGGAAAAAGCGAAAATTGAAGCCGAAAATCAGCAGTTGCAGGGCAGCCTTCAGGCTCCGGCATCAGGAGGTATTCCGCCTGCGGGCGAGAAATGGATTACCCGCGAGGAGTACAACCGGATGAGCGAAGAGCAGTTTGAGGCCAACCGCGACAAAATAGAACGGCAAATTCTTCTGGAACGGCAGGGGAAACTCAGGCCGATGCTTACTTAAACCATACGAGCCGCGCCGGTCTTCGGCGAAACCGTTAAAGGGTTTGACGCTTAGGTGTGTTGAACCGTTAAAGGGTTTGACGCTTAGGCAGGCGGGCTTTTTTTTATGAAAGGTGAAAATCATGTCTACAAATGCGGAAACGCTGGAAAGGCAGATGCCGAAACTTATTCCCGAAATTTGGTCTCTGTCGTTAAACAAAAAGCTGGACAAGTCCGGCGTCGGGATGAAAATCGTCAACAAGATTTATGAAAAAGACATCAAAAATTTTGGCGACACGGTCAATATCGGCGAGCTGGGAGACGTTACGGTTTCCGACTATTCGGAAGACGCGACCGATGGGGGCGTTACCTATCAGCGCGTTGATGCAACGAGCCAGCAGCTGAAACTCGACCAAAGCAAGTCGTTCGGCATTTTTTTGAGCGACATTACGCAAAAGCAGTCCAACATTAAGGAATTGCAGGCAAAATTTGAGGAACGCGCGAGAACGGCGATTGACCTTGTCAAGGACACGTTCATCTTAAGCGCTTTTTCCGAAATTCCGGCTGATAACAAGCAGGGCGCGACGACCGCGATTACGCTGACGCCGGACAATGCTTACAAATGCCTGGTCTGGCTCTCGAAAACGCTCAAAAACAACAATGCGGTTCAGGTCAGAAACGACCAGATTTACAAGACCAATCAGGCGGCTGGCGCGCCGCTGCCGTGGTGTGTCATCAACCCGGACGTTGAGGCGATTATCCGCCAGGCTCCGGAATTTATCCACGCCACGCAGGCGGGCGACAGGCTGCTGCGCGAAGGGTCTATCGGCACGATTGCAGGGCTGGACGTTCTGGTTTGCACCAACTTGCCGACCACGACAAAGAAAGTCAACATTATGGCCGGAATCAACGAGGCGATTGCTTATGCGGGCAACATCTCCAAGGTGGAAAGCATGCGCGACGACAAGTTCTTCGGCGACAATGTCCGCGGGCTTTACGTTTACGGCAAAAAGGTTGTTTTGCCGAAAGCTCTGGCCGGCATGGTTGTCGACGTTACGGCGGCTGATACGCTGGTTGAGGCGACTTCCGGCGGCGGCGGAAGCTAAAGGCGGGGAGGGAAACCTCCCCTTTGTTTTGGGAGAGAATGACAATGAAAGCAGAAGATAAGATTTTGGGGCGTTCGCAGAAAACGGAAAAAGCAGAAACTGCTGCAACCGGCTGTTTTACGCGGGAAAACGTCTGGAAAGTGGAAAAAAAAGGCTGCGGCGTTTCGGAATTTGACGGCGTGATGGTTCACGAAATGCTGGACGCCGCAGGAAAAAAAGCAGTACGTTCCGGCACAAAAGAGCTGGAATATAACGGGTTCAAGTTTAGGCTGGTCAGATAGACGAAGCCTTTTTCGGCATTGTTCCAACGTTGGAACATGGAAAAGGGAAGTTAGGCAATGAAGACTTTTTATGACATTATTCAGGACGTTTCCAACCTGCGCTGGTCGATTGACGACCCGGAGCCGGAGAGTTTTGCCGAAACCAGCCGGGCGGTAAAGCTGGCAATACCGCAGGCGCATTCGTATATCTGGGGGCTGGCGGATTTCCCGTTCAAAAAGAAGAAAAAGGGCATAGCCGTACAACCGGGAATGCCGACGGTTCTGGCTCCCGAAGGAAATATCGTCAATGTCCGGATTGAGGGGAAGGGGGAATATCTTATTCCGGTACAGGCGGAAGAGGCGGAACTTTGGGAAGAAAAGAAAGGCGAACCGCGGTATTTCTGGGTAGAGTTTACCGACCAGGGGGCGGCAATCAGCCTTTATCCGGTGCCGGACAAAGCCCTGACGCTGATTGTCAGGTACGAAACCAATTTTAAGGCAAGAGACAGCGCCGGAAATGTAAAGTATAACCTTGAGGCAATGGGCGATGTGCTGAACTTGCCGAACGACCGGTCGATTGAGGATTTGTATCTGCATTGCCTTTATACGAAGTCCATGGTGTATCTGATAGCGGACGAAACTGATGAAAATTATGTCCCTTATCAGCGGGAGTTTGAAGAGGCGTATCGGAACCTCTTGAACCTGACCGGGATTAAACGCGAGACAAGGCTGGTTATCTGACCGGCGGACGATTTTTTTGAAAAGGCAAGCGTATGCAGAATTTGTTTATACAGAATTTTCGCGGTGTCCGCAGGGTTAATCCGGTAGTGGACGTGCAGGCCGAAGGGATTATTTCGGCGGTGAGCTGCGTCAATACGGAGCTGAAATACACCGAAAACGGCGCCAACGTGGGCATATTTACGGCGCCGGGCAACAAGGCCGTTGCCGATTTGGGGAAGACTGTCATAAGGCAGTTTGAGAGCGTGCAGGGCGGGGTTTCCTACTGGTTTGTCTATGCCGAGGACGGCGAACAGGGATATTTGTACCGCTACAATCCGACGGAGGGAAGCTTTGCGCTGATGAAGGACGGGTTCAGCGTAACCGGCGTATGCAACGGGATTACGATTGCGCAGGGATTTTATGACTGGTTCGTATTTACCAACGGCGCGGACGACTACGTCGGCGTTTGTATGCAGCAGGAAGTTGAAAGCGAGCGGGTCAAGGAGCTCGGCGCGGTTGATGCAGAAGGGCGCGACATTCGCGGGCTGGGACTGGAAGCGTACGACGGGCGTCTGGCGACGATATGCGAAAACCGGGTGCACTGGTCTAAGGTTTCGGATATTTTTGACTGGAAATCCAGCGACCCGAATGTTACGACAAACCCGGCGTATCAGGAATTTGACCGCAACGTTACGGCAATAATTTATTATAACGGCATGCTGATTGCCTTTACCAACGAATATTCGACTTATTTCAAGGGCAACCCGGGCGACGCGGCGAATTTTGAACGGGGCGGGGCTTCCGGCGGCGGCTGTCCGTCGTTTCAAAGCGTGATAAAGTTTGACAACAAGCTATTTTATTATGACAATGAGGCTAAAAACGTCTTTGCCTATTATCTTCTGGACAGCGGGCAGACCAGGCCGACGGCGGGGCTGGCAGACAATGTGATTGACTTTTTTGACACTGTGGACAGGGCGCGTTTTGACGAGATTGAAGTCGTCAGCCTTGTTGCGGGCGAGCGCAGCGAAATCTGGTTTAAACTGCCGTATGCGAACCGGAACGGGATTTTGATTTATGACTATCTGAAAGGCGAGTGGATTGAACGCCGGGCGCAGGACAACATCCGCGGGCTGGCGGTTATCAGCGGGGCGATGTATTCGGCGGACGGCACGAAGATTCTGAAGGAATATGTCGGCAACACGTTTGACGGGGTTTATATTGCGGCGGAATACAAGATGAACATTATTAACGTCAGTTCAGATTCTAACCTCAAAATATTGAAGATGCCGCTTATCATAACGCTTGATTTTGACTACGACAATGATTTTTACATTGAGTTTATCTATAACGACCGGCAGGACAAAAGCCGTATCAAACGAGTGATAAAAATCCCCAAAGAGTATCTTATCTGGGCAAAAAACAAGGACGACGAGGACGGCGGGTTCTGGGCTGTGGACAAGGACGACGAGCAGGGCGGGATATGGTGCCCGGACAACAAAAACAACGTCATGTTCAACTTGTTCGGGGTTCTGCCGTTCAAGCAGCTGCAAATCCGTATTTTTACCAAAGAGGCGCCGCAGGAGTTCGGTATCAAACGGCTGGAGCTGAAACGGGTCAAATTTAAGACGAAGACAATCGGATGACGGTTATTCTGGTAGGAAGAGACAGCCCGTTTTTTGACCGGGAAAAGGCGGAAGCCCTGTTTGAAGAGAACAGGGAGAATCTGGACGACAGGGACGGATTTGACACATTGCTTGCGGCGGGGCGGTTTTACAACGTTTATGACAACGGGTACGTCGGTTCGGTTTTCGCCTATGAGAGCACGGACGGGAAGGTTTGGCTCGGCGG
>ENA-ORRU01001465-ORRU01001465.1-human-gut-metagenome-genome-assembly--contig:-NODE-1465-length-14213-cov-3.796087_pt1 | contig 14213 bp, 7 predicted proteins | sample MGYA00242184_ERZ509151 | MGnify/ENA primary metagenome ERZ509151 (study PRJEB26280, sample SAMEA2338667) | human gut metagenome | biome: human gut; feature: human-associated habitat; material: faeces... | reverse complement strand
CGGACTGTAAATCCGCTGTTATCATAACACGAGTGGGTTCGATTCCCTCAACAGGGACGAAAGTACCTCAAAATCCTATGTGGATTGAGGTCGAATTTTAATGACATGTAGCTCAACTGGACAGAGCACAACGCTACGGACGTTGGTGTTGCAGGTTCGAGTCCTGTCATGTCAGTAATATCGCCCTAATAATTTAGTTGGTAGAATGACGGTCTCCAAAACCGTTCGTGCTGGTTCAAATCCAGCTTAGGGTGTTTGTATTTTAAAACATAAGCAACTCGGTTATAAAACTCAATGCCATGAGTCCGAGAAATATTCTAGGCACATATGTCGAATTGGAGAGATACATTGTACGGATACGTTCTTTGTGTCTCTTTTTATGTCGGAGTGATCTGATATGGACAAGAGAGAAACTCTCAAGCAAATGGATATTGTGCAGCATTTTGGTCTGGTTAACGCACAGAACTTTTCGCTACAACAATAGACGCTCCTGTGGAGAATAATCCACTTCAATGCGTACTCTGGCAGGTACGTAAAAGGTGGAAAGCCAAATAATGTAGTTTGATGTGAAGCTGTTCAAAAGACAGTGTATAAGAAAAGTCGCTGGTATGTCGCTCAAGTCAGTTTAGGTAAGTTCTAATAGAAGAATATTAAAAAGGTTAAAACATTCTTTATTAAATCTGAACGGTGGGTTGGCATTACATGTATTGGTCATGTCACAGAACTGGTCTTTTAGACTTAGGTAAGAAGTTAGAGGTCGCTCCTCGAAGCTCAGACTTATCTACTATGTTGCAGAATAAACTATTCCACAAATGACTGTAAGGTGAAGACCTGCTTTAAAATTAAAATACATATAGGGATATCGCCAAGTGGTAAGGCACAGCACTTTGACTGCTGCATTCGCTGGTTCGAATCCAGCTAGCCCAGTCCTTTTTATGGGGTATTAGCTCAGTCGGTAGAGCACTTGACTTTTAATCAAGTTGTCCGGGGTTCGAATCCCCGATGCCTCACTTTTTAAGTGGATCAGATAAATTCCCATTTATTGCTCAAGGCAATAGGTGGGAATTTTGTTTTATATCTGTGCGAGTATAGTATAAAGGAAGACGGTTACGTTGTGATTCAACGTAACCGTCTTTTTTATATCATAGAAAATTACGTACTGATGAACGAATCAGCAGAGCCATCGAGTAGGATTTCAATGGTAGGAGTATGTCAATGCGATAAAAAATTATTATGGACATTTTCGACAAAAAATGTTCACTTTGCGACAAATTTGACAAAGTTCAAGAGATAAAAATGTTATATAATTAGAGCATAGCTGTACAGTATTAAGACTTTATCATAAGAATGAGCAGGAAATCTGTTATGATCAGGATTACCAGGAAGACAATACAGATGGTCATAGAATAGATATTCTGGATCTGGTTTGGATTCTGCGGATCACATTTAATCTGAACATGCTTTCCGGGGGCTTTGCCGAGGCGTAAAAACTCGATTCGGTCAGCTGTGTAGTCTTGTTCCTTGTAGGTGTAAGAGTACTTCACATAGTTATGATAATCGGAACTATGAGGCTTGTTAGGATTATTTGAGCGGCTGACAGATGATATAACAGCATCTACAGGTACGTAATCATGATATTTTATGGCGGAACAGATAGTTATTGCCAGAAAAAAAACAGTTCCGATTACGCAGCAGCCCAGAATAACCGGTAAAATTTGGCGTGCTTTTGGATTTACGGTGACACTCATGATTTTTCTCCTTTCTTGGTTGATAGTCTGATAATTTACGGGGAATTAATTATAAATGATTTCGAATGATCTCGAAAATTTATAATTGATGAACATTATAGCATAGTACAGCAGAAGGGAAAAGTGCTTATGAAGAGAAAAAGTGCATCAAAAAAATTGCTGCCGCTGATGCTGATCCTGATGTTGATCTTAGGAATCAGCATGCCAGCAAATGCAGCTGCAAATCCCAGACTGAACAGTACAAAAAAGGTTTTGTACGTGGGAAAAACATCACAGTTAAAGGTTGTAAACTGGAAGAAAGCCGTGAAATGGTCTTCTTCCAATAATAAAGTTGTAAAGGTTTCGTCAAAGGGAAAGATAACGGCTGTGAAGACCGGAACCGCAACAGTAAAGGCCAGAATTGCCAAAAAGACATTAACCTGTAAGGTTACAGTAAAAAGCCCGGGAATGTCAGTGAAAAAAGCCGTATTGTATGTAAAGGGAAAAAGTCTGCAGTTAAAAGTAAACGGTATTTCGGGAAAGACAGTATGGAGTTCTGCCAATAAAAAAATCGTTAAAGTCAGCTCTAAGGGAAAAATAACAGCAGTAAAAACCGGAACAACCGTGGTTAAAGCTAAAATAGGAAAAAAAGTATATACCTGTAAGGTTACGGTAAAAAATCCTTATCTGTCTGCAAAGAGCTTAAAATTTGTATGGGGAACAGCGAATACATCCAGGAAACTTTCGATAAAGGGTGATGTGATCAAAACTGCCTCAAGTTCAAATACAAAGGTTGCCAAGGTAAAAAAAGATGGTACGGTTTCTGTAACAGGAACAGGAACATGTACAGTAACCTTTAAAGATTCCAAGAAGAGAACATATCGATGTAAGATAACAGTTGTGAAACCAACACTGAAAAATCAAAAAGCTACTCTGGAAGAAGGGGAAAGTATCCAGCTTGGTTTTAAAGAAAAGGGTGTTAAAGTAAGCTGGTCATCTGTTGATCAGAAAATTGCAACAGTAACAAAAACAGGTGTTGTCCAGGCAGTCGGAGAGGGAAATACATCGATCGTTGCCAAAGTAAAAGGAATAAAAATCTTTGCAAGGATTTTTGTTACGAAAAAATACGTGCAGGATTCCGGACATGAATACACCAGAGGTGAATGGGTAAAACTTCTTCTGGATAAAGTTGGCTGCAAGTATGAAGAGCAGTTTGATAGCAAAAATTATTATTATGCTGATACCAGAGAAAATGAAAATGGAATCGCAGCAGAAATTGCAAAAACTATGGGAATCATTCCCGATGAAACCGATGAGCAGGATGTTCCATATTTTTATCCTGACGAATATGCAACAAGAGAGTTTGCCGCATATACAGCAGTAATGCTTATGGGATATGAAACTACGGATGAAGAACCGACATGTGCAGATGCGGCTCAGATCAGGTATAAAAATGTTGTAGCTATTGCACTGAAAAAGAATATGCTGTCTCTGAATGGAGATACCTTTGAACCGGAGAAGGCAATTAACGGAAATGATGCAGCTCAGATCTTAAAAGCTATCGACCAGATCACTGAGGACTCAGTAATCGATGAGAATTATGACAGCAAGGTTACCTATGCAACAAATGTAGTTGAAGTCAAAGATACTTCCAAAAATATATACAATGTTGTCCAGAACAGTGACGGAACTTATACGATCACAGTAAAAGATGGAAATGCTTATAAAAATCTGGAAACCGGAAAGGTTGTACTGTTTTCTGCAAAGGAAATGGGAACAGATACAGATATTGCATTAAAAGTCCAGAATATCACAAAGGACGGACTGGGCCGTCTGATCATTAAGGCCGGCAAACCGGATGATATTTCAGAGGTTTACAAATCAATTGATTTTGAAGGTGCAGGAATTGCAGATCCGGAAAATATGCAGGTAACTGCAGAGGGCGTTCAATATGAGTATATTCCGGAAAATTCAAGTGAGGTGCCGGCAGGAGGACTTACTCTCGGCGGAAGTATTCCGGTTCCAGGTAAATTGAAATTTGATCTTAATCATAAATTTAATGATAAGGTGAAGTTGTCCGGTTCTGTTGCTGTTACGATTCCGGATGTAAGCTGTAAGCTGGATGCTGGATTTAGCTGGGGAAAGATAGAGGTAAGGCATTTTATTGCGTCAGTTACAGGAAAAGCTGATTTCGAAGGCGGACTTTATATAAGTGGCGTGAATTCAGAGCAGCAGATCAAACATGCAAGTGGAACTATGGAAACAGTCAGCGATGTACTTGAACTGGGACGAGTTCCTATAAAGCTTGGTACAACTGGTCTTTCTGCAGATCTGGTGGTTTCTCTGTTTTATGATGTGTCCGGGCAGTTTGTTGTGAAATATTCCGTTGAAGCAACTGGCGGATATGAATTCAAAGATGGAAATGGAAGATTTATCCATGATTTCAGTCAGACTTTGACACCGGTCACAATAGAAGGATCTGCGAAATGCGGTCTTCAGTTTGGATTAAATCTGACTGCATTGGAGACATGGGATCTGGCAGGAATTGATATTAAGGTAGGACCTGCGGCAAAGGCAAGCGTATCCTATACAGTTCGTGATGCCGGAAATGTGCTTTGTTCTGATGTAAGAACCTATATTTACGCAGCGGGTGAGTTGAATCCGGATACGGTGGTCGGAAAGTTCCTGAAAACGGTATGGCATTATACGTTGTCCAAGGATTTTCTGTCTGATGATGACGATAATCCACTAAAATTGAAGGTTCATTTTGAAAATGGAACACTGGTAGATAAATGTACAGTCGGAGCCGGAAGCATTGAGGGAAGCGTTTTGGATTCAAACAGTAAAGCTCCTGTAAAAAATGCCAGCGTGGAAGCATATTCCGGAACAGTCAAGGTTGAAAAAACTTTCACGAAAGAAGATGGAACTTATTCATTTAATGATCTTGATGAAGGAACCTACAAAATTGTTGTCACAGCAACCGGTTACCAGAAATATGAGAGCAGTTCCATGGAAGTATCAGCGAACCAGATCACATACGCAGAATCTTTCCTGATGGTATCCAGAGCAGAAGCCGGAGATGGTGAGCTGAGTGGAAGATTTATTCATTCCATGACCGGCGGAAATATAGAAAATGTAACTTATGAATTACGTAAGGGCTGGGATAATGTGATCGGAGAGACTGTGAAAGAAGGCGTATCAGCAGATGGAACCTATACGTTGAACGTGCCAGCCGGAAACTATACGCTGAATGCAAGCAATGAAGATTTTGTTTCTGCCCATATCAATGTTGTAGTTCAGGCAAATGCATGCAGTGAACGTGATGTAACAATGTCACCGACCAATATCAGTGCAGGAGATGAGGGACTTCTTCAGATCGTGCTTACATGGGGAGAAACTCCGCGAGACCTGGATTCTCATCTGCTGGGACCTGCTGATGAAAACGGAGATGACTACTTCCATGTATACTATAGGGATAAAAATGCATATTCAGAGGATGGAGATGTAATAGCAAATCTGGATCTGGATGATACAAGTAGCTATGGACCGGAAACAACAACCATATACAAAGGCTTCACCGGAAGAAAATATAGCTTTTATGTATACGATTATACAAACGGTGAAGATGATGCGAGTACAGAATTATCTGCTTCGTCAGCCAAAGTAACCGTTTACCGGGGTGGAAAACAGATCTACCAGGCAAATGTACCGGTTAACAGGGAAGGATACCTGTGGCATGTATTTGACTATGATGTGCAGTCAAACAAGCTTATGCCAGTCAATACCTTTGTATATGATTATGAAGTGCCGGAAGCAAATGCAATGGAAGATAGTTCAGGCATTATTTCAGAAACAGAAGCCCTTGAGATCATCCGAAACAGTGAAAAGAAAGCTGAAGAAGAGAGCAGCGAGGAACTCAATATGAGTTCTGAAGAAGGAAAGACGGACGATAATACTGAGGAAGAGATATTTGATGATTCCAGTGAAGAGCCGGAGATATCAGAAAGTGGTGATACGGCTGAAGTAATTGAGTTTCCGAAGGACTCTGAAACGGAAGAAGAAAATGACGGAACAGAAATAACAGAAGAGGATAGTGAGAGTGCGGAGGAGCTGCCGGTGGAAGATATTTATGAGGAATCAGAGGAGTTAGGTCTGGCAGGATAAAAATGTACTGTGATCGAACAGATCTCGCTGTTTGTGGCAGTACGCATATTCGGGCCCCATATGCCGGCACCGGAGGTAACGATGTTGTGCATAGTCCCCTTTTTCAGGTAGCCGCAGGAATTTTCCCAGATCAGGCCGGTGATGATGTTCAGAGGGAACAGCTGGCCGTCATGAGTATGGCCGCAGAGATCAAGGTCTGCGCCTGCGGCTGCCACTTCATCCAGCTGACCGGGCTGATGATCCATAAAAATAATCGGGAGTGTTTTGTCAAGGTAGGCTGTAAGCTGGTCAGGATCCTTACGGGTGTCGGACATTTTTCGGCAGCGTGAAGGATCCTTACGGCCTGTCAGATAAAATCGTTTATCTATGAGGACGGTTTCGTCATCGAGAAGCCGGATGTTGGCAGATTCCAGAAAATTCCGCATTCTGGGATCATCATAATCTTTTTTTGCATTGCGGAAGGTAAAACCGGCCAGAATCGGTTCGCTGAGATCATGGTTGCCCCAACAGGCATAAACGCCGTATCTGGATTTCAGCGAACGGAGAATGGCCGCTGTTTTTTTCGGGTTTTTGATCCCTTCATATTCGTTATCAAAAATATCGCCGGCAATACAGATCAGATCCGGATCTTCGGCGTTGATCTTTTTTACAAGAAGCCCGGCATGTTTTTCTCCGATACTGTAACCGAAATGAATGTCTGCGAGCAGGACGATCTTCAGGGAGTCCATTCCCTTCACCTGCTTGTCTATTTTCACATCATAAGTTTTTGTCTTAATATTCCACTGATTAAAAATCCCATAGAGACTGACACCAATGATCAGAAGGGTGCAGACAGCGCCTGTGACTACGAAGGCTTTCCGGGAATACATCCAGGCCGGATGAAGCGTATGCTTCAGGATCAGTCTGCAGAGATCTGTAGTTACGATTACGATCAGGATGTAAAGAAATGTTCCCTGAAAATAATTTGCCGTATTTTTCAGGAAGCGATGGAGCGCAGGGGGCTTCCGGATGAGAAAACAGGTCAGAAGAGAAGTGGACAGAAAAATATAAACACCTGCAAAGCATGCCCGGAACGCAAAGGTCTGGAAAAAATGAGTGCAGGCACCCATCCACAAAATCATCCAACGGACGATATAAATATTAATGAGAATATATAATGGTGCGAGAAAGATGGCAAGCATGGTGTGTGATACCTCCATTCGTGGCAAGCAATAAGCGGTGAGCAGGACTGATCGCTGCAGATACTTTTTGGATTGATACATAGCATTTCCATAAATTACTGCAGCATGTTCGGAATAACTTTTTTTGATGCATTGATTCATAGAACTGCTATAGTATACAGCAAATAATAATTTTTGGCAAAAGAACATATATTAGGAAAAAGAACGCTTATGGTGCTTTTTATGAAAAAATATGCGCTTCTTCGATATTGTCTGGTGTTTTTAGCAATTGTTCTTCCTTATTTTTCGGCGGCAACCATTAATGGACCGGAGAGGGTTCTGGCAGAGAGGGTGCCGGATATGGAAGAATATCTCCCGGTCATTGTTTTTTCGCAGATTTCCCCGGATATGAAAAAAGAAACCATAAAAGCGCAGACTGTGATCGCACGGTCGAATATTCAAAGGTGGCTGGGCGAGGGGAAAAATCTGGCAGAGATCCTGAGGGAAAACGGAAGTACAGAGGAAGTCTGGAGATATTTTTTTGCAGAAAAAAGGCAGATCTATGAGCAGGCAGTAAAAGAGACGGATGGACAGGTACTTACATATGAAGGAAAAGTGAGGCTGACTCCCTGGCATAAGAGAAGCGCAGGGAAAACCCGCAGCGGGGAAGAAGCTTTTCATGATGAGGCGTATACATATCTGAAATCGGCAGATAGCAGTGCGGACAAAAAATCTCCGGATCGTATAAAAATCGTGGAAATTCCTGCGGGGCAGCTTTCCGGGGAGCTGAAGATCAAAAAACGGGACAGTGCCGGTTATGTGACAGAGCTTACGATTGGGGAAACACTCCTGGAGGGAGAAAGCTTTGCAGCGGGAATGGGACTGGAATCCGCGAATTTCAGTTTGAAGAAAAAGGATGATATTTATTATCTGCGAGTGCGTGGCAGCGGTCATGGTGTGGGATTTTCCCAGTTTGGTGGAAATGAGATGGCAAAAAACGGAAGCAGTGCGGAGGAAATCCTGGAAAAATATTTTCCGGAGATGGAGCTGAAAGCTGAGGATTAAAGAAAGTCAGGCATCCGAAGCAACGTCTGATAAAAAAATATTCAAAAAATGAATAGACAGCCATATTCTGGACACTCTATAGATATAGAAATGGTGACCGAAACGGCAGCTTTACTGCTTTTTCTGTTACTGAAAATGAACATATCAGACAGAGGTGGAAAGAATATGAAAAGTAAAATTGTGAGAGGTATTATCAACGGAGGTGTTCTGGCAGCAGTGGCGGCACTTGGGATTACTGTTTATCAGCTTGGAACAAAGCCCATCGCAGAAAATCCCCAGGAGGAAAATTCTGTACAGGTAGAAGAGACCGGGCTGGAAGAGGAGCTTTCGGACGGGGAAAACGCAGAGGATGCGGCAGCTGCCGGAGATGGCTGGCAGGATGCAGCACAGGATGAGATCTCTGATGGAGAAACCGGAGATGAAGCAGGTCTGTCAGGAGCTTCAGAAGCCGGAGCAGATGGAGTGACAGGAAGCATCCGTGAGACTGCAGGAAGTGGTACAGCCGAAAATGCAGCGGCAGATGCAGATAATGGAAGTGGTACGGATGATAGGAGCGTGTCTGCGGCGGCAGACAGAAGCCGCACAGATGGCACTGGAAATACAGCAGATAATGCCGGAAATACATCGGCAGAGGGAGCGGTGAATAACGGAGCTGGAGCTTCCACAGATACCGCAGAGACCTCAGCTGTCGGAATTGCGGCACAGGCTTTGGATTTTACGGAGGATTCCATTATGGAATGGCCGGTCAGAGGAACGGTTCTTGTGGATTACAATATGGATGAAACCGTATATTATCCGACTTTGGATCAGTATCGTGTGAGCTCTGCCATTGCTTTGCAGGCAGTGGAGGATGCGCCGGTGTATGCGGCGGCTGATGGTCAGGTGCTTTCTGTTGTACAGGATGCCTGCACGGGAACGACTGTGACTATGGAGTTGGGAAATGGTTATCAGGCAGTATACGGGCAGCTGAAGGACCTTACTGTGGCAGAAGGTGACACAGTAAAGGAGGGTGAAGTGATCGGAAATATCAGTGCACCTACCAAATATTATTCTGTAGAAGGCCCGAATCTTTATTTTGCAATGAAAAAGGATGGCGTGCCGGTAGATCCGTTTGAATATCTGGAATGACAGGGAAAACCGAAAAACAGATATGCCGGGGAGATTTTTGGAAACAGAGTATGGAGGATACGGGATGGGAGGTATATGCATCCCGTATCCTCTGCCTTGTGAAGCATGCTGCTGAGAACGGAGGGAACATTAACCAAAAATTTCCACTTATATAGGAAAAGAAGCTTTTTTACCGGAAAGAAACCGTGTATAATCTATATTATAAATATGCATACAAGGACAGATATAACAGGACAAAAGAAGAGGTACATAAGTTATGAACATTAATGAAATAGCCAGGCTTGCCGGAGTTTCCAGAGCTACGGTATCCAGATATCTGAATAATGGATATGTCAGCAGTGAAAAAAAGGAAGTCATCCGCAGGGTGATCCAGGAGACAGGATATCAGCCATCCTCCCAGGCACAGACACTGCGGACCAAAAAAACCAGTCTCATCGGTGTCATCCTTCCAAAGATCAATTCAGATACCATAAGCCGTGAGGTGACAGGGATCAGTGATATTCTTACACGGAGAGGATATCAGCTTATTCTGGCCAATACCAATAATGATGTGGAAGAAGAGCTGAAATACCTTTCTCTGTTTAAAGAACGTCAGGTGGACGGAGTGGTTTTTATTGCTACCATGTTTACCAGAAAGCATAAACAGATGCTGAAGGATTATAAGGTACCGATCGTGATCCTGGGACAGCATCTGGACGGATATCCATGTATTTATCAGGATGATCATAAAGCAGCTTTTCAGGTCACGGAGAAGCTGACGGAGAAGGGGAAAAAGTTTGCCTATATCGGCGTTACAGATAAGGACGAGGCAGTTGGTGCCTGCAGGAAAAAGGGTTTTATGGATGCTATCCATAAAGCTAAGCTGGAGGTCGTGCCGGAGAGGATGAAGATCGGAAGCTTTACCATGGATTCCGGGTATGAGATGGCGAAAGAGCTTTTTGAGGAGGAGCCTTCCATAGATTCTCTTGTGTGTGCTACAGATACTATGGCGGTGGGAGCCATGACTTATCTGAAGGAGATCGGGCTTCGCATTCCCGAGGATGTTCAGATCGCAGGGATCGGGGATGGAGTTCCGGGTAAGATCGTGGAACCGAAGCTGACAACGGTACATTTTTATTATAAGACCAGCGGAATGGAGGCAGCAGCTATGCTGGCTGACCTTATTGAGAACGATACCGGGATCAGCAAGGAAATAAAAATGGGATGTGAGCTTGTGGAACGGGAATCTCACAGGTAACAGAGAATATCCTCGCAGACAGAGGAAAAAATTATAAGTTATTGTGGAACAGGAGCAGATCTTTTGTGAGAAAAAGACCTGCTTCTTTTTTGGCGTTCCTGTGTTATGGCCGGGCAAGCACAGAAAAATGCCCGATTTTTTCTGCGATGTCCTGACTGGTTTGTCTGTCTTGCGTCTGTTCTTATGGAATATGTACAATTTTGACCGAAGAAATTTGTGAGATGTTGCGGATTTACAAATAAGAATGCCGTGGGTTATAATACAAACAAGATGTGAGAACGATTCCATATAAGAGCGAAAGCAACAACATAAAGCAAACCATTAAAAAGCGTTAAAACCATCAAAAAACTTAAAAAAATGGAAAGATTACCGTTCTTTGCATGAAATGATATATGAAATCAATCTCATAAATAAATGAAAAACAATGGATCAGAGATAATAAATCCCGGGAAGCTGCAGAAAGAACAGACAGATCTGATCCGAAGAAAGGGAAAGAAGAAAGAGATGACTGTCCGGGAACAGTAGCAGAAAAGGAGGAAGGACATGGATTACAGAAAGACAGCACAGGAAATCTATGATCATGTAGGAAAGAAAGAAAACATCATTTCCGCGGCACACTGTGCAACAAGGCTTCGTCTGGTCATTGCGGATAATGACAAGGCGGATAAGGAATATGTAGAGAACATCGACGGTGTGAAGGGCGTGTTTTTCGCACAGGGACAGATGCAGATCATCCTGGGAACAGGAGTTGTAAACAAGGTTTATGATGAATTTATCCAGATCGCCGGAATATCAGAGAGTAGTAAGGATGAGCTTAAGAAGGTGGCAGCATCCAAGGCTAATCCGATACAGAGACTGATCAAGACACTGGGAGATATTTTTGTCCCGATCATCCCAGCTATCGTAGCCAGCGGATTTTTGATGGGAATCATGGAAGCCCTGAACTTCATGGTAAACAACGGCTTCCTGAATATTAACACCAATGGTTCCATTTATGTATTTGCACAGCTTTTCAGTAACACAGCGTATACATTTCTGCCGATCCTTATCGCTTACAGTGGTGCGAAGGTATTCGGTGCCAACCCTTATCTGGGTGCGGTTATCGGTATGATCATGATCCATCCAAATCTGCAGAATGCCTGGACAGTTGCCACGGAAGGCGTACAGGCCACACAGAAAGTATGGTTCGGACTTTACTCCATTGACATGGTTGGATATCAGGGACATGTAATCCCGGTTATCATTGCAGTCTGGGTACTGGCACAGATCGAGAAGAGACTTCATAAAGTCGTACCTGCAATGTTCGATCTTTTTGTAACACCACTTGTCAGTGTTTTTGTAACCGGTTATCTTACACTTTCCATTATCGGACCGATCTTCGTAGCTGTTGAGAACGGACTTCTGGATGGGATCCAGTGGCTGATCGCACTGCCATTTGGAATCGGAAGCTTTATCATGGGTGCCTTTTATGCACCGACTGTTGTTGCCGGTGTTCATCACATGTACACTATCATTGACCTTGGACAGCTGGCCAAATTCGGCGTTACCTACTGGCTGCCACTTGCATCTGCAGCTAACATTGCACAGGGTGGTGCAGCTCTTGCTGTAGGCCTGAAATCCAGAAATCAGAAGATCAAATCCATGGCTGTTCCTTCTGCCTTAAGCGCATGCATGGGAATCACAGAGCCGGCAATCTTCGGTGTAAACCTCCGCTTCGGAAAGCCGTTTATCATGGGCTGCCTGGGTGGTGCATGCGGAGCACTTTTTGCCTCCATTAGCAGTCTTGGTGCCACAGGAACAGGTGTTACCGGTATCTTCGGAATCCTGCTGTGCCTGAATAATCCAGTTGGTTATATCCTGATGTTTGCCATCGCATTTGGTGTGGCTTTTGTGCTTACCTGGATGTTCGGATATAAGGATGAAGTACAGGAAACAACTGAAAAAAATATTGAAGCAGAGAAAAAATCAGATGCTCCGGCAGAAATTGCCCAGGAGAAAACTTCAGAGACAGGTGCACAGACCCTCTACAGCCCGCTTGAGGGAACTGCGATTCCGCTTTCAGAAGTAAAGGATGCAACCTTTGCATCTGAAGTCCTTGGAAGGGGCATGGCAGTGATTCCGTCCAAAGGTGAAGTAAAAGCACCCTGTGACGCTACGGTTTCTACAATTTTTGACACAAAGCATGCCATCGGGCTTGCGACAGAAAGTGGTCTGGAGCTGCTGATCCATATCGGCGTTGACACCGTTGAACTTGGCGGTAAATTCTACACCGCTCATGTAAAGGACGGTGACGTGGTCAAAAAAGGCCAGACACTGATCACCTTTGATATGGATGCTATTAAGGCAGCCGGCTATGATGTGACCACACCGCTGATCGTAACCAATACCGATGATTATGAAGAAGTAAAAATGCTTGCAGAAGGAACAGTAAATAATGGTTCTGAAGTACTGGAGGTAAAATAAAATGAGTTCTCTGACCAAGGTACTTGCAGAGGAAGTGCGAAAAATCGAGGAAACGGCAGCAGTTGCCAGGACGATGCAGACAAACCGTCTGACCCATCATCTGATGCCGCCTGTGGGATGGCTCAATGACCCGAACGGATTATGCTGGTACAAGGGAAGATATCATGTGTTTTTCCAGTATTCTCCGTTTGAGGCCAACGGTGGACTGAAATTCTGGGGACATTACTCCAGTGAAGATATGATCAGCTGGAGATATGAAGGGGTTCCGCTTCTGCCGGACAGCATTTATGACTGTCATGGTGTTTACTCAGGCTCTGCCATTGCGGAGAAAGATAAGCTTCATCTTTTCTACACAGGAAACATCAAGATGGATGGAGATTATGATTATATCAATAACGGAAGGCAGTCCAGCACTCTTCATGTGGAGAGTGCGGACGGCCTTCATTTCGGAACAAAGGAAGTTGCAGTTTCCTGTGAGGATTATCCGGAGAATTACACCTGCCACATCCGTGATCCGAAGGTCTGGAAGGAGGGGGAAGAGTACCGGATGATCCTTGGCGGCCGTCAGAAAAGCGACCAGGGTGCCGTACTTTTTTACAGATCCGAAGATTTGAAAAATTGGAAATTTGACCGTGAGCTTACTACGGAGAAGGCATTCGGATACATGTGGGAGTGCCCGGATTTTTTCACTCTTGAGGGACAGGAGGTGCTTTCTGTATCTCCCCAGGGACTGACCAGAGAAGAGTTCCGTTTTCAGAACATCTATCAGTCCGGATACTTTATCCTGAAGGATGGAAAGCCGGAGGAAAAAGCTTTCCGGGAATGGGATCACGGCTTTGATTTCTATGCACCCCAGACATTCCAGGATGGAAAGGGCAGACGGATCCTGATCGGCTGGATGGGAATGCCGGATGTAGATGAGGAGTATGTGAATCCTACAGCAGAGAGCGAAGGCTGGCAGCATTGCCTGACTGTTCCACGGGAAGTTACGTATAAAAACGGAATGCTTTATCAGTATCCGGTGGAAGAACTGAACGGGCTGAGAAAGGCTGACGTTTCTATCAGCGGTTCCGATGTGGAGATTCCGGTAAATGGACCGTTTGATCTGGATGTTCAGGTAAAAGGTGAGCAGGGTAAAGTAAGCCTTGGGGAAAACCTCTTCCTGGAGTATCAGGACGGAGATGTGATCTTAACTCTCTCCGAGAAGGCCGGTGCCGGACGAAAGGTACGTAAGGCGCATGTTCCGTCCGGTGGGATCGAAAGCATCAG
>ENA-ORRU01001463-ORRU01001463.1-human-gut-metagenome-genome-assembly--contig:-NODE-1463-length-14229-cov-2.392550_pt1 | contig 14229 bp, 16 predicted proteins | sample MGYA00242184_ERZ509151 | MGnify/ENA primary metagenome ERZ509151 (study PRJEB26280, sample SAMEA2338667) | human gut metagenome | biome: human gut; feature: human-associated habitat; material: faeces... | reverse complement strand
GGATAACTTCGCCACCGTAGACGAGGCTGTCGCATTCATTGACGAGGATACTTTTCAGGTAGTATCGGACATGATGCCGGATGGTTCCCGTCTGGCGACCCTGCATTTATCAGTTTCCGATGCAACAGGTGACTGTGCCATATTCGAATATACAGACGGAAAACTGACTGTCTATCACAGCAAGGAATATAAAGTAATGACCAACTCCCCCACTTACAACAAACAGCTGGCCCTTAACGAATATTGGAAATCAATAGGTGGATTGAGTTTTCTGCCCGGAACCAACCGCCCGTCAGACCGCTTTGCCAGAGCCAGCTTTTACGTAAACGCACTGCCTGAAACGGATGATGTGAGGATCGCTGTGGCAAGCGTATTCAGTGTTGTCCGCAACGCATCGGTCCCGTACGGCATATCTACTCCCGAAAATCCGGAGATTTCAACGACACAATGGAGAACGGTATCGGAAAGCAAAGACCTGATGTACTTCTTCGAATCAAGTCTGACACCCAATACTTTCTGGGTGAATCTGCGGGAAATGGATTTGTCAGAAGGTGCTCCGGTACTTAAATTGTCTATTTCCAACGGAGAAACTTATCATGGTAATACGAGCAAAGAATTCAAACCGGCGCAACCGTTTAAGTTTATGGGAGTGAGAGGGTGAGAAAAATAAGAAGCGAATACGGGAGGTTGTCTTCATTAATCAAATGAAAACAGTCTCCCGCATTATATTACTAAATATTAATTGAAGTAATACAGGAACACTGCGATTCCTTCCAGCGCTTTTTTGGGCTGGTCTTTGATTTCAATAGCAAACTTGATTTCTGCTTTTGCCACACCACGCAAGTTAGTCAGTGAGTGTAAAGTAGTCACCAGACGAATACTTTGTCCGGACAGCACAGCCTGACCGAATTTCATCTTATCCATACCGTAGTTAATCATCATTTTCAGATTATTTACCTGAATAATCTGATTCCACAAGTAAGGAAGCATAGACAATGTCAGATATCCGTGAGCAATTGTGCTATGATAAGGACTATCCACTTTAGCACGTTCTGTATCTACGTGAATCCATTGATGGTCCAGTGTTGCATCTGCGAAAAGGTTGATGCGTTCCTGAGAGAGTTCGACATAATCGGATACACCTATCTGTTGACCTACTAACTTTTCAAATTCTTCATACGAGTTGATAATAACTTTCTCCATAGTCTCATCATTTTATGGGGGTTCTACATATAATTATGAGGGCAAAAATAGGAAAAATAAATGATATGCCGTCTATTTACCGCACAAATGCAAAAACAAAATACAAGAAAATGCTTTATCCGTTGACTGCCTTTTTTAGTGCATCGCTCAGTATGCTGTATCCTTTACCATTCAGATGTAAATCGTCAATTGTCAGCCCGGGATTCAATCGCCCGTCCTGAAGTAAACGGTCGAACACATCCAGACAGACAATTTCCGTTCCTTCCAGTCTGGCATGTATCTTCTGATTAAGCATACGGATAAACTTGTTTACTGCCGTACTATAATCATCATAATCGTTGCGGGGAAAAATACAAAAGAGATAGGTTTTCAGAGAAGGAATGGCAAGAACAGCCTTCACATAGCGTTCCACATATTCATCTGCATTTTCATCGTTCAACCGGTAAATGTCATTGGTACCGAACTGGACTACCACATAACAATCGGAAGTATCCACCGAAAAGGATTCGACATATGCCAAACCTTCTCCGGGAGCACCGTAATTCATACATTCCCATTGAGGAAAATAAATATTCAGTGCCCAGAATGCCATGTGACTGTTACCTACGAATGCAAATTTGGGTCTGTCTTCCATCTTATTGTTCTATATTCGTTCCAATTACAGAACAAATATAGAACAATATTTCGTAGATTTACCTTATTTTTGTATCCATAATTCTGTTATGACGAATCAATGATACATTTTTTCGACCAACCGGTTTCCCATATTGCACTACCGGAAAGGTTTACATATCCTTTCAACTATACTCCTCATCCGCTATGCGTATTAGCGGCTGAAGAAGTCAAAGCATATATTTCGACACAAAAGGAGTGGCAAGAGGAATTGGCTCCCGGCAAAATGTTCGGAGTACTCATAGTACAACCCCAAGAGGAGGAACCTTCTCCAATTGGCTATCTCGCTGCCTTTTCGGGCAATCTGGCAGGAAAGAACCTGCATCCGTACTTCGTACCTCCTGTATATGATTTGTTGCAACCACAAGGATTCTTCAAAATAGAAGAAGAACAGATTTCTGCTATTAATGCCCGTATCAGTGAATTGGAAGTTAACCCTCATTATCTGCATTTAAAAGAAAAGTTGAATGCAGAAACAGAGCAAGCCAATCTGGAACTGACTCAAGCCAAAGAAAAACTAAAGGCAGCCAAAGAAGAAAGAAAACTTCGCCGCAACTCATCCCCTGCCCTGTCAGGCCATTCTTATTCGCGAAAGTCAATATCAGAAAGCGGAATTCAAACGATTGGAACGGGGATGGAAAGAACGGATCAAAACTCTGGAAAAGGAGATCGCCACTTTTGAAACGGAAACAGATAAGCTGAAGACCGAACGGAAGAAACGCTCGGCAGCCTTACAACAAAAATTGTTCGAACAGTTCCGCATGCTGAATGCAAGAGGAGAAATTAAAGACTTGTGTACTATCTTTGAGCAAACCGTGCACAAAACTCCCCCTGCCGGAGCAGGAGAATGTGCCCTGCCTAAATTGCTGCAATATGCTTACCTTCATCAACTAAAGCCATTGGCAATGGCAGAATTCTGGTGGGGAAACTCTCCGAAGACGGAAGTCCGGCATCATGGTTATTATTATCCTTCGTGTAAAGGAAAATGTGAACCGATTCTACAACACATGCTGCAAGGATTGAAGGTAGATGAGAATCCACTCTCGGCCAATGCCCACAAGAAAGAAGAATTAGAGATTGTATTTGAAGATGAATGGCTGGTGGTGGTCAACAAACCATCCGGCATGTTATCCGTTCCCGGCAAGGAAGAGGAGACAGATTCCGTCTATCACCGTGTAAAAGCCAGATATCCGGAAGCTACAGGGCCAATGATCGTACATCGGCTGGACATGGCAACTTCCGGATTGTTACTGGTCGCCAAGACTAAGGAAGTTCATCAACATCTGCAGGAACAGTTCATGAATCGCAGTATCAAAAAGCGTTATGTAGCCTTACTGGACAGGAGCGAACAGAATGGATTACCGGAAGAAACAGGAACCATCAATCTTCCCCTTTGCCTCAATCCGCTCGACCGCCCCCGCCAAATGGTCAGTGAAGAATACGGCAAGCCGGCTGTTACCGAATACCGGATTCTGAACTATTCCGATAAGTACATACGCATCGCCTTTTATCCATTAACAGGACGTACCCACCAACTACGGGTACATGCCGCCCATCATCAAGGGTTGAACTGCCCCATTCTGGGCGATGAACTCTACGGAAAAAAGGCGGACAGGCTCTATCTCCATGCCGAATATCTCGAATTCCGCCATCCCGTTTACGGAGATATTATCTGCATACAGAAGGAGGCGGAATTCTAAGAATATTTTCTTCGGCTGTTTTCTTTTAATTATGAAACGGCACTTGTCAGCACCTGCCGTTTCAACCTGCGATAGACGTAAATAAATGCAGGTATCAGAAACAAATCAGCTGCTACCCATGCCATCGGATCACCGAAACAGACGGCTATAAAGCCAAAAGCCGGTACGGCACAAATACTGACAAGAATACGTGCAATCATTTCCGACACTCCGGAAAACATGGCAAGATTGGTGTAGCCTACTCCCTGAATAGTATATCGCAGGATACAGAGTAATCCAAGCATCGGAAAGAAAGAGACTGATATATGCAGGAAAAGTTCTGTTTTCTCCAGAATCTCAACTTCCGAAGGGTCTACAAAAATCAGAGCAAAAGACTTGGCTCCCACCATCAGGATCAGGAAAGTCACGGCTGTATAGACAACCATCATCAGCGTACTGGCTTTAATCCCCGACCAGATACGTTCAGGCTTTCCGGCACCGTAGTTCTGACCGCTAAAGGTAGCCATAGCCATACCCAAACTCTCCAATGGACAGAGGAAGAACATCTTGATGCGCATGGCAGAAGTAAATGCCGCCACACATGCCGTACCCAGCGCATTGTTTGCACTCTGAAGCATGATACTTCCGATAGCCGTAATGGAGAATTGCAATCCCATGGGAACACCAATGGAAAGTAACGTTTTCGCCAGTTTAGACTGATATTTCCGCTCTTTCGGTGTGCCGCGCAGGATGTCAAACTTCCGGTACATATAAATATAGCAAAGTAAAGCGGAAACTCCCTGCGAAAATACCGTAGCAATGGCAGCTCCCATCACTCCCCAGTCTAATACCAGAATACAGAATAAATCGAGAATGATATTGAGTATCGTAGCCAACACCAGAAAATAGAAAGGTGTCTTACTATCCCCCAAAGCACGGATGATACTCGACAACAGGTTGTAGAAGAACGTACAAGGTATCCCGATAAAAGTAACAAGCAGATAAGCGTACGCCCCTTCAAAAATATTCTCCGGTGTACGCATCATCTTCAGGATATCCGCGCAATAAATACTGGTCAGAATAGCAATAACCACAGACATCACAACTGCGAGTTGCAGACTGACAGAGACGTAGCTACGCATCGTACTATAATCTCTTGCCCCGAACTTCTGAGCTACGGGGATACCGAATCCTCCGCAACATCCGTTGCAGAAACCCAGAATAAGGAAAACGACTGATGTGCTGGCTCCGACAGAAGCTAACGCATTAATTCCCAAAAACTTTCCAACGATTGCAGCATCAACAAGCGAATACGTTTGCTGCAACAGATTGCCGAACAAAAGCGGCAGAGTGAAATTAAAAATCAGAGGTAATGCCGGCCCTGCCGTCATCTCTTTAGAAGTTGCCATACGTCTATGTCCTAAAAATTGGCTGCAAAGATACTGAAAAATCCGGTTGAGAGATTCTAAACCTATGCCCTCTTTTTATTGACATAAGTCAAAAAAAGACAAAATGGCGGAAATCTCCTATCTCTTCACCAGTCTTTTCGGCGAACCATGCCAGGAACAGCCCAAACAATAGACCTCCGTCATATCAAAACCATCGGTAGAAGCTGCCGGATCTTTAGGCACGACTTCTCCATTTTCAAGTACATAGACCAAAAGGCGCTCTTTACGGTCATTCACTACATATAGGGCAGCAATCTTGCACTGCGGACATAATAACTTTCTCATGCCGCAAAGATACGCATAGTTTCCAGCAACAACAACCATTCCTCTTGAAGTTATTTGCAGAATATGCAATCCGTTTATTATCTTTGCCCTATGGAAACTGATAAAAAGCCACGTATTACTCAGGAAAAGAGAACAGTAGAGATCATGATTCGTCTCTATTGCCGGAAGAAAGAGAAGAATGCAACTCTTTGTCCGGAGTGCGAAGAACTGCTCCGCTATGCACATGCCCGTCTTGATCACTGTCCCTTCGGAGAGAAGAAAAGTTCGTGCAAGAAATGTTCCGTACATTGCTACAAGCCTGCTATGCGCGAACGGATGCGGGAGGTTATGCGGTTCTCCGGTCCCAGAATGTTGCTCTATGCTCCGATGGAAGCGATACGCCACTTATTCTCCTGACCGGTAAATTTATCCTAATGATTTTTCCAGAATCCCGGATAGAAAAGTAACAGCACACTAAACAGTTCCAGTCTGCCTATCAACATCAGGAAAGAAAGAACCCATTTGGCCAAGTCCGGCAGAGAGTTCCATGAATATGCCGGGCCACAGTCACCCAATCCCGGTCCCACGTTACCGATGCTGGAAATTACCGTACTGACCGATTCGGAGAAACCTACTCCTAAAAACAAGAGAATCGCCCAGCCTATCAAAACAATAATCAGGTAAAAAGCAAAGAACAGTAATACGGTCGTTACAATGGACGGAGATACCGTCTGTTTGTTAATCCGCACCGGAAGTACCGCATTGGGATGAAGCAGATGCTTGAATTCATTTCGGATGGAACGAGCCACAATCAACAGGCGCATATTCTTGATACCTCCACTGGTAGAACCTGTACAACCTCCCGAAAGCATCGCTATAAATAACAATAACCATGTAAAAGGGGGCCACAAATTATAATCATCCGTGGCAAAACCGCAGGAAGTATGTACCGTAGCTACCTGAAACAATGATTTACGAAAAGCCAGTTCCCAACCATAATTATTCTGAAATACCAGTGCCAAAGTGATCAGCAGTGTCAATATCCCGACAGATGCCAGAAACCAATGCGTTTCTTCATCCTTAAACAAACGGCTCACTTTCCCTTTCAGACACATCAGGAATAAAGAAAAATTAATGCTCGAAATAATCATGAAGATAGCAACCACATACTCTATATACGGAGAATTCCAGTAAGAAATACTGTTTTGTTTGGTAGAATACCCTCCGGTCGCAGTAGTAGCAAATGATTGACAAATGGCATCGAACAAGTCCATTCCTCCGAACATCAGCAGAATGGTTTCCGAGACAGTCAATATCAGGTAGATAGTCCACAGCCATTTGGCCATTACATTAATTTTCGGATGTGTGCGGTCATGAGTTACTCCGGTAGTCTCAGCAGAAAAAAGCTGTACTCCGCCCGTAGTAAAGATAGGAAGAATGGCAATCGTAAAAAAGACAATCCCCAACCCGCCGATCCATTGCGTGAGGCTACGCCAGAAAAGCATTCCATGCGAAAGAGATTCGATATCATCGAGTATTGTAGCTCCTGTGGTGGTGAATCCGGACATCGTTTCGAAGAAAGCATTGGTAATGGTATCAATGCTTCCACTAAAATAGAAAGGCAGCATCCCGAAAACCGTAAAGAATAACCATGAAAGAGTTACCACGCAATACCCGTCCCGGCGACTCATCCGGTTCTCCGCTCCCCGTCCGTAAAGTAACAGCAATCCACCTGCTACGGCATTAATCACACAAGTATAAAGAAAATACTTATAGTCATCCTCTCCGTATCCCAACGAAATACCGGCGCACAAAAGAAACATTCCCAGCTCAATAAAAAGCAATGCCCCAAGCACTCGCCCTATCATCTTCGGATTGATCATACTATTGCTTTTGGCACGTGCATACACACTATTATCTGATATATACTCTTCCATAACTCATGAATTACTCTGCACGACTCCCATAGCCAATAGTATGCCAAAACAACGGCATTCTTTTTAAACAGCTATCTATCAGCCCAATATTATTTCCACTTTGAAAAAGCATAAAGCCTCCACCCTACCAAAATGGAAAGGTTTCCTATCAAAATGAAAAGGAGGACTTTCAAAATGGAAAGTTCCCTTTCAAAATAGAAAGATTTGATTATCTTTGTTCCAAAAAAATGAAACGAGCCATTATCATAGGTGCTACCTCCGGTATCGGGAAAGAAGTTGCCAAATGCCTTTTATCCGAAGGATGGCAAATCGGAATAGCGGGCAGGCGCCAGTCAGCTCTTGATGATTTCCGGCAAATCGCACCGGAGCGGATAAAAGTTCAGGCGCTGGATGTCACTCAGGAAGACAGTGCCGGAAAGCTGGATGCGCTTATTCATCAGTTAGGCGGCATGGACTTATTCCTTCTCAGCTCCGGCATCGGTTTCCAGAATATGAACTTGAATATGGAAATCGAGTTGAATACTGCACGTACCAATGTCGAAGGTTTCACACGGATGGTGGATACCGCATTTTCCTATTTTAAGCACAACGGAGGCGGACATCTGGCTGTCATCAGTTCGATTGCCGGTACCAAAGGATTGGGAGTTGCCCCTGCCTACTCTGCCACAAAGCGTTTTCAGAACACTTACATCGATGCTCTTGAACAACTTGCCCATCTGCAAAAGTTAAACATTCACTTCACCGATATCCGACCGGGATTTGTAGCTACCGACTTACTGAATGACGGAAAGCATTACCCGATGCTGATGAAAGCCGGTCAAACTGCCCGTCACATTGTCCGTGCACTTCATCGGAAACAGCGGGTAGCCATCATCGACGGACGCTACCGCATACTCGTATTCTTCTGGCGAATGATTCCCCGATGGATATGGAAACGGATGCCGGTAAAAACAAAATAGCAAGATTGGATAACCGAATACCGATGAAAAGCAACTATATTTGTAAGCAGATAAAAGAGAGTTATTTATCATACTTTTAATCACTTAAATAAATAAAAGATGGAACAGAAAATTTGTCAGAGTTGTGCTATGCCGATAGATGAGTCTACATTCGGAACAGAAGCCGATGGCAGTAAGAATCAAGAGTATTGCCATTATTGCTATGCAAACGGGCAGTTTACCAAAGAATGTACCATGGATGAAATGATTGAGCTCAACCTGAACTACCTTGATGAGTTTAATAAGGATTCGGAAGTGAAGTACACGATAGATGAGGCGCGGGCAACGATGAAAGAGTTCTTCCCTCAACTTAAAAGATGGAAACTATAAACTAAAAAGGGACTGACCCGAAAGTTCTTCTTCCAAACGTTTCTTTGTTACCAATATCCATTGCCACAAAGAGAAAATAACTTTTCGTTCTTTTAGGTCAGCCCCTGTTTATCTAATTATCCGCATTCATCTCCGGATGGCGTTCAAGCCATCTCACAGCATAAGAGCAGGTAGCTTTCGGCTTCATCCCGTTGGCGAGTGCAAAGTCATAAGCAGCTTTCACCAGTGCGGCAGCAATCCCCCGTCCTTCTATCGGTTTGGGGACGATGGTATGAATAATATCGAGATAATCACCTAACAGGCGATATTCTACAAAAGCGGTGCGACCGTCAACTTCCGTCTTGAACAGTTTCTGTTCGGGCTGATGAGTAATTTCGTAATCCATGATGTCTATTTTTTAAGTTGTTCAATCCATTGCAGCCGGCTCGTATCATAACCACGACGTTCGGCGGCAGTGACCAATTTCTTTTTTATTTCTTCCGGCAACTGCGGGGTACGGCTCAATATCCAAAGATATTTATCGGTACTGCTGCCGATAAGGGCATAGTTGTAGTTCTCCTGATCCAGTTCCAACACATAATAGTCAGAATAGAAATTCAGAAAAAAAGAAACTTTCAGCTTACCGGGCTGTGCGGGATCGGGAATCTTGGCATGTCCGGTGGCTGTCCGGCAAATATCGTAAGGTGAGTTACGTTTGCAACCCCGATTCTCTACGCGGATCATCCCATCGGGACGGAGGATATAAGTGGCAGTCACTTCTGTCAGTCCACGTTCAAAACGATGGTCATACCGGGCGATCTCGTACCAGAGCCCCATATATCGCTCCAAGTCAAGATGCTCTACCGTATGACGATCCGTTTCTTCAAAAAGCTTCTTGATGGTGGGCACGGAAAAGTGAAATCCGGCTTCCAGCAAGCGCGTAGGACGTACATTCTGTCCGGCTGTCAGAAAAGAGGCGGCTTCACCATACAGTAAACGAAAGACAGTCTGAGGAACAATAAAAGTAGTCCAGGCATGATACGCCTTTCCCATCGCGCGTGTAAATGAGAGTTGTGAAACGGATTGAGGGGCAACCAGATTGAAAACACCTCTCAGTTCTTCATTCTCTATAAAGAAGACCATAGCGCGACAAAGGTCGTGAATGTCTATCCACGGAAAAGGTTGCGTACCCGGCCCTATGGCGGCGGCAACTTTCGTTGCACGCAGCGGTCGGAGCATCTGCTGCATCGCTCCTCCATCGGAAGAAAGCACGACCCCGAAACGTGTAATAACAAGTCTTGTCGGTTGCGGACAACGTTTCGCTTCCTTCTCCCACGCATAGCAAAGGTCAGACAGGAAACCATCGCCACGAGTCTGAGTATATTCGTCCGATTCCACCAAAGAAGGATAATAACCTACGGCGGATGCCGAAATCATCAGTTTCGGTTTGGTTTTGACAGCATTCAAGGCACGGATAATACGGTGTGTCACTGTGATCCGGCTATTGAAAAGTTCTTGCTTATGCTCCGGTGTCCAACGCTGATTAATGGGAGCGCCTGCCAGATTGATAATGACATCGCAATGCGTCAGCGTCTGAACCAAAAGTCCGGACATACCTTCCCGAAACATCGCCCTTCCCAGAGGAATGATCCGGTATCCACCCTTTTCGGTCAGATAGCTAGAGAGATGTTTGCCTATATATCCGGTGGCTCCGGTCATTGCTATATTCATCTTGATTCTTCATTTTTTCAACTATACTAGAAAAACGTATTAAAAGCAGAAAAGGTTCTTTTATTATACGAATAAATATTATTCTAATAAATAAACCTTATCTTTGCACAGACATACAAACTATAAAAACAAAGACTTGTGACTAAAATACACATACTTCTAGTTCTATCGATATTCTTACTCTATTCCTGCTATTCAAGAGAACAGACCGAGGCATCATTCATACAAGTTGAATCCCTGCTAGAAGAACATCCCGACAGCGCATTGCAATTACTTCAAACATTGCCTACACTGCAAGAGCTTTCTCACAAAGAATCTGCCCGCTATGCCCTACTTTTAGCACGTGCAACAGATAAATGCGAGAAATCACTGCTACCCTGTGATTCATTACTGAATCTAGCTTTACGCTATTATGATGACGACGAGAAAGAGCGGGCTGTAGCTTTACTCTATAAAGGACGGTTGGAAATAGAAATAAATAGCCCCAAAGAGGCTATTACCCATTTGCAAGAAGCGCTGACCATATTGAAAGACTATCCGAAAGAAATTGAGATCAAACGACATACGCTCAGCTCATTGGGAAATACATATTACAGAACAAGCTTCTTTGAAGAAGCTATCAAAGCGTATCAGGAACTATATAAATATTGTATAACAGATAAAGACAAATACATTGCACTGAATGATATAAGTTCATACTATTGCATGACTGATAATAAAGATTCTACAATAACAATACAACACAAAGCATTAGAGTATGCCATAGCTTCAAAAGATTCTTCTATGATTGCCATAGCTAAACTCAATCTAAGTGTTTATTATGATGAATTTGAAGAACTCGATTCAGCTTTATATCATGCATATAGTGCCCTCCAATGGTTTCCATCAGGAAAGATACCGGGGAATTATTATGGCAATCTTGGAACCTTGTTGTTTGAAAAAGGAGATAACCTCGATTCAGCTATCTATTATCTCAATAAAAACATAGAAAACACTACGGATATAACGGGAAAAGCAGCCGCCTTATTAAGTTTATATGATGTTGAAAAAGAACGCGGAAATTATAAAGCTGCATCTGACTATTTAGAAAAACATATAGCAATACAGGATTCTTTGTCCAGCACTGAACAATCAACCGAAATACAACAACTCATTAATAAATATAATATCAAAATCCATATTAGAGAAGAGCAAATAAAAGAGCAGCATCGACTCCAACTCATAATTACACTCTTTATTTTTTGTTGCTTACTTATTATATTATTCTATCAATACCATCTTAACAAAAGAAAAAGGATACAACTTATATATCAGCAGAATTTAAAACAAACCCAATATAAACTATCTTCAATGCAGACTATTATTGAAGATAATCAATCAATAATCAGCTTACTGCAAGAAGAACAACGCAATCTGAAACAAGACCAAGCAAATAAGATAGATGAAATACAGGAAAGAGAATGTACAATAGAAAGACTTAGACAAGAAAAAGATGAACTGAGAAATTGGTTGTTTACCCAAAGTGATATATACAAGAGGATCATCGCCCTTTCGAAACAAGAAGTATCTGACAGAAAAGCAATGAAGGTATTAACAAACACAGAACTAAAGAAACTCCAAAAGACTATTTTCGAGATTTATGCCGATTATATATCACACTTGCAAAAAAAGTATCCTAAGTTGACCGAAGAAGATATCTTATATCTCTGCCTAAATGAAGCAAAGTTGCAACCTCTAACTATTGCGCTTTGTTTCGGTTATAACAATACGCATCCCATTAACCAACGCAAATTAAGGATAAAAGAGAAAATGAAAGACGAAGAAATGTAAGGTGTGACTACCAATTTCACTATCTCACTAGTTATCAACATATTACAAAATAGGAATGTGACTGCAAATATTATTCATCTAGACTAATACTCCATACCTTTGCCTCCATAAATCAATAAAAGAATTGAATATGAAAGCAAAATCGTTATTTATCCTATTATCGGTATTATTTATTATACCAATGAATGCAGCAACGCTGGAAGCACAGAGGCATAGATCGCATTGGAGAGCCCGCGACAGAGAATCCAAAGCATCCACACGTTCTCCCCTTACTTTTGATATAAACGTGCAAGAAGTAGATAACTGCCTACAAATCATCTTTCTGTCACCTCTGCCGGATGCAGAAATCACTATTACAGATAAAAACGGGAAAACCATAGTTCATGAACCTCCTACCTTCATAAACAAAGGTAAAACATTGTATATAGAAACTCCAAACGGTTATCCTTATACAGTAAAGATTATCTCTCCCATAATGGATATAACAGGAGATATTGTAGAAGAAGAAAGCGAATAAAAAAATAAAAAAAGATGAGACTAAACATTTATTTAATCGGAGCATTCTTCGGAATGTTTATTCTGTCATCGTGTGGCAACGATGATGATGAAACTCCCACTCCTAAAGATGATTCATGGTATTGGGGATACTTTAAAGGTACTATAAACGGAAAAGAAATAGCAGTAGAAAATGTAGGACATGGTGATTGGCCAGTTCATACAGTGAAAACAAGCGCATCTCCTCCAGATAATAATACTGATTCTATAAAAGGAATGATGACAAGCGTTAAATACAGTAGTGATGAATTGCTTAGCATAACCATCTATCATTTAAACAAGGGAATACGCTATATAACAAAGTCAACAAAAACAGATTGGATATATGATGGCATTCAAATAACACGAGATACGCATAGTGACAAATATGAGGACAGATATATTTACTATATCCCCCAAAAAGAGCAACCATTCCAAGTAAAAATTACTAAATTGACCTATGCAGATCAGTGGCATCCCATTGTTGAAGGAAATCTTGATGGAGTACTTTATCGTTTAGATAATCCAAAAGATTCTATTATAATCAATGGTTCTTACGGAACCAGATAATTTTTATCTATTACTAACTTTCATAAAAAACATGCATTATAGCATTTTCTTTTGTCTGAACTTATCAAACTTAGTATTAATGGAATAAAAACGTTCTCTTTTTGTGGAGAACATAATTACAATTTACGTATGAAAAAGAATTTTTATTTTTTACTTTTTAGTATTGCAATGTTATTATTTGCATGTACGAACGACCAAGAATCAGATTTATTGCCATCTAAAGAAGCAAAAGGCACTGTTGATATGTTGAATTTTGCTACGGAAGAGGAATTTTTCAATGCGGTTGAGTCGCCTGAGGCTACTTTAAAAACAATTTCAACCCATAGTGATTTTAAATCACTGTATAATGAATATGAGGAAGCTTGGGAAATAGAAGAAGAATATTATGCTTCTGAAGAAAAATATAATGAGTTCAAAATGTTGTTTCCTCATTTATATTTTCCAGAATATAAAGATGACTATTCTTTTTTCTTACCAGTAAGTAATGAATCAGTTGCAAAATTATTGAATCTTGAAGGGAATGTCAGAATAGCAGGTGAGGTGGTTAATTATATTGATATCAAAACACCACAAGATCTTTTAAAACTGGGACAGTTAGCACCTGATGATATAGATAATCGGATTATGACTCGGAATGGAGGCTATCTGAATGACATCCCTAATCAATATGGACCAGATGGAGATCGTAAATTTTGGGTTACAACAGTTGCAGGGGGATTAAATGGAAGACCCTATACTACAATAGAAGTCTATTTTCGGAGAAAAGGTGCTGGTGGACACTGGAAAAATTATAAGTCAAGAGTTACAGTTATTGGAAGATTACAATATGCAACAGGAGAAGCCATGATTTTTCCTGTAACTTCCGAGAAGTATGGAAAAGCTCCTTTGAAATTTGAATTCTTATCTTCTGCTGCACCTAATGTGAATCCTTTTCCTTGTAGAGGAAATAATATAAAGATCAGTTATCAAGGTATTCATGAAGATTATTACATGAATGTAGATATTAGCCCTAAGCAATAATTAACACTATGAAAAACAGCATTCCTGAAGGATG
>ENA-ORRU01001460-ORRU01001460.1-human-gut-metagenome-genome-assembly--contig:-NODE-1460-length-14256-cov-4.916555_pt1 | contig 14256 bp, 11 predicted proteins | sample MGYA00242184_ERZ509151 | MGnify/ENA primary metagenome ERZ509151 (study PRJEB26280, sample SAMEA2338667) | human gut metagenome | biome: human gut; feature: human-associated habitat; material: faeces... | reverse complement strand
TCCGCCCCTTCGGGGCACCGCTCCCCCTCTGGCGCAAGCGCCACCTCCCCCGTATCGGGGGAGTCTGTCTCGCAGAGGGAGGCAAGAAAAAAGGCCGGAGCTTACGCGCCGGCCTTTTGGGTATGCCTGTTTTTGACCTCATGTGCCCACGCGATGAATTTTGTGCGGTTGAAGAACAGAATCCCCACAAAGCTGAACAGCACAATGCCGGTCAGCACGGTGAACAGCCAGTTGCCCTCCAGCATAAAGCTGCCTGCCGCGCAGGTCAGCAGGGTGGGGAAGGGCAGACTGATGAAGATGGCCGCTAAAAACTGCTTCGGGCGCATCCCCGCGTTGGCGGCGGCATAGGGAATGATGCCGTTGGGCAGCCCCGGCGTGATGAACGCCAGAATTGTGTAAAACCAGGGGTCCTTGCTGCTGCGCACGCTGTCCAGCAGCTTCGCAGCCTTGGGGTTGTCGGCGACAAGGCGGCGGATGACCGGCACGAGCCGCCGTGCAATGAGGTAGACGCTCATGTTGGCGACGGCGGAGGCCGAGAAGCTCGTCAGAAAGCCCATCCACGGGCCGTAGGCCAGCCCTGCCGCCAGCTGCACCGGCATGGCCGGAATGACGAGCGACAGCACCTGCACGACGGCTAGGAACCACAGCGTCAGAAAGCTGCGCAGCCGCCCCTGGCTGGCCAGGTATTCGCTCAGCGCCTGCTCATCCCCGGCAGAAAACGCGGACCAGAGCCCGGGCAGCAGCAGGCGGAACGTCTCCACGATGAGCAGCACCGTGAACAGCACCACCGCCGCCACGACCAGCATCGCCAGCCGCTTTTCTCTTTTATTGGCATGTTCGGACATGAAATAGTATCTCCTTGTGGTTAAAAAACAGAGAATACTATACCAAAAACAGCGGAGAAAAGCAAGAAAATTTTGGGGCCCCTTCGCTGGTCATGTGTAGGGGAGGGATTCATCCCTCCCGTGAACGCTGCGGCAGCCGTGAACGACCCGGGAGAGTCAAGACCCTCCCCTACAAACCGACACTCACGGCTGCTTTGTAGGGAGCGGTCTTGACCGCTCCGGGGCGATTACGGCGGACGGGTGTTTGTGGGTAGGCCCCGGGCCGGGCATGCCCGGCCCCTACTGTGCGCAAAAAAATCCCGGTGCACACTTGCACCGGGAAAATACCGATCTTATCGCTTCTCCAGCGGAACGTACTCCTGCGGCTTGCCGAGGTACTTGTAGGCGGGGCGGATGATGCGGTTCGCGAACTCGACCTCCTCGACGCGGTGGGCACACCAGCCGGGCACACGGGCTATCGCAAACAGCGGGGTGTACAGGTCCTCGCTGATGCCGAGCATACGGTAGATCAGGCCGCTGAACAGGTCCACGTTGGCGCAGACCTTCTTCGGGCCGTGCTTTTCCTCGGCAAAGACCTGCGGGGCCAGGCGCTCAATGCTGCACAGCAGCTCGTACTCCTCGTCGTAGCCCTTCTTGTAGGCCAGGCTCTTGGCGTGGGTTTTCAAAATCTGCGCACGGGGGTCGCTCATCGTGTAGACGGCGTGGCCCATGCCGTAGATCAGGCCGCTGCCGTCGCCGCGCTCCTTGCGGAGGATCTTGCGCAGGAACTCGCGGACCTCGTCGTCGTTGGACGGGTCCTCGACATTTTCCAGAATGTAATCCAGCTGGTGCATGACCTTCAGGTTCGCGCCGCCGTGCTTGGGGCCTTTCAGCGCACCGATGGCCGAGCTGATGGCCGCATAGGTGTCCGTGCCGGAGCTGGACAGCACGCGGCAGGTGAAGGTCGAGCAGTTGCCGCCGCCGTGGTCCGCGTGGACGAGCAGGCAGAGGTCGAGCAGACGCGCTTCCTCGTGGGTGAACTTCTGGTCGGCGCGGTAGGTGCTCAAAATATGCTCCGCCGTGCTCTGGCCCTCGGTGGGCAGGTGGAAGTACATGCTGGACCGGTCATAGACGCGGCGCTTGATCTGGTAGGCGTTGACCATCATCGTGGGCAGCTCGGCGATCAGGTTGATGCTCTGGCGCAGGATGTTGGGCAGACTGTTGTCCTCGGCGTGCTCGTCGTAGCTGTACATGGCCAGCACGCTTCGTGCCATCTTGTTCATCAGGTTCGGCGACGGCGAATTTAAGATCATGTCGTCGGCAAAGCCCTGGGGCAGCTCGCGGTGATGCTCCAGCAGCTTGCGGAACTTGGCGTACTGCTCCTGCGTGGGCAGGGAGCCGAACAGCAACAGCCAGATGACCTCCTCAAACATGAAACGGTCATGGGCGTCGGCCTCGGCGGCCAGCGTGTCAATGTCGATGCCGCGGTAGACCAGGCGGCCCGGAATGGGCACGATGGTGCCGTCCTCCTTCTTGTCATAGCCGATAACGTTGGAAACGTTCGTGATGCCGGCCAGCACGCCGGTGCCGTCCAGATTGCGCAGGCCGCGCTTGACGCCCATCTGATCCGCCAGATGCGGGTCAAGGGTGGCGTTGTGTTCCAGATATTCGTGGCAGAGCAGCTCAAGCTCATCCGGCTCCAGGGCCGGGACGTCCGGGTAATACATCATGCGTACCCCTCTCTTTGACCAATTTTATATACTTTGCATACTTATACAGGCGCATATCACTGCTGGCTTCCCTTACCAATATGCCTGATAGATTGATTTTATAGCATTTCCGCAAATTCGTCAAGAAAAACTTAAAATTTTTCTAAATTTTTCGGGAAAATGCTTTAAAAAATTAAGCCGGCGGCCAAAAATGTGCCTATTGTGTAAAAATGCGGATTGACAACCGGCCCCAAACCGGGTAGTATGTTAGGTATACCGCAGAAAATGCAGAGTAAGACAGGGAAAGGGGAAAAGTATTATTTATGAAAGCAGTTCTGATTCCGGGCGACGGCATTGGCCGTGAAATTGCCGAGAGCGTCCGCGAGGTATCCGCCGCACTGAACACCGGCATTGAATGGCAGGAGTTTGCTGCCGGTGCCGAGTACGCCGCCGAGAGCGGCGAGCTGATCGCCCCCGGCACGCTGGATGCGATCGAAGCGTGCGGCTGGGCACTCAAGGGCCCCACCGCCACCCCCATCGGCAAGGGCTTCCGCAGCATCAATGTGCAGCTGCGCCAGCGCTTTTCCACCTATGCAAACCTGCGCCCGGTGCACACGCTGCCGGGCGTACCGACCCGCTTTGACAATGTGGACCTTGTCATCGTGCGCGAGAACACCGAGGATCTCTACAAGGGCATCGAGTATATGCTGAACGACGAGATCGCCAACGGCGTCAAGCTCATCACCCGCCCCGCGTGCGAGAAGATCTGCCGCTTTGCATTTGACTATGCCCGCAAAAACGGGCGCAAAAAGGTCACGGCAGTCCACAAGGCCAACATCATGAAGCTGACCGACGGCCTGTTCCTGCGCACCTTCCGCGAGGTCGCCGCGGAGTACCCCGAGATCGCCGCGGACGACTGCATCATCGACGCTTTGTGCATGAAGCTGGTGCAGAAGCCCGAGCAGTTCGACGTGCTCGTCGCGCCGAACCTCTACGGCGATATTATCAGTGACCTGTGCGCCGGTCTCGTCGGCGGCCTGGGCTTTGCGCCCAGCGCCAACATCGGCGACAGCACCCGCATCTATGAGGCCGTCCACGGCTCTGCCCCCGACATTGCCGGGCAGGACAAGGCCAACCCCAGCGCCATCCTGATGGCTTTTGCCATGATGCTGAACGACCTTGGCGAGACTGACAAGGCCGCCAAGCTCAATGCCGCCATCCTGGCCCAGGTCGAGGAGGGCAAGGTCGTCACTGCCGACATCGGCGGCACCGCGGGAACGAAGGAGTTTACCCGGGCAATCATCAGCCGACTGGCAGAGTGAGCGGTGCTCAAATAATAAAGAATAAATAAAAAATAATAAATGCGGTGGATCGCGTCGCTGGCGCTCCGCTCAAAAAATGTGCATCGTAGGGGCGCATTCTATATGCGCCCGCAAGGCGGCTGCCTGTGTCCGGGCGGATATGGAATCCGCCCCTACGTTTTTGTTTTCGACCAACGGGAGAAAACTCCACAATCTTTATTATTTATTATTTTTTATTTCTTATTTGCAAAAACGGAGGTTTTCCCATGAAGCTGCACGACACCGGCGTATACCTTGTAAACGGCGTGCCTCAGACTTCCGCCCCGGCGGGCATCACCGAGGCAGACGCCAAAAAAGGCACCATCGCCTACGGCATTTTGAAGGCCCATAATACCGGTGACTCCATGCAGGACCTGCGCATGAAGTTCGACTCGATGACCAGCCACGACATCACCTATGTCGGCATCATCCAGACGGCCCGCGCGTCCGGCATGACGGAGTTCCCGCTGCCCTACGTCATGACGAACTGCCACAACAGCCTCTGCGCTGTCGGCGGCACCATCAACGAGGACGACCACCAGTTTGCCCTGTCCGCTGCCCACAAATACGGCGGCATCTATGTTCCGCCGAACATGGCCGTCATCCACAGCTACAACCGCGAGATGATGTCCGGCTGCGGGCGGATGATCCTGGGCTCTGACTCCCACACCCGCTACGGCGCCCTCGGCACGATGGCCGTCGGCGAGGGCGGCGGCGAGCTGGCCAAGCAGCTCGTGGGCCGCACCTACGATATGAGCTATCCCGGGGTCGTTGCCATCTACCTGACCGGCAAGCCCGCTCCGGGCGTCGGCCCGCACGACGTCGCGCTGGCGCTGGTTGCCGCGACCTACGCCAACGGCTATGTGAAGAACAAGGTCATGGAGTTCGTCGGCCCCGGCGTGGCAAACCTGAGTGCCGACTACCGCAACGGCATCGACGTCATGACCACCGAGACGACCTGCTGGTCCTCCATCTGGCAGACCGACGATACCACGAAGGAATATTTTGTGCAGCATGGCCGCCCCGAAGCTTATAAGGGATTGAAGCCCGCCGACGTGGCCTACTACGACGGCTGCATTGAACTGGACCTCTCCACCGTCGAGTGCATGATCGCGCTGCCGATGCACCCCAGCTATGCCTACCCGATCCGCGAGCTGAAGGCCAACGCCAAAGAGATCCTGCAGGCGGCGCAGGACCAGGCCAACAGGCAGCTGGGCGGCAAGGTCGAGATGGACCTCGTCGGCAAGATCTGCGACGATGGCCGCATCTACGTTGACCAGGGCGTTGTGGCCGGCTGCTCCGGCGGCACGTATGAAAATATCTGCGCCGTGGCGGACATCATCAAAGGCAAGAGCTGCGGCAACGGTGAGTTCAAGTTCAGCGTCTACCCCGACAGCATGCCGACCTATCTGGAGCTGGTCAAAAACGGCGCTGTGGCGGACATTGTCTCCGCCGGCGGCATCTTCCGCGAGTGCTTCTGCGGCCCCTGCTTCGGCGCGGGCGACACCCCGGCCAACGGCGAGTTCTCCATCCGCCACACGACCCGCAACTTCCCGAACCGCGAGGGCTCCAAGCCCGGCGAGGGCCAGATCAGCGCCGTCGCCCTGATGGATGCCCGCTCCATTGCGGCCACCGCGGCCAACGGCGGCTACCTGACCGCCGCCAGCGAGCTGACCGACGTGGAATACACCGTGCCCGACTACCACTTTGAGCAGGGTGTCTACGACAAGCGCGTCTACAACGGCTGGGGTCATCCGGAGCCGGACTACGCGCTGAAATTCGGCCCGAACATCAAGGACTGGCCCGAGCAGCCCGCCCTGACCGACGACCTGCTGGTCAAAATTGTCAGCTACATCACCGACCCCGTCACCACCACCGACGAGCTGATCCCCTCCGGCGAGACCTCCTCCTATCGCTCCAACCCCCTGCGTCTGGCGGAGTTCACCCTGTCCCGCCGGGTGCCGGAGTATGTGCCCCGGGCCAAGGATGTAGCCGCCCGGGAGGCCCAGCGCCGCAGCGGTCAGGTCCCCGCCTCCCTGCTGGAGACCCTGGGCCGCGTGGGCGATGCCCAGGCCCTGGCCCAGACCACCCAGTTCGGCTCCTGCGTGTTCGCCAACAAGCCCGGCGACGGCTCTGCCAGAGAGCAGGCGGCCTCGTGCCAGAAGGTGCTGGGCGGCTTTGCGAATATCTGCTACGAATTTGCCACCAAGCGCTACCGCAGCAACTGCATCAACTGGGGCATGCTGCCGTTCACGCTGGACGAGGGAACACCGTTTGATTACACGCCGGGCGATCTCGTTTTCGTGCCGGACGTGCGGAAGCGGCTGAAGGAAGGCTGCGAGGACTTCCCTGCGGCAGTCCTGCGGCAGAATGGCGAAAAAACGGAGATTTTGCTGCATGTGAAGGGCCTGACGATGGACGAGCAGGAGATTCTGCTTGACGGCTGTCTGATGAATTACTACGCCAAGCGCGGATAAGGAGCCAATATGGAAAAAATTCAAATGAAAACGCCGCTTGTCGAGATGGACGGCGACGAAATGACGCGGGTGCTCTGGCGCATGATCAAGGATGAACTGATCTGCCCGTTTGTTGATCTCAAGACCGAATATTATGACCTCGGCCTGCTGCATCGCAATGAGACGCGTGATCAGGTCACGGCTGACGCTGCGCTGGCGACCAAAAAATACGGCGTGGCCGTCAAATGCGCGACGATCACGCCGAATGCGCAGCGGATGGTCGAATATCCGCAGCTGACCGAGATGTGGAAAAGCCCGAACGGGACCATCCGTTCGATTCTGGACGGCACGGTCTTCCGCGCGCCCATTCTGCTGGACTCCATCAAGCCGGTCGTGCGCACATGGAAAAAGCCCATCACCATTGCCCGCCATGCCTACGGCGATGTGTATAAGTCCGTAAGTTTCGAGACGGACGAGCCCGGCGAATGCACCATGACCTTCAAGGGTGCATCCGGCAAAGAGCAGACCGTTCTTGTCCAGAAAACCGACGGCCCCGCTGTCTTCCAGGGTGAACACAACAAGGAAAGCAGCATCCGCTCGTTTGCGCGGGCCTGCTTCCAATATGCTATTGATACGAAGCAGGATCTTTGGTTCTCCACCAAGGACACCATCGCAAAAGTCTACGACGGCGCGTTCAAGCGCATTTTTGAAGAGGAATATGAAAAGTCCTACAAAGTACAGTTTGAAGCGCTGGGTCTGCGGTATTTCTACACGCTGATCGACGACGCGGTCGCCCGTGTGATCCGGAGCGAGGGCGGCTTCATCTGGGCCTGCAAGAACTATGACGGCGACGTGATGAGCGATATGGTGTCCACGGCCTTCGGCTCGCTTGCCATGATGACTTCCGTCCTCGTTGCACCGGACGGCACGACGGAATACGAGGCTGCGCACGGCACGGTCACGAAGCACTATTACCGCTACCTCAAGGGCGAACAGACCTCGACTAACCCGATGGCGACGATTTTTGCATGGACGGGCGCGCTGAGAAAGCGCGGACAGCTGGATGGGCTTCCGGCGCTTGCGTCCTTTGCGGACAAGCTTGAGCGGGCCAGCCTTGACACGATCCGCTCCGGCGTCATGACCGGCGACCTCGCCGGACTCGTCGAGGGCGAACGCCCCGTACCGGTTACGAGCGAAGCGTTTTTGAAAGCCATCCGCGCGCGGATGGAGGCATAAGACTGACAAACGAACAAAGCTGCCCCAAAGCCTCCCCTTGCCACGCTCTGCGTGGTAAGGGGAGGCCTATTTGTTTACCGTTTTTGCAACTTTTCTGGCAAAAATAAGCGAATCGTTTTGTCTTTGTTTTCCTGCCTTCGCTTTGTTTCCTGTGCGCTCCCTTGGCCGGGTATTGTCTGTTTTGACCAGCTCCTGTTCTGTCGAATTATCTAATTTCGTATATTATTTTTTGTAAAAAGAGCCGATTGACTGTATATATAATGGTTTTATTGGAACGACCGCCAGATTCTGGCGCTGCTCCTATCAGTTGCTTTTTGCGTATCTTCTCAGGAACAGCGCCTTTTTCGTTATGCGCAAAACGAATCGTTTCGTTTTCCGGATTCCGGATCCGGTGCAGCATCTTAATGGCTCCGCGGGCTTCTTTTGCTGATTCATAAACGGATCATTTCGCCGCGTTTTGACTCGATGGCGTTCCAAACTGCCAATACCAAATTTCAAAATCCAGGAGGAAGAAAAATGAAAAAAGCTTTGTTCATGTTCTTACGATTGCCCTGATTGCGGCACTCGCGTTCGGCTGTTTGGCTGGCTGCACCGCCGCGCCCAAGACAGAACAGGTGACTCCAGCGACGCCCACCACATCTGCCACGACTGAAACCAGTGCCGATCCTGCCGCTGCGACTGATTTGAGCGGCAAGAAGGTTGCGCTTGTTCTTTTCGGTACGAACTTTGACTATTTCGTTTACATCGGCGCAAGCGCAAAGAAGACTGCTGAAGAGGCCAGGATTCAGCTTGATGTTTTGAATGCAAGCGATTTTGTGGATCTCTCCGAAAAGGTTTCTCAGGTCGTCACCATCAAGTATGATGCCTGTATCGTCATTGGCGTGCCGGCTATCATGGCTGACTATCAGGCACTTGGCGAAGCTGGCATCCCCGTTATCACATATGACTCTATGGTTGACGGCTTTGATTTCAGCGCCCGTGTTGGCAGTGACAACTATGTTCTCGGCACACAGGCTGCTGAAGAGGCAATCAAGTACCTCGAGAGTCTGGATGAGATCAACGGCGAGGTCATCTGCCTGAACTGCCCGGAGGGTGAATCCCTTGGTGACATCGGACTGCCCGGAATCGTCGTGACACCTGAAACTGTCGCTGATTTCATCGCACAGCAGGATAAGGAATACGAGGCGCTCGCTCCTTATAAGCCGTAAGATACATCTGTGACGGCTTTCAAAGAAATCTAGTTTTCAGAGGTCGTTCGCCTGCAAAGTGCAGGTGAACGACCTATAAGGAGGAAGTGCGCGTTGAATACGATTCTGGAACTCAAGGGCATCAGCAAATCTTTTGGCCCGGTCAAGGTTCTCGACGGCATTGACATGACGATCGAACCGGGCAAAGTCTATGTGCTAGCCGGTGAAAACGGTGCCGGCAAGAGCACGCTCTGCAACATCATCTCCGGTGCGCTGCAGCCCAGCAGCGGCACCGTCATCTTCGGCGGCAGGGAGCACAGCTATGTAAGCATCGACGAGGCCAAGAACCAGATAGGTGTCCGCATGGTGCATCAGGAACTGCAGGTCATCCCCATGATGACTATGATGAGCGCCAAGACCATGCTGTTCACGCTGATGGACGTTGTCAGCAAAAACGGCAACATGCTGCTGAACGTCGGCCCCATGGCGGACGGCACGATCCCCGAAATGCAGAAAAAGCCGCTGCTGGAGCTCGGTGCATGGCTCAAGGTCAACGGCGAAGCTGTCTACGGCACCCGCGCCTCTTTACTTCATAAAAGTTTTGCATGCTGACTAAAAATTTGTTAGGCCTGCTATATTTTTTTGTATTTTTTGCAGAAAGCGTATTTACAATCTCTTCACAAAATGATAGAATAATTTTAGTTTTTAACTGAGATTCCCTGTTTTTTCAATTCCGTTCAACGTTGGAAGAACAGGCTTTCCGCGAACTCGCCAAAACCGCCGCCGGAAAGCGGCGTTTTGCAAAACGGCGGAGCGAATTCCAAGACAGAAAGGATGACTTGCTTGGCAAACGCAATCGAACTGAGAAACATCACCAAGCGCTTCGGACAGGTCGTGGCGAACAAATCGATCAGTCTGGAGCTGCATAAGGGTGAGATCCTGTCCCTGCTGGGCGAAAACGGCAGCGGCAAGACCACGCTTATGAACATGCTCTCCGGCATCTACTATCCGGACGAAGGCCAGATCTTCGTGGATGGGAAGGAAGTGGAGATCCGCTCCCCGAAGGACGCGTTTGATCTGCACATCGGCATGATCCACCAGCACTTCAAACTCGTCGATGTCTTTACGGCTGCCGAGAATATCATTCTGGGCCTGCCCGGCGACAAGGGCAAGATGGACAAGAACGCCGTTGCAAAGGCCGTGCGCGAGATCGCCGACCGCTACGGCTTCGACATCGACCCGAATCAGAAGATCTACGAGATGTCCGTCTCGCAGAAGCAGACCGTTGAGATCGTCAAGGTGCTCTACCGCGGCGCGGATATCCTGATCCTTGACGAGCCAACCGCTGTTTTGACCCCGCAGGAGACGGAAAAACTCTTTACTGTCATGCGCAACATGAAAAAGGACGGCAAGGCGATCATCATCATCACGCACAAGCTGCACGAGGTGCTCGCCGTTTCCGACCGCGTGGCCGTTCTGCGCAAGGGCGAATACATCGGCGACACCGATACCGCTACCGCCTCGCAGCAGTCGCTGACCGACATGATGGTCGGCCGAGCCGTTTCCCTGAACATTGACCGTCCGCTGAACGAAAATCAGACCGAGCGCTTGAGAGTCGAGCACTTGACCGTCAAGAACAAGGAAGGCGTCAAGATGCTCGACGACGTGACATTCACCGCCATGGGCGGCGAGATTCTCGGTATTGCGGGCATCGCCGGTTCCGGCCAGAAGGAACTGCTTGAGTCCATTTCCGGCCTGCAGAAGCTGGAGGACGGCAGCAAAATTACATACATCGAGCCCGACGGGACCGAATGTCTGCTCAACGGCATGGACCCGCTCGATATCATCCGCAAGGGCCTCCTGCTGTCCTTCGTCCCCGAGGACCGGTTCGGCATGGGCCTTGTCGGCGGCATGAACATCATTCAGAACATCATGCTCCGCACCTATCGGCGAGGCAAAGGCCCGCTGACCGACCGCAAATTCCCGCGCGACCTGTCGCAGAAGATTGTGGACGATCTTGAGGTCGTTACCCCGGATATCGGCCGTACCCCTATCCGCCGTCTTTCCGGCGGCAACGTGCAGAAGGTGCTTGTCGGCCGTGAGATTGCGCAGAACCCGGCGGTTCTTATGACGGCCTACGCCGTGCGCGGTCTGGACATCAACACATCCTACGTCATCTACAATCTGCTGACCGAGCAGAAAATGAAGGGTGTCGCCGTCATTTACGTCGGTGAGGATCTGGACGTTTTGCTGGAACTGTGCGACCGCATTCTCGTTCTGTGCGGCGGCAAGGTTTCCGGCATCGTTGACGGCCGCAAGACCACGAAGGATGCCGTCGGCCTGATGATGACGAAGATCGGAGGTTAAAAGAATATGCACATCTCCAAACGAGACACAATTTCCCGCAGTAAGGCATGGTCGATCCGCGCCATCGCCATTCTGCTGGCTCTGATCGTAGACGGCATCATTATTTATGCCATTGTCAAAATGAACCCCCTGAAGGTTTATGTTTCCCTCGCCTCCGGCGCGTTTGGCACCAGCAAGCGCATGTGGTTCACCATCCGTGACTGCATGATCCTGACCTGTATCGCCATCGGCCTCGCGCCTGCGTTCAAGATGCGCTTCTGGAACGTCGGCGCGGAGGGCCAGATGCTCGTCGGCGGCATCGCCACCGCGTTCTGGATGATCAACTTCGCGGGCAAGATGAACATCGTGATGCTCTTCCTCTGCATGGCCATCAGCGCCATCGTCGCGGGCGGCATCTGGGGCCTCATCCCCGGCTTCTTCAAGGCCAAGTGGAACACGAACGAGACGCTGTTCACGCTGATGATGAACTACATTGCCATTCAGCTGACCTCGTTTGCCGTCTCCAAGTGGGAGAACCCTCCAGGATCGAACTCCATCGGCACCATCAACTCCAAGGGCGATGTCAAGTACGTCGGCTGGATCGGCAACATGTTCTCCGATGGCTATAACAAGGACTTCATGTGGACAGTCATCATCGTGCTCATCCTCGCGGCGCTTGTGTATCTCTATCTGAAGTACACCAAGCACGGCTATGAGATCGCCGTCGTCGGCGACTCGGAGAATACCGCGCGCTATGCCGGTATCCGCGTCCCGCGCATCTATGTGCGCACCATGGCCCTGTCAGGCGCGCTGTGCGGCTTCGCAGGCTTCCTCGCCGTCTCCGCTGTCAGCCATACGCTCTCGACCTCAACTGCCGGCGGCCGTGGCTTCACCGCGATCATCGTCGCATGGCTGGCCAAGATGAACCCGTTTGTCATGATCCTGATCTCGGCGCTGCTGTCGTTCCTCGACAAGGGCGCGGTGCAGATCGCTTCCGACTTCGGCCTGAACGAATACGTCTCGCAGATCATCTCCGGCGTTATTCTGTTCTTCATCCTCGGCAGCGAGTTCTTCATCAACTATCAGGTCAAGACCGGCTCGAAGCACAAGTAAGGAGGAGTTGAATATGTTAGATTTTTTGCTGAAATTCCCTGACCTTCTGCACTCCGCCATCGTGTTCGGCACGGTTATCATGTTCGGCGCGCTCGGCGAGATCATCACGGAGAAGTCCGGCAACCTCAACCTCGGCGTTCCCGGCATTATGTATTTCGGCGGCATCGCTGGTCTGACGTCCACGTTCATGTATGAAAACGTCTACTGCGTCAACGCAGGAATCGAACCGAACACGGCGCTGTGCGTCATCATGTGCCTTGTCGCGTCGTTCCTCGCTTCCGCGCTGGGCGGCCTCATCTACAGCTTCCTGACCATTTCGCTGCGCACGAACCAGAACGTCACGGGCCTGACTCTGACGATCCTCGGCTCCGGCGTCGGCAACTTCTTCGGCGGCAGCTTAAATAAACTTGCCGGCGGTGTCGGCCAGGTTTCCGTGGCCGTGACCTCGCAGGCATTCCGTAATTATTCGTTCTCCCTCGTCAACTTCTTTGACGGCTTCACCGGCAGCTTCCGCCTGGGAACGCTCCTGTTCTCCTATGGCTTCCTCACCTATGTGGCGATCATCCTCGCCGTTGCGATCTGGTTCTTCCTGACGAAGACCCGCACAGGTCTGAGCCTGCGCGCCATCGGCGAAAATACCGCCACGGCTGACGCCGCCGGTATCAACGTCACAAAGTACAAGTACCTCGCCACCTGCATCGGCGCGGGCATCTCCGGCCTCGGCGGCACATACTATGTCATGAACTACATCAAGGGCACCTGGGAGAACCAGGGTACGATCGAAGCCCTCGGCTGGCTGGCTGTTGCGCTGGTCATCTTCGCAACGTGGAAATCTCTGCGTGCGATCTGGGGTTCGTATCTGTTCGGCGTTCTTTATTGGGCATATAACTACATCCCCGGCCTGTCCAGAAGCACGCTGGAACTATTCAAGATGCTCCCGTATGTGGTCACGATCCTCGTTCTGCTTATGGTTTCCATGCGCAAGAAGAAGGAAGACCAGCCGCCTCAGTCCCTTGGCATCCCGTACTTCCGCGAAGAACGGTAACTGTAAACAGCCTCAGATCCGCTTTGGAGTCTGAGGCTGTTTTTGAATTTCGGCTTTTCTATGACCATAGATAGTTACGGCGCCATAAAATAATAATAAGAATCACTTGCAAAATTGACAAGAATGTGATAGAATAGTTTTGGTCAAACAAGGAATGATATGACAACAGGAATTCTTAAAAAAGGAGACGGGATCATGAACAAATATGCAGGCACAAAAACCGAAGCAAATCTGCGCGCAGCATTTGCGGGCGAGTCGCAGGCGAGAAATAAGTACACCTATTTCGCATCTGTCGCGAAAAAAGAGGGCTACGAGCAGATAGCTGCACTCTTCCTGAAGACAGCCGATAATGAAAAAGAACACGCAAAAATGTGGTTCAAGGAGCTCATGGGCATCGGCGATACAAAAGCAAATCTCGGGGCCGCTGCGGACGGCGAAAACTACGAGTGGACGCAGATGTATAAGGAGTATGCCGAAACCGCAAGACAGGAAGGACTTGACAATATAGCCGATCTGTTTGAAAAGGTGGGCGATATTGAAAAGGAGCATGAAAGCAGATTCAAGCTGTTCGTGAATAAGCTGACCGACGGAAGCCTGTTTACCTCCTGCGGCGAAACGGTGTGGCTGTGCAGGAACTGCGGACATATACATTGCGGAAGTACCCCTCCCGAATACTGCCCTGTCTGCAGAAAACCGCAGGGATATTTTCAGCGAAAGGACGACAGCATTCTGTCTTAGCCTGCAAAAAAGCAAAGGAGCGGCAGTATACGCTATGTAGCTGTCGCTCTTTGCTTTATCCGGATTTACGGAATTTACACATATTGACGGTTATACGCAATTCTCTCTTGCATTACTCACGGCGATGTAGTATAATTATTATGATAGGGCAGATATGTCCGCAGTACAGCTATAAGCAGAAAGAGGAACAGTATGGCACAGGAATTTACCGTATCGTTACAGGCGATAATCGACGAGTGCAAGCTCGAGGGTATCCACACAC
>ENA-ORRU01001450-ORRU01001450.1-human-gut-metagenome-genome-assembly--contig:-NODE-1450-length-14340-cov-2.380189_pt1 | contig 14340 bp, 13 predicted proteins | sample MGYA00242184_ERZ509151 | MGnify/ENA primary metagenome ERZ509151 (study PRJEB26280, sample SAMEA2338667) | human gut metagenome | biome: human gut; feature: human-associated habitat; material: faeces... | reverse complement strand
CTTCATACAGGGCGGACGGGTTGCCGAAGTTTTCTGTCATCCAGGGCAGCATCGCCTCCAGGGCTGTTTTACTCAGGCTGGTGGTTGCAGCCTGATCCGCATATACGCGCATGTCCGTCATCCTTTCCATTTCCGGCGCAGTGTCAACACCTCCCATCCAGCAGATCCTGGATCGATACGCTGGAAAGATATTCGTCTATAATTTCGTCCAGTCGATTCCACATCGGTCTGGTCAGGCAGTTCGCCAGAAGCTCGCACTCCGGGCCGCAGCCTTCCCCGTCCATGCAGGAAACCGGTGCGAGCGTCCCTTCTGTCAGCTTCAAAATCTCGCTGACCGGGTATTCCTCCGGTCTGCGTGCCATCCGGTAGCCTCCGTCTTTCCCTCTTCTGCTCTGCAGAAGTCCCGCCTTGTTGAGCATACCGACAATCGATTCCAGATATTTCATCGAAATCTTCTGCCGCTGTGCAATATCATTCAGGGAAACATACTCCTCCTGCTTCTGCATCGCCAGATCCAGCATGACCCGAAGTGCGTATCTTCCCTTTGTGGAAACCATCATAGGGCATAGCCCTCCTTACTTACCTCTTGTATTTCGAATCGGAGCTTTCCTCCCCTGAAAATCTGCAGATCGAAATCAGCGCCGTATCCGGTGAAACGAAAACAGCGCCGACCGCCAAATTTCTTTGTTGCCGACGCTGTTATTATAGCAGATTTTCTTTTGGAATGCTATCAGGAATCCTGTTTCGTTTTTACACGCACTGCTATGCTGCAGCTTAACGTAACTCAGCCCTGAATACTCTGTACGGTATAGCCTGCCTTTTCGACAGCTTCCCGGATCGCTGCATCTTCTACAACCTTTTCGCAGGAAACGACTGCTTCGTTCTTTTTCAGGTTGATCTTTGCAGAAGCCCCGTCGATTTTGTTGATTGCTTCGGTTACGGCTCTGACGCAGTGATCGCAGTGCATACCAGAAATTTTCACGGTCTTTTTGCCGATGACAGGACCATCCAGCTTTTTATCCTCGATGATAATCGTATCGCCGCCACCGCAGCAGGGGCTTTCCCCTTTCAAATGCTTCAACGTCCCTTTCAGTGCAAATCCCAAAAGAACAATTACAACTGCTACAACAATTACATTAGCCATTTTCCTGTTCTCCGTCTTTCTTTTTCCTTTTCCATTTCTGAATCCAGAGCACGACCTGATAAATCAGGACACCTGCCAGATAGATCACCAGAAAAGCACCAAAGCCGTAAAGCATGGAGCCTGTGGTGTTTCCAACATTTCCCATTTTTTCCTCTTTTCTTTGCGCAAAGGAAGGATCCCCTAGCTTCGGATCGGACAGTCTTTGTCACTGATGCTTTACGCCTGTCAGTGTTTTTTCTTGTTTCCTTCTGTCCTGCACGCGCTGCAGCCGCTGCAACCGCCGCAGGAACCGCCACAGCCTGTACAGCCGAGATGTTTTCCGGCTTTTCTATTCTGAACCTGTTTGTAAATCAGGAACAGACAATATCCGATCACCAGAATCAGAATTACTGCATTTGCCATCGTGCATTCCTCCACATGTTTGGGAAAAGGCCGGACATCAGAAATGTCCAGCCTCCTCCGTTTCTATTCTTTACCCAGTCCTTAGTTTGCCGCCTGTACAGACCGTTTGGAGTAAACCTTCTGATCCTTGTAGGGATCGGGTCTGAATAACAGGAACAGAATGATTGCTGTGAATACAAATCCGAATACAGTGCCTACGCCGAAGCTGCCGCCGGTTACAAAGGAACCGATCTGGTAGATGCACAGGCAAACGATGTAAGCGAAGATGTTCTGGAACAGGATTGCAAACCAGAACCACTTTTTAGACTGCATCTGCTGTGCCATGGTTGCAATTGCAGCCAGACAAGGAGAATCCAGCAGGTTGAAGATCAGGAAGCTCAGTGCTGCCAGAGAAGTAGGGAACCATGTCTGTACAGCCTGTGCAACGGTTACTGCATCTTCTGTATCGCCAGTTACATTTGCAAGAACGCCCATGGTGGAAACGATCGCTTCCTTTGCGGTAAAGCCGGACAGAGAAGCTGCCACAGGCTGCCACTCGCCAAAGCCCAGAGGTGCAAACAGAGGTGCGATGAAACCACCGATTACAGCCAGTAAGCTGTTTCCGCTCTCTTCTACCAGACCGAAGCCGCCGTTTTCGAAACCAAATCCGCCAAGGAACCACATTACTACGCAGGCAAGGAACAGGATCGTACCAGCCTTGATGATGAAGCCTTTCAGTCTTTCCCATACATGAAGCAGTACGGTCTTAGCCTGAGGAACATGGTACTGAGGAAGCTCCATAACGAACGGAGCAGGCTTTCCGGAGAAAGGTTTGGTTTTCTTTAAGATAATGGCTGCCACAAGGACAGCTACAATTCCCATGAAGTACATTGCGGGAGCCATAAATCCGCCTGCTTCATAGCTGCCGGTTGCCCAGCTTGCCATTACGCCGCCCATCAGTGCGATAACAGGAAGCTTCGCGCCGCAGGGGATAAAGGTTGCTGTCATGATCGTCAGTCTTCTGTCGTTATCCTGCTCAATGGTCTTGGAAGCCATGATTCCAGGGATTCCACAGCCGGAGGAGATAAGAAGCGGGATAAAGCTCTTTCCGGAAAGTCCGAAATGACGGAATACACGGTCCATGACGAATGCGATACGAACCATGTAACCGCAGTCTTCCAGGATGGAAAGGAACAGGAACAGGATTGCCATCTGCGGAACGAATCCAAGCACTGCACCAAGACCACCGATGATACCATCTGATACAAGGCTTACCAGCCAGTCAGCAACACCGGCATTGCCGAGTCCATCCGATACAACACCCTGGATGGTTCCCACAAAGCTGTCGTTCGTCCAGTCTGTTACCATGGTACCAACTGTTGTTACCGATACATAATAAACGATAAACATGGTAAGGATAAAGATCGGAAGACCGAGAATACGGTTTGTTACGATACGGTCGATCTTATCGGAAACTGTCATCTTATTTCCGCTTCTCTTAACGTTTGCAGAAACAACCTTCTGGATGTACTGATATCTTCCATCCGTTACGATACTCTCTGTATCATCATCCTCTGCCTTCTCAAGGCCAGAAGCAATCTCCTCGATCCTGGACTGTGCAGAAGCCGGAAGGTTCAGACCTTCTTTTACCTTGCTGTCTCTCTCAAGAAGCTTTACTGCATACCATCTCTTGTTCTCCTCAGCGATGTTTGCAGGAACAAATCCCTCGATCTCATTTACAGCTTTTTCTACTGCTTTCGGAAATTCCATCTGCTTCGATGGTACTCTGTGCTGGTTCGCACATTTGATTGCCTCATCAACAACCTCTTTAAGGCCTGTTCCTTTAAGAGCAGAGGTCTCAACGATCGGGCATCCAAGCGCGGAGCTTAAGCCTTTTACATTGATATGGATGTTGTTCTTTTTCAGAAGATCCACCATATTAAGAGCGATAACAACCGGGATACCGATCTCAAGAAGCTGGGTTGCAAGATACAGGTTTCTCTCGATGTTTGTTGCATCCACAAGATCGATGATCACATCCGGTTTCTCTTTCAGAAGATAATCACGGCTGACAACCTCCTCAAGTGTATACGGGGAAAGTGAATAGATACCCGGAAGGTCTGTTACCGTTACATCCTTCTGGTTTTTCAGCTTACCCTCTTTTTTCTCTACAGTAACACCTGGCCAGTTACCAACGTACTGGTTTGCGCCTGTAAGAGCATTGAACATTGTAGTCTTACCACAGTTCGGGTTTCCGGCAAGAGCTATTGTTACAGACATTTTGCATCCTCCTTTTTTCAGGTCAGAGCCTGACGCTCTGTCATTTTTCGAAGCTTATTTACTTTACTTCCACACATGCTGCGTCATGCTTACGCAGGGAAAGCTCATAACCTCTGATGGTGATCTCAACCGGATCTCCAAGAGGAGCTACCTTTCGGATATAAACCTCGCTGCCTTTTGTGATTCCCATATCCATGATACGGCGCTTGTAAGCCGGGTCGCCGGTGATCTTGGAAACAACTACTGTAGAACCTACTGCTGCATCACGTAAAGTCATTTCTCTTTTCCTCCCTGTTCATATTCCAATTCCTAATCTATCCTCAACTGCGCCTTCCGCAGTTTGGGGCAAATCCACTACCGGTCACTGCCGCACAGTCCGGTCACACCATAATGTGTCTGGCCATTTCCTTATTGACTGCTACTCTGGAATCCTTGACATTTACGATCAGATTGCCGTCAAACTGAGAAATAACTGTCACTTCCGCATTCTCAACAAAACCAAGGCCTGCAAGAAATCTTCTTGTATCCTCCGCTCCGGAAATACGCTTAATCGTGCCAGTATCACCTGACTGTAAAAATAAAATCGGCTGCATGGAATCCCTCCGTTTCTTTCTATTAATTAACTCAGTCTAATTAGTCAGCCCTAACTCATAGGTTAGTTTATACTAAGTTTTTTCGAATGTCAATCCCCTAAATGAAAAAAGTTAATCAAGATTAAGTTTTTATAAACAACATATAAAAAAAGTTCCTGCATTCTGAAGTACTTCTGGCTGGCAGAAGGTTACCTCTCCTTTGCAGGAACTCTGTTCTGATTCTTTTTCTGTTTGCAGCCTGTTAAGCTAAAATCCCCTTCGGAACTTTTTCTTTCTTCCAGGCTGCTCATATTTTTATCTCTCAGTGGATCTGATCATCTAGCAGTTTCAGGATCAGATTCTCTGTTTCATTGATTCCGTAGCTTGCACTGTTGATACAAAGATCATAATTATCCGGCTTGCCCCACTGAGCTCCGCCGTAAAAATTGTAATACCGTCTGTGCTGGCTATCCATCTTCTTCAGGAAACGGACTGCCTGCTTCATATTCATCTTCCTCACATCCATAACATGCTGCACACGGATAGCAAAAGGAGCTGTGATAAACAGACTGATATGCGGAATGTGATTGTTCTTGAGGATCGCATCCGCACACCTTCCCATAATGATGCAGTCCTCTTTTGAGGCCAGATCGCAGATCAGGTCACTCATGTTAAAGAATACCGCATCCTGTTTCGGAAGACCATGGTAACGGTTGAATTCCCGGAACCAGCCCTTGGGATCAAATTTATGCTTCTTCTCATATTTATTGAAATCCGCAAAATATTCCGCATCGTTGACAGCGCCCTTTTCCGCCTCAAGACGCCTTAATACCTGATCAAAGATCTCCACATCATAATAGTTGATCCGAAGCTTGTCTGCCAGTCCGAAACCGATATCATTACCGGCACTTCCCTGTGTACGGCTGATGCAGATGACCAGATGGTCATTCTCAGAGATTTTTTCCCTGTGCTTGATCATATGATTCAGCGCCACACGTTCCTTATCCATGATATCCGTAGCAACAAAAGTCTCCGGCAGCGTCAGGATCTCCTGAAAGATCTCATCATATTTCTTCATGAGACGGCTTTTTTCTTCTTTATCCTTGATGGTCCTGGCCATGTTGCTGATCAGTGCCATCTCGCTTCGAAGAAGATGTCCGTCCGGTTTGGTATACATCAGAGCACTTAAGTTCCGGATAGTGCCTTCTCTGTCACCGGTGAAGGTACGTCCAAGGGAAGATCCTACGCTTTCATAAACCTCGCCATCCAGTTCATAAAGTCTGGTGGCAAGCTCTCTGCATTTCTCTCGAATGTTATTATCCTGCATATTGATCCTCCTCCCTTATAAAAAGAATACCAGCATATCGATGATGAACACCGGTACCAGGAAACAAATGGACCATGCCATATATCCGAAGAAGGACGGCATGTTGATACCATTTTCGTCAGAAAGTGTCTTGACCATAAAGTTCGGAGCATTGCCGATATATGTATTGGCGCCCATAAATACAGCACCACAGGAAATCGCAGAAAGAAGCTTTACAGGAACCGTTCCCAGCGTTGTTGCGATTCCGTTTGTAAATCCGAGAGTTCCCGCTGTTGTCAGAAATACCAGATAGGTCGGTGTATTATCCAGGAAGCTGGACAAAGCTCCGGTCGCCCAGAACATCTGGTACGGCTCGGTGATACCAAGATTCGGTCCTACTGCTTTCAGAAGCATCAGGGCCGGCTGCATGGTGATAAAAATACCGATGAAAAGTACTGCAACCTCCTTGATCGCCCCCCAGGTAAAATGGTTCCGCACACGGATCCTTTTATCCGTTGTCTTAAAGGACAGAAATGCAGCTGCCAGGATCAGGACGATCTCAATGATCGACGGGAAGCCTAAAGTAACCTCACCGAAAATATGAATCCCCTTTACATTTCCGGCTGCATCCTGGAATGCAGGCATACCTGGAAGCATTCCGCTTAAGATAACACCCACAACGATCATCACAAGGAAGATGATATTATGAAGACCCTCGATCTTAAACTCGGTACCCGGTTTGCTGATATCCGGTTTACGTCCCTCTGCGATATCCTTCTTGTAAGAGCGCATATCCAGATGATAGAACACAAACAGAAGGATCACCATATTAAAAACCAGAATATGGAATAACTTCATACTCCAGAAAAAAGGTACCCCACGCATGAATCCCATCAGAAGCGGCGGATCTCCGATCGGTGTCAGACATCCTCCCATATTAGAGATCAGGAAGATAAAGAAGATCATGATATGACTCTTTCTCTTTCTCCATGAATTCATCTTAATAAACGGACGTACAAGAAGCATACTTGATCCTGTAGTTCCGATCACACTGGAAAGCAGTGTACCAAAAACAAACAACGCCGTATTAATCCTCGGTGATCCGGCAAATTCACCGTCAATCGTAATGTTACCTGCTACACAGAATAATCCAAACAGTAAAACGATAAATGTCAGATAATCATTTACCACACATTCCAGAACAGTCTCACTCATTGTAAATATTCCATATTTCGCTGTAAAAGGAATAATAAACAAGATTGACCAGAACACAACTGCCAGCGGCTGATGTTTTTCCCACCAGTCCGGCTTGAACAGCGGCATTACCGCAATACTAAGCAACAGCCCTGCAAAGGGTATGCAGAGCCAGATTGGAATAGCTGATAATTCCCCCATCGCTGTCTTTCCTCCATTCTTCTCCAAGTAAAAAAATTATATAATAGTTTATATGTAAAATGTATTATTGAAGTCTTGGTACTTCCTGACCTCTCAACATAATTACCGGTCCTCCGGTTCCTTCGATATATTCCTTCGTGATGATAACCTCTCCGATATTGTCATCCTTCGGGATCTCATACATGATATCCAGCATGAATTCTTCAATGATCGCACGAAGTGCTCTTGCTCCGGTATCTTTCTTCAATGCCTTCTTCGCAATTGCATGAAGAGCATCGTCATTGAATTCCAGTTTTACCTCATCCAATGCCAGCAGTTTCTGATACTGTTTTAATATTGCATTCTTAGGTTCTTTTAAAATCTCTACCAGCATCTCTTCACTCATCCCCTGTAAAGTGAACACGATCGGCAGACGTCCTAAGAACTCAGGAATCATTCCAAATGCACGTAAATCTTCTGTTGTTACTTTCTTCAGTATCTCTTTATCGTTATTATACTTGTCTCTTAAGTCTGCTCCAAAACCAATTGCTGCCTGTTTGGTCAGACGCTCTTTGATGATTCCGTTAAGATCCGGGAACGCTCCGCCGCAGATGAAGAGAATATTTCTTGTATTCACGGTTGTAAGCGGAACCATGGCATTTTTACTGGTTGCGCCGACAGGTACTTCTACATCGCTTCCTTCAAGAAGTTTTAACATTCCCTGCTGTACCGACTCACCGCTTACGTCTCTCTGACTTGAATTCTTCTTCTTTGCGATCTTATCGATCTCATCGATAAAGATGATTCCCTGTTCTGCCTTCTCTACATCATTATCTGCAGCTGCAAGCAGTTTGGAAACCACACTCTCAATATCATCTCCGATATATCCGGCTTCCGTAAGTGAAGTCGCATCTGTGATCGCAAGCGGTACATCCAGAATCTTTGCCAGTGTTTTTACCAGATACGTCTTACCGGAACCTGTAGGTCCGATCATGAGCATATTGGACTTTTCAATCTCAATATCATCCATAGAATCAGTAGCCACACGTTTATAATGATTATAAACAGCTACAGACATAACTTTCTTTGCATATTCCTGACCTACCACATACTCATCCAGTTTTGCCTTGATCTTATGTGGTGCCGGAAGATTCTTGATATCTACTAATGGTTTATATTCTTCGCCCTCTTTTTTCTTTTTGATCTTCTGCTGCTTTGGAATACTCTGTTCCATATCAGCCATATTAAATACCTGTACTCCCGGAATATTCATCAGCTGACTGTAATCAATCGGGCCATTTGACATTGCATCAAAGCTTTTCTGCATACAGTCATTGCAGACACAGATATGATTCGGAAGTTCAATCATTTTTCCTGCAACGCTCTCTGGACGTCTGCAGATAAAGCAGACTTTTTCATATTCATCGTCATTATTTTGTTTCTTATTATCTGTATCAGATGTATTCTTTGTTGTCTCAACCTCTACATCTTCTACTTTTTCAATTTCCTGATTGTTGTTATCATCCTGATTTGCCATTATTCTCTCCTTCTTAACGTAGTTTACGCATTTCACTCTGACTTTTATCCTGCTTTTATGCTTCCCCCTGATTTACCAGTTTCAGAAATGTCTCTTCTGAAATAATCGGTATTCCCAGCTCATTCGCTTTTTTATTCTTGGATGACGTACTCGTCACATCATTATTGATCAGATAGTTTGTCTTTGATGTGACTGATCCAGTCACTTTTCCACCCAGACTTTCAATCAGCTCTTTTACTTCTCCACGATTGGCAAAATGCTTTACGCTTCCGGTAATTACAAAATTAACGCCTTCAAAAATCTGCTGTTTTGTTACAGTCTCTTCCGGAATGGTCAGCTCATTTAAAAGCCTTCTGAAATTCTCCACATGTTTTGCATCTGCAAAATATCCGACGAACGCTTTTGCCAGAACCTCTCCGACTCCCTGAATCTCATTTAATTCTTCTTCCGAAACCTTCAGAAGAGATTCTACATCATATTTTAATTCTCTGCAAATAACTTTTGCATTGGCAAGTCCGATTCCTGCAATTCCCAGAGAATAAATGACTCTCGGCAGGGTCGTCGTTCTTGCCTTTTCTATACTTTCTGTCAGTTTTTTATATGATTTTTCTCCGAATCCTTCCATCTTTTGAATTTTTTCTTTGTATTGATCCAGATGGAAGATGTCTGCAAATGTATGAATATATCCTCTGGAAATGAATTTTTCCAGTGTTGCTTCTGATAATCCTTCTATATTAAGTGCATCCCTGCTGACAAACAGTGCAAATGATTTGACGTGCTTCGCCTGACATTCCGGATTCATACAGTACAATGCTTTTGCGTTGCCGACCTGCCGGATCTTTGTCTCTCCCTGACAGACAGGACATTTACACGGAATATCTTTTACTCCGCTTCTTGTCAGATTCTCTGCAATCTGCGGGATGATCATATTAGCCTTATATACTTCAATCCTGTCACCGATCCCAAGTTCCAGTTCTTCCATAATACTGATATTGTGAACACTTGCACGGCTTACTGTTGTTCCCTCAAGTTCTACCGGATCAAAGATTGCAACCGGATTGATCAGTCCGGTTCTCGACGGACTCCACTCAATCTCTCTTAATACTGTCTCTCTGATCTCATCCTGCCATTTGAACGCAAAAGAATCCCTCGGAAATTTTGCAGTTCTTCCAAGCGACCGTCCATACGCTATATCATCATATGTTAACACAAGTCCATCCGACGGGAAATCATTTTCACTGATCTTAGACGAAAATTTAGCAACTTCGTCCTCAACAGTATCTCTGGTCACCATATAATACTCCACTGTTGTAAATCCCTGTGACTTCAGCCATTCCATCTGACAGGCTCTGGAATTCTGAAAATCAACTCCGTCTGCCTGCACCAGTGTAAATGCATAGAACATTACATTACGTTTAGCCGTGATCTGGTTATTCAGCTGTCTGACAGAACCGCTGCACAAATTTCTTGGATTCTTGTACCTGGCATCTACATCTTCAATCTCCTGATTGATTTTTTCAAAATCCTTATATCCTATGACTGCTTCTCCTCTTAAGATCAGTTCTCCCTGATATGCAATCTGGACCGGCACATTTTTGAATACTTTCGCATTGTTCGTGATCACTTCTCCGACTTCTCCGTTACCTCTGGTGACCGCCTTATAAAGCTTTCCATCACGATAAGTCAGTACAACCGTCAGACCATCCATCTTCCATGACATCAGAACTTTCTGATCTCCCACAAAGTTCTTAAGTTCTTCTACTTCTTTCGTCTTATCCAGAGAAAGCATCGGGCTTTCATGTCTTTCTTTCGGCAGTTCGCTTACCACTTCATATCCGACATTTACCGTCGGACTGTTTGACAAGGTAATACCAAGCTCATCCTCAAGCTCCTTAAGTTCATCATACAATCTGTCATATTCATAATTACTCATGATCTCCTGTGCTTCCTGATAGTATGCTCTGGAAGCTTTATTCAGAAGGCTGACCAGTTCTTTCATTCTCTCGTTCTTTGACTGTCCCATATAATTCTTTTAACTCCCGTTCTGTTAATTCTCTTACCTCTCCCGGTTTCAGATTACCTAGTTCTACATTCATAATGCGGATTCTCTTCAGTGTTGTCACCTTATAGCCAAGTGCCTCACACATCCTGCGGATCTGTCTGTTAAGGCCCTGCGTCAGAATAATGGAAAATGTGTATTTTCCATTCTTTCTCACTTTACACGGCCTGGTCACCGCATCCAGGTTCTTCTCCCTGTCTCTGATATGTACTCCGCGACTCATTTTTTCTATGAACTCCGGTGTGATTTCTTTATTAACTGTGACCTTATATTCTTTCTCATGGGAGAATCTTGCACGCATCATGCCATTGATCAGATCACCATCATTGGTCATGATCAGAAGTCCTTCCGAATCTTTATCCAGTCTTCCCGCATAGGTCACGCGTAGCGGATAATTCAGGAATCTGATAATATTCTTCTTTTCCCTTTTATCTTCTGTGCAAACAATCCCAGCGGGTTTATATACCGCTAGGACTGTCTTTTTTGTCTTGCTTTTTATCCGTTTTTTCCCCACACAGACTTCCTGTCCGTCTTCAACCTTCATTCCGGGTACGGCATTTTTTCCATCCACCGTTACAACGCCGGATTCTATCAGCCGGTCCGCCTCTCTTCTTGAGCACACACCGGCTTCGCTTAAATATTTATTCAGCCTAATCATTCTGTAACACCCCGCTGATACTGTTATCTTTTACAAAAGTATTTCCATTATATAAAAATAATACACTTGTGATATTATCCTTCTTCATGACCTTTTCAATATCATCATAATAATACCTTGGATCGACAACCACAATTTCCCTGTAATAAGGTATCAGGAACGGAATCAGACTATTGGCATAAGAATCCTTGATGATCAGAAGCCTGTCTGTCGAATCTGCCGTCGTCTTGATGTCAAGGATCGGATAATTTCCGCCAAGAAAAAGTGCATATTTGTCTTTTCCTTTAAGCTTGGAAGTATCATAAAGAGTTGCCGTCTTCTTTTTTTCATTTACATTATTTACTACAGCCTCTGTTGCATTCTTAAGATTGTCGGGTGCATAGATATATATCGGTTCGTCATATCCCGTTTCATATCCGCTCGTCGAAGCCAGTGTTCCGTTAAATGCATTGGTCACCGCATAAGGCTTCATGTCAGAGGTTTTAGATGTATCAAGCTTCATGCTTTTTGAAAGAGCCTGATAACCGTAATACGCGCCAAGTGTTGTCCAGTGATGATCTGTGTGATAATAGATTTCTTCTGATCTGTGTTTTTTTAAAATATCACTAACATCCACCCATGTATAAACAGATCCCAGTGTACTGTGAATTGCTTTAAATTGCTTCTCCTGATTCTCTGTAACTGCATATCCCGGAAGTTTATCCGATTCGATATTAGCCGCATTCGGAACCAGCATCATGTACATTGGTATATCTTTATATTGTTTTTGAAACATTTTCATTGCAGACAGATTTTCTTTCATCTGATCTTCATCCGGTTTTGCAATATCCTCCAGAAGATAATGGTCTTTTCCTTTGAACACGCCATTCGCTTTTCTCTTTCCTGCCAGCAGATCCACCCTGCTTTTTAGCATTACCCAGAAATCTCTTCCCGCGAACTGATCTGATACATAGGATTCGTACTGCTCCATCCATCTTCCGCTTTCTATTCCTGAAATTGTAAGTTCCGGTCTCTGTTCCAGTGCCCGGTTCTCTGTCGCCGAGAATTCCCGGTCACCCGTTGCCAGATTCACAACACAGAAAGCGATCATCATTATGACAAATATCACCGCTGCTAATTTATTTCTATGCACTTCTCTTCTTCTTTCCCATTTTTTTCTTGACTGTCTCATTTTTACTCCTAAAATCTGAAATACAGGAACGGATTATATGTCTCTGTCACCAGATATGCGATACACAAAATGAACAGTACCGCATATACGATTCCATTCAGAAGCGTCGTATTCCACTTCTTCTGGCGCAGCATATGCTGATATCTGACATCTGTAAGTGGAGTAGAACCAATGATCAGAATGATCCACAATACCAGATTCGTTGTAAGCAGATACAGGCTTTCCCTGTCTGCCACTCCGTGTGCTCCTGCTCCGAACATCATTCCCAGATATCTGGCCGCCCCTCCAAGTGAAGGACTAAAGAATAATACCCATCCTATCACAACCAGCACAATACTGTAAATATGGCGTACAACCGAAGGGAGTTTATCCAGTACCGGTGACAGGATATATTTTTCAATGATCAGTATGATCCCGTAATACAATCCCCATGCCACGAAATTCCATGCAGCTCCGTGCCATAATCCGGTCAGAAACCATACAACCATTAGATTGAAGATATGCCGGCTCTTCGATACTCTGTTGCCCCCGAGCGGAATGTATACATAATCCCTGAACCAGCTGCTCAGAGAAATATGCCATCTGCGCCAGAATTCAGTAATACTTTTCGCTATGTACGGATAATTAAAATTCATACAGAACTCAAATCCAAACATCTTTCCAAGTCCCACTGCCATATCCGAATAACCGCTGAAATCAAAATAAATCTGAAACATATAGGCAAAAGCACCAAGCCATGCACTCAGTACCGACACATTGCCCTTTCCAAGTCCGGTTACTTCCGTAAATATCATACCAGAAGTATTCGCAAGCAATACCTTTTTTGCAAGTCCACGTATAAAATACATGCACCCTTCTCCGAACTTGTCCCATGATGATTCGCGGTTTACAAGCTGCTCTTCAACATCAGCATACTGTACGATCGGTCCTGCGATAAGTTGCGGAAACATTGTTACATATAATGCAAAGTTCAGGATATTCTTCTGAACTTTAACATTTCCCCGATAAACATCTATAATATAAGACAATATCTGGAATGTATAAAATGAGATACCGATCGGCAGTGCCAGCGGATGATATGTAATATGCACCGGCAGCACCGCATTCAGTGAATCCAGCACAAAGCCTTCATATTTGAAAAATCCCAGGATTGCAATGTTCACCACAATATTGAATATAAGGCTTCTTTTTGCCATCCTTCTGTCCGTCAGATTTCTTGCTATATCAAGTCCACTGAAATAATTGAACAAAATGGATAACAGCATCAGGAAAATATAGACCGGTTCACCCCATGCATAAAAAATCAGACTTGCAAGCAGCAAAACCGGATTGTGGAATCTCTCCGGCAGCAGGTAATACAACACCAACACAGCCGGTAAAAATGTAAATAAAAAAACAATACTGCTAAATAACATCTTTCTAATTCCTCTGCCTTCTAATAAATACTATTCTTAAATGCGGCTTCTATGCGGTCCGCATCTTTTGAAACAGCTAATAATATGTAATACCCCCTGGTTTCATCGATTGCAGAATGAAGAAGCCTGGTCTGTTTTACACCATAGCCCTCAAAACTCTTCTTCTGTGTAGACAAACGCTCCTCTACAGCCTTCTCCACATCTTCTACCTGGCTCTTATCTTTTACTTTTACTACCAGTATCTCATTTACACTCATGACATCATCCGGTATATACAACATTGTTCCGGCATAATCGTTGGCATTCAGACCATAATACTTCTTAAGGTCCTGAGAACTTCCCTTTTTCATGCCTTTCAGAGAAACAGATTTTTCAATATTCTTTTGTATCGTATCTACGGATACGGTATTATCTCCCTCTCCGGAAACCAGCAATACCACATA
>ENA-ORRU01001448-ORRU01001448.1-human-gut-metagenome-genome-assembly--contig:-NODE-1448-length-14352-cov-2.825068_pt1 | contig 14352 bp, 9 predicted proteins | sample MGYA00242184_ERZ509151 | MGnify/ENA primary metagenome ERZ509151 (study PRJEB26280, sample SAMEA2338667) | human gut metagenome | biome: human gut; feature: human-associated habitat; material: faeces... | reverse complement strand
CTGGATGTCATATCAATGATGTTATGAACCGTGTAATTCATCTCATACGCAATACTTTCGTTTCAGCTGGATGTCATATCAATGATGTTATGAACCAAGCGTGCAGGCATCCAACCCCAACAAATGTTTCAGCTGGATGTCATATCAATGATGTTATGAACAGTATAAAGATGACGGAACGCCTGTTTACAGTTTCAGCTGGATGTCATATCAATGATGTTATGAACATTGGAAGAAAGGTTTCGGATTATGGCTTGGTTTCAGCTGGATGTCATATCAATGATGTTATGAACGAGTGACGCGTGATTATCAACGTACAAAATGTTTCAGCTGGATGTCATATCAATGATGTTATGAACACCAGTGCACTGTAAAAAGTTGCATTTCTTGTTTCAGCTGGATGTCATATCAATGATGTTATGAACGATGACGTACTACGACAGCCTCTCACTCACGTTTCAGCTGGATGTCATATCAATGATGTTATGAACCTATGAATATGCAAAGAGTGATGAATGTTAGTTTCAGCTGGATGTCATATCAATGATGTTATGAACACGCAACCGGCTTCCAATACACGCTGGCATGTTTCAGCTGGATGTCATATCAATGATGTTATGAACTAAACTCTCCATTTTCAATTGCCATCTCTTGTTTCAGCTGGATGTCATATCAATGATGTTATGAACTTCGTAAGTGGCTTAATACACAAGGTAGAAGTTTCAGCTGGATGTCATATCAATGATGTTATGAACAAGAGTTTCTGTGGAATGTGATAAGTGTATGTTTCAGCTGGATGTCATATCAATGATGTTATGAACGCAAAGCGATGCGATGGCCGCTTTGAAGAAGTTTCAGCTGGATGTCATATCAATGATGTTATGAACCTTAGGTGAATCTGGATTACTCCCGTATGCACGGTTTCAGTTGGATGTTATATAAATGATGTCACAAAATGTGTAAATTAAGAAGCGACCAGTTATCAAATGATAATCGGTCGCTCTTTCTTATGTTCTATCATTAGCCTCATTCCCCAAACGCCCCCTCAAATCCTTCCCGACTGACGAACCCATAGGATTCAAGCGTCGTCTTGTCGTTTGAAAGGGCTAAGATGGCCTGTTTCAACGCATCCGTTTCTTCTTTTTCAACGTTGATTGTTTTTGCCAAATGCAGTATGACAACGCAGCCCAGTGCGAACCTGTTCGTTGTCGTCTCTGTATTTTTCATGCGAAAAAGATATTTGGAATATGATCGGGGCGTTACGGGCCTTGTTTCGATTTTGATATCGATCAGGTTTCCGTTGTGACAGCAGCAGTTGCGGTAAAGCGCGATGCATTCCATCCAACTGATGAGCTCGTTTGCGCTGCAGTCATATATGGATGCGATTTCTTTGCGGTTGCGCTTGCTCATGAGCTTGTAGATGTGGATCAGTTCTCCGAGCGAAATGTGTTGCGAAAGCTCAAGAAGAGACTGGTTTTCTGGCTTGTCGTTTTTTGAAAGGTGAGTGATGGTGTTGATGAGCTGTTTTTGTTCCTGCTCAACGATTTTTCTGTCGACGGCATCGTATTTCAGGTATTTGTTAGGACCGGCAGTCTGGCACCAGGAAAAAATGTCCTGGTAGCAAAGCGGACCGTATTTTTCGACAAGATGCGACGTAATTTTTGTGTTCAAGTCGATTTCAAGTTCTTGAATGATCGAGAAAACGGCCTGACGCAATTTTTTGTCAAGCCGGATTCGGTCATGGACGTCTTGAAACGTGCAGCCGAATCGGCAAAGCGGTGTGGCATAGCTGATGAAACGATATGTACCAAGATGATCGATGATTGTTTGCTGCTTTTTGGTTGGTCCAAAATCATTGATGTTGAGCTTTTTGATTAGATCTGATTTCGCCACGGCTGCTCGCTCCTTTGCATAAAAAAACCCTGCGCTCGGCCGCAGCCTTCGAAGCAGGGGGATTGAAACTTATTTTTTCAACTATATGATAACACTTGAAGCGTGTTTTCGCAATTACGAAACTTATTAATTGTCAAATATGCTCATTCTTGTTACGATAGTGATGAAGAAAGGGTTTACAAGAATGGAGTGACATATATGGAAAAATTGACGAGCAGGGTAGAGAAGCTGTACCGGATTTTCAGCAAGGCTGCCGGGCTGTTTGCCGGGCTGCGTGCGGTACTGTATTTTGTCGGAAGAAGAAAAAGAAAGTAGTTTTTGGAAGCGGTCAGGCAATCTGATCGCTTTTTTTGCAGGCAATGATCTGCCTTTCACCGTGCATACGGATCTTTAAAAGAAAACAAGGGTGGAAACTCCGCATTTTAAAAGTGATATCATAGAAAACATCAGAAAATGGGGATTTTGGGTCTTCATGTCAAAACCCCGTTACATAATGAGGGTGGACTTTTGATGACTGAGTTATTTTCTGAACCGGAACAACTGAAAAGAATCGCCGAACCGTTATCCAACCGTTCGGATATCTATTCTTTGGGAATGACGCTTTATGTTTTGGCAAATGATAAAAAATTTCCGGATCAGCGCGATGTGTTGCCGGAGATTGAAGAAATCAGTGTTGAACTGAATGCGATATTGAGGAAAGCGTGCAGCTATTATCCTGGCAATCGCTATCAGAGCGCAGCAGAACTCAGAAAAGAACTCTTGAAATTGATGATAACGAAATATTGTTGAAGGGTCGCAGCAGGCGGCCTTTTTTATGACAAAAAAGCGCCGATTTTGGTCGGCGCCTGGTGCTGCATGAATTATTCTGCTGATTTTTGATCCTGTTCAAGATATTCGATCATTTCGTCAAATGATTCTTTGGCATCCGCATACCCGCTTTCGTACAAGTCCTTGAGTTTTTTAACGTTATGCTCAAGCCGACCGACCTTGACGGGTTCTTTTGGAGCAATGCAAAAGATTTGTTTTGATTCCTCCATTTTCTGCAATTCTTCTGCCTGCTTGTTGTAGGCTTCAGGCCTGCCGTTGACCTGCTTGACGAAATCGGGGTATTGATTGAAGTTCATTTCAATTGCTTTTTCCATTGCCTTGCTACCAGGCCTTTTGCGGTATTCGCGGTTGCGGGTTCTGATTACGATGATTTTGTCGAAGCCCAATTCTTGTGCAAGATCGACCGGAATGGAGTCTGAGATTCCGCCGTCAAGACAAAGACCTTGAGATGTTTCATGGGGTTTCGAAATGATCGGCATTGAAGATGAGGCTTCAAGGGCATCCGTCAGCTCTTTTCCGACCGGCGGCTTGTGAAATTCGACGCGCTTGCCGTCTTTCAGTCTGGTGGCTACGATTACGAAGTCCGTATCGGACAGATTATAGGCATTTTCATCGTAGTTGTGCCATGAAATTCCATGATCCGTAAACAGATAGTCAAGATTGATGATGCTTTTGCCTTTTAAAAGATGTTTGACAGAAATATAGTCGCGATCGTTGCGGTATTCGGTATTGATTTCAAATGTTCTTCCGTATTGTTTGGAAACATAGTTTGCTCCGGCAAGAGATCCCGCTGAAACGCCGATGACGCAGTTAAATTGGATGTCGCGATCCAAAAAATAGTCAAGGACGCCGGACGTATAGCATCCGCGCATGGCTCCGCCTTCTAAGACAAGTGCCGCATTATAATACATGGATTCTCATCCCTTCATAATAGTAACAAAATTAGTTTATACAAATTCAGTATAACATCATCAGGAAGATTTTTCTCGTTACAATTCAGCGATAAGCGACAAAGTGCAAAAAGTGATCTACTGTGCTAAAATCGTATAAGTGAGTTTTAAATGAAAGGAAGGGTATGAGTGGGACTCGATAAAAAAGCCATGTTTGAAAAACTGCTTGAACAAATCAAGTGGCAAGACGACAGGGAAGCTTTTTCCGATGCGCTGATCGAAAAAGTCGAAGTGCATACGAAGTCGAAGCGTTGGGACTTTTATTTGGAAACAAACGACATCTTGCCGTTTCAAACATTTGCAAAACTTAATCAGCTTGTCGAGACGTCTTTTAAGCCGATTTGCAAGACGAGACTGCATTTTACGACGAGAAATCCTGTAATGAATGACGAAAAACTGGTTTCGTATTGGGCATATGCCGTTGAAACGAGCGGAAAAGCAAACGGGTTTACCCAAAATCTCTTGCGCAATTCTCCGGAACTTGATCACGGAGAGGTCAAACTGTTGGCTGAAAATACGGTCTTGCGCGATTTTTTGAAGCGCAACGTTCTGGAAAGAATTGAAGCGTCTTATCAGGATGCCGGTTTTCCAAGATTCACGATCAAACCCTATGTTGATGAAAAGGCGATTGAAGAAAAGCGGGAGGCCATGCAGCAAAAGCATGCCGAAAACGATGCGGAGCTGGCCAGAAAAGCTTATGAGCAGATCAAGATTTCGAATGAGCAAAAGGCCAGGCAGCCAAAAAACGTGAAGAAGCAAGAAGAACTTCCGCCTGTCGAAGGGCCGGTGATGGTCGGCAAGAAGATTTCGGAAGAAACCGAGATCAGACCGATGAAGACGATCGTAGAAGAAGAGCGCATTGTGGTCGTCCAAGGCTACGTCTTTGATTCCGAGGTGCGCGAACTGCGCTCCGGCAGAAAAATTCTGACGTTTAAGATTACCGATTATACTTCTTCGTTTGCCGTCAAAAAGTTTTCGAACAATGCCAAAGATGAAGCGATGTTTGATGCCGTCAAAGTCGGCCAATGGGTCAAAGTCAAAGGAAACGTCCAGGAAGACAGCTACATGAGAGATCTTGTCATCAATGCCTATGACATCAATGAAGTCAAGCATGAAGGACGAAAGGATACGGCTCCTGAAGATGAAAAGCGCGTTGAGCTTCATCTGCACTCCAACATGAGCATGATGGATGCGACGAATTCGATTTCGGACTTTGTCGCACAAGCTGCCAAGTGGGGACAAAAAGCGATTGCGATTACCGATCACAGCACGCTGCAGGCCTTTCCGGAAGCACATTCGGCAGGGCAAAAAAACGGTGTCAAGATTTTGTACGGCGTTGAGGCAAACGTTGTTGAAGACAGTCAGCCGATTGCGTACAACGAAGCGCATGAAGAATTGAAGCATGCGACTTACGTCGTGTTCGATACGGAAACGACGGGTCTGTCGGCTCAATACAACAAGGTCATCGAATTGGCCGCGGTCAAGATGAAAGACGGCGAAAAAATCGGAGAATTTGAAGAATTCATCGATCCGGGCCATCCGCTTTCGCAAACGACGATCAATCTGACGCACATTACGGATGCGATGGTTCGCGGTTCAAAAACGGAAGAAGAAGTTTTCAAACTCTTTCGTGAATTTTGCAAGGGATGCATCATCGTCGGACACAATGCCACGTTTGACGTCGACTTCATGAATACCGGCTATCTTCGCCATGGCATGCCTGAGATTAAAGAACCGTGGGTCGATACGCTGCCTTTGGCAAGAATTTTGTATTCGGACATGAAACGCTTTACGCTCGATACGTTGGCCAAGCGGCTCAAAGTTGATTTGGAACATCACCACCGGGCTATTTATGATGCCGAAGCGACCGGCTATATTTTTTACAAGATGCTTGCTGACGCGCGCGAACAGTTCGACATTTTGTATCATGACGATTTTAACAAGCACATGGTTCAGCCGGATACGTACAAACAGCAGCACCCGTTTCATGCGATCGTTTTGGCTAAAACGCAGGACGGGCTGAAAAATCTTTTCAAGCTGGCATCAGATTCGATGGTCAATCACTTTTACCGCGTTGCCAGGGTTCCTCGCTCAGTGCTTGAAAAATACCGTGAAGGACTTTTGGTCGGTTCCGGCTGTGCCGATGGCGAAGTTTTCACGGCCATGATGCAAAAAGGCTATGAAACGGCCAAAGCCAAGGCCAAGAATTATGATTATCTGGAGATTCAGCCAAAGGCACTGTATGCACCGCTTTTGGAGCGCGAACTCGTCAAGGATGAAGAAGAGCTTGAAGACATCATCAAAAATATGGTGAAATTGGCTGAAGAACTCGACAAGCCGATCGTTGCAAGCGGAGACGTGCATTTCATGAACAAGGAAGATGCGATTTATCGCAAGATTCTGATTCATTCCCAAGGCGGCGCAAACCCGCTCAATCGCTTGAAAAATCTTCCTGATGCACACTTCAGAACGACGGATGAGATGCTTGACGAGTTTGCCTTTCTCGGACCTGAACTGGCTAAAAAGGTCGTTGTCGATGATCCGAACAAGGTTGCGGCAATGTGTGACGAAATCACGCCCGTCAAGGATAAGCTGTACACGCCGAAAATGCCGGGGGCAGAAGACGATATTCGCAATCTGACGATGAACAAGGCACATGAGCTTTATGGCGATCCGTTGCCTGAAATCGTTCAGGCCAGACTTGACAAAGAATTGAAGTCCGTTATCGGCAACGGCTTTTCCGTAATTTATCTGATCGCGCAAAAGCTCGTTTTCAAGTCCAACAAAGACGGATATCTGGTCGGTTCTCGTGGGTCCGTCGGTTCAAGCCTGGTGGCAACGATGACCGGAATCACCGAGGTCAATCCTCTTCCGCCGCATTATCGTTGTCCTGAGTGCAAATACTCTGAATTTTTCACGAAAGGCGAATACGGCAGCGGCTACGATCTCCCTGATAAAAAGTGCCCCAGGTGCCAAACGCAGCTTGTCAAGGACGGACAGGAAATCCCGTTCGAAACGTTCCTTGGATTCAAAGGCAACAAGGTTCCTGATATCGATTTGAACTTTTCCGGCGACTATCAGCCGGTTGCACACAACTACACGAAGGTTCTGTTCGGGGAAAACAACGTGTTCCGTGCCGGAACGATCGGTACCGTTGCCGACAAGACGGCGTACGGTTATGTCAAAGCGTACGAACGCGACAACGAACTGACGCTGAGGTCTGCCGAAGTCGATCGCCTGGCCAAGGGAGCAACGGGCGTCAAACGCACGACCGGACAGCACCCGGCCGGAATTCTGGTTGTTCCCGACTACATGGATATTTATGATTTCACGCCGATTCAATATCCGGCAGACGACGTCAATGCGGCCTGGCGCACGACTCACTTTGATTTCCACTCGATTCACGACAATATTTTGAAGCTCGACTGTCTTGGTCACGATGATCCGACGATGATTCGCATGCTGCAGGATCTTTCGGGAATTGAACCAAAGACGATTCCGACTGATGACCCCGGTGTGATGGCACTGTTTTCCGGAACGGAGATTTTGGGCGTCACGGAAGAACAGATTCAATCGAAAACGGGAACGCTCGGAATTCCGGAATTCGGAACGAGGTTCGTTCGCGGAATGCTTGAAGAAACGAAGCCAAAGACGTTTGCCGAACTGCTCAAGATTTCCGGTTTGTCTCACGGGACTGACGTTTGGCTCGGAAACGCCGAAGAACTGATTCAAAACAAGACGGTGACGATGCCTGAAGTTATCGGATGTCGTGACGATATCATGATGGATCTGATTCACATGGGCGTTGAGAGCGATCTGGCCTTCAAAATCATGGAACACGTGCGTAAGGGACGCGGCATTCCGGATGAGTGGCAAGAAGAGATGCACAAGGCAAACGTTCCCGAATGGTACATCGGCGCCTGCCTGAAAATCAAGTACATGTTCCCTAAGGCACATGCTGCTGCTTACGTTTTGATGGCGCTGCGCATTGCATATTTCAAAGTCTACTACCCGCTGATCTACTATTCTGCATATTTTTCCGTGCGTGCCGATGATTTTGATCTGGTCGCAATGGCCAACGGCAAGGAATCCGTCAAAGCTCGCATGAAAGAAATCAATGAAAAAGGCAATGATGCTTCAGCTAAGGAAAAGAACCTGTTGACCGTGCTTGAGCTTGCAAACGAAATGCTCGAACGCGGCTTTGAGTTCAAGATGGTCGACATCAAGCGTTCGGATGCTTCGGACTGGCTGATTGAAGGAAATACGCTCCTGGCGCCGTTTTCGGCAATTCCGGGTCTTGGATTGAACGTTGCCAAGCAAATCGTTGCGGCAAGAGAAGAGCGCGAGTTCATTTCGAAACAGGATCTGAAAGAGCGCGGAAAGGTTTCGCAATCATTGGTTGATTTCATGACGGAAAACCATGTTCTGGACGGATTGTCGGATGAAAATCAGCTGTCGCTTTTCGACATGCTTGGCTAAATGCACTGCATTTACATGCATTTTCATACGAAACTTGAAAATGTCGTCCCAGTATGCTACAATAACATTGTTTTTGATACTCGTTAGGGAGTGAGCAGAGATGCTCGCTCTTTTTATTGGAACGGGTTCTATTGGATGAAAAGATGCGAGGAGGAAAATTTTGAGCAGCGTTGTTGAAACAGTGACGGAATTAGTCACTCCTATATTGGATGAACGTCACTTTGAATTAGTTGATGCGGAATTCGTGAAAGAAGGCAAAAGCTGGTATTTGCGAATTTATATCGATAAGCCCGGTGGAATCAATATTGAGGAGTGTGCGCTTGTCAGCGATTTGCTCGGCGAAAAGCTTGACGACTGCGACCCGGATCCGATTCCTCAGGCATACTTTTTGGAAGTTTCCTCACCTGGTGCTGAGCGTCCTTTGAAAAAAGAACGCGATTATGAGCGCGCGTTGAATTCTTATATTCATGTTTCGCTGTATCAGCCGTTGGAGGGCAATAAGGTTTATGAAGGCACAATGGTTGACTTGAAGCCGGATGAACTGACGCTGGAATACATGGACAAGACTCGTCAAAAGACGATTGTGATTCCGCGCAAGCAGATTGCACAGGCGCGTTTGGCAATCAAATTTTAATAATAAGGAGCACAGAAAAAAATGAGTAAGGAATTGCTTAATGCATTGGATGCACTTGAAACTGAAAAGGGCATCAAAAAAGAAGTCATCATCGATGCTTTGGAACAGGCACTTGTTTCCGCCTACAAGAAAAACTACGGTCAGGCACAAAACGTCAAAGTGACGTTTGATGCAAGACGCGGCGACATCAAGGTTTTTGCCGTTAAGGAAGTCGTCAACGAAGTTTTGGATTCATGCCTCGAAGTCAGCCTGTCTGATGCTCTTGAAATCAACAGAGCCTATGAAATCGGCGACACGATTGATTTTGAAGTTACTCCGCGTGATTTTGGCCGAATTGCGGCTCAAACTGCTAAGCAGGTCATCATGCAGCGCGTGCGTGAAGAAGAGCGTCAAATGATTTATAATCAATATAGCCGTTATGAAAATGAAATCATGACCGGTGAAGTTGAACGTCGCGACAGCCGTTACGTTTATGTCAACCTCGGCAACGTTGAAGCCGTTCTTTCGAAGCGCGATCAGGTGCCTGGTGAAGTTTACAATTCACATGATCGCATCAAAGTTTACGTGTACAAGGTTGTTGATCCAAACGAAAATCAAAATGCCGAACAAAATGAAGAAGAAGGCAAGAAGAAGCGTCGCAACCGAGGACCTCAAGTTTACGTAAGTCGTTCTCATCCTGATTTGTTGAAGCGCATGTTTGAAAATGAAGTTCCGGAAATTTTTGACGGAACCGTTGAAATCAAGTCGATTGCGCGTGAAGCAGGCGATCGTGCCAAAATTGCCGTTTGCTCCGATCAAGAAGGAATCGATCCGATCGGAACTTGCGTTGGCCCGCGCGGAGAACGCGTCAAGGCAATCGTTGAAGAATTAAACGGAGAGAAGATGGACATCGTTGAATGGAGCGAAGATCCGTCCGAATATATCAAGGCTGCCTTGAAACCGGCCGAAATTCTTGAAGTTCGCTTCGACAGAGAAGACGATCATGCATGCACGGTCGTCGTCCCTGACACGCAATTATCGCTTGCAATCGGCAAGCGTGGCCAAAATGCCCGCCTTGCAGCTCATTTGACGGGCTACAAGATTGACATCAAGTCCGAATCAAACATGGAAGAACTTGATCGTCAGTCTGAAGAAGAACCTGAAGAAAATTTTGAATTGCCTGAAACAGAAGATGCTGAAACGGAAGATGCCATCAGCATTGAAGACATTGAGGCAGATAACGAATAAAGGAGGTTTTTTAAATGGCACAGCGTAAAATACCGATGCGAAAAGACATCGTTACCGGAGAAATGAAGCCAAAAAAAGAACTCGTTCGTGTTGTCAAGAATAAAGAAAATGAAGTTTCAATCGATCCGACCGGAAAGAAGGCCGGACGCGGAGCATATATTCATTTAGACGTCAAAACAGCCGAGAAAGCAAAAAAGGACCGCACCTTCGACAAGGCATTCGGGCTTAAAATCGACGATGCCTTTTACGATGAGCTGGTTGCTTACGTTGATCACCAAGCAGCCCGTGCGGAATTGTTCGGAAATGGAAAATAGACAAAAAGTTCTGCAATCATTGGGCCTTGCTCGTCGGGCAAAAAAACTGACGACGGGCATTGACCTTGTTATTGACCAAGTTCGACTTGGAAAGGCGTACCTTGTTTTTTGCGCAAATGATGCAGGACAGAGTACGAAAAAGAAAATTACTGATAAATGCAATAGTTACAACGTCACGTGCTCGCTCGAATTCACAAGGGATGAACTCAGTGCGGCAATAGGATCGAAACGCTCGATAATTGCAGTGACGGATGCAGGCTTTGCTAAGAAATTCAAGCAACTGCTGTCTCTTTGATTCGTGTATTTCTCGAATCAAGAGTCTTGACAGGCCTGATTTTACGAGAATGGAGCGATGTCGATGAGTAAAAAAAGAATTTATGAATTAGCAAAAGAACTCAATGTTTCCAGCAAGGAAGTCATTGCGGCAGCCAAAAAGAAGGGAATTGAAGTTGGCAATCACATGTCGACGATTGGAGAAAACGAAGAGCGGCAGGTAAGGGCTGCTTTTGCTCCAAAGAAAGCCCCTGTTGAGAAAAAGGCGGCTGCCTTTAAGGCTGAAAAACCGGCCAAAGAGCATAAAAGGGAAAGTGAAAAGGTCGGAAAGAAGCCTTCTGACAAGCGATCAACCGAAAAAAAGCAGGCTGTTCGCCCTGATCAAGGAAAGACCAGCCGTGATCAAAAGTCAGTGAATAGAACCAACGAAAGGCATTCTGGTAACCACATGGATAAAAATAAAAACAACAACAATCGCAGGAGCAACCAAAGAGAAGGACAAAGCAATGATCGTTTCGGCGGAAACGACAACAAAAAGGGCAAGTTCAACAAGAAGAACAATCGCAAAAACAACAAGCGCAATAATCGCAATCAACGCGACAATAATAAGAAGAACGCCGTTCCGCAACGCAAGAACAAGCCGTTGCCGGAAACTTTGGTTTATACGGTCGGCATGAACGTTGCCGATATCGCAAAGAAGATCCACCGCGAACCGGCAGAAATCATCAAGAAGCTCTTTATGATGGGCGTGATGGTCAACCAAAACCAATCGCTTGACAAAGATACGATTGAAATTCTTGCAGCCGATTATGGCATCAAGGCTGAAGAAAAAGTTGAAGTTGACGTAGCCGACATCGACAAGTTCTTTGAAGAAGAAGCAAACAATACGAAACACTCCGCACCGCGTCCACCGGTCGTAACGATTATGGGACACGTTGATCACGGCAAAACGACGCTTCTTGACAAATTGCGTCATACGAACGTCACTGCCGGTGAAGCAGGCGGAATTACGCAGCATATCGGTGCTTATCAGGTAAGACACAATGACAAGATCATTACGTTCCTTGATACGCCGGGACATGCCGCCTTCACGAGCATGCGTGCTCGTGGTGCCGACATCACCGACATCACTGTCCTGGTCGTTGCCGCAGACGATGGCGTCATGCCGCAGACTGTAGAGGCCATCAGCCATGCAAAAGCAGCAGGCGTTGAGATCATCGTTGCCATCAATAAGATCGATAAACCAAGTGCAAATGTAGAGCGTGTAAAACAGGAGCTTTCCGAGTATGAACTGATTCCTGAGGACTGGGGCGGAAGCACCATCTTTGTTCCGGTATCCGCACATACAGGAGAAGGAATTGAGAATCTTCTTGAGATGATTCTTCTTACTGCTGAGGTTTCCGAGCTCAAAGCCAATCCGAACCGTGAGGCAAGAGGTCTTGTTATTGAGGCTCAGCTTGATAAGGGTAAAGGACCGGTTGCTACCATCCTTGTTCAGAAGGGTACTCTTCATGTGGGAGACTTTATTGCCGCAGGTGCATGCAACGGTAAGGTACGTGCAATGATGGATGATAAGGGACGTCGTGTAAAAGAGGCAGGTCCGTCTACTCCGGTTGAGATCCTCGGACTTGGTGATGTTCCTAATGCAGGTGAGATCTTGATGTCCTTTGAGAGCGATAAAGAAGCCAAGAACTTTGCAGGCGCATTCGTTACAGAGAACAAGAGCCGTCTTCTCGAGGAGACCAAAGGCAAGCTTTCTCTGGATAACCTGTTTGACCAGATCCAGGCCAGCGATCTTAAGGAGCTTCCGATCATCGTCAAAGCCGATGTACAGGGATCTGTTGAGGCTGTAAAACAGAGTCTTACCAAGCTTTCCAACGAGGAAGTTATCGTTAAGGTGATCCATGGTGGTGTAGGTGCCATCAATGAGTCTGATGTCAGCCTTGCCGCAACATCCAATGCCATCATCATCGGATTTAACGTACGTCCGGATACCACAGCAAAACAGCTTGCTGAGCAGGAGGGCGTTGACCTTCGACTTTATAAAGTTATTTATCAGGCGATCGAGGATATGGAGAAGGCCATGAAGGGTCTGCTCTCTCCGGAATTCCGCGAGAACGTCATCGGCCACGCCGAGATCCGCCAGACCTTCAAGGTGTCCAACGTCGGCACCGTCGCCGGCTGCTACGTCACCGACGGCAAGATCGTGCGCAACAGCAAGGTGCGCGTCGTGCGCGACAACATCGTCGTCTTCGAGGGCGACCTTGCATCCCTGCGCCGTTTTAAGGACGATGTCAAGGAAGTTGCCAGCGGATACGAATGCGGCATGCAGGTCGAAAAATTCAACGACATCAAGGTCGGCGATATCGTCGAGGGATACGAGCAGGTCGAGGTAAAACGCAAATAACACGGCGGAGCTCCCGAGAGGCGTATTCCGGCCTGTCACAACAAGAAAAATACGACACACTAACTGTAAGTCAAACCACTTAGAAATTTTTTGGCAGAAATGACTAACCCTATCCATTTCACGACTCCCGAGGAGGCCGTCAAGGTCATCAAATCGGGCGATCACGTGCATCTGAGCTCGGTAGCTTCGGCCCCTCAGTGTCTGATCAACGCCATGTGCCGCCGCGGTGAGGCCGGCGAACTGAAAGACGTGCACATCCATCACCTGCACACCGAAGGTCCGGCACCCTATGCCGATCCGAAATTCGAGGGTATCTTCCAGCTCGATTCGTTCTTCGTGGGCTCGAACGTGCGCAAGGTGACCCAGAGCGGATATGCCGACTACATTCCGGTCTTCCTGAGCGAGACGCAGAAACTCTACCGCTGCGGCGCCGTACCGTGCAACGTGGCCATGATCCAGGTCTGCCCGCCGGACAAGCACGGGTATGTATCGCTCGGTACGTCGGTTGATGCAACGCTGGCCGCCGTCGAGTGCGCCGACCACGTCATCGCCGTGGTGAACAAGCACGTGCCGCGCGCCTTCGGCCAGGCCATGATCCCGATGTCGAAGATCGACACCTTCGTCGAGGACGACACGCCGCTGATCGAGGCCAAGTTCACGGAGCCCAACGAGGTCGAAACGGCCATCGGCAAGCACTGCGCCGCACTGATCGAGGACGGCGCCACGCTGCAGATGGGTATCGGTGCCATTCCGAACGCCGTGCTGAGCCAGCTGGGCAACCACAAGAATCTGGGTGTGCACACCGAAATGTTCGCCGACGGCGTACTGCCGCTGGTCAAGAAGGGCGTCATCAACGGTGAGGCCAAGAAGACCGATCCGGGCAAGATGGTTTCGACGTTCCTGATGGGTTCGCAGGCCGTCTACGACTTCATCGACGACAACCCGGGCGTGCTGATGATGGACGTCGGCTACACGAACGACCCCTACATCATCTCGCAGAACGACCGCTTCGTGGCCATCAACTCGGCCATCCAGGTCGACCTGACGGGTCAGGTCTGCGCCGATTCGATCGGTACGAAGTTCTGGTCGGGCGTGGGCGGTCAGGTCGATTTCGTCTACGGCGCTTCGCTGTCGAAGGGCGGAAAGGCGATCATCGCCATGCCTTCGATCACGAACAAGGGCGTCTCGAAGATCTGCCCGACGCTGCTCGACGGTGCCGGTGTCGTGACGTCGCGTTTCCACGTACACTGGGTAGTTACGGAGTACGGAGCCGTCGATCTCTACGGCAAGTCGATGCAGGAGCGTGCGCGTCTGCTGATCTCGATTGCCCACCCGTCGGCCCGCGAG